>Ga0265798_10003651_pt1 | contig 21697 bp, 19 predicted proteins | sample P3T30metagenome_FD_192430 | JGI IMG/M metagenome (GOLD analysis project Ga0265798, IMG submission 192430) | Plant litter microbial communities from East Loma Ridge, Irvine, California - P3 T30 | ecosystem: Environmental > Terrestrial > Plant litter > Unclassified | place: USA: California... | reverse complement strand
AGGCGTTCGCAAGCGTTTCGGCGGCTCGCCCTGCGTCTGCAACCGACATCGCGTCGGTGATCGGCAGCGACAGCATCCGCCCGGCGATCCTGTCCGCGACCGGGGTGGGCTCGATCATCGCGGTCGCCTGGAACCAGGGCTGCTCGCCGAGATGCGGGCTGAAATAGCGGCCGCAGCCGACCCCGTCCGCCTCGATCGCCTCGCCGATCGCGTCGCGGTGATGCGCGATATGATCGGGAAGCAGGACGGGCATGAACTGCATCGAACGCCGCCGGCCCGACACCGCCTGGAACTGGAAATCGGGCAATGTCGCGCGGTAGGTCTCGTCGAGCACCGCACGGTGGTCGGCGATCGCGTCGATCTCGGCGAGCTTGGCCTGCGCGATGATCGCGGTGATCTCGGGCAGCTTGGCGTTGATCCCCGGCAGCGTCGCGCTGCGGCTGCCCTCGAACCCAAAATTCCCCATCGATCGCAGCGTCGCGATCAGGTCGATGTCGCCGCTATGGATCAGCCCGCCCTCGCCCACCGCGAACGTCTTGGTCGCATGCATCGAATGCACCACCGCGAACGGCGCGCGCGCACCGAAGCCCAGCCCGGCATCGTCGAGCGTCCCCAGCGACGATGCCGCATCGATCACCACCCCGACGCCGTAGCGCCGCTGGAAATGGACGTAGCGGTCGAGGTCGATCGCGTTGCCGAACGTCGCATAGGGCACCATCACGCCGATCCGCTCGCCGTGACGCTGGAGCAACCGCTCCTCCTCGATCGCGCACGCACCCCAATCGTCCGGATCGATATCGCAGATCAGCGGCGTCAGCCCCGCCCATGCCGCCGCCTGCGCGGTCGCGGCGAAGGTGAGCGCCGGCATCAGCGCCAGCGTACCCTGTTTGGGGTTCAGCCCCCCCGTCCGCATCCCCGACGCGTGGCGGATCGCCAGCATCAGGCCGAGCGTTGCATTGCCGACCGCAAGGCACGCGCCGTGGCCGCCAAACAGCTGTTCGGTCACGCCAGCCTCGAACGCGCGCACCTCTGGACCGTTGTTGCTGAACACGCCCGACGCCTCGACGCGGCGCAGCGCATCGAGATGGTCACTCAGCCGCGGCGGATTCGGCGCGATCAGGGGGAGGCGTTTCATCGGCGGTCCGGTCTGTTGTGCGACAGGTCTATGACCCATCGCCTCCTAAGAACCAGTTACGCGAGCAAACGCCAAGAGAGGCAAGACAGTTCTTTCCTTACACCACCCCGGATTGCGTCCGGGGTGGTGCAGCAGTTTCAGCGCACCAGCGGCAAGCTGATATAGCTTTCGTCGGCACCCGAGACGGTGATCTTCTGCGTCGCCTTCACGTAATCCTTTGGTTGCGCGAAGAAGATGTTCGGAACGAACGTCTGCGGGTTGCGATCGTAGAGCGGGAACCAGCTCGACTGGACCTGCACCATGATCTTGTGCCCCGGCAGGAACACATGGTTGGTGGTCGGCAGCGCGAACTTGTATTTGAGCGGCACGTTTGCGGCGATCGGCTTGGCGACCGCCAGGCTCTCACGATAGCGCCCGCGGAAAATGTCCATCGCCACCGACAATTGATACCCCGCCATCGCCTTGTCGCCCGGAGTCACGTCGGGATACACGTCGATCAGCTTCACCACCCAGTCGCTGTCGGTACCGGTCGTCGACGCCGTCAAATTCACTTCCGGCACGCCGGCGATCGTCGTCGGCGTGGTCAGCGCGTCGGTGGTGAACGTCAGCACGTCGGGCCGCCCCGAGACCGCGCGCTGGTCGTCGACCAGCCACTGTTTCCAGGTCGATCCGGTCGCATAGGTCGGAACGGTCGGGCGCACGCGGTAGCTGACGGGTGTCGCCGGGTCGGAGATATAGTCCGCCGTAGCCGCCGCGCCGCCTGCGGCCTGGAAGCCGAGCGCACCGCCGGGCTTGAGGTACAGCGGCGTGCCCGCGGTCTGCGCGGTCGGCCATTTGTCGAGCCGCTGCCACTCGTTGCGCCCCGACTGGAACATCGTCACCGGCGCGACGTCCATTGCCGGTTGGTCGCTCTTCAGGTAATGCGCGAGGAACGGCGCGAGGACGTGCCAGCGCCACCATTTGGCGGTGTCGGCATCCCATTTGATCGCGCCCAGCGCGCTGCCGTCGCGCACCTCCTGCCCGTGATACCAGGGGCCCATCGACAGATAGACCATGTCGTTGGCGGTGTCCTTGGGCTCCAGCGCGCGGTAGACCGCAGGCGCGCCGTAGATATCCTCCTGATCCCACAACCCGCCGACGATCAGCGTCGGCACCTTCAGCGGCTGGCCGGCGAGCACGGTGTCCATCGCCTGGCTCGACCAGAACGAATCATACGCCGGATGCTGCGTGATCTTGCGCCAGAAGCCGAGCTGCTCGAGCCCCTGCGCCTTGCCGATCGCCCCCGCCGAGCCACCCTTGAGGTAATAATCATAGTCGTCGGCGGTGTCGGTAATCCACGGCGTGCCGGCATCCTTGGTCGCTTCCTGGCCGAGCACGTACGGCATCATGCCCTCGCGGAACGCGCCGTTGTGGAACCAGTCGTCGCCGCGCCAGCCATCGACCATCGGGTTCATCGGTACCGAGACCTTGAGCGCGGGATGCGGGTTGATCAGCGCCATCAGCGGCAGGAAGCCGTCATAGCTGATCCCGCTGATGCCAACCCGCCCGTTCGATTCGGGGACGTGCTTCACCAGCCAGTCGATCGTGTCGTAGGTGTCGGTCGAATCATCGGTCTTGGTCGGGTTCTGTGCAGTCCCGGCGCGCGCCGGGTTCATCATGTAGATGCCCTGCGATCCGTGCATCCCGCGGACGTCCTGGATCACGCGGATATAGCGCGCCGCGGCGATCACGTCGCCCGCGCCGTCGCCATGCTCGAGGATGCCCGCATAGGTGCCGCTGTCGACCTTGGTCTGGCCGTCCGCGTCATAGGGCGTGCGCGTCATCAGGATGCCCGCGTCCTTCGCGCCCTTGGGCACGATGATGACGGTGTGCAGCTTGACCCCGTCGCGCATCGGGATCTCGACGACTTTCCGCACATAGTCGTAGCCGACGTCGCGCGGCGCCATCTTGGCGGGGCGTTCGTCGTAATTCTGTGCGGTCGCGGGGGCGGTCGTAGCGGTGGCGAGCGCAGCCAGCGCGCACGCGGTAAGCAGACGGGGCATCGATATCATGTCTTCTTCCTTCCCTCCCGGACCGAAAAAGAAAAAGGCCCGCCTCCCCGTTACGGAAAGACGAGCCTCCTCTCGTAATACTCTAAACGATCAGGCCGTCCGCGTACCGGTCAGCGGGAAGCTGCCGAACGCGCCGGCTGCGACGCTGCCCTTGAGGACGTCGTCCTCGACGGTCGCCTTGCAGTCGAGCGTCATCGGCATCGGCACGGTCATGCTCTGCTTCCAGGTGATCGTGTCGCCATCGACGTCACCCGTCACGTCCATGCCACCCATCGCGCCCGACACCGCACCGGTGAAGGTGCTGCCGGCGCTGTTGACGGTCAGCGTCATCTTCTGGTCGCCCAGCGGCGATTTGACCACGCAATCCCAGCTGCCATCGACGTTTGCCATTGCACTCTCTCCTGAAGCACCACCCAGCACGCCTGGGCTCTGCAATTAATTGGCGCCGGCAACCGACGCCGCGGAGATGACCTCGACCGGCAGGCCGATGCTGTCAAGCTGCGGTCGCACCGTCTTCGCATCGCCGACCACGACCCAGATCGTCTTCTTCGGATTTAGCGACTGCTGGATGGCGGTGTTGAGTTGCCGCAGGTTAAGTCCCTGATAGCGCTGCGTGATCGTCGCGTAGTAATCGTCGGGACGCTTGAGCAGGTCGTTCTGCTGCATCGCGCCGAGCACCGCGTCGGACGTCTCGAAATTGCCCGACAGCGAACGGATCGCACCGTTGATCGCACGATCGAACTCGGCCTGCGTCATCGGCTCCTTGCCGAGGAACGCGCCGATATCGCTGCGAAGCGCAGCGATCGACGGGCCGGTCTGGTCCGCCTGCACCGGCGCCGACAGGATGTAGGGCGCGGCGTGCTCGACCTGCTGGAACCGCCCCGACACGCCGTAGGACCAGTGCTTGCTCTCGCGCAGATCCATGTTGACGCGACCGAGGAAGCTGCCGCCGAGCGCATCGTTCGCGGTCACGATCGGCAACAGGTCCTGCGTGCCCTTCAGGCCGGTCGGGATACCGGCGAAGATCGCCGATTGCGGGCTGTCCGGCCGATCGACCAGCACGATCTTCGGCCCCGACGGCGTGACGGTCGCCGGAAAGACCTTGGCACCCGCCGCGCCGGTCGGCCTCCACGTGCCGAACCGACCGTCGAGCGCCGCCTTCACCTCGGCGAGCGGACGATCGCTGACGACGAAGATCTTCGCCTTGTCGGGCCGCAGCCATGCGTGCTGGAACGCGATCAGGTCCGATCGGGTCAGCGCCGCGACCGCCTTCGGATCGCCGCTGCCGATCGCCTTGGCATAGGGCGATGTCGGCCCCTGGATCAGCGGCGGCATGACGCGGGCATAGATCCCGCCCGGGCTGGTCAGCTCCTGTGCGATCTGCGCGAGCTGCTGGTTCTTGACGCGCGCGACCTCGGCATCGGCGAACGCCGGATTCTGCGCGATGTCCGCGAACAGGTCGATCGCCGGCGCTAGGTTCGCACTTGGCACCTGCAACGACAGGAAGGTCCGATCGCTCGACGCGCCCGAACCGATATCCGCCCCCAGTCGCTCCTTGGCTTCGGCCAGCGCGACCGAATCGCGCGTCGGTGTGCCCTCGTCCATCATCGCCAGCGTCAGTTGCTGCGTGCCGAGCTTGCCCGCGACGTCCGCCGCGGTGCCCGCATCGAAGCTCAACACCGCCTGCGTCACCGGCACCGCGGTGCGCTGCGCGTAGACCACCTCGATACCGTTCGCGAGCCGGGTCCGCTCGACGGTCGGGAAGCTCAGGCCGGCGACCGTGCCGACGCCCGGCAACGGCCCCCGTGTCCCCTTCGGCGGCGCCTCGGGTGCGGGCACGACGTTGGCCTTGGGCGGCACGACCGCGTTGGCATAGGCATCGCGCGGCCCCGGCACGACGGTCAGCGAATAGGCGGGGCGCGACAGCCACTTCGCCGCCGCAGCCTTCACGCTCGCCGGCGTCTCGGCCGCCAGCTGCAACAGCTGTTTCTTGTAATAGCCGGGATCGTTCGAATACAGCGCGCCCTCGGCCAGCGTCACCGCCTTGCCGCCGAACCCGCCGACCGATTCCAGCCCTTCCATCGTCCGGGCTGCGGTCGTCGTCGCGACGCGGCTGACCTCGTCCGCGGTCGGGCCGTTCTTCAGGAAATCCGCGAGGATTTCGTCGATCCGCTTCGACACCAGCGCAGGGTCGACGCCCTGCCGGACGATCGCCTCGATCTCGAACATGCCGAGCTGGCTGAAGCTGCTGTTGCTCGCCGAGATCCGCGTGACCAGCTTCTCCTTCTTGACCAGCGCAGTATCGAACCGGCTGCTGGCAAGGCCACCGAGCACGCCCGCCGCAACCTCCAGCGCGGTGCCGTCCTTGTCGTTCAGGCCGGGCACCACCCAGTTGCGGCTGATCATCACCGCCGCGACGCGGTCCTTGATCGTCTCGCTGACAGGGGCCGGCAGCGTCGGGATCGGCGCAGGCGGGACGATGCTCTGGGGCCCCTTCGGGATGCCGCCGAAATACTTCTCCGCGAGGCGCTTGGCGGTGGCGGCATCGACGTCGCCGGCGAGCACGAGCACCGCGTTGTTCGGGCCGTAATGATCCTTGAACCAGTCCTTCACCGTCTGCAGCGACGCCGCATCGAGATCTGCCATCGAACCGATCGTGGTGTGGCCATACGGGTGATCCGCGGGGAACAGCCCCTCGGTGGTCTTGTACTGAGTCAGGCCATAGGGCTGGTTGTCGCCCTGGCGCTTCTCGTTCTGGACGACGCCGCGCTGCTCGTCGAGCACGCCCTGCGTGATCGCGCCGGTGAGATAGCCCATCCGGTCGGATTCGAGGAACAGCGCGCGGTCGAGCGCGGCGGTCGGCACCGTCTCGAAGTAGTTGGTGCGATCGTAATAGGTGGTGCCGTTGAAGTCGGTCGCGCCGACCTGTTTCAGCGGTTCGAAGAAGTCGCCGGGCGCGTTCTCGGAGCCGTTGAACATCAGATGCTCGAACAGATGCGCGAAGCCGGTCTTGCCCTTCGGCTCGAACTTCGATCCGACATTGTACCAGACCGAGACCGCCACCACCGGCGCCTTGCGGTCGGTATGGACGACGACGCGCAGGCCGTTCTTCAGCGTGAACTGCTGGTAGGGAATATCGACCGACTTGACGAGATCGGCGACAGGCGCAGGCTTTGCGGCGGGAAGCGCACGGGCTGCGGGAGCTTGTGCCCAACCCGGCGCGGCCGACAGAAACGCTGTTGCGGCGACACCGGCAAGAACCGTCTTTTTCGAAACCATATGCGTCAGTGATCCTCGCCTTAATTGTCACCTCACCATAAGTGCCCCGCGGGTTTGAGCAACAGAAATGACAGGCCGGCGATACGTCGAATTTTGCCATGACGCGATCGCCGCATTCTGCATAACAGAATCTACGGCCTACGGTATGACGCCGTTCGACTTAAAGACCGCATGATAGATTTTTCATCTTACCGCCGGCACCGCTTTTCGATGATCCGAGCCATTCTTCGGTCGACCGTCCGAAATCAGCACGATTAGCACTCGATCACGCTGATCGAAACTTTATCCAACATTTGCGCATTGTAAGGATTGCCAATTTATAGATGATCATTGTAGGCGCGCCGCACAGGGGCCATTATCACTTCAAGGATATCTCGTGACCGATACACTCAATACCGTCGAACTCGCCGCCGAACTGACCGCGGCATGGCTCGCGAACCCGAATACGCGGACCGCGGCAGACGACGTTCCGGCTTTTCTGCTTGCGATGCACGCCGCTGTCGCCAAGCTCGTCGATGCGGGTGACGCAGAGCCTGAGGCCGCGCCGGTTTCGACCGCAGAGCCCGCAGTATCGGCGCGCAAGTCGCTTGCCTCGCCCGACCACATCATCTCGATGCTCGACGGCAAAAAGTACAAGACGCTGCGTCGTCACCTTTCGACCAACGGCCTGACGCCGGAACAGTATCGCGAGCGCTTCAACCTGAAGCCAGACTATCCGATGGTCGCCGCGACCTATTCGGAAGCGCGTCGCGCGATGGCCAAGTCGATCGGCCTCGGCCGCAAGGCGGGTTCGACCGTCGAAAAGGCTGCCGGTTCGGCGGCAACGACGGTTCGCAAGACCGGCAAGGCAGCACTCGATGCCGCCAAGAAGACGCTCGGCAACGAGGGCTGAACACGGTCGGGGGAAGGTCGTCTTCCCCCGTCCGTCGGCCCGCGGCGATGGCTGCGCGGCCACACGGGTCGACATGGGTGTCACCAGCTTGAACACCGCGCGCGATTGGTCCGATAGCGGCCTGCCTTGTCGGCAAGCCGCTATCGCCATGTCACCGCATCACGCCAGGGCGCCGCGGTAGAAGTCCAGCGTCAGCATCATCGCCTGAAGGAACAGCGCGGGATCGTAGCGCGGCCCCTCGTCCCGCAGAAATGCGTGCTGGGCGTTCAACTCATGCCAAGCATAGGTCGCACCGACCTCTTCGAGCCGCGCGCGGATCCGTTCGCGACCGGCAAAGGGCACATGCGGATCCTGCCGCCCCCACACGAACAGCGCGTGCGCCTTCAGCTCGGCCATGCGCGCCAGGCTGTCATCCGACCGTCCCGCGCCCAGCGTTCCCGAATGGATGTCGGTCGGATAGAAGCACGCCGCCGCCGACACGCGCGGATCGAGCGCGGCGCGATAGGCGAGATGCCCGCCGAGGCAGACGCCGAACGTGCCGATCCTGCCGTTGCACGCCGCGTTCGCCAGCAGCGCGGTGACGCCCGCCGCCGCATCGGCGTCGAACGCGGCAACGGGCTTGGCGATCTTCAGCGCATTGCCGCGATCGGTGCCCGCCGCATCGTAGCGCAACACCGTGCCCGCCGGCTCATACTCGTGATAGACCTCGGGCACCGCGACGACATAGCCGTTGCCGGCGATCATCGCCGCCAGCCGGCGGATCGGCGCGGTAACCTGATAGATCTCCGAATACAGGAGAATGCCGGGAAAGCGTCGCTCGCCCGCCGGCCGGAACAGGTGCATCCGCATCGAACCGCCGCCGGGCATCGCGACATCCTGGATCTCGTCGCCGTGCAGGATCATCCGTTCTTCCTCATATCGGTGCCGGGCAAACGCTCCGGTCGTGATCCGACCGCGCACCCGAAATGCCGGTCGAATCCCCTGCGTCCGTAGCCCGATACCGTTCGAACCGGCAATACGGCCGCCCGATGCTCGCCGCGATCCGCTAGGCCGCGAACTCGTCGGGCAGATACCGATCGGCGACGATCTCGTAGCGATCGCCGTCGACCAGCACCTGGGGGCTTAGCGCGCGACAATTATAGGTCGACGCCATCGCCGCACCATAGGCGCCGGTGGCGTGCAGCACGGCGAGATCGCCGCGACCGACGCGATCGATGTCGCGGGCTACCGCAAACACGTCGCCGCTTTCGCAGACCGGGCCGGCGATGGTCGCGACCATCCGCGCGCCATCGGGGACGACCGCCTCGAACCGGTGGAAGGCATCGTACAGCGCCGGCCGCGCGAGGTCGTTCATCGCCGCATCGACGATGACGAAGGGCTCGTCCGCACCCGGCTTCACCCAGATCACGCGCGTCATGAGCACCCCGGCGAGCCCGGCGACGACCCGGCCCGGCTCGAACGTCAGTTCGACGTCCCAGTCGCGCGTGACGCGTGCCACCATGGCCGCATAGTCGTCGAGCGTCGGGACGATGTCGTCGGCGCGGTAGGGGATGCCGAGACCACCGCCGAGATCGACGCGGCCGATCGCGTGCCCCCGTGCGCGCAGGTCTGTTACCAGCGCACCGATGCGGGCATACGCGACTTCGAGCGGCGCGAGATCGCGAAGCTGGCTGCCGATGTGGAGCGCGACCCCGACCAGGTCGAGACCGTCGATGCGCGACAGCCGGTCGTAGATCGCCGGCACGTCGGCGATCGCGACCCCGAACTTGTTCCCGCGCCGCCCGGTCGAGATCTTGGCATGCGTGCCGCCGTCGACATCGGGATTGACCCGGAGCACCGCTGTCGCCCGCATCCCCCGCGCAAAAGCCAGCGCCCCGAGCACCAAGCCCTCCTCCTCCAGCTCGAGGTTGAACTGGCCGACGCCCGCCGCGAGCGCATCGGCAAGCTCGCGATCGGTCTTGCCGACGCCGGAAAAGACGATGTCCGCCGCCGCGATCCCGGCATCCAGCGCCCGCCGCATCTCGCCGCCCGAGACGATGTCGGCGCCGAAGCCGCACCCGGACAGCAATTGCAGCACCGCGCCGTTCGGGTTCGCCTTGACGGCAAACGCGACGCGCACGCGGGGAAGGATCGACAGTGCCGTTCTGAACCGGTCTGCGGCATCACGCAGTGCGGCGGCGGAATAGACGTGGACAGGAGTCCCTACCGCCTCGGCAATCGCCGGCAGCGGTACGTCTTCGGCGCACAGCACGCCGTTCCGTGGTTCGAAATAGCCCATGATGTCTCGCAGTTCGGCGGTCAGGAATACGGCGGATCGCCGTCGTCAGGAATGCGGCGGTTCGCCGCGGTCAGGAATACGGCGGTTCGCGCCGCCGATGCGTGCGACGCAGGCGGACGGCGTGGATCGCTTCGGCGGTATGACAATGGCCATGCCGTTCGGCGCGGAGGGCGACGACGACGCGCTTGCCGTTGATCGCCAGCGTCAGTCCGAGCAGCGCGATCGGAAACACCAGCATCGCCAGCGCCGCACCGTTCGTCGCTGCCGCCACACTGCAGGCGCCGACGGTCAGCACGACGCCGATCGCACGCCAAAGGATATCGCGCCTGGTCATGCCGCGACACTCCGCGCGCAGGACGCCGCCCGGTCTTCGATGACGACCCACCCTGCTCCCCGCAGCGCGGCAACCGCCTGGGGCCGGCGATCGTGCGCGGCACCGCCGTGGCACAGGACGATGTCCGCGGGCAGGTCGTGCTCGGCCTGCAACGCGGTCACGATGTCCGCCACCTCGAAAGACGAGCCGATCGCAGCGTCCGGGGCGCGGTTCGCGGCGGCCCGCGCGCGACCGATCGCGCTGGCCGATCGATCGATCCCGCGCGCCTCGATCGCGGTAAAGCCGAGCATCCGCGCATGATGCGCCGCGTGCAGCAGCAGCGTGCCGGCGCCGCACTCGGCATCGACGATACGGACCGCATGCCGCCCGGCGGCGCGCAATGCCGACAATGCGGCGGCGACCTGCGGCCAGCGTGGATCGTGGTGCGTCGCCTTCGCCGCGGGATGCGAGGGCCCCGTCCCCTTCACCGTCGTGATGGCGGTGCGCGACCGGACCGGCAGAGCATGAACGTTCATCGCCCTCTCTCCGTCATGCCGCACGGGGCAGCGCGCGCTCGTCGCGACCGACCGGGGCGAACGACACGAGTGGGGTGAGCGGCATCGCGGCGACCTCGACGCTCGCATGGTAGATATCCCGCTCGGCCTGCGCATAGTGCATCGCGGCGGCGTAGGAGATGAAGCGACCTTCGAGCGTTCGCCTGCTGTCCTGGACGAGCCAGTGTCCGGCACGATCCTGGCCGACGAAGATGACGAGCCCGGTTGGATCGGGCTCCGATATGGGTTCAGACGACATGTCGCCCTGCTGCCTTTCGTGACGCGAGCGTCGTGCCCGCCCCCAACATCTACGAGGCCCGGCATAGGGATTCGAGATCGATCCGCCCCGATCGCATAGTGCAGGCATAGTGTCCGCCCGGTCGGTCGCGGTTTCGGTTGTCCTCGCCGCATCACGTGCGTGATCGGGTGTCGAGCAGCGGGGGCGCTCGACGACGAGAGTCCGCCATCCCCCTCGCTCCCCCACCCCGAACGCGTCGCGTTCGTCCGAAACGACCGTCGAATCGATAATCAGCGGTGTCGTCGAATGCCGTAATGCCGATTTCCAAACGGCGGGACGATCGCTACGGATTGCCGCGATGAATGCCGAAGTAAGCCCTGCTGCCAATACCTTACCGCCCCAACTGGCGTTTCTCGCCGGCGGCGGCGAGGCGGCCCGCCTGATCCTCGATCGCGACTGGACGAGTCATCCGCTCGGACCGCCGGAAGGCTGGCCGGACATTCTGAAGTCCAATCTCAGCACGATCCTCAACTCCCCGGAATCGATGATCCTGGCGTGGGGCGAGGACAACCTGATCTTCTTCTTCAACGACGCCTATTTTCCGCTGCTGGGGCCGCGTCTCGACTGGGCCATGGGATCGCCGTTCAAAACCGTCTGGCCCGATGCCTGGGAGCAGGCCAAGCCGATCATCGACGAAGCGTTCGCGGGGCGGAGCCAGCGGTTCGTCGATCTGCCGTGGAAGCTGGATACCGATCGCGGGCGTGCCGACACCTGGTTCAGTTTCTCCTACTCGCGCATCCTGGACGCGCGAGGTGCGATCGCGGGCCTGTTCGTGTTCACCAACGAGACGACCGAGCGCGTCCTCGCCGACGCGGCGCTGCGACAGAGCGAAGAGCGGCTCCGACTGGTGATCGAAGGGGCCAAGGATCACGTGATCTTCACGACCGATCCGGTCGGCATCATCACCACCTGGTCGGCAGGCGCCGAGGTCGTGCTCGGCTGGTCGGCGGACGAGGCGATCGGCCAGCCGTCCGCGATGATCCTGCCGGACGAGGACGACGTCAGCGGCCCGAAGCTCCCCGCATTGGACAGCGCCGCTCGCCGGAATTCGCCGCACGACGAACGCTGGCACGTCCGGCGCGACGGATCGCGCGTGTTCCTCACGGGATCGGTCCACCCCCTGCCCTACGACGCACAGGGAAAGCCGCGTGGCTTCATCAAGATCGCCCGCGACGAAACCGAACGACGACGCGCGGAACAGGCGTTGCGGGACAGCGAGGCGGCGGCGCTGGTCGATGCGCAGCGGGTGCAGCTTGCGCTCGCGGCGGGCGCGATCATCGGGACCTGGGTCTGGGATCTGCCGAGCGATCGCTTCACCGTCGACGAACCCTTCGCGCGCGCGTTCGGCCTAGACCCGGCGATGGGCCGCGAGGGCCTGAGCCTCGCGCAGATCGTCGCCACCGTTCATCCCGACGATCAGGCCGGTCTGGCCGAGGCGATCAGCGACGCGATCGCCCGCGGCGGCGGGTACGCGCATCAATATCGGACGCGGCGCGCAAACGGCGAATATCACTGGCTGGAGGCGAATGGTCGCGTCGATCACGCACCGGACGGCACGCCGACGAGCTTCCCCGGGGTGCTCATCGACGTCGAGGAACGCCGCAAGGTCGCCGCGGAGCGAGACCGTGCGCTGAACGAACTGCGCCGCTTGAACGAGACGTTGGAGCAGCGCGTATCCGAGCGCACGGCCGATCTGATGCGCGCCGAGGAAGCGCTGCGCCAAAGCCAGAAGATGGAGGCGGTCGGCCAGTTGACCGGCGGCTTGGCGCACGACTTCAACAACCTGCTGACGGCGGTGACCGGGGGGTTGGAACTGCTCGCGCTACGCGTCGCGAAGGGCGAATACGACAAGCTCGATCGCTACGTCGCGATGGCCCAGACCGGTGCGAGCCGGGCCGCGGCGCTGACCCAGCGGCTGCTTGCCTTCTCGCGCCGGCAGACGCTGGCACCGACGCCGACCGATGCCGATCGCCTGATCGCCGGGATGGCGGAGATCATCGATCGCACGCTGGGCCCCGAGATCGAGGTGAAGATCGTCTCGACCACCGGTCTCTGGCCGGTTCTGGTCGACGCGCCGCAGCTGGAGAACGCGCTTCTCAACCTGTGCATCAATGCGCGCGACGCGATGCCGCATGGCGGGCGGTTGACGATCGCGACGCAGAACACGTGGCTCGACGCACAGGCGGCGGCGGATCAGGAGCTCCACGAAGGCGACTATGTCGCGCTGTACGTCACCGACACCGGCACCGGCATGACGCCGGAGACCATCGAACGCGTCTTCGAGCCGTTCTTCACGACCAAGCCGATCGGCGAAGGTACCGGTCTCGGCCTCTCGATGATCTATGGCTTTGTCCGCCAGTCGGGCGGCCAGGTGCGGATCTGCTCGGAGGTCGGGCGTGGCACGGTCATGTGTCTCTATCTCCCCCGCCACGACGGCGAGGCGGCGGTCGCCGACCGAGCGCCCGACGAGAGCGGCGTCATCCGGGCATTGCCGGGTGAAACGGTTCTCGTCGTCGAGGACGAGACCGCGATCCGGGATCTGGTCACCGAGGTCCTGTCCGAAGCCGGCTACCGCGTCCTGCAAGCCCCGACCGGCCCCGCGGGGGTGAAGCTGCTTCGCTCCGATGAACGGATCGACCTGCTGGTCACCGACGTCGGCCTGCCGGGCGGACTGAACGGTCGCCAGGTTGCCGATGCGGGTCGCGCGGTCCGACCCGACCTCAAGATCCTCTTCGTCACCGGCTATGCCGCCAACGCCGCCGTCGGCGCTGGCCATCTGGTCGAGGGCATGGAGGTCCTCACCAAACCGTTCAGCATCGCCGATTTCGAAAAGCGGATCCGCAGCATGATCGGGACCGACTGATCGCCTCGGGTGCCGGGCTGTAATGTGACGCTCGTATACTGGTGCGGGAAGAATGCACCGCCATACGACGCGGACAACAGTTAACTAATAGCAATCTGGTTTGTCAGTGACTTTACTGTTTCCGGATGGATCAAAATCCCTCACTTCTTATATTTCCGCGATCGCATCGTATTCATCCTCGTCGCTTTCGGCGATGTAGCTGCACACTGTTTCAAACGACAAAAGATTATGAATTGGGGAGGTCGGCTGCGCAGCTTCCGCCCTTCGCGATCGTCGCGAAGAAAGCTCAAGTATCGAGGAACGCGATCGCCCGATCGGCGAACAGTTCGTGATACTGGAAGATCCCGCCGTGCCCGGCGTCAGGGTAAAGGACGAGTTCGGCACCCGGGATGCGGCGCGCGAGATCCCGCGAATTCTCGCTCGGGACCATGATGTCGTGGTCTCCATTGGCGACGAGTACCGGCTGGCGGATGACGCCCAGATCCTGCGCGGAATGCGCTCCCCAGGCCGTGATCGCCTTCAGCTGGCGCAGGAAGACTTTCGGCGTGACGGCGGCATCGCGGTCGACCTTGCGGGCTTTCAGACGCGCGAGGAACGCCTGCGCCGCGCGACGGCTGGGCTTGCTCGCGGTGAAGAACAGGAACATCTTCGGATCGCGGAACGTCAGCATGCCCTTGACGATCAGCGGCCACGATACCGAGCCGACCTTATCGATGCCGGTACCACCCGCCGGCCCGGTGCCGGTGAGGATCAGCCGGCGGACACGCGCCGGGCGCTTCAGCACCATATCCTGCGCGACGAAGCCGCCCAGTGAAAAACCCATGAGGTCGATCGTATCGAGCCCGAGCGCGTCGATCGCCGCGAGCATGTCGTCCGCCATGGCCGAGACCGTGAGCGGTGCCTCGCCGCCCGACGCGCCGACACCGCGGTAATCGAACGCGAATACCGGCCGGTCGGCGGCCAGCGCCTCGACGATCGAAGGATCGAAATTGTCGAGGTTGGCGCCCCAATGGTTGAGCAGCACGAGGGGAACGCCGCGTCCCCCGCCAAGCTGCCGATAGGCAAAGCGGGTACCCGCAGCCACTACCGTTCGCGTGGCGACGCTGGCCCACGCCCCCCGGGCCGATTGCGTCCTGGTCATCGTGGAGTCCTTGGTTTTAGTCGGGAGCATGGTCTGGGTGCGGGTCCCGTCACGGGCGGACCGTCACGACGACCTTGCCCTTGGCGCGGCCGGAATCGACATAGTCCACCGCGTCGTTGAGGCTTTCGAACGGGAAAATGCGATCGACGACGGCCTGGATCGAACCCTGGTCGATCAGCGCGCCAAGCTTGCCCAACTGCTCGCCATCGGCGTGCATGAACAGGAACGAATAGGCGACGCCTTGCCGCTTCGCCTTGCGCCGGATTTTCGCACTCATCAGGCGCAGGACGAGCCGTATGACCGGGTTCAATCCCTGCGCCTTGGCAAATGCCGGGTCCGGCGGTCCCGATATCGAGATCAGCTTGCCGCCCGGTTTCAACACCTTGAGCGACTTTTCGAGCGTCTTCGCGTGCAGGCTGTTGAGGACGACGTCGTAGCCGGACAGCAGCTCGGAAAAGTCCTGCGTCTTGTAGTCGATGACGATGTCCGCGCCGAGGCGCCTGACCAGATCGGCATTGGCGGCGCTCGCGGTCGTCGCGACAGTCGCGCCAAGATGCTTGGCGAGCTGGATCGCGATCGTGCCGACACCACCCGAGCCCGCGTGGATCAGGATCTTCTGGCCGCGTTTCAGGCCCGCGCGCTCGACCAGCACCTGCCATGCGGTCAAGCCGACGAGCGGGATGGACGCCGCCTCCGCCATCGGCAGGCCGGCGGGCTTGATGGCCAGATCCGCTTCGTTGATCGCGATGCGCTCGGCAAAGGTGCCGATCTGCCGGTCGCGCGGGCGGCCATAGACCGCATCGCCGACCTTGAAGCGACGCACGCCCGCCCCGACCGCCGTGACGATGCCGGCGAGATCATGCCCGAGGACGAAAGGTGGCTTGTAGGGCAGGATCGGCTTGAACGCGCCGTCGCGGATCTTGCCGTCGAGCTGGTTGATCGCGGCGGCGTGGATCTCGACCAGCACCTCGTCTGATGCGGGTACCGGATCGCGCCGTTCGACCAGAATCAGCCGTTGCCCCTTGCCGTACCGTTCGAGCTGATATGCCTTCATGCTGCGCACTCCTTGGTGTCCATCTGCGCAAGAGGCGCTAGGTCGGTCGACACCAGACTGGCACCCGCGCGATTGCGGGTCGGCGGCGCCAGGACGAAGCGATTGACGAGCGTGACGCAGTCCGGATCATAGGACGAGAAGAGGCTGAATTCCGACATGGTGCGGATCTTTCGTGTGGAGGCGTTCGAGGCGATCAGGCGGCGTAGCGCGGTGCGGGACGGATCTCCCCGAAGCCCGGCAACATCGCCCGTCGCGCAGTCTGGAACGCGTCCCAAAGATCGCCATTGTGCAGCGGCGGGATCGTCACGGCTTCACGCGCATCGTAGCCGGCGAGCGCCGCGTCGACCATTTCGCCTACCTCCATCATCGGCGGCAGCGATGCCTCGTCGGCACCGGCGCGGCCCCAAAGCTCGGTGCGCGTCGCCGCTGGCAGCACCGCCTGGACGTAGACGCCCTTCGGCCCTAGTTCGAGCGCCAGTCCCTGCGACAGGAACAGCACGAACGCCTTGGTCGCGCCGTAGACGGTCATGCCATATTCGGGTGCCAGCCCTACCGCAGAACCGATATTGATGATCGCGCCATCGCCGCGTGCGGCAAGCCGCGGTGCCACTGCGCTTGCGAGCCGCGCGACCGAGGTAGTGTTCAGCGCGATCAGGCGATCGACGGCCCCGGTTGGCTGATCGACGAAACTGCCCCCCAGCCCCGCGCCGGCATTGTTGATGAGAATGCCGATGCGGTCGTCGTCGCGCAGCCGCCCCTCCACGACGACCATCTGGTCGAGGTTCGTCAGGTCGGCTGGCAGCACGTCCACCGCGACGCCGGTCTCGCCGCTCAACGTCGCGGCTAGGGCATCGAGACGCGCGGCATCGCGCGCGACCAGAACGAGGTCATGGCCGCGGCGGGCGAAACGATCGGCATAGGTCGCCCCGATGCCGGTGGAGGCGCCGGTAATGAGAATGGCTGGCTTGGTCATCGGATTGCCCTTTTCGAAACGGATCGCTATATTAATGACAGGCGTCATGAATAGCTAAATGTGATAGCCATCATGAAACGTCAACAGAGAGCCGGAGATTATTTCGATGAAGGTCAGTCGCGAGCAGATGGTCGAGAACCGTCGCCGCATCCTGCAGGAGGCTAGTCGGCTGTTCCGCGATCGCGGCTTTGCGGCGGTGACGGTTGCCGATGTCATGAAGGCGGCTGGGCAGACTCATGGCGGCTTCTACGGTCACTTCGCTTCGAAGGACGATCTGATCACCGCGACGGTCGCGGATACGCTGGCGGGCGAGAGCGCCGGCATGGCCGATATCGATGCGTGGACCGACGCCTATCTGTCGCCGCTGCACCGGGAGAACCCCGACCAGGGATGCCCGATGGCCAGTCTCGCCGGATTGATGCGCCACCAGACGCCTGAGGCGCGTGCGGCCATGACGCACGGGCTGAACGCGCACATCGACCGCTTCGCACGCGGTCTGCCTGGCGACGGCGATGCCGAACGCCGCCAGGCCGCGATCGGCCGGTGGGCGGCGATGGTCGGCGCCGTCGTGCTGTCACGTGCCGTCGACGACACCGCGTTGTCGGATGAGGTGTTGCGCGAAACCCGGGCGTGGATTGCGGCGACGCATCCCGCCGTCCATGCCGATCACGAACAGGATGCGCGCACGTGAATGTGTCGAACGATCATGCGGATCGCGATGGCCATGACCAGTTGGCGGCATTGCTAGCGACCAACCGCAATCCGCCGATCGGCGACTATGGCCCCGCCTGCTCGCGGGGAGGCCAAAAGCGCGGACGGTCGGACACTCTGCCTTAGTCGGGGTCCGCTCGTTGGATACGATCCCCAGCCGAGTAGAAGCGAAAACTGGTACGATCTCCAACCCTTTATCCGTCGGCAGCTTGTTGCCTGCACGGCGATTTCGCCCGCCATTTTGAATGGAGCGCTTAACGAGGCGGAGGCTTCCGGGCCGGACTACGGGTCCGCGGCAAACTGGTGGAAGCACGTTTCTGCCGAACTATTTGGAGCAAATGGGCGCCGTTGCATCGCGGAACGAATGGCCAAGCCCTTTACTATGCCGCCCCGCTTCGAGTGCGTACGATACTCGCAGCCACGGCCGTCTATTACTCGTTGAACGCGCCCAAACCCCTCAGTGGGCTTTCCGCTCGCGGGTGGAAGCTATGGAGTACCGGGAGGCTGCCATCGGCCTGCCGTGGCGCGTCCCAATGACGGTCAGAAACATCCTGAAAATCTGCGCGCGTCACGCGAGTCGGCAAGGTCCAGGAATTGTGCGGCATCTTCAGCCCGTCGGTATGTGAGGTCAGGACGGTGCCATAGGCAATGTTGTTACGCAGATTGCCGAGCGAAATGGGAGAGCCGTCGGCTGATATACCCAGCATGTCGTATTGGACACCATTGGAGAAGGCGGTGTTGTTGATGAAGTCCAACGCCAGCGGGTGGTGATTGGCGTAGAATCCCGCCGCCTTGTTGTCGAAGGCGACCGAGAAGCGGACGATGTGCTTGACGGCATTCGGGGTATATCGTCCGCCATAACCGCCCGCCTTGATACCATTGCCGTTGCCTGCCGCTAGAGGACTGCGCGTGCCGGGCAGATAGCCTTGCTGCCACGCCCAGCACCGCTCGATCGTCACCGGCGAAAAGGCGTTGATCAGGTCGAAGCCGTCGTCCGAATTGGCCCATGCGCGGTCACCGCGGAAGACGTTGCCCGGGTGGCCGGCCTTGATATGGGCGCCGAAGCCGTCGGCGCTCTGCCCGGCACCGTTGGAGGTGTAGGGATCATAATTGTGGTGCGAGTCGGTGTTCAGCACCAGGTTATAGCCCCCATCCTGAATGAAAAGTCCTGGTCCCATATTATGGTGGAGGTTGAGCCGTTCGTAGATATTGTGGCTGCCGCTGTTCCAGACGCCCCATGACTCGTGGTTCAGGTGATTATCCGGCTGCTGCGGGACGCCAGTGACCTCCAGCCCCTTCAGGTGAAGCCAGCTGCCGGTTACATCGAACCCCTTGACGCGGCAGTCGTCCTTCATCGCAGAGAAATCGAACACGGGTGTCTCGCCGGGATAGGCCCAGTAGCGGATCGGCCTTCCTTCGCCGCCGTTTTTGTCGAGTATGACGGCATTCACGGTGTCCGTGCGCGTGGCGCAGCGGTTGACGCCTGACGTGACGACATAGCGTCCTCCACGAAAGTAGACCGTATCGCCGGCTTGCGCACTTTGCTGCGCGCGCTGGACGGTTTGCCACGGTGTTCCCGGCGAAACCCCGGAGGCTTGGTCATTGCCATCGGGGGCAACGTAGAAGACCGCCGCGTGCGCAGGGAATGAAGCAACGAGCAGAATAGCTGGCAAAATTCTGATCACGTCACAGTCCCTTCGGCGGTCGCTGCCGACCCGTTGCGGCCTTAAAGCTTCCCTTTCGAGGCTAAGGTCATGTCGAAGCGTCGGCAAATGACAAGCCCGTCACCGAGCCTGTTAGGTCTGCGCCCTCCCGCATCGAGACGTTCCGACAACTCGAATGGCGGGCGAGAAGGCGTTGGCGTACTCGAAATCGATTGGTGATCGGCGCGGCCAGCGCCGTCTCGCCGGGGATCGAGTTTGGCAAACGCGAGCGTTCTCGAGACCCAACCACGACGGATCGACATTCAGGAGTTCCAAAGCGAATGATGTCTGACCCATGGTGCACTTCGTGCGGCGCGGCGCGGAGCGATGGGGATCAGGCGATACGAGTTGAACGCGGCGCAGCGGACGCGGATCGCGCCGCTGCTGCCGGGCGAGGAGCATACGCATTCCATTTCTGGATCCTAATCGAGAACACACCGGCCGCCTTGCTCACGTCAGATCGTCAAACGGTTGCCTCTCGGAGCTCGTCAGACATTCGTACGAGGTCAGGCAATGTCTCGGCTTGCATCTTTCGCATGACCGTAGCGCGCCGGACCTTAACCGTAATTTCCGCGACGTTCAGGGTCGTAGAAATCTCCCGGTTGGTACGGCCTTGCACGACCATATCCATGACCAGGCGTTCTCCGGGAGCGAGTAGATCCGCGCGCGCGCGCACCGCCGCGACACGATTGTGTATGCGCCGGTGTTCGATATCTTCTAAAATCGCTGCGTTCACGGCATCGATCAGCATCTGATCATCGAACGGCTTGGCGAGGAAATCGACGGCTCCCGCCTTCAAGGCACGAACCGACATACGAATATCGCCGTGCCCGGTCACGAATATGATCGGCAGCTTGACGCCGCGCCGTCCGAGCTCGGCCTGCAGATCAAACCCGCCGAGTTCGGGCATCCGCACATCGAGGATCAGACAACCAGGACGCTCTACCGGATCGTCGCGCAGGAAATCGCGCGCCGACGCATAGGACACGGATTCGAAGCCGACCGACGTGAGCAAGTCGTCGAGGGCCGCCCGGATCGGCGCATGGTCGTCCACGATCCGAACCAGCGGGCGGACTGCGGTGGGCTCGACATCATCAAGGCCAGGCGGAGCGGAAGTCAGGTCACTCTCCATTCGAACCGGGTAACAACACTCTGAACGTCGTGCCGCCACCCGGCGTGTCAAGATAGTCGAGTTGCCCGTTGTGGTCCTCCACGATCGTCTGACTGATGGTAAGACCGAGACCGGTGCCACCTTCCTTGCTTGTCCAGAACGGCTCCCACAGGCGCTCCCTGGCCTCTTTGCCGAGTCCGTTTCCATTGTCGGCGCAGGCGATCACAATCATGCCGTCCACCTGCAATTTCGACGACACCTCGATCGTTCTCGTTGCCGGATCGACCGTCTCCAAGGCCTCCAGCGCGTTGAGCAGGAGGTTGCTGACGACCTGCTGGATCTGCACCCGGTCCCCAACGATGACCGGCAGGTTCGATTTCAGATCCAGTACCAGAGTCGTCCCGCTCCGTTCCACCTCGCCCTGCGCCAACGCAGCACACTCCGTGATCACGGTATTTATCGCGATCGGCTCACGTAATGGCGCGTGGCGGCGGGACAGGCGACGTACCCGCGCTATCACCTCGCTGGCCAGATTCGCGGCGTCGACTACACGCCCCGCGGATTCATGGGCTTTGGCGATGTTCGGCGGATCGGCATCGAGCCAGCGACGACACGCGCCGGCACTGGCCGTGACGGCCGCGAGGGGCTGGTTGACCTCGTGGGCGATCGACGTGACCAGTTCGCCCAGGTTGCTGATCCTGGACAGACGAAGGAGTTGGGCGCGCGCTTCATGATAAGCCGCCTCGGAGGCGATCATCCGCAGGCCGAGGTAGGTCGTGACGATTATCGCAGCCGTACTGATCGCCAGGTTGATCAACCCCGCTTCACGCGAGCCCGACGCGGTGAGCACCGAACTCAAGATCGTCAGCGCGACGCACGTCGCCGCCAGCAGGATCACATCGCGACGGTTCAGCAGACGGACCGACATCAGGATCGGGACGACGTAGAAGACCGCCGCCGCGATCTCGAGATCGGTCACCGTATCGCTTACGAAGACGGTCAGGATCGTCGCGGCGATGATGGCTTTCGGCCAGGCCCGCGGTCCGGTGCGATGCGGCTGCATCACGACGGTCCACCGGCAGTCGCGACCGGACGGGCGTGGGCGGTTCCACCGAGACCCACCACCCGTTCGTTTTCGCGAGCAATCACGGAAACCGCTTCACGAATGTCGGATCGCCGCCCCTGATGATTACCGTTCTCCATGGAACGCAATTGCCACATCAACCCGCTCCTCCCAAATCCTATCTTCCCAAGTATACGCCGATACTTTGCTCGTATACCTATCTATATATAGGATATACCATAGTATATGGCTCCGATATCGTTACATCTACTCATAAC
>Ga0265798_10003650_pt1 | contig 21714 bp, 12 predicted proteins | sample P3T30metagenome_FD_192430 | JGI IMG/M metagenome (GOLD analysis project Ga0265798, IMG submission 192430) | Plant litter microbial communities from East Loma Ridge, Irvine, California - P3 T30 | ecosystem: Environmental > Terrestrial > Plant litter > Unclassified | place: USA: California... | reverse complement strand
CAGCGCAGCCGTTGCCTTCGGTCGTGCCTTGCGCAACCAGTTGCAGGCCGTCGACGGCGTTGAACGCCGTCACGCCCTTCGTGTAGGCGTCGTGGATGCCGGCGGTGAGCATCGTGCCGGCGCCCTTCGCGCCCAGCGCCTGCGCACTTGCGGCGACAAAGGCGTCGAGCTCGGCGCTGGCCAGGGCAAACACCAGGCCCGGGTTCGTGCAGAACTGACCGACGCCCAGCGTCAGTGAATCGACGAAGCCCTGGGCCAGCATCGCGCCACCGGCCTGCAGTGCCGCCGGCAGCAGGAACACGGGATTGACGCTGCTCATTTCGGCGTACACAGGAATTGGTTCCGGACGCGCGGCGGCGTTGCGCAGCAGCGCCAGGCCACCCTGGCGCGAACCGGTGAAGCCCACGGCCTTGACCGCCGGATGCGACACCAGTTGCTGGCCGATCGTGCGGCCATCGCCGAACAGCATCGAGAACACGCCTTCCGGCAGGCCGCTCGCTTTGACCGCGCGCTGCACGGCGCGTCCGACCAGTTCCGACGTGCCGGGGTGGGCGCTGTGCGCCTTGACCACGACCGGGCAACCGGCTGCCAGGGCCGACGCCGTATCGCCGCCCGCGACCGAGAACGCGAGCGGGAAGTTACTGGCACCGAACACGACGACCGGGCCGAGGCCGATCTTGCGCAGGCGCAGATCGGGCCGCGGCGGTGCGCGCTCAGGCAAGGCGCTGTCGATGGTCGCATCCATGAAGTACCCGTCGCGCACGACCTTGGCAAACAGGCGCAGCTGGGTCACGGTGCGCATGCGCTCACCTTCCAGGCGCGCCTGCGGCAGGCCGGTCTCGAGCTGGGCGCGCTCGATCAGCTCGGGGCCGATCGCCAGAATTTCTTCGGCCACCATCTCGAGGAACGCGGCGCGCTGCTCAAGCGGCAGCGCGCGGTACGGATCGAACGCTTCGCTGGCCAGCGCGCAGGCGCGCTCGACGTCGTCACCCGTGGCCTGGCCGAAGCCGGGCTGCAGGTCTTCGCGCGTGGCCGGGTTGAAGCCGAAGACTTCCGTGCCGGCGCCGCGCACGCTGTGCGCGCCAATGATCATTTCACCGAGAATCGCCATGATCAGACCACCCCGTTCTTCTTGAGCAGGGCCAGCAGCATCGCGTCTTCTTCGGCCGTCAGGTCGGTCAGCGGCGGACGCACCGGGCCTGCGCCATGGCCCACCAGGCGTGCGCCGGCCTTGACGATGCTGACGGCGTAACCGGCCTTGCGGTTGCGAATTTCCAGGTACGGCAGGAAGAAATCGTCGATCAGGCGGTTGGTGGTGGCGAAATCGTCAGCAACGGTGGCGTGATAGAAGTCCATCGCCAGTTGCGGCACGAAGTTGAACACGGCCGACGAATACACCGGGGTGCCCAGCGCCTTGTAGGCGCCGGCGTAGATCTCGGCGGTTGGCAGGCCGCCCAGGTAGCTGAAGCGGTCGCCCATGCGGCGCCAGATCGAGACCATCAGTTCGATGTCGCCGTTACCGTCCTTGAAACCGATCAGGTTCGGGCAGCGATCGGCCAGCTTTTCCAGCGAATCCGGGGTCAGGCGGCAGTTCGCGCGGTTGTAGACGACAACGCCGATCTTGACCGAGCGGCACACCGCTTCGACGTGGGCGATCAGGCCGTCCTGGCTGGCTTCTGTCAGGTAGTGCGGCAGCAGCAGCAGGCCTTTGGCGCCCTGGCGCTCGGCTTCCTGGGCGTGCGCGATGGCGGTGCGGGTCGGGCCACCGCAACCGGCGAGAATTGGCACGACGCCGGCGCAGGTGTCGACTGCCGTCTTGATGATCTGGCCGTATTCTTCGCCGTGCAGCGAGAAGTACTCACCGGTGCCACCGGCCGCGAACAGTGCGGTGGCGCCGAACGGCGCAAGCCATTCCAGGCGCGCGGCATAGCCTTTCGGATCGAAATCACCCTGCGCATCGAAATCGGTGATCGGGAACGACAGCAAGCCGTGGGAAAGGACTTGCTTGAGTTCGTTTGGTTGCATCGTGCTGTCTCCGCTATCTGGTTGTTGGACGAAATACCTGCCATCGAGCAGGTTGTAAGTCATCGTACAACTGACTGCAGTCATCCGCAAGCACAAAATGCGGAAATTCAGTTCATCGTGCTTTCCAGGCGGCGCTGCGCTTCCACCAGCCGTTCGCGACTGTTCGACAGATGAGTACGCATCGCCGCGCGCGCGGCTTCGGGGTCGCGTCGCTCAATGGCGCGGTAGATGTCGTCGTGTTCGCGGCTGACGCGCTCGAGGAAACCGGCGGGCTTATCCTGGTCGAGCACGGGCGTGTTGAGCCGCGCGCGCGGGATGAAGGCATTGCCCAGGCGGGTCAGGATATCGACGAAGTAGCGATTGCCAGTCGATTGCGCGATCAGCAGGTGGAAGCGTTTATCCGCCTCGACCGCCGGCCTGCCCTCGGCCATCGCCTGCTGCATCTCGCGCAGCGCAGCGGCCAGCTCGTCTGCCTGCTCCTGGCTGCGACGGCTGGCCGCCAGGCCTGCTGTCTCGGTCTCGACGCCGATGCGCAACTCCAGCACGGCCAGCACATCGCGCAGCGTCACAATGTTTTCGGACTCCAGGCCCAGCCCCGCCGGCACGCGCTCGATCACAAAGGTGCCGATGCCGTGGCGGGTCTGTACCAACCCGGCTGCCTGAAGATGTGTGATCGCTTCACGTACCACGGTGCGACTCACCCCGTGCTGGGCCATCAACGACGACTCCGTGGGCAATTTATCACCCGGCTTGAGCGCGCCCTGCCGGATCGTGTCGCTGATCTGCTCGACCACTCCCTGGGACAGACTGCGGTGCTTGCGTTGCGGGAGCGTCATGATGGGAAATCGCGATGAATGGGATGGCCCAGATTATACGCGACGATTCAGTTGTACGACATCCTATAACTAGACAAGATCTGGGCAACATTTGCGGTATAGCCACGTTGCAAAATTGGTCCGACCAACCTAGAATCGGATGATCATAAAAATATGGAGACACCGTGGCCAACATCCGCCCTTCTGCCCTGACCCTGCTATGCCTGCCGTTATGGTTCCTGGGCGGCGCCGCCATGGCCGCGCCACCTGTCCACGACCGCGTGATCCTGGTGGGCGACTCCACCATGGCCAGCACCACCGGCTACGGCGACGCGCTGTGCGAACGATTCACGCCCGAGACGGCCTGCCTGAACCTGGCGCGCGGCGGGCGCAGTTCGGGCAGCTTCCGGGCCGAGGGCCGCTGGGACGAGGTGACCGGCCTGCTGCGCGCCGGCGGCTACCGGCGCACCTTCGTGCTGATCCAGTTCGGCCACAACGACCAGCCGGGCAAGCCCGGTCGCTCGACGGACTACGTGACCGAATTCCCCGCCAATATGCAGCGTTACGTCGAAGAAGCCCGCGCACTGGGTGCAGTACCGGTGCTGGTCACGCCACTCACGCGGCGCAGCTTCAAGGGAGGCTATGTACAGGATGACCTGGCACCATGGGCGGCCACCGTGCGCAACATTGCTGCGGCCACGGCCACCCCGCTGATCGAACTGAACGCGCTGTCGCTGGCCGCCGTGCAGGCCATGGGGCCGGACGAGGCCGACAAACTGGCGCGCGTCGGCGAGAACTTCGATCGTACTCACGTGGGACCGCTGGGCGCCCGGCGCTTTGCGGACATCGTCGCGCGCGAGATCATACGAAAGGTGCCGCAACTGGCTGACGACCTGATGGCTGCTGACGGCGCCGGAGGCGAGCAATGAACGCCGCGCTGACGGCGGCCGCACTGGCACTGGCACTGGCGGCGGTGCAACCCGTCCACGCACAGACCCTGGCGCCGGCAAGCGCCGAGCGCCAGCACGCACCGGCCGATGGCTGGGCCGCGCAAGAAGGCGGCACGCGCGGCGGCGCACTGGCGCTGCCTGCCCATGTGTACACGGTGCGCAACCGCGCCGAACTGGTCGCGGCGCTGACGGCATCGGCGCCTTCGCGTATCGTCCGGGTGGCGGCAACGGTCGACATGACCGAAGGCCGGCAGTTTACCGACAGCGCCGATCAGGCGCGGCGCGGCGCCGTGACCATTCCTTCCAATACCACGCTACTGGGCGTGACGTCCGGGGCCGGCTTCGTCAACGCCAGCTTGACGATCGACGGAGTCGAACAGGTGATCGTGCGTCATCTGGCGATCCGCAATCCGTGCGACATTCAGCCGGAATGGGACCCGCACGACGGCCCCAAAGGCAACTGGAATTCGGATTACGACGGCATCACGGTGCGGGCCGCGCGCCACGTCTGGATCGACCATAACAGTTTCACCGATGCACCCGACACGGACGACCGGGCGCCGGTCGAGAATGGCAAGATCAAGCAGTGTCACGACGGGGCACTGGATATCTCGCAGGGCGCGGACCTGGTCAGCGTCACCTACAACCATTTTGCGGAGCACGAAAAGAACATGCTGATCGGCGCCAGCGACCGCGCCACCGGCGACACGGACCGGCTGCGCATCACGCTCAAGGGAAATCTGTTCGAACACGTCGCCGAGCGCGCGCCGCGCGTCCGCTACGGCCAGGTGCACCTTTTCAATAACTATTATGTGGGCGAGCGCAAGCGAGCCGTCTACCGTCACAGCTACAGCATCGGCGTGGGACACCAGGCGCTGGTGCGCTCGGACGCCAATGCCTTCGATGTGACCGGCGCCCGGGGCTGCGCGGACCTGGTGCGCGACCCGGGGTCGAGCCACGGCGTGTTTGCCGACAGCGGCTCGCTGCTCAATGGCCAGCCGCTTGGCGCCTGTCCGTTTGGCGGGCCTGCGATGGCGCGCCTGCCCTACGCCCATACGGCGCTGCCGGCCCAGCTGGTGCCCGAGCACGTGCGCACCAACGCCGGCCCGCGGCCGACCCAGGGCGGAGACGGCATCGCCGAAGTGCGTCTGTCGCTGGCGCCGGGCGCGCCGTTCGTGCTTCGCGCGCGGCGTCAGGCGAATGGTGACTGGCAGGGCGTGAGCGTGCAGCTGGCCGATGAAGGAAAAACCCTGCAGGTCGAACTGCTGGCGTCGCGCAGCGGCAAGGTGGAACGCCTCAAGCAGGTGCGGCGCCGTCTTGCGCAAGCCTTCGTGGCATCCCGCACGCCGCTGACCGTGGGCCTGACATTCGAGGGCGGCGTCTTTTTCGCGCTGATCGATGGCGAGCGCGTCACGAGTGCGCTGGAAACGCCGCTGCCGACAACGCTGCCGCTCGACTGGGAAGCAGGCGCGCACACTGTGCTCGACGTGCGCACCGGGCCGGAAGGTATGGTGCCGGCGCGTGTCACGCCGCAGGTCGCCGACAACCGGATCGCGCTGCAGGCCGGCGATCCGGCCGAGACGGTCGGCATCGGCGGCGCGTCCGACCTGGTCGCGGTGGTGGCCGATCTGCGCATCGCGACGGCTGCGGTGGTCGATGGCGCGCTGCAGATCACGCCGCTGACGCCCGGTCAAACCACGGTTGCACTGACCAGCGCGAGCGGCCCGTGGGCACAGGCGAATCTGGCCGTGGCCGTCGGCGCGCGCTTTGCCGAACCGACCGGCGCGCCGGCCAGCGCCGGCCTCGACCCCGCGCGCGGCGCACGCGGCGTACCGCCGGACACGCTGCTGCGCCTGACGCTGGCGCCCGGCGCGCAACTGACCGGCGAAGGCAGCATCCGGATCTGGCGCAAGCGCGATGGCGCGCTGGTCGGCGTGATCCGGCCCGGCGAGACCGTAAGCAGAATCGGCCCGGCGCCGCGCCAGCGCCTGGTGCGAGAACATCGCCTGCAGCTGGTCGACGGCCAGTTGCGCGCTCAGTTGCCGCATGGGCTTGACTACGATACCGAGTATGTCGCGACTGCAGAAGCACGCCTGGTGCGCGGCGCGGATTTCGCCGGCGCGCGCTGGGCGTTTCGCACGACGCCGCACCGCCCGGTGGGCGACAGCGTGACGGTGGCCGCCACCGGCCGCGCCCACTTCCGCACCGTACAGGGCGCGCTTGACTACGCGATGAGCCTGCCCCGCGCCCTGCCGCTGACGGTCAATGTGCGCGATGGCGTCTATTCCGAACTGCTGTACCTGCGCGACAAGGACCGGCTGACGCTGCGCGGCGCCAGCCGCGAAGCGACGATCATCCGCGCCACCAACAGCGACACGCTCAATCCCGGCTCCGGCAGCGGCCAGGCGCCGCAGGAGCCAGGGCTGCTAGGCGGGCGCGCATTGTTCCTGGCCCAGGACAGCGACCTGCTCGAAGTGCGCGACATCGCCCTGCACAACAGCACGCTGCGCAGCGACGGCCATTCGCCGCAGGCCGAGACGCTGTTCTTCAACAGCCCGGACGGGCGCCTGGCAGTGCGCAATGCGCACTTTTCGAGCGAACAGGACACGCTGCAACTGAAGGGCTACGCATGGATCTACAAATCGCTGGTCGAGGGCAATGTCGACTTCGTCTGGGGGAACAACCGGACCACGCTGTTCGAAGACAGCGAAATCCGCACGGTCGGCGACAGCGCGAATCCCGACAGCGGGGGCTACATCGTCCAGGCGCGCACCATTGGCCCGGCCGAACCAGGCTTCATCTTCCTGCGCTCGCGCCTGACGCGCGGCCCCGGACCGGCGGGCAACCTGCCCCCGGATGGCAGCGCCTACCTGGCGCGTTCGCCGGGAACGGCAAACACCTGGGACCACGTCGCCTTCATCGAGTGCACCATCGGCCCGCACATCGCGGCCGACGGCTGGCTGCGCCGTCCGGCGCCCAATCCACCGCAGGGCGGCTGGCGCGAATACGGCAACCGCGCGCCGGACGGCCAGCCGCGCCACTACGGCGGCGCGGTGCTGGACGCTACGCAGGCAGCGCGCTATCGCACCCGCGCCGCTGTCTTTGCCGACAGCGGCTGGGACCCGCAGCCATGAGCAGGTTCGCTGCCACGATAACTATTTGCTGCGCGCCCTTGCCACATCAGGCCGGCCAAACTAAGATTCGCTAGTTTTGGCAGAGCTGCCAATTATCCAGGACGAACCGACCGATGAAGATTACTCCAGCGCCGAATGAACCAGGCACCACCGAGCCGCGGCTGTACCGGGTCGTGGCGGCCAGGATCGAAGAACTGATCCGTGCCGAGAACATCCGCGGTGGCGAGCGCCTGCCGGCCGAGCGCGAGCTGGCGGCCAAGCTCGGGGTCAGCCGCACGTCGCTGCGCGAAGGCCTGATCGCGCTCGAACTGGGTGGCAAAGTTGAAGTGCGTGGCGGGTCCGGTGTCTATGTCAGCGAACAGGCAGCGCCGCAGGCGGTGGTGCCGACGGCCGGGCCGGGCCCGTTCGAAGTGCTGGCTGCGCGCCGCATGATCGAGGTCGAAGTCGCCGCGCTGGCGGCGAAGCACGCCAATGATTCGGCCATCGACGCCATCCTGCTCGCTGTCGAGGAGATGGAACAGCACCACGAAGACCGCAGCGCCAATGAAATGGCCGACCGCAATTTCCACCTAGCCATCGCGCGCGCGACCGGCAACAGCGCCATGGTCGGCGTGATCGAATACTTGTGGAGCCAGCGCGGCTCGCTGTGGCACAAGCTCAAGGAGCACTTCCAGACCGAAGAACTGCGCCAGCAGACGCTGATCGACCACCGCAATATCTTCGCCGCCATCGCATCGCACGACGTCGCCGGCGCACGCCAGGCGATGCGCGCCCACCTCGACCGCGTCACGCGCACCTTCTCGCGCGGCTGACCAGCCCTGTCACGACAGCGGGCCGCGCCGGTGCCCGCTTCACGGGCCAGCGCTGCCCGACGCCTGCCCTTCCCTGCCCCTGCGCCCTGCCGCCTTCTCCCTCCTCCGACATCAATAAGACAACATCTGTATAGACCAGAAGATATTTCGGCACGTCCAGATTGCCTAAAGTGGTCTTACCAAAGTAAAATTGAACATACCAGTCGCCGGTTGCGCACGATTCAGAGAAATCACGAACCGCCCGACATGCACGCGATCCCGAGACACATCCGGACGCACTCTCACGATGACAGGCAGGAGACACTCAGTGAAGATCAACCGTACAACCCCATTCCCGGGCTTTCTGCTCTCGGCCGTCGCACTGGCCGCCATGACCCTCGCCAACGGCGCGGCAGCGCAGGAAGCGCAACCGCAGCGCGTCGAAGTGACGGGCTCCTCCATCAAGCGCCTGGCGACGGAAAACGCCCTACCCCTGACCACCTACAAGGCCGAGGAACTGGTCAACCAGGGCCTGACCACGATGTCGGAAGTGGCCGTGGCCCTGACCGTGGCCGCGACCAACGAACCAGTCGGCGGCGGTGGCGGCGGCACCATGATCAATATGCGCGGCCTGAACACCAACCGCACGCTGGTGCTGCTCAACGGCCGCCGCCTGGCTAATGAAGCGCTGGGCGCGAGCTCGGTCAACGTCGACGTCATTCCGATGGCCGCCATCGAACGCGTCGAAGTGTTGCGCGACGGCGCATCGGCCCTGTACGGTACCGATGCGATCGCGGGCGTCGTCAACTTCATCACCAAGCGCACGGTGCAAGAGGTCACGATCCACGCCAGCACGGTGCAACCGGAGCAGTCCGGCGGCGGCGAACAGAAGCGCGTGACGATCCTGGCCGGCAAGGGCGATATCGCCACCGACGGCTGGAACGTCTACACCGCGTTCAGCGCCCAGCGCCGCAGCTCGCTGCTGCAGCGCGACCGGCCACAGATCTGGGACGCCGATAAACTCGCGTCGCTGGGTGGCACGCCGTTCACGGCCAACACCTCGGGTGGCTCGGCGTCGCCCGCCAATTTCACGATCTACCGCAACGGGCGCCCGGCCAACATCACCGGTAACCCGTACTTCGCCGCCGGCTGCGTGGCCCCGGGCCTGGCCCAGACCACGGTGCCGTCCACCCGCACCGCTGCCAATGGCGCCCGGACCTGCATCACCGACCCGGGCATCTATCCAGAACTGCTGCCGGAAAACCAGCAGGTGACCTTGTTCACCAAGGGCAGCCTGGCGCACGGCGACGGCAAGATGCTGACTGTGGAACTGAATCTGTCGCGCTCGTACATCGACGCGATCAGCCCACCCCAGCCGTTCGGCAACAACACCGACTACGACCGCCTCACCGCATCGCGCCGGCCCCTGATGATCACCAGGGCCAGCCCGTATTACCCGGGCGGTCGCGGCGGCGTGCCAGCCGTGGCCGGCCTGAACGGCGAAGACCTGGCTCTGACCTGGAGCCTGGACGAACTGGGCGCGGCCAAGTTGCACGACGTGCAGACCAACCACCGGCTGGTGGTCGCCGACGAAGGCGAGTTCAAGGGCTGGGACTACCGCGTCGGCGGCTCGTACGGCTACAGCCACCGCGACTCCGGCTTCAAGGAAAACTTCGTGCGCACCCCGGCCGTGTATGCCGGCGTGGCCAACGGCATCCTCAATCCGTTCGGCGCGCAGGATGAAGCGGGCCGCGCCTACCTCGAGAGCATCTCGGCCGACGGCGAGCTGTTTCGCGAGGCCGACGTGCGCTACTACGGCGTCGACTTCAACCTGAGCCGCACGCTGATGACCCTGCCCGGCGGCGACCTCGGGATTGCCGTGGGCGGCGACTGGCACCGTGAAACGTATGCCGAGAATGTGCCAATGATCGGCAACGAGGTGGTCTGGCGCGTCAGCGGCGCGCCCGGCAACAGCCCGAGCGGCCGGCGCAGCGTGGCCGGTCTGTATGCCGAGCTCGACGCACCGGTGACGAAGGACCTGAACCTGAACTTCGCCGTGCGCGGCGACCGTTTCAGCGACTTCGGCTCGACCTTCAATCCGAAGGCCAGCTTCCGCTACCAGCCGATCAAGGAACTGATGGTGCGCGGCACGGTCAGCACGGGCTTCCGCGCGCCGACCCTGCCCGAACTGTACGGCGTGCCGCGCACATTGACCCCATCGACGTCGAGCTGGGACGATCCGCTGCTGTGCCCCGGCCCGACCCCGAACGTGGCCGGCTCCGGCACCCTGACCACCGACCCGCGCTTTGCCGGCCTGGGCCTGGACGCCGAGCGCGTCTGTAACACGCGCCTGACCACGCTCGTTGGCGCCAATCCGGACCTGGAGCCGGAAAAATCGAAGACCTACACGGTCGGCTTCGTGATCGAACCGGTCAAGAACTTCGTTGCCACGATCGACTTCTGGAAGATCGACATGAAGCGCACGATCGCACAGATCAACGAGGATTCGATCTTCGATAACCTGGACCGCTACCAGGACCTGTTCGTGCGCAACCCGGACGGCACGCTGCAGTACATCACGAAGACGCGGCTGAACATGGGCGGGCTCAAGACCCAGGGCATCGACCTGAGCCTGAACTACATGCTGCCGACGGCGCGCTGGGGACGCTTCGGCTTCTCGATGGACGGCACCTACACCGACCGCTACGAAGGCCAGAACGATGCGGCCAGCCCGTGGGTCGACAGCGTCGGACGCATCGGCGCGCTCGCGACCGGCTCGACCTCGGCCAACACCTACATCTTCAAGTGGAAGCACCAGGCGCGCGTGAACTGGCAGTATGGTCCCTTCTTCGCCCAGCTTACGCAGCAGTACAGCTCGAGCTACGAAGACACCAACGCGCTGCCGACCCAGCAGCCGGGGCAGCCGTTCTACAACGTGATCGAGCCGTACCGCGTCTACAACCTGTCGACCACCTATAAGGTCTCGAAGCAGCTCAAGATCGGCGCGGGCGTGAACAACCTGTTCGACACCGATCCGCCGCTGTCGAACCAGCGCCTGTCCTCGCGCGTGGTGTTCGCCCAGAATATCGCCAAGCCGATTGGCCGGGCGTTCACGGTAAGGGCTGATTACACGTTCTGATGGTCAGTAAGGTCCGCCGTTTCCGCTTGCGCGGGGCGGCGGACCGAGCAGGCTGGCAGAGTGCACATGTCTGCTTGAGCAATGATCCCGACGATATCGCCCGTTACGGCAACTATGCTGGTTCGACCGGCCGGATTCGGCCAGAAGCTGCCATTTCTGCAGGATGATCCGCTTGGGCTGGTTCCCACTCCTTGCTGTCGTCCGCTGCGATGTCTAGACTCTGGAATGACTCTCGAACTCCTTGAATCACACGCTTAGAACTCTGGTCACTTGATGGATCCCGGCCCCACGTTTTCAGCCCCTAAACGATCCGGCAACACTAGCAGTTCGCAGATATCGACAAGCGGCCCCACTTCAATATCGACAAAGGCTTTATCCGGTTTGCCCTCCGCCGGCCAAAGGAAACGATATTCTGATTGATAGGAGTAGCGCAAGTCTTTGAACAGAAAAAGCGATAACGGCGTCGAAAGCATTTCACCCGACGTATCGTCGGGGAGAAATGGGTCATAGTATCGAACGTGACTACCCTTCATGCCTGGCAGGTGGGGGATCTTTTCCAGCAGTCCTCTGTTTAGCCGATTGGCAAACTCTTTTGCATCGTGGATCACTAGACATGCATCAGCCTGAAAATCAACAAACAATCGAGGTTCATATGCAGAGCTACAGCACCATACGAAAAAATCCTGATCACCACCAATTTTCACCGCTATTTGTTGATTCAAACGCTCGGCGGGTCCAAAGACAGTCCTCTCGGTGACATCTCTGACTATGATATTAAGTCCTGTTTGGGACGGGCGAAGAATTGTTCGCCCTTCGTCTTCGTCATGTCGCGCGGAGTTCAGGCTACTATTGCCATAGAAACCGGTTGACGTGATGCGCAGTCGGCCATGTTCGAGAGCTGGCCGCAAATACTTGGCTTCACCAAATTTAAACAACTGGCCTCGTGATGGCTGAGGAAACGTGCCCCACGGGATCGCGTTCGCGTATCCATCGTTCTTCGCGGTATTTAGTATGATTCGCATTACCTTCACCTTAGGATTCTCTGGGTGGTCCTCCAAAAAGTGCTCCCGTCCATTTCCTAGTTCTTCCAATACCTCATCAACTTTACGTTGCCATGTAGCGAACGCGGCACCTTCAAGGAGCCGCACATCTCCGTTAGCGTCGAAGCGAAACATATTATCGGCGATGGCGTCGATTCTTTTAGCAATCTCTTCATCTGCCACGTCCGCGAGATACGGGTCAAGGTAATATTGACGACGAAAAATCGCAGATTGCATCGATTCTTCACCTTCATTCGCACGATAGTCTCTGTGGAGATCTCTACCATACGTTAGTAAGTGAGGATATTCATCTTTATCTGGCACCACCTCCCACTCAGGTGAGATCAGGTTTGGCACGACTAGGCGTCGAGCATGTCCACGAAAGAAGAATCGCATATCAGCGACGTGAAGCAATGCCTTGGCCCCCTTCACGCGTTCGCAGCGATATACTACCCCATCCCCCAAGCGGCGATAAAAACGGAAGAATACAAATTCGGTCGACTGCATTCGATCCTCATAAGAGATAGTGGTGGGAATGTAATTCTAATCCACTTCTCGAGAGACGTTCGATTTCTAGTGATGCAATTCCCCGTAGGGGATTTTACGGTTCACTTCCAATGTTCATCAGTTGTGCGACGGATTTCGGGCATCGACCGGTATGGGTCGATTCCAGTCGGTCGCGGCAATCCGTGATTCTTCCAGCATGGCAGCATGCTATGCTGAGTCGAACGGCCGGGTTCGGCCAAAAGCGGACTACTAAATCACGGTGGATGAATCGAGGAGTATGGACTTGTGCCAAGCATTCCTCAACCGTGAGAGGATTTTGGGTGTGGAGTACCAGCATAACGACTACGTGCGGGTACCGACGGTCCGCACCAAGGCAAGTTTGGCTCTCTATCCTCTTTGCTGAGCGCAGAAATCGAACCCATGTTTTTGATAGAGCTTGAAGCTGGTGGCGATGTCCAGATAGCACAATCACAGCTCTGCTTCATCAGCCACGACAGCTAGTCGGCTACGTCTGCTTTGGTTCAAAACGCACTGTCCCGCACTTGCGTGCACTCCCGGCCATGGCAAACTGCATTGCGTGAAGCAACCGGTGCAACACGCTTTGCTGACGAAGCGATCGACAGTATTTGCAACCACAGCATCGGGTGACAGGCCATTCTCACGCGATAGCTCGTGGCGAACGGTATTGTTCGTCCAGAGAATTGCGATTTTGGAAGCCCGCCAACGTGGCTCAGCCGTGGTATCTCTACAAAGTACGCGACCTGCGCCTGAACAACGTCCGGATCAACCACCGGACGTCCGACACAATCCTCTCGCATGCTCCCGTCAAGGCGTGACTCGCACGTAGTCGATGTCGGCCCAGGCACCCGGCGCGCCAGTCGCGAACAGGCCGACCTGGGCGCCAACCCAGCGCCCCATCATGGCGTCGAATGGCTCGCCCAATGGGATGAATACGTAGCCATCCTGGCTGTACGAAAACGCTACACGCTCGCCATGCGTCACCTGCGCACGCAGCAGCACCTTATAGGAGTCCAGCGCCGACCCAAGCGTTTCGATGCACTCGCCCGCCCCCTCGCAGCGCGCCGCTACCATGCGAGGCTTTCCGTCAACCCGGCGCAGCCCGAACCACTGTCTGGTCAGTCCCAGCACGCCCAGTCCAACCTGATCACCGTCGCGCACCGTGCGCAGTTCCGCGCTGGCCGTCAAGCCAAAGGCCGGCGCCGGGAATTTTTGCGTCAGCACCGACCCCAGCGTGCGCAGCGGCGCAGTCGGTTGCGCGAACAGCCGCAGCATGCCGGGACGTGCGTCGAGCGCATACCAGCCGGGTTGCGGGTTGGCAGTCCATTGCCATTGATGGCCCAGCACAGCGCCATCAAATTCGTCGCCCGTCGCCGGCTCGCGGCGGGCAAACACGCCGGGCACCGGCTTGGCATGCTCGATGACCGGCTGACCCACGCCCGGCGTGGCGGACGGTTCACCGATCAGCGGCCAGTCTTCTAACCAGCGCAGCGGCTGCAGATGCACTACGCGGCCATAAGCGCGCAGGTCCTGAAAGTGAAAGAACCAGTCCCCGCCCTGCGGCGTCGTGACCCAGGCGCCCTGGTGCGGGCCGTTGATGCCCGTTGCGCCCTGCGCAATGACGATCCGGTCTTCGTAAGGGCCCTCGATCCGGCGCGAACGAAATACCGATTGCCAGCCATGCTCGACCCCACCGGCCGGCGCGAACACGTAATACCAGCCATTGCGCTTGTACAGCTTCGGCCCTTCGAGGGTCCGGTAGCCCGGCAGGCGGTTGCCATCGATGATCACGCGGCCTTCGTCCAGCAGGCTGCGTCCGTCGGGCGCCATGCGACGCAGCGTCAGCACGTTGTTGATGCCGGCGCGGCTCTTGGCCCACGCGTGGATCAGCCAGGCCTGGCCATCGTCATCCCACAGCGGGGCCGGATCGATGATGCCTTTACCGGGCAACAGCAGGTGCGGCGCGCTCCACGGGCCGGCAAAGTCGGTGGCCGTGGTGACGTAGATGCCGTGATCCGGATCGGGATAAAAAATCCAGAAGCGCCCGTCGTGATGGCGCAGGCTGGGCGCCCACACGCCCTTGCCGGGCTGGGGCGCGGCGAATGCGGCCGGCGGCGTGATTTGTGGCAGAGCGTGGCCGACCAGCTCCCAGTTCACCATGTCGCTTGATGCCAGCAGCGGCAGGCCCGGCGCGTTGGCAAAGCTCGATGACACCATGTAGTAGCGCTCGCCGACGCGGATCGCATCGGGGTCGGAATAATCGGCGTGGAGGATCGGGTTGCGGTAGCGGCCGTTGCCGAGATCCGGCGACCACGGCGCGCGTGCGGGCACCGGCCCGAGCGTCGTGCCCAGAAACCGGTCCATCGCATCGACGGTCGGCGCCAGCCAGGGATCGAACAGCCAGAAGGAATGCGGCGCGCCGTCCAGCGCCACCGTATCGGTCGGGATGCCGTGGCTGGCCAGCGTGGCCGCCAACGCTTCGCGTCCGCTCGAAAAGCGCGGCGCGGCGCCCACGATGAATTGCACCGGCGGGCTGTCCTTGCCGGCATGAGTCAGTGGCGAGGCGTCGCGCCAGAGTGCCGGCCGCTCCGCATAGCGTCCGCCGAACCAGGCGCCCGCCGCCGACGGGCGCTTGGCCGGGTCGTCTTCAAAGCGCAGCGCCAGTTCGGACGTGAAATCGGACAGGCCGTCGATATTGATCACGGCGCGCACCGCGTCGGGCCGGGTCATGCCCACCAGCGCCGCGATCTGCCCGCCCGCAGAACCGCCCGCGATGGCGACGCGCGCCGGGTCCAGGCCCAGGCCGGGTGCCTGCGCGCGCAGCCAGTCCAGCGCGTCCTTGACGTCATCGATCGCCGCCGGATAGCGCGCCTGGCCCGACAGCCGGTAGCTGACGGTGGCCGCCGCATAACCGCGCGCAGCCAGGCGCGCTGCCAGCGGCGCCATGTTCGAACGCTCGCCGCTGGCCCAGCCACCGCCATGCACCAGCACCACCAGCGGCGCCGGGGCGTCGCCCGCTGCCGGCAGGTACAGATCCAGTGCCAGGGTCAGTGCACCCCGTTTCGCGTACACGATGTCCTTGCGCACCTGCACCGGCGCCGGTGCGTCGGCGCTGGCAATCCGGATGAACGGGTAGTCGCGTACCAGCTTCTTATAGGTGGTGTCGGCGTCGTAGCGTGCCTGCGCCGCTGCCGGCGCCATGACCGCGAGCGTGCCCAGCGCAAGGCAGGCCAGCACGATGCGTTTGCACGCTGCGCTCTTTGCAGCCGCAGCCATCGGTCAGGTCACGGGTGCGGGATTGAACAGCGCCAGCGAGTTATGCAGCTTCCAGTGCTCGGCCCAGGTCTTGCGACCGCTCGCCACATCGAGGATCAGCCGGAATAGTTGCCAGCCGACGTCCTCGATGCTCGCTTCGCCGCTGGCGATGGTTCCGGCGTCCAGGTCCATCAGGTCATGCCAGCGGCGCGCCAGCTCGGTGCGGGTGGCCACCTTGATGACCGGTACCGCCGCCAGGCCGTACGGGGTCCCACGCCCGGTGGTGAAGATGTGCACGTTCATCCCGGCGGCCATCTGCAGCGTGCCGCAGATGAAGTCGCTGGCCGGGGTCGCTGCGTAGATCAGGCCCTTCTGCGTCAGCTTGTCGCCCGGCGAGAGCACACCGGTAATCGCCGTGCTACCCGACTTGACGATCGAGCCCATCGCCTTTTCGACGATGTTCGACAGCCCGCCCTTCTTGTTGCCGGGCGTGGTGTTGGCGCTGCGATCGACACTGCCGCGCACCAGGTAATCGTCGTACCACTGCATCTCGCGCACCATGGCCGCAGCCACTTCCGGCGTCGCAGCGCGCGCGGTCAGTTGGTCGATGCCGTCACGCACCTCGGTCACTTCGGAAAACATCACGGTGCCACCGGCGCGCACCAGCAGATCGGTGGCATAGCCCACGGCCGGATTGGCCGTCACGCCCGAAAACGCATCGCTGCCACCGCACTGCACGCCCACCACCAGGTCGGACGCCGGGCAGGTCTCGCGGCGCCGCGCGTTCAGTTCCTGCAAGTGCCGTTCGGCGGTGACGATCAGCGCGTCGATCATCGACATGAAGCCCACGTGCTGCTGGTCCTGCAGCGTGACCACCGACGGCGCGCCATTGCCGATCGGGATCGAGCCAGCCGGGAACAGGCGCGCCGGTGGCAGCTTTTCGCAGCCCAGGCTCACCACCATCACGTTGTCCCCGAAATTCGGATTCTTCGACAGGTTGCGGATGGTCCGGATCGGAATGTCGGCGCCGGGTGCGTCGATCGCCACGCCGCAGCCATACACGTGCTCAAGCGAGACCACGTCTTCGACGTTCGGGTAGCGCGGCAGCAGTTCGTCCCGGATCCGCCGCACGGCGTACTCGATCACGCCCGACACGCACTGCACGGTGCTGGTGATGGCCAGCAGATTGCGGGTGCCGACCGAGCCGTCCTTGTTGCGGTAGCCCTCGAACGTGTACCCGTCGAGCAGCGGGCCGGCAGCGACGGCGTGGGTGCCAACTGGCAGGTCGTCGAGCGAGCGCGCCGCCGGCATGCGCAGCACGCGCTCCGATACCCAGCTGCCTCGTGCAATCGGACCACTCGCGTAGCCGATCGTCACGCCATAGCGGATCACCGGTTCGCCGTCGGCCAGATCGCTCAGCGCGACCTTGTGGCCCTGAGGAACGCCTTCGAGCAGCACCAGCCCGCCGGGCAGCACGGTGCCGGCGGGCAGGCCGCCATCGTTGACGACGATGGCAACATTGTCGCCTGGCTGCATGCGGATCGTGCGCGGAAGGTCGTGGTTCATGTGTCGTGTCTGCCTGACGGCTGAAGTTGGGAGGATCGTTTTAAGTATGCCATAAAACGTTCCAATGCGGCTAGTCCACATCTCCATTTTGGCCGGACCAAATATGAATGGCCTGACCAAAGTGACACAAAAGCGCAACGCTGTGACAGCGTCACAGGCGCGGTACCCTACCTGTTGAGCGGTCGAACAATCAGGGGAATCATGGGGGTGACAGCGATAGGTGCGGCTTGCGCAGACCGGAAGTCAGGCAGGATATTGAAGGGTATGTGGCCTGCTACAGCGGCCGAGACATCTTTTGCCTGGCAGCGAATCAGGCACTGGGGACGCAGCGCGCAGCAACGTCCCCAGTGCCGACAGCATCAGTGATGCGCCAGCGTCAACGGCGCGGGACGGCCGTTGCCCAGCGCCGTCAGCGCCTGCGTGTGGTCCAGCTTGAACACCGCCAGGGCTTCCGACAATTGTGCGGTCTGGTCCGTCAGCGATGTGGCCGCTGCCGACGCTTCCTCGACCAGCGCCGAGTTTTGCTGCGTCATCTGGTCCATGTCGCTGATCGCCAGGCCGATCTGCTCGATGCCTTCGCTCTGGCGCTGGCCGGCATCGCTGATGTCGCCCATGATCGTCTGCACACGGCGCACTGCGGCCACGATCTGTTCCATCGTGCTGCCTGCCTGGTCCACCAGCGCGCTGCCGGCGTCGACCTTGGAAACCGAGTCGCCAATCAGTTCCTTGATTTCCTTGGCGGCGGTGGCGCTGCGCTGGGCGAGGTTACGTACTTCGGAGGCCACGACCGCGAAACCGCGGCCCTGCTCGCCTGCACGCGCCGCCTCGACGGCCGCATTCAGTGCCAGGATATTGGTCTGGAACGCGATGCCATCGATCACCGAAATGATTTCGACGATCTTGGTGGCCGACGTATTAATGGCGCTCATCGTCAACACGACGTTGCCCACCACCTCGCCACCGCGCGTGGCGATGTCGCTGGCCGTCACCACCAGGTCTTTCGCCTGGTTGGCGTTGGCGGCATTGGTACGCACGGTGTCGGTCAAGGCTTCCATCGCACGGGTCGTGTTTTCCAGGCGGCCGGCCTGCAGCTCGGTGCGGCTGGCCAGGTCGGCGTTGCCGCTGGCGATGTCGCCACTGGCCGACGCGATCGTATCGGCCGACGTCTTGATGCCGGCCACCATATTGGCCAGGCGATCGCGCATGTCGGACAGCGCGGCCAGCAGGCTGCTGTTGTCGTTCGGCTCGATGCGGATGGCCATCGACAGATTGCCGTCGGCGACCATGCGGGCGATATCGCGCGCATATTCGGGTTCGCCACCCAGTTGCTGCCAGATCGTGCGCACCATGAACCAGGAGACGGCGATCAGCACGGCAATCACGATCAGGCCGGTGACGATGGTGACCGTCACGACATTCGTCACGCTGGTTTCGCTGCGCGTGATGCCGGCCTTGAATTGCTGCTGCGCTTGTTCATTGACCTTGGCGACGTCGGTATTGAGTGTCGCGAGCGTCGACTGCATGCGCGTTACGACCGCCTGCGGATCACCCTGCTCCATCTCGAGCATGATCTTGGCCGCCGAAACGGCCGGTGCGTAATACTGTTCGAATTCTTTGCTGAGGCGCTCGCCGGTTGGCCCCATGCCGTCGATTTTGCCGAAGCTGGCCAGCTTGGCCCGCACCTTGTTAGCCTGTTCGCCCACCTGCGTCAGGCGCGCCTTGTCGCCTTCGCTGACGGCGTCGCGCAGGCCATTGGTGACCGACTCGATGTCGCCCGCCAGTTCCTTGCTGATGTCGAGCGCCGGGTAATCCACGCTTTCAGTCGTGTGGATCGACGTGAGTGCTTTGTTGGCGATGCCGGCACTAACGGCGACACCGAGGGTAAAAATGATGGCCGAGATGATCGGCAGTGCCCAGATCCTGCGTTTGATACTCATGCTGCCTGCTCCTGAAGTCAAAACCCGCCGCACGCGCGGCGGGGTACCGATAAATGATCAGGAACCGGAATAGACCACTTTGACCGACGCGTCGACCGCGCTCTTGTCGATATAGCCAATCGCTTTCGGGTCGGCTGCAACGGCTTTCTTGACGCCGGCGTTGTCGCCGACTTCCTTCGGCATCGTGGCCTTGCCGGTAAAGACCAGCTTCGACCACAGGGCCTTGATCTGCGACGGATCCTTGTCCGTCACCTTCTTGTAGAACTCGGCGCGCGCCGGCGCATTTTCCGCCTGGTCGACCGGGGTCATGGCGGTCGATTTGCCCAGGAAGAACTGGGACACCTGGTCCTTGGTCAGCGACGATTCGGCGGCTTTCGCATTGACGACAACGACGACTTCGGCAGCAGCTGGCAGCGCGAGCAACAGGACGCTCAGGATCGCGCTTGCTTTAAACAATTGATTCATTGGTAAATCCTTAGAACACGAAGTCAAGCGCGACGGCGCCGACGGTCACCGGGCCCTTGAAGCCAGGCTGGACGTTGATGAACTGGCCGTTGGTTTGCGGCTTGATGCGATCGACCTGGACCTTGAGCGCGGCCGAGGTCGTGAAGTCCCAGCGCACACCGATGCTGTCGGTGGTCTGGCTCGTGCCATCGATGGCCGTGGTCAGCGTGTTCATCAGGCCCGACAGCGCCGCCAGTGTTGGCGCGCATGCGAACGACGCACCTGCTGGGCAGTTGGCAGGAATGGTGTTGGTCACGCCCTTCGAAATGATCTTGGCGCGGGTGTAGTACGGCAGGAACTTGCCGAAGCGGTAACCACCCATCACGTACCATGACTTGGACGAACCCAGGAACGAATCCGGCATCTTGCGCTTGGCGTATTCGGTCAGGACGACGATATTGTTCCAGTCCATGGACAGGCCAGCCGACGTGAACGTGTACTTGCGATCCTTGGTGTTGAGCAGCACGCCCATGTCCGCCACTTGCGGGACATTGAACGCGGCAGCCGTGTTGTTGAACGTGATCACGGCGGCGTCCAGCTGCGCGCTTTCCGACGACAGCTTGGTGCCGCTGCGACCCACGCGCACGATGAACGGGCCATGTTCGGCCGTCAGGTTCAGCGCGTACTGGTCGCGGGATTCGGCGGTAGGACCACCCGCGGTCTTGAAATCGCTGCGGCCATAGGCAGCCAGCGCCGTGACGGTCGTGTCGCCATACTGCTGTTGCCAGGTGACGTCGGCGCCGTCGATGTTATTGATTGGCATCTGCGAATACAGTTCCTGCGGCGGACGCAGGAAGGTGTTGGCGTAGCCGACGTTGCGGTATTCCGAGATCATGAACGCTGGCATGGCCATGCGACCAACGCGCACGCTCAGGTTGTCCGACAGCTTGGCCTTGACGAAGGCCCACGACAGTTCGGCGCCGAAGCTGTCTTCGCCATCCTTGCGCACCAGGCCTTGGCCGGTGACCGACAACCACGAGTTGACGGTGTAATCGGCCTGCAGGCCGAGGTTCGAATCGACGCCAGTGCGCGGATCCTTTTTGACACCCGACGACTGGTTCGAACGTGCGAACTCGGCCTTGTCGGTGTCGGAGAACGTGAGAGCGCCGGTGCCGAAACCGCTGATACGAACGGCGTTACTATCCTGGGCAAAGGCAGATGCGACGGCGAATGGCAAAGCGAGTGCCACCACGATGTTACGTGTTTTCATAAATTCCTGGGGATTACGGTGAAGTAGTTTATTGAATGCAAAAACGGCGACATGGCCTGCGCCGCATCGCATTTGCTGAGGCAATTGTATCCATCAGGAAACTGTTGCCGCAATGAAAATTCACGAAAAGTCACTTTTCCTGTTCAATATGTGTGATATTGTTGTGAACTTCTAACGCATTATTGCAATTCAATACCCAAGTATTTACGACAGGTAGATGTCCACGCTGATATCCAGCGTGGACAGGCAGCGCGCTTGTATATAGCGTGAACGTGGCCAGTTGATACGATCTGAAGCGGTCGAATCAAGGTGCCGCCGGATTGCAACGGATCACACGCAGCGCGGCACCTCTATGTACTGACAGTCTGTCAGAACTTCGTTCTGACACCCACTACGAAACGCCTGCCAGGCAGCGGCGCGATGTCCTTGAGCACCGAAGTCGACAGGCGGATATCGTCATTCAGCAGATTTTTTGCCAGTGCGAACCACGTCAGATCGACGCCCTGCACGCGCTGCGTGTAGGACAGATTGGCATCAAGCTGGTTGTAGGCCGGTGTGTCCTGCAGTTCGTTGGCAGCCAGGCGATCCTGCCCGCGCGCATGCACCAGTGACAGGCCACCGCGCCACGCGCCCTCGCGGTAACCGACGCTGGCGCCAATGCGGTCCGCCGGCTGCAGCGGCAGGTTGCCCCCACCGTCGCCGAGTTCGCCGCGCGACATATCGCCGAACAGCCGGCCCGACCAGCCGGCGCCGGTCTGGTTGTAGGTCAGCTCGGCTTCCGCACCATGAATGCGGGCACGACGCTGCTCGAACGTCCGGGTGC
>Ga0265798_10003648_pt1 | contig 21723 bp, 22 predicted proteins | sample P3T30metagenome_FD_192430 | JGI IMG/M metagenome (GOLD analysis project Ga0265798, IMG submission 192430) | Plant litter microbial communities from East Loma Ridge, Irvine, California - P3 T30 | ecosystem: Environmental > Terrestrial > Plant litter > Unclassified | place: USA: California... | reverse complement strand
CATGGGTGAAGCCGCAATCGATAAGCGGCGATCTGCAACGGCCGCTACTGGGGGACGGCTTTTATGCAAGGGCCCACCGTGTCGGACAAACCACAGGAACCCAGCCAGCTTCGCCCAAGCTACCCGGTTGCCTCCAGAGTCGCAATCAAAATGGACTCATCGTTGAACAACGTGGCCCTGCGCCCATGGCCGGCCCCAAAGAAGGAGGAGCTGACGCAGGATGACCTGCTGTTCAAGATCGAGCAGCTAGCGAGTGAACGCGGGCATCTGCGCAACATCACCGAACAGTCGCTACAGGAGGACATTGACGCGGGCAAAGATGTACCAGACGACGCTGCAGAGGGGGCTGATAAGGAGAAGAAGGAGAAAGAAGCGCCTTCCCGGCAGGAGCAGCTAGAGAAGGTGTTCAAAGCCGGGCAGGAGATGTATAGTCATCTGGAGTACGTGTGAACGCGAACGCGTTGTATGGGGGTTCATACTGACCAAACATAGATGGGCCAAATTCGCTGCTACCAACGCGCTCGATCTCGTCTCCCTCATCCTCTCTCAAGACCCAAACAAACGCGCCCTCAACTTCTTCAGTCCGACATTTCGAGAGCAGGGCCTGAACCAGGGCATACCACTCGGCTCTTTCGGCATGAGCAAAGAGAACCACGAACATCGCACTCGCAAGCCAGACGAGGTCCAACGAATCCAAGATCTCGCATCCAAACAAGAAATAGCTGCTCAGGGAGCACGGATGGGGGCGTTGGACTCTTCGGTAGACGAGATATTGAAGGCTGCAAAACACTTGGAGAAGGAGATAAGGCGAGAGACGAAGTACTGGCATGAGATAGTGTCCGTCTCCGACAAGGGGTGGCCCATCCAGCGACTGCGCCAGAATGTACGCCATTCGCCCTTTGCCGTGCGTTATGGACTCCCCGAAGGTAAGGGCTGCTCATTCGTCGCGTCGCTTCCCTTGAGCTAACGAAATCCCAGCAAGCGGCCATTTCAAAGCGCGTGGCTTCGCCCCTCTTCAGATGGACAAAGACGGCAGCATCATTCTCGATCCGAGTCTCGCGCTGAAACCGAAGACATTCCGCGTGCGAATCAGCGTCGACGGCAAGATGACAGGCACATCACAACTCCCTCTCGACGGCGAAAATTCAGCTCAGTCTCTGGAAAAGTCTATACAACTTGCCCGTGATTCATTGCTAGAGGAAGAGCTGTACTATGAGATGAGTCTCGAGACTCGGCAACTACGAGCCTACGGTGTCGAATTTCGGGATTCTGTCATTCAGATAGACGTGCCTAGCATGGGCAATGCATCGCAAGATCGAAAGCTGCTCATCGATTGCATACCCCGGGACGATCCTATAGCGAGCAACCAAGGGCATGAGTACGATTGGCTGGCTCGTAACATCGCCGAGGCGCTCCGACTGCTCCTAGCACATGAGCACAGCATGCGTCTCTATCGGAGATCGCAGCTTCCACCTCCATTGACAGGCCAAAAGCGAGACAAGCCTCCTCCACCTTTGCTGCGGACGCTTCTCGCGGTATCCAATCACATTGCAGGTGTCGACTCGCTTTACGTCTATCTTGGTCTCGTCGCCAAAACACTGAACAATGCAGGCCTTGATGCGAGTCTGAAGACCACGCGTGAGACGTCTTGGGCGAACCTTTCAGAGAGTTTGAAGACGACGCCGAAGAAGGGCATGTCCGCAACCGATCAGCTGCTTGAAATCTTTATGAAGCCGTTCGATGGGAAAGCGACATTGGTTATACCCACGTCAAATGGCACACAGCCAGAGAGTCTGGTCGTTGTTACACGCACAATCATCGGTCAACCGACGTTTGGCACAGAGCACAAGCTGACCCTTCCATCCACTCTGAGTTCCGATCTTGGCTTGTTCCAGCAACACAAGTTTGCCACTGTCGAGGAGCTGAAGTCATATCTGGACTGGATTCTGTCCTTACATATCGCGCATAGACTTCTGAAGAGCGAGTATGGCTCGCGCGCGCAGACGAGAACCCAGAACCCACGGCTGTCGATTCGTCAAAGCAAGGAAACCAAAAAAGGCACCAAGTCTACAAGGGACATCAGAGTTGACTTCAATGACGGAGAGCTAAAAGTAACTGCGCTGGCGGTAGATGCAACATCGGAGGCAGAAGACGGTGAGCAATCGCATACTTGGTCAAAGGCAGACGATAGTGCTTCTCTGAAAGAAGTCATCAAAGAGTGGGTTGGTTAGACAACCATGGCGAAAAAGTAGTAAATGTGCATCCGTAAGATATCATATCATATCATGCGGAACTGTGACCATCTGCAACGTGCATATGACCGCGCCAATGGTGTTGCATCACACCTGCACCCAGCAAAAGCGGGGTGAGCCGGCGACGAACTTGGCCACAAGAGGATAGCTTCCCTACGTGCAGCCTCAAATCCACATCAGATCGTCCCGAGGTCAATAGCTCCTCAATTTTATCCTGGTACCTGACATGTTCATGACGTTGAAGACTAAGAATGCCGAGCCGCAAACTGACGTTCAGGTACCTGTGAGGTAATGTTTACAGTTCACGCTTGCTTGCTCGAAGCTATATAAACTATCATGTCAAGCATGATGCTGCCCTCTTTGGTATTCTCCATTAGATCGTCGTTGCGTCCAACATGCTATCTCTTTCAGTATTGACGTTGAGCGCTCTGCTTCCCGCGCTATCCATCGCACAACGCATCCGTTCTGACCCCGGTGTTGCTGGCCCACCTCTTGAGATTGTTCATCTCTACAACGATCAATGGCCTACCGGTACCAACACACCATAGCAGTCTCAAAAAGACACGACGACTAACACCAGTCCCAGGTATCACCGTCTCGAAAGGCGGCCGTAAATTCTCAAACTACCCAGCAGGTCTCGATCCCAACAACACAAACACAGGCACCAACAACAGACATGCGGTAGCAGAGCTCACGGCCAACGGCACGGAAACACCGTACCCAAGTGTCGAGATTAACAACCCACCAAACGGAGCCATCAACTACACGACGACCCCACCAACAGGCGCAAACTACCAGGACTACCTCATCGGCGTCCAAAGCGTCGTCCTCGATCCCCAAGACCGACTCTGGATCCTGGACACAGGCCGCGCACTAACCGAAGAAGGCACCCTCGTTCTGGCATCCCCTGGCGGTCCCAAGCTCATCGGCGTAGACATTGAATCCGACACGGTCATTCAAACTATCGTTTTCCCACCCACAGTCGCATACCCAGACTCGTATCTCAACGACGTACGCTTCGACCTGCGTCCTCACATCACCGATTCTGGCAAGGGCGTCGCTTACATCACCGACTCCTCATCCGAGGGCCGCAATGGAATCGTCATTGTAGACCTAGGCACAGGCGAGAGCTGGCGCCACCTCGACGGCGCACAAGAGTCAAGAGCGGAGCGTGGATTCGTGCCATACGTCTGGGGCGAACCGAAATACTACATCCCCGGTCCTGGTCTACCACTTACCACCGTTCCGCTAGGCAGCGACGGTATCGCCTTGTCTGCTGATGGGGAACACCTGTACTTTGGTCCTGTTGGTGGACGCACTCTCTACAGTATTCCCACGGAACGTCTGCGGGACCGCAGTCAGGCGTCTGAGCTCTTGGCGCTGGGTGCGGTGAATAACCGGGGTGAGAGGGGTGTGAGCGATGGGTTTGAGACGGATACGAATGGGTTCATCTATGCGGGGAATATGGAACAGAATGAGATTGGGTTCCATAATCCGAAGAATGCGTCTATGACGTTGTTTGTGAGGGACCCGAGGATTAGTTGGGTTGATACTAGTAAGTCTTCTTTCCATTGTACTGGTGATGTCTGGATGAGAAACTGACTTGTTACAGTGTCCGTTGGAAGCGATGGGTATCTTTACTTCACCGACAACCAGCTTGCTTTCAGTTCGTCGTTCTATCCTGGTACGGACGATAGAGTGAGACCCTTCGTGCTGTTTAGGGCGCCTTTGCCTAACAACGGATCGAGAGTGTTCTTGCAGTAGAGCCTCGGTGGACAGTGATATAGTCTCACGATTCGGCAATTGAACGTATGTACATATATCATAGATCGTATACAACTTTGAGCATTACAAAGTCTACGTCTTACCAAACACGAAAATTCCCTTGCCGTCCCTGTAACCCTCCAGAGTATCCTTGACCTTGCCTATCAATTCGTCGCCCTTAGTATCCCACTCCCACTTGATCTCATCAACAGGCATATCTCTGAACTCGCCCTTTCGTGTCATATCCAGTACATCAGCGACCGTCTTCTGCTTCTCTTCAGGATGCTTCTCCGCCCACCTGCTTACCCAAAAGCCGTGGAAGTGGATATCCTTGAAGATGAGCATAGACGCAGGAATAGTCAGAGGCTGCTTCGACATGGCGCCGTAGGTAACGAAGTGCGAAGAGGAGGAAAGCAGTTTGGCCATTGCGGTAGCGGCCTTTCCGTTTACACAGTTCAATGCCAAACGGATGGGAGTGCGACCGCCATTTGTCCATTCTTTGGCCTGGTCCTTGATGCCCTGCGATTGCAATTCTGCATCCGTGATGACGACGTCTGCGCCCAGCTCTTGAAGTTCCTTCTTCATGGCTTCTTCCTTGCTCTTGTCTTCCCGGCTACGGATCACGTTGATGCTCTTGTAACCCCACTTCTTGCCTAGCTGGATGGCGGCACGTCCGACACCTGAGTTTGCTCCATTCTGTATGAACCACTCGCCTTCCGAGAGCGTTGTGAAGTCGTGAAGCATGCGGTATGCTGTGCATGGGTTTATGGATACGGTGCCGGCTTGAATCGCGGTAATACCTTCGCGCATATGGTCGTCGAGCTTGACTACGTCGTTCGTGGTGGCGCTTGCGTGTGTTCGCCATGTACCGAAGCCAGGCCCTTTCATGAAGACCCAGTCGCCCTTCTTGAAGCCTTCCTTCTTGACTCCTTCGCCCAATGCTATTATCTCCGCCACTCCTTCATTTCCAGCGACAGCGATTGGGTTGGGTGTGCCCAGGTTAGTGGTGAAGGTCGGCTTCGAAGGGTATACACCTTGGATCTGGTTGATGTCGGCGGGATTGATGGGCGAAGCGAGGAAGCGCAATGTCATAAAGTTGCTATGCGGTGGCGAGATGGAATGGCCGTGAAGGGAAAGCACAGCGGGAGGCTCGCCATATTCGGAGAATGTGAGGGCTTTGGCTTGCTCGTAGCCGTATGCGGAGATGTAGCGGCGCTGCGGAAGTCGCGATGCGGCCGGGGCTAGGTGTCGTGTGCGGCGCAGACATGACTGCGCTAATCGCGGAGACGGCGAGATGAGTTTGGTAGCCATTGTGAGTGGCGTCGACACTATAGAAGTGATGTGAATTGGAAGCCTGCGGAGCTCATGGAAGATGTTTTGGAAAGACGGAGCTATGACGTTTGCTAAAGCCGAGGTTTGGTGGAGCAATGGAGCTCTTAACACGCATCACTTTCGACAGTACATACAGTGGATGTCTGTAACAACTCTTGATGCGTGAATATTTTGACAGGATGGATTCACATTCTACATGCTAAGGTAGCGCGGGTTCCGAGTCTCGCCTTCAGCCCAAGTCTCTAGATGCCAGATGGGCTACGATCCACTGTTTCTCCTAAGCTCGCAAGAATACTCGCATCAGGAAATGGGCAACAATGCGCCACAGCCTGCGCCATAAACTACGTACGAAGAAGCAATGGTAGACATTCACATGCAAGACGGCCCAAGAGGCGCTTCGTGAAGGTTCCCGCCAGCTGTGGGCATCTAGACGCCACTAGCACCGCCCCGCGTACGTCATCGGCCATGCGTGTTGCTAGGCTGCGCCCTCCTTGAACTGGCAGGTTGCTGCATACCCCTCTTGCTACAAATAGACCCTTTCGCCAACACACCCTATCCACTGCATCACTCAAAGACTCACAACACCCCTCAACCACTATACCACTACATTCAAACTCCTCTCAAAACCCCTCACACACACATCAACATGGCTGCCACCGTCAACGTCGAGAACATCTCCACAAAGACCAGCGAGGATGAGATCAAGAGCTTCTTCTCCTTCTGCGGAAAGATCCAGTCGCTCAGCGTAAAGCCCTCAGGCGACGACACCCAGTCTGCCTCGGTCACCTTTGAGAAGGCTGCCGCCGCAAAGACCGCCCTCCTCCTCGACAACACACAGCTCGGCCACAACTCGGTCCAGGTCACGTCCGCTAAGAGCATCGACGAGATTGCCGGCGAGAAGTCTGCGTCCGCCGACGACGCCAAGGACGGCGACCACCACATCGAGCAAGAGCAGAAGCCCCGCGCACGCATCATCGCTGAGTACCTCGCCCACGGCTATGCCATCTCCGACACGGCCATCGAGAAGGCCCTCGCGGCGGACAAGCAGAACGGCTACAGCACCAAGTTCATGAACGTCCTCAACAACTTCGACCAGAAGACCCAGGCTACACAGAAGGCGCAGGTCGTCGACCAGAAGTTGGGCATAACAAACAAGGGCTACGCTGCCTTCAACATGATGACCAGCTACTTCGACAAGGCTGCTTCCACCCCCACCGGACAGAAGCTCCGTGCTTTCTACGAGCAGGGAAACAAGACCGTCATGGACGTCCATAACGAGGCTAGGCATTTGGCCGACCTTAAGAAGCAGAAGCCTGCCAGCGAGGGCGGCGTCGCTACTGAGAGCAGCGAGAAGCCCGCCGAGGGTAGCAACGAGAAGAGCGGCGAGTCCTACGCCGCCGCCGCTGCCCCCACGTCCTAGATACGAACACCTTAAGTGCTCACGGCGGAGGACTGGAACGGCATTTCTTTCGATTCAACGATTCCCACTTGGTTTACAGTCTGTATGAATACTTGCGCATGATACCGATGACGGCACGAGCACGGAGTTTGGAATAAGATGGTTCAGCAACCTACGAAAACACAATTCTATCTAGTAACCATTGATCTTGGACCCTGTATTATCGCGTAGTGATGGTGCTCTATTACGATCTTTTCTCGAAAAACGATATAAACAAGCATGCAGAAAACAAAAAGACCAAAGCCAGTGTTCCTCCTATCCCTCTAATATCCCCACTCTCCACTATCCAACAAGCTCTGGCTAGCCACAAAGCTGAACCCTCCAAACGGATTGCTAGAAGCCTGGCTCTCAAACATCAAGTCGTCAAACTTCTTCGTCAGAACAGGACTCAGCGGCAGGTCGGTGAAGTCCTGGGCAAAGTTCTCTGCCAACTCCGGATCTGTAATGAGTGGCTGGATCGGCGGCTCCAACTCCCTCGCTTCCAACTTCTTCCAGTCGATCTTGCGGAAAAACCTATGTTTCTTGATATTAGGCAAATCCTTGGCCATGTTGAAACCTAGCCGCTTCTTGGGGTCTTTGCGGAGGAGGCGAGTGAGAAGGTCCTTGGCGTCGGCGCTGAGGTAGTAGGGCAGTGCGAGTTTCTGCTTTACAATCTTTTCCTGGATCTTGGCGTTGTTGTTACCGGTGAATGGAGGAGCGCCAGTGAGAAGATCGAAGCCGAGTGCGCCCAAGGACCACCAGTCGACTGCCGCGCCGTACTCGTGACCTTGAACCACTTCCGGAGCCATGTATTCTACGGTACCGAGGATGGAGCGGCAGGGGCTGTCTTCATCAAGACTGACTTTGCTGAGGCCAAAGTCGGTAAGGAGCAGGTGGCCCTCGGAGTCTAGGAGGCAGTTCTCGGGCTTTAGGTCGCGGTAGATGACGCCGACTGTGCGGTGAAGGTGGTCGAGCGCAAGCACCATTTCAGCCATGTAGAAAGCGGCCACGTCCTCGGAGAACATGCGCTCAGCTGCGAGGTGGTGGAACAGCTCGCCGCCTTGAGCATACTCCAGAATGAGGTACAGCTTCTCCTGGTCCTGGAAGGCATAGTAGAAGTTGACGATGAAGGGGTGTCGGTTCACGCTCTCCAGGACGTTTCTCTCCGTCTTGGTCTGTTCGATGAGCTTCTTATGCACGGTGATGGAAGCCTTCTTGAACTGCTTTTGCGCGAACAGGCGGCCTGTCGCGCGCTGCCTGACCAGCAAGACGGTGCCGTAGCTGCCCTTGCCCAAACACATCAACGGTTCAAAGTCCTCGGCTGTCATCTTGCGCGCCATCCCGCTGTTCAACATGGTCGAAGTCTTGGAGAGCGTGTCGATGCTGAAATCTTCTGCGTTGAGGTCGATCTCGTAGCTCTCCATCTCCGTACGGTCACTGTCACTTTCGCGGCCAGACATGCTAGTGTTGCTCGACAACTGCGATGTGACCCTGCTCATAGCGACACCCTTTCCCGGGGAATCCTTCATGGGTGAATCGCTCCTTGGGCCTAGGTTCAGCGCCTCCAGCTGGGCTTTGAGGTTGCTGATGCCTCCTGCAGTGGATTGGGGTCTAAGCGCTGGGCTGCTGGTGACGCTGGGAAGTCCAGAGCGCACAGGTCCGAAGCGCGGTGTAGTGGCCAGAGAGTAGTCCGACTCCTCCCCACCAGACGTGACTGGAGTGTGAAAGCCCCGGGTGACGCTTGTAGCTTGTAGTCCTGCTTTCAGACCCTTCTTTTTCTTCTTCTTGTTCTTCTGGGCCTTCTTGAACACGGCGTCGAAATCCAATTTGTCTGGTCCCTGCTGCTTGCCCTCGGGGCCGGGCTGCACTGCGCGCTGTGGCATAGGGCTGACGATGTTGATCGGCGGGGTTCCTACGTGGAGGGGCGCTTTGGGCGGGCTCATTTCCATGAGTCCCGAAGCGAACATGTCGTCTTCGGGCAGGGCAGGCTCAAGGTTTCGCGGCGCGTTGGCCGGAAGTTGGGCATCGTTCTGGTCAAATGCGAAAACCATGGTAACGGTAGTGAGGGGTAATGCGATAAAGAGTTGTCACTCTCCAAGCTGCGCCCGTATTCTGGTCAAGTCAGCATTTGCACACGCTTTGGAGAGGAGTTCGCGCACATCCAACGCCTGTCTTGGGCAAACCAATATTACAGTCCGCCGCGAGGGTTCACGGCGGAACTCCTACCCCTAGCCGGACCAGCGATGCGAAGGAGGCGTCCGTCTTGTTCAGGCCTGAGCTCAGTGCGGTGTAGGGGAAGAAAGAGCCAACTGCGGTAAGCTGAGCGGTGGGTAGGAAAGCGGTCGCGGCGAAGGAAGCAGAGCCCATAGATGGTTGTAGTGGAATATTGGGAATGGTAATGGTCGGAGCCAGGATTCGGGGCCTGGCAGTAAATCTGTCTAGTGGAAGTGTCGCGGTGTTGGGAGAAGTCGTGTTTGAAGGGGTTTTGGCAGAAAGGAACGCGATCAGCGGGAGAGGCTCAATCGCCAGCTTCTTAATTTGGTGCCTTGGCGGGCTCGCGGTGGCATGTGAATGAGCTTGCGCTTAACTGGTCATCCGCCCCAGATCCACCTCCACACAAACTCGGAGATCCACCCCGTGCTTTCATTTACATCATATTTGCATGTCTTGCTAATGTCATGCGCTTGCGTCGCTGATGCGATCGTGTTGATGTCGTTCGCTGCCACGCGCGCTGGCAGTGAAACTGCGATCGCGTCTCATTCGACAAAGACAGCGCGACGCTGATCCAACGCGACTCTCTTCGCGAACGAGTCTACGTGGCAAGGGTATCTATTCGCTGCTGTGAAGTAACTCCGACTATGATCATCGCGAAATGAAGCTACCAGCAGTAGCCCTGAGTGAGAGCTAGCGTGTTCCTCCTTTGTCAAACGTGCCTATAGAACAACAAAGCGCGACGCTTGACGGATAGGGGGCGCCACGAGACGTACACGACCTTGAACTGCTATATCTCGCGCCCATCGCCCTGCTCAGTAGAAAGACTTATTCGCGCCCCTCAGGTGTTGCCTCTTTCTGAAATATGTGACTTCCCCACCCGAAGCTAAGCGAGTGCGGCTGCTGTGGGTTTGATGTTCCGACGGCCGACACAAAGAAAGAGCGCAAGTGCTCCCACTACTACTGCGTTTATTCCAGCCCGTTCTGTCCTGAATAGAAAGAGCGCAGAAGAAAACGCCTTACATATACTCCTCAATTTCAAAAATTTCCATCGTCGCCTTCCTAGCTCAGTGGTAGAGCGCGTCACTAGTAACGCTAGACTCGATTCGAGTCGAGCTAGTCCCGATTAGGACGTCACGTGATGACGAGGTCGTCAGTTCAATTCTGGCGGAAGGCATTCTTCTTTTTTGCCAAAAATGAACCCTTTTTTCTGCTAGAATCCATGCGAAGAGCGCGTAGAAGCAGTCACAATCTTTTTTTAGATGGTGCTGCGAGAAGAAGACCGCTGTTTTGGCGGGTTGGAACAGAATATTGCAGTTGGTAGGTAGAACGGCTGCACGAGCGCCTGCCATCTGGACCCTGGTTAATCTATTCCCGAAACACACCTTCAGGAAGCTTGCTGATAACATAGACGTTGACCTCGGCATGCCCTGCGCCCTGTTGGGGTGACTTGTACATCCATTGTCCTTGTTGTCATCTGATACAAGGCTCTAGGTGTCGCTTCTGTCGTCGACACTGTCATGGGGTTGTGTGGCTCTTCGCTAATAAGTTTTGTAGTGATTGTCTGAGTACTACAGGATAGCGACTGTACCAGAGTTCGCGACAGCCCTGCCCCGCAGCCCACACGCAGCCATGCGTTCTTGATCGCACAAGTCGTCCATGCCTCCGTCCGTACAACCTACATTCAGCATAACAAACAGGATATCGGGACGCATGCGCGTGATCAAGGACGACACCCCCATGCAAAACTACAAGTTCTTCTCCTCCTTCCGGCCCTTCAACACCCAGTTTAAAATCTGAGCGCCTCAACACTACCACACGGAGAGCCTTGTGCAGCAGCACAGCCTTACACATCTATTTCACAACGCAAACGAAACCCAGAATACTAGAAGCATGCAGGTATTACTAAATTAACAGTGTTCTCGAAGACGCGTACGCTTGAAGAGCGCCCGGTTCACTACTCCCTTGGCGATAGCAGGTTAACCCTCTGTTCCTCCTCCTCGTCTTCCTCTCCGTCTTCCTCCTCGTATTGCGCCTCCTCGTGGTCCTCCTCCTCATCGCCCATCTCATAGTCAGGAGTCTTGGTAGACAGAGGCTTGCCCTTGAGTAGACCGACATTCTTCCTTGCCCCTACCAACACGCTCTTTGCCGACGCCAGCGACCCTCCTCGTCCGACCGGCCAGCTTGCCAAGATTTCTCTGTAGGCAGCGAGCAAGACAGCTCTCGCCGCCCTCTTCTTGCCGAGCTCGGGGTTCTTCGTAATGTACTTTCTCCCAAATACTCTGAGTGTTACCCTCTCATCCTTGTCAAAGTCCACCGGGTACAACAACGAGTCGGAAGGTGGCGGGGGGGATTTCGAACTCCATGCGTCGAGAGCGCGATTGACCTCGTTTGAGAGGACGTCTAGCTCAGCTGAGACTGCAGCCTCTTGGTGGCTCGCGCTGGTGTCCCCCGACTCTTCTGCGTCCTCTTGGCTCTCGACAAGCGTGAAGTGTAGACCGGCGAGGAAGGATCCAAGGTAGGCCGGGGCAGTGATCGGGTGCTTGCGGAGTACAACAGCTAACCGACCGAAATTATCGAGATGGCTGTGTGTCGGAATGATGGAGTCCCGAGCCGTGATGAGGATGGAGATGGGCTCAACCAACGGAGAAATTCTGGTCGTCAAGTCTTCGCTGTCCTGCTTCTGCACCGCGACAGCACTCAGCGGAGACCCCAGGGCGTTGAGACAGGCCAGTATGGGTGTTGACACCTGCACTGCATCTGTCACAAACAGACGCGAGAGCATACCTGGCATCGTGCCCTGGGTATCGTCAATGGTCTTGTCGCCAACCTCTTCGCTCTCTCCCGTTCGCGTGGCACGCTTCACGCGCTTTGTAGCCGTTCGCTGTGGTGCTTCGGTATCATCGCTGGTCTTGTCGCCGATCTCTTCGCCCCTTCCTGCTTGCTTTGCACGCTTCACGCGCTTTGGTGCCGCTGACTGTGGCGCCGCTGCTGAGCGCTTCGCTGAGGGTGTTGTAGGAGTGTTCGTTGCAGGCAACTCGGCGGACTGCAAGGAAGGTCAGTTAGCGGACGAGGAGTAGATGCAGCGATGCAAGATCATACTCTTCTGAGATACTCGCAGTACCGACTCCTTAGATCGGGTACGTTTCTAGTGAGTCGTACTTGGTCCTTGGACCTGGGGATGGTGGCGTTCAGTTCAACGAGGAATTGCTTCATGTTGCCCTTCGTCCCCAGAGCATTGAAGGCTTCCAGCTTCTCCTCGAAATCATCGCTGCTGCTTTCGAGCGCCTCGTCCTGCGCCAGTGTCTGAACGGGATGTTTAGACATTGGAGTAGGACGGGAAGGCGCGGAATATGCGAAGTAAGATCTGATATAGTGCTTTGCGGGAACGTAACGCGGCGAAAGACAAAAAACAGAGAATCAAAGCCCGTGATAAAGATAGAATTATGGAGGCGCCGAAATGAGGTTTAAGATGCCGGCCTGTACACGCGCAGCGTGTGGAAGGATTAGCAGGCGCGTAGCAGCAGGAGAAGGAGAAGAGAAGTGAAAGGGAAGACGCGGAGCAGACGAAGAAGACACGCGAGCGATACGGAAGATTGGCAGAAGAAGCGAATGGGGAGAAGATGCCGCGAGGTGAGGTAGGATGCAGTGCCTCGCACCTTCCCAACCCACGCGACAAGCAAACCTCACCTACACAAACACTGCACTCACCATTCTCCACCGCTAGTCCTCCGTAGCCTTCATCCTCGTTTTCTCGGCGTTTGACTGTACCTTCCCATCGACAGCACCTGCGACCCCGAGCCTATACATCGAATACTTCTACCTCCCCGCTTGCCACTGCCGACTCACTGTCTGCCGACCGACTACAACGCGATGCCATTGATTACCCCACCCCAGCCCCCTTCAGCTAGGATGGCCGCGCGATTGGCTGCACTGAGCGATGACCAGAAAGAGAATCTCAAAGCCACATCGGCGCGATCCCGCTTCTGTGACCATCAATCACCTGGTACAATTGCGCGTCGAAAGCAAGCCCGCAGCAATTACTCTCAGTACTGCCAAACGATCTACGAGATTAACGACGAGGAAACGATGTACAGAAGCGAGACCCTCATTGGGTACGTCTGTGGCTTCCTCGAATGCACGGCGATGGTGTCGGAGGGTAGACTCTCTGACAAAGTCGAGGCAAGTCACATCCAAATCCCACACCAGATAGAGGCTAACACCTCCCAGGCGAGGTCCCTTTGGCAGCTAAAAAGTGCACTCCAATTTTGGATCGATACGTATACGCACAACTTCCGATCCATCGAGACCGACTACCACTCCCGTGTGTCGGGACACATCCATATGGTCGCCGTCGAACAAAGACTATTGACAAGAAGCCGAGAGCGAAATGAACTCGGCGAGCTCGAGCTGGGTCTGATGTATGCCAGGGTCATGACACTCCAAGAGAGTGTGCTGCAAACGAAGCAGCACTATATCGCATGGGTGGTAGCATACATCACCGCCGCCCGTCCAGGCTCGATTACGGTCGGCAAGGGCTACCAGCAGGGTGCTCCCCGCGGCGGCGCTATGAGCGACAGCATACCCACGCGCACTGAGGCTCATACACCCCAGTGGTCCGACGTAAAGTTCGAGAGGTTCGAACAAAACTACTCTTGCCTGGTAACGTTTCGCTTCAACAAAGGACACCAGGACCCGCACCGACAGAGCAGCCGGGACGGCTCCAGAGAGTTCTTTTTTGCCCCCAAACAAGAGCGCCTCCACTTAGACATCAGTGCCCTCCTGTTTGCGGAAGGTAAGTCGTGGACGTTCGAGAATCAGGTTCATACACTGACCTTCCATAGCGTATACTCGCGGCCTGTTCGTTCACCCGCTAGACGTTCTGCTGACCAACGACGCTATTCGTTTCCCTGTAACCAGAGGAGAAGTCGCCAGGCAGGCAGTCTTCGTCGCGGCTAATACGAAGGGCCAACTCATACCAGATCAAGAAATGCGACAAGTCGCCCTAAACAAACACCTACAGGACTTCAGCCTCGCCGTCGGGATCCTTTGTTACTTTTCTATGTATTCGTTCCGACGACAGGCGGCGCAGGAAGCGAAGAGCGAGTATTCAAGCGAGGACGCAATGGCGCTACTCGGCCACCGCGCGAGCAACCCAGATACTCTCCGCCATTACGACAAGCATGGCTTCGACCGAAGGGACATGACTTCATTCAGGCTGGGTGGCGTGCAACTCGAAGATGCATCCATACGTAAATTCTTCTCGCCCTCCAATCGACTCGTAAGCACTTTCTCTTTCCAGTATAATTTGCCCACTCAAGAGAGCCCTCTCACGCACACAACTGTTGTATGTTCGCTAATCTCGCCGAACTGCAATGGATCAAGGACGCATCGTCCGGAGTACCAGGCAGATCTCTAAAGCAAGAGGTCCACGCACGCGTACGCCAGATGATCATCTTAGACCCTGAGTACAAGAAATTCGAGGCCGACCTACACGGCATCCTAAGCCAAATCCACCACAAGCTGCAAGAGTGCAACCTCATCTTGCCCGAAGAAGTATACAGCATCGAGAGCCGCAACATCGGCAAGTGCGAAAAGATGATGGGGGGTATCGAGGAGGCCGCGATCATGGAACTCAGGGGAAAGTTGGACGAACGTATCGTTCTGCGGAAATTTGCCCGTGTGGCTGTCACTCAGCGCACCAAGGAAGCCCTTCGCAAGAGCATCGAGAGCACATCGGCGGAGAGAGGAAGGATGGGGCAGTATGTGAACGAGATGGACATTAAAGGAGCAGAAGATGACGAATACGTGGAAATCGTCATCGAGCTCGTCGGCTGGCAATGCACGGATCAGTCTGTACGAGCAGCTCATTTAAGAAAAGCGCCGAATAGGTCTGCAGACTACATCAAGACAAAGACTTGCAAAGTAGGTGACCTAATCTCAACGTAGGCTCCAGGGTGTTCAGCTTTTCTTAGGTTGGCGTGCGAGGGAGGGCCGTGTAGAGATGGGACGGGGGTGTCAACCTGCGCTTCCTATCAGCATGTGCTGAGAATGTAAGACGACTATACTTACGGGGGGAAGAGCCGATCTACCTGGGGCCATTTCTTGACGCCTCGGGTTCGATCCGAAGAGGTGATCGTCCGGCTGAGTGGTCCACGCAGATCCATAGTCGAAAAGTTCATCTGCGTCACCAAGCACGACACAAAAACCATCGCCACTATGCTCGTAGACCGCATGAGCAAACTGAATGTCATCCGCTCAGTAGGCTTCCCCCGCTACGTTCATCGAGCAATACCAGATTCATCGCGACATCCTGCTGCATCACTTCCAAACCTTCCGATGGAACTCCTCCTTTGGTTTATCGACAATAATGGTGTATCCTCTTGCGACATCCGGTCTCTCCGCCTTACTTGCAAGGAGGTGAAACTGAAATGCCGTAACAGGTTCTATGACACCATCGAAAAGTCTACTGTATTCTTGCAGCTAGACGCTGGGTTTCCTGCTCGCGCACTGGCGTTGGCAAAGTACCAGGAGTGGAGTGACAACATCACGTCCGTCCACCTCGAGGTCCCACGAAACAAGTTCTTCTACGCATCAGAACAGGCGTATTGGAATGGAGGATGGGACATGAACACCACAAAGGACAATTTCGCCGATATGTGACTGAAACTATGACTGGTTTGTCCATAGATCGCTCTACACGTGCAGACCCACTTCAATACAGCTGAACATAAGAGGGTCAAGGGCGCATAGCTGTATCGTGGGGCTCTAGTAGAGCGATGTTGCCACTCGTCTCAGTTGAAGGACTGTATTCTCTGGATGCTGAGATCTCTGCATTTCCGAGATCATCTCTATCCGACCGCGTTAGGCAGATGCTGACTAGAAGAAAGGTGTGTGCTTTCGTATTCTCGCATGCGATCTGCTTACTTATTTGTGGACCGAGCGCTTGAAGTCAGCTTCTTACACCTTGTTGACTAGGGTACAGAGTCTAATGAACTATAGCATGTGCGCGACGAGCCGAACACGTGGGGCTGCTCATTCTGCGAGTACCACGTTAACCTAGGGAAAACCTGAACAGGTCTGGAGCCTACATCGACGTTAGGCCACCTACTTTGTAGGTTTTCTTCTTAATGTAGCCTCTAGGGTGTTCCGTTTTTCCCTTGTATGAGGTGGTACAGTAGTTCTGACTCCTCAAAGACTAGGTAGAGACTGCCCGCTCTTCCACATGCTGAGGTGACATCGGGACTTGCCATTCTCCACTAATGGTTCAGATAGATCTACACGCCTCTTCCCTTACGTGCTCACCAAGATCTAGGCCGAGAATAAGATAATGTAGCCTGGCACCTTGGTTCAAGACATGCAACGTGAATGTCGATCGAAGAAAGGATTTACCTTCCACTCTACTAATAGAAAGCTACCAACAGCGAAGTCGCATTCTATACGAGCACTCTGCAGAAATAACGCGACGATGTAGTCTGTCTTGATGGGATCGGCATTCGAATTAGAGTCACGGCAGAGGCTGAAGGCGCTGCGGGTACCTACCTAGGTAGGTGCTGGCTGCATGAAAGTGCTGGCTGCATGAGAGCCAAGATAACTAAGCAGCCCATCTTCTTTTGACCGCCTGGTGCTGGCAAATGGCTTCAATCAGTGGTCAGCCAGCATGTGCGGTCAACCTTACTGCGGCCGCTTTCGGTAGCAAATTCCCCAGCCACAACCGTTTGGGGGTAAGTAGCGCCTCCCCCGCAGGCCGATGTAAGACATACGATGTGCTGGAGAAGAAGTTAGTAAGTGTCTGACCGGGCCAGCCCTAGTAATATAGCCATATTAACTGTCGTGTAACCTAGGACGATCTTCACTACATTGATCCCGCCAAGGTCCTTGAAATCATCACGACGACGAATCATCATAGTAGTTCTATTCTGCGGATACCATATGCCGGTTACTGCATGCACATAGTCATCGCCCAGAACACTGTCTTTGTGTCTCGACGCCCGAACACCTCCAAGCCTTATGCGATCAGCTTACCACCACCGTCATTGCCAGTCGACAAACACCGTGTGCACCTCATGAATGTCAGTCAAGCTCTGCGGTGAGTAGTCGCAGAACGCTGAGTGGGCAGAATGACGGCCAGTTATGTGGTAATAGCCTCAGGAAGGCTCTCAACCCCGAGACAGTAACCCAGTTCGGGACAGTGATAACTTTGTGTGCGTTCGAGAGGACTGGGAGAGTTGACCGGTAGATGTCAGCGGTGATAGAGAGAGAAAGAGGACCATGTGAGGACAAGAAAGTATAAAGGATGGCCAGAAGTCGACCTGAAAGAACTCACCAAGCTTCAACATCACAACATCATTACCTTCACTACATTACCAGCCTTTCGCTCAACACCTCCTCAAACCATCAACATGCGTTTCTCCACCATCACTATCGCCGCCCTTGCTGGCCTCGCTGCCGCCGCTCCCAACGAGATCGCCAAGCGCGAGAGCCAACAGATGACCAGTGCCATTCAGTTCGCTGCCCAGCAAGCCGACTGCAGCATCTTCGACTGCGCTGCTGTTATCGGTGCCGCTTTCTGCATTGCAGCAGGTGTTGCAACCGGACCCGCTGGCGTTGCCGCAGTCGTCGCCTGTGTTTCCGGTGGTGCTCCTTCGGTATTTCCTCCCATTGTCTTTCCATTTCCCACTCCCACTGACTTGACTCAGCTCTGCGGCTGCGCTGGGTGCGTCGATGCTCTCGGTGACTTCTTGACTGAGAACGGCCTTTGCCCCGAGTAAACGATGATAGCTGACATTCTGATGCCCATTTCGGGTTGGGGAATGGACGAAAATGGAGTGTTCGGAGGGACATGGTCCATCAACATTAGACCTGCAGTGTCTGGTGTAGACTGGGATGACGGCTCTCACGAGCGACTTGCATGTATCTCCTTGGTGGTAGTTTAAACACACTCGCTCCTCAATGAAATCGCTGGCCAGCTCAAATATTCTCAGTGCCTTCGGTGCAGAAACCAGTGATGTGGCAGTAAGCCGACATTATTACACATCTTGCGATAAGCTCGTCTTGAATGGCCGAATGAGGGACTCCATGAAAGATGCTGAATGTTTAATGTGTATTGATCATTTTTGTGCTTTTTCATGCTTCGATAATGCGAATCTCTACATCTACCCCTCGTCCCCAGCCTACTCGCAACACCTGATATACAGGTTCGTGCAGTGGTTTTGATCTCATAAAGTACAAAAGCTGCATTGTATGAGAACACGGTTATGGACGTGGAATCGCTCCTTTTTTGACCTCGTCATGTCATTGATAGGCTTGACGCCGCCCTATGTTGATACAAATGTACAGATCGTGCCCTCATGTGGGCGCATTACTTCTAACGGAACAGAAAGGGAAAGTCACCAGTTGGTTAACTTAGTTGCAGGTACCGAAAGTACCCTGGCAGCCAGCACCGCAGTGACCGGTGGTGCTTCCACACCAACCGTACTGGGAGCAGCAGTTTCCGAAAGAAGAGCCAGAGCATGTGAAGCCAGAGGTTCCAGCGCAGGATCCGTCAGTAGATGCCTTCTTGGTGGGCGCAGCGGCGGCCTTGGTGGTTGTGGTAGCGGCCTGCTTAGTGGCGGATGCTCCAGTGCCAGTGCAGGTACCGAAGGCGGAGTTGCAGCCAGTGGAGCAGTGGTCAGTAGTGCTTCCGCACCAGCCGTACTGGGAGCAGCAGTTACCGAAGGATGAGCCAGCGCAGGTGAAACCAGAAGTACCGCCGCATGAGCCGTCAGTGGAGACCTTGCCAGCGGCAGAAGCGACGGGGGCCTTGGAGGTAGTAGCCTTGGTAGGCGTGGCAGCCTTAGTGGTGGTGGTGGTAGGGGCAACACCATTGCTGCCGCAGTTACCGAAGCCAGATTGGCAGCCAGTTCCGCAGTAGGCCGAAGTGGTACCGCAGTAACCGGCAGCGCTGCAGCAGTTACCGAAGGTAGATCCCAAGCAGGTGTATCCCTTGGTACCACCGCAAGTAGCATCAGGGGTAACCTGCTTGGTTCCAGTGGCAGCGGGAGCACCGGCAGAAGTGGCGGGGTTGGGCGCGTTGCCAGAGCCGGCACCACCAGCAGTGCGGTACCAGTTCTCCTTGGGGTCACCAAGGCAGTCACCAACAGTAACGGCCTTGTATCCGAGCTGAGTGAGGGTGGAGAGCATGTACTCGGTCAGGTTCATGGCAGTCTGCTCATGGATATCGTGACCAATCTCGAGCCACTGGTTGCTGGCGGCGGGACCGCTGGTGACGTTGCCCAGGAAAACATCCTTGGAGTATTGGATGAGGGTGGTGCTGTCGTGTTCGTAATCATCCTGTTCCTAGTGTCAGCAATTGAACCCTTTCAAGAGATCAAGGAAGTGCATACGGTATCAAGGTTGAAGTATGTGACGTGGTAACCGAGGTCAGCCATGTCCTTCTCGCATCCTGACTCAGCAGTGCAGCTGGAGTACGGGGGACGCATGTAGGTGGGGATCTTGCCGACGATGTTGCGAAGAGCCATCTCGTTCTTGATCATCTGGTTGTAACGGTCCTGCTGGGAGACGGCGCTCAGGTCCAAGTGGGTCCAGGTGTGAGAAGCAAGCTGGTGGCCCTCAGAGTCCATGCGCTTAAGAACACTGCTGAACTCGGGAGTGATGTCAATCTGTCCCTTGTTGATGTTGTTTCCAGTGATGAAGAAAGTAGCCTTGGCGTTGTAGGAAGCCATGACATCGAGAATATGGCTGGTGAAGACCTTTTGTGGGCCGTCGTCGTAGGTGATGGCTACCGTGCCGGGCGTGGTGCAGCCGTAGATACCAGCGCCACCGTACTCGACATTGCCGACCTTAGTACGGGCGATGGAAGAGGTGTTGGTACCTCCTGGGGTGGCGTTCTCAGGGCAGCCAGAGCCGTGCTCGTAATCGCATCCAGGAGAGTAGCAGTAGTCGTCTTCTGTGCCACAGTAGCCAGCACCTGAGCAGCACTGACCAGCGGGACAGTTGCCGACACCCGCACCACACTGGCGGTCGTCCTGACGGGCCACGACCTTGTTCTTGACCTGAGTCTTGGGTCGCAGAAGCTCGTTAACTCCGGTGAATCGAGCTCCAGTGCGAGAAAGTAGGTCGCGGGCCCGGAGGTCCCTTGGGTTCAAGCCAATGATGTTGGGCAGACCGGCGCCATGGGCGTTGACGAGAGGAGTGATGGCTGCAACGGCAGCGAGAGCCGCGGAGTAGTGCATGTTGTAAGAATGCGGTCGGTTCGAATTACGGAATTAAAGTTGTTCTGATAGTCGGATTAAGAGATGAGCGAGTGGATAGTGGTGGTCAATAACGACGACACACTGAAGGACCTTGGACCGGAACGAAAGACGGATCACAAGAAGGTAAGATTAGGACTTCGAACAGAAGGTACCAAGAAAAGTCATCACGGCATGCGGGTAGAATCATCTTATGAAGGGTAAGAATGATCGACGGTTAGCCAGCAATCCCCGTAAAGGCCTGGTGCTAAGGTTGACTCGCGTTACGACTAGCGCTCTCGACTCTTGCCTGCAGATGCCGGTCAGCGTAGAAAAGAAAGCTTGGTGTGCCGCGAGCCCCTGGCACTGGCAGATTCAAGCTCTCGACCCGCGGCGCCGGCTTCGCTTCGGGCGGACATGATGCGCGATTGGGAGCTTTCCTCATGGGTTGTTGGTGGCACGCGCTCCTTTGCCATGCAGGAACCGCATTGCTGTCACGTCGTGGAGCGAAAATAGAACGTGATTGTTGATCCGAGCCGTTTGAAACGTGTTTTGCTATCAGTGCCATCCGAAATGTTATTCCTGAACGCCTCTGACGTGACGGCTGTCGACCGGTAATTGCTCGAAACATCGAGTGATTCAAGCAGCCGTTCTCCACTCTCGTCTGTCACTACGCAGTCGCTTGGCGCATATCGTTTTCGCGCGGTCGCTGTTCAACATGTTGCGATGATGTTGCTGTGAGACGCTAGAAAATTATCACCTAGCTATTGAAGGACCCCGCGGGCGAGGCGATGTGACGTCTTCCATAATCAGCGTCAGACGGTCTGACGGTGCCGCACTCAGTAGACGGCCCTTCAGCCATGGCGTTGAGCCACGAAAGCATCGACCTGCACTGGCGCATTGGCAACAGTTGCCGAGCACGCCCAACCGACGGTTACATCTCTTGGAGAGAGCTTGTTCGGATTAAGAGATCCACCCCGCATCACCAACAAGCCATCGTGTAAATAGTCGTTTGAGTCCGGGTCTCTGTCGCACAGCCATGCAATTGCATGAAGATTCGTCCGCGAAAGGTAGCATGATGCGCAATTCCGCTGCAGTGGAGGATGTCTCTTCTGGCCCTTCTGGCCCAGGCACCCGCACTTCCGAGGAAAATTGGAGTCAAGTGGGCTCCCGATTGCCCAAGATGAGCCAATCACGTGCGCCGTCAAGCGAGGCCCATCTAATCGCTCCCACCCTCAGCACTATACAGCATGCTTGCTTCCGCCAACACACGTCTCGATTTATCGATACTCATCACGAACCACTACCGCTTACCGGCGCAGAGATTTCATGCCACATGATGGTGGCGTGCAGCACGCAACCACTGTTGCAAGCCGCGCAGGATACAGAAACTCTTGCGACGATGCAATTGGATTCAAGGGGCACGGGAAGACCTCGTATCCCTCTTCGTTTTCATGCAGCTAACCACTCGCACGTCTGATTCAGGCAGCAACTC
>Ga0265798_10003647_pt1 | contig 21724 bp, 21 predicted proteins | sample P3T30metagenome_FD_192430 | JGI IMG/M metagenome (GOLD analysis project Ga0265798, IMG submission 192430) | Plant litter microbial communities from East Loma Ridge, Irvine, California - P3 T30 | ecosystem: Environmental > Terrestrial > Plant litter > Unclassified | place: USA: California... | reverse complement strand
ACGAGGAGCGCCGGGTGATCGTGCTCGAGGACCTCTCGGCCGGCACCGTCTGGCGCCGCGCGCTCAACGAGGGCCGCATCTCGCGAGGCGCCGCCGCCGTGATCGGCCGCCACGTCGCCCGGGTCGGCTTCGGCACCTCGCCGTTCGGGCTCGACTCCGCCGACTACCTGCGCGCCCTCGCGGTCTCGCCCAACCCCGAGCTCGAGCGCATCACCCTCGACCTGGTCTTCACCGACCCGTACCGCGACCACCCCGACAACGCCTGGAACCCGGCGATCGAGGCCGACGTGCTCGGCCTGCGCGAGCCGGTGCTGCTCGACGAGGTCTCCGCGCTCAAGCTGCGCTTCCAGACCGGCGCCGAGGCCCTCGTGCACGGCGACCTGCACACCGGCAGCGTCTTCGTGCCGGCCGAAGGCGATGCGGATGCGCCGCCCGCGAAGGTCTTCGACCTCGAGTTCGCGTTCGCCGGCCCGGTCGGCTTCGACCTCGGCGCCTTCTTCGGCAACGTGCTGCTCGCCCAGGCGCGCGCGGCCGTGCTCGACCGTCCCGCGGAGTTCCAGGAGTGGCTGGCCTCGCTCGTCGCGGAGGCGTGGGACGCCTTCGAGAGCGAGTTCCGCACCCTCTGGCCCACCCGGGTCGACGAGGCCTTCACCGACGGCTTCCTGGAGCAGTGGCTGCGCCGCACCTGGTCGGACGCGATCGGCTTCGGCGGTCTCAAGGCCATCCGCCGCATCGTCGGCCTCGCCAAGGCGAGCGACATCGAGACCCTCGACGAGGCGCAGCACGTCGCGGCGGCCCGCTGGGTGCTCGGCACCGCGCGGGCGATCATCGAGGGTCGCGAGGCCGTCGCCGACCGCGAGGCGCTCGCGGCGCTCGTCGGCAGCCGCCTCGCAGAGCTGCGGGCCGGCGCGTGAGCGTGCTGCCCCCCTCCGTCGCCTGGTCCGTCACCGACGGCCCGGAAGCCGTCGAGATCATCGACCAGCGCCTGCTGCCGGGCGAGCTCGTCGTGCGGCGGCTCGAGACGGTCGACGCGGTGATCGACGCCATCGCCACCCTCGCCGTGCGCGGTGCCAATGTGATCGGCTCGGCCGGCGGGCTCGGCCTCGCGCTCGGCATCCGGCAGGGGCTCGACGCCGTCGTCACCGCCGATCGGTTGATCGCCGCCCGACCCACCGCGGTCAACCTCGCCGTCGCCGTCAACCTGGTGCTCGCGGCGCATCGCGCCGGCCTCGACCCGCTCGAGCGGGCCCTCGGCCTGATCGCGGACGACACCGAGCAGACCCGGCTCATCGGCGAGTTCGGCCGCGCCGAGCTCACCGGTATCGACACCGTGCTCACGCACTGCAACACGGGCCGCCTCGCCACCACCGGCTGGGGCACCGCGCTCGGCGTCATCTACGCCAAGCAGGCCGCGGGCGAGCCGATCCGCGTGCTCGCCACCGAGACCCGGCCGCTGCGCCAGGGCGCCCGGCTCACGGCCTGGGAGCTGCACACCTCCGGCATCGACGTCTCGCTGATCCCCGACTCCGCCGCGGCCAGCGCGCTCGGGCAGGGGCTGGTCGGCGCAGTCATCGTCGGCGCTGACCGCATCGCCGCGAACGGCGACACGGCGAACAAGATCGGCACCCGCGCGCTCGCGGTCGCCGCGGCGCACGAGGGCATCCCCTTCTACGTCGCCGCCACGCTCAACGCGGTCGACCTCGGCACCGCCTCCGGCGACGCGATCGAGATCGAGGAGCGCGACCCCGCCGAGATGCTCGAGGGCATCCCGGTGCCGATCCCGGTGTGGAACCCCGCGTTCGACGTCACCCCCGGCGAGCTCATCGCCGGCATCATCACCGAGGCCGGCGTGCTGCGCCCGCCCTACGCCGTCTCGCTCAAGGAGGCGCTCGGATGAGCTCCGTCATCACCGCCGTCTACGAGATCACGGCGGAGGACCCGCTCGCCCGGGCGACCGACGTCGCCGTCGAGCAGAGCCACGAGCTGCCCACCGAGCTCGCCCCGCAGAACGCGATCGACCTCTCGCTCGGCGTCGTCCGCTCGATCGAGCGGCGCGCCGGCCGACCCGCGCTGGCGACGGTCGACTACCCCGTCGACCTGGCCGGCGGCGAGCTGGGGCAGCTGCTCGTGCTGCTGCTCGGCAACGTCTCGCTGCAGGACGGCGTGCGCCTCGTCGACCTCGACCTGCCCGCATCCCTGCTCGCCGCGCTGCCCGGTCCGCGCCTCGGCGTCGCCGGCGTGCGCGAGCTCGTGAAGGAGCCGCAGCACGCGCTGCTCGCCACCGCGCTGAAGCCCGTGGGCATGTCGAGCGAGCAGATCGCCGAGCTGGCCTTCCAGATCGCGGCCGGCGGGCTGCACATCGTCAAGGAGGACCAGGGTCTCGCGAACCAGCCCTGGGCGCCGTTCCTCGAGCGCGTGCCGCGCATCGTCGAGGCCGTGCGCCGTGCGAACGAGGAGACGGGCGGCCGCAGCGTCTACCTGCCCGTCGTCAACGGCCCCGCGGCCGGCTTCGACGAGCAGGTGCGCTTCGCGCGCGAGCAGGGCGCCGACGGCGTCATGGTGCTGCCGGGCGTCGCGGGCTTCGGCAGTCTCGCCCGCGCGGCGGAGCTCTTCCCCGGCGGCATGATCCTGTCGCACCCGTCGTTCCTCGGCGGCTTCACCGCGAGCCCGACGCACGGCATCGCCCCCGACGTGCTCTTCGGCACGCTGCTGCGCCTGGCCGGAGCCGACGCGAGCATCTTCCCGGGCTGGGGCGGCCGCTTCAGCCTCACGAAGGAGCAGTGCCTCGAGATCGCGGATGCGGCCCGCCGGCCCCTCGGCGGCCTCGCGCCGATCCTGCCCACGCCGGGCGGCGGCATGTCGATCGAGCGCGCGCCCGAGCTGCTCGAGGCCTTCGGCCCCGACACGGTGTTCCTCATCGGCGCCGGGCTGCAGCGCGGCGGCGACCCCCGCAAGGCCTCGGAGCGCCTGGTCGCGGCCACCCGCTGATGCGGTGGGGCCGGGCCCCGCTCAGTAGCGGATGAACTCCGCGATCGCCGGGTCGGCCTCGAACGCCGCGATCTGCTCCGGCGTCGGCCGCACCGGACGGTCGCGCTCGACCGTGACCGCGCAGAGGAAGCCGAAGGGCTCGTCGCCCACGTTGCGGAACTGGTGCCAGCCCCAGCTGGGCACGAAGACGACGTCGTGCAGCGCGAGCGGCACGATGCTGTCCTCGATGAGCGCGGCGCCGGTGCCGCGGATCGGGATCACGACGTGCGTGTGCTCGTGGTGCTCGAGCGTGGTGTGCCCGCCGACGCCCACCTCGAAGTAGCGCAGCGAGCTGCCCTGGCCGTGCTCGGCGTCCGCCAGCACCTGGCGGGTGACGGAGCGGAACGTGCCGTCCTCCTCCTTGTACGCCAGCAGGTCGCCGCCCTGCCAGACGAAGGGCTCGGACTGCGCGCGATGGGTGGCGGGGGTGCTCATGCTCCGATGGTACGGCGCGAGCGTCCGAGCCCGCGCATGCGCGACCGCTGATGGAATGCCAAGAACCATTGCGCCCGCATGCATCGCCGCGGGAGAATATCCCTCGGCGGACTTCCCGCCGCGATCCCTCACCAGGCCGCGGCACCCCGAGCTGCGCGAGCAGCGGAACCCGCCGAGGATCCGTCGAAGGCGGATGCGGAGCCGGGCGGCCGTACGCGGCAGCCCGACCCGCAGGAGCCCGAGGACCCGACGACCGGCGCACCGGCGCGCACGGTGGAGAGCGGATGCGCGCATCCGCCCCGCCTGCCTGCGCTGGAATGCGCGGGCGCGGTCGACTGTTCTACACGTCGTCAGGAGGAACACCATGGGCAAGCGTTACGAAGAGGTCGAGACCGACACCGGCACGATCCTGCGCTACAAGCGTCACGAGAACGGCGGAGGCATGATCTCCCCTGGAGCCTGGGTCGACCCCAGCGCCTACGTCTCGCGCAGCGGCTACGTCGAGGCCGGCGCCCACGTGAGCGCCAACGCCTGGATCGGCGCCGGCACCTGGGTCGATTCCGGCGCCTCCGTCGAGGCCGGCGCCCGGCTCGGCGCCGCTGTGCACGTCGGCCGCGGCGCGACCGTCGGTCGTGGAGCCCGCGTCGGCAGCAACACCCGCATCGGCATGGGCGCCAGCGTGCGCGCGGGCGCGACCGTGCCCGGCGACGCCGTGATCTCCGGCGCCGAGCTGCAGGAAGTCGCCTGAGCGCATCCGCTCGGAGCTGAGGCCGGTCCCTTCGGGGGCCGGCCTTCTCCGCATCCCGGCCGCGAGCGTAGGCTCGGTCGACGTGCCGAGTGCAACCGCGAACCGCAGCCGCCGATTCGTCGACCTCTCGCCGCTGCGCGCCTCGCCGGCCTTCGCGCGGGTCTGGTTCGGCAACCTGGTCTCGGGCATCGGCGCGCAGATGACCATCGTGGCGGTCGGCCTGCAGATCTACGAGCGCACCGGCTCGTCGCTCGCGGTCGGGCTCGTCGGCGGCATCGCGCTGCTGCCGACCGTGGTCGCCGGCCTCTGGGGCGGCATGGTCGCCGACGCCTTCGACCGGCGCACCGTGCTCATCCTCAGCTCCTCGGCGGGCTGGCTCAGCATCGCCGGGCTGATCGCGCTCACCCTGCTCGACCTGGTGCTCGGTCGGCCGATCGACCTCTGGGCGCTCTACGCGCTCACCACGGTCAACGCGATGGCGGCCACGATCAGCTCGACCACCCGCTCGGCGCTGGCGCCGCGGCTGCTGCCGCCGGAGCTCGTCCCCGCGGCGAGCGCCCTCGGCGGCCTCGCGATGGGGTCGATCTTCACGATCGGCCCGGCGCTCGGCGGCGTCCTGGTCGCCACGAGCGGTTACGCGGTCGCCTACGGGGTCGACCTGGCGCTCTTCAGCCTGGCGCTGCTCGGCATCTGGGCGCTGCCGAAGCTGCCGCCCCTGGTCGCGACCGCGCGTCCCGGGCTGGCATCGCTGCGCGAGGGGTTCGCGTTCCTGCGGCGGGCGCCGAACATCCGCGCCGGATTCCTCATCGACATCGTCGCCATGACCTTCGGTCGTCCGCACGCCATGCTGCCCGCGCTGGGCGCCCTGGCGATCGGCGGCGGCGCGACCACCGTCGGTGTGCTCACCGCGTCGCTGGCGGTCGGCACCCTCATCGCGAGCGCTCTGAGCGGACCGGTCGGTCAGGCGCGCTGGCACGGGCGGGCGATCGGCCTCGCGGTGGTCGCCTACGGGACCTGCATCGCCCTCTTCGGCGGCGTCGTCGCGCTCGCGCTGAGCGGTCTGCTGCCCCGGATCGACGGCGGGCTCGCTCCGTGGGCGATCGTGCTCGCGGCCCTCGCCCTCGCCGGCGCGGGCGCGGCCGACCAGGTGAGCGCCGTGTTCCGGCAGACCATGATGCTCATGGCCGCGCCCGACCACATGCGCGGCCGGCTGCAGGGTGTCTACATCGTCGTCGTGAGCGGCGGTCCGCGCCTCGGCGACCTCTACGCCGGCGGCCTGGCGACGGTGCTCGCGCTCTGGATGCCGCCGGTGCTCGGCGGCGCGGTCATCATCGCCACCGCGGTGCTCGTGCTGCGCGTGCAGCGCGGCTTCCGCGAGTACGACGCGAGGGAGCCGAAGCCGTGACCGATCCGCTGCGCCGGCTGCGCGAGGAGGCGCAGCTCGAGCGCCGCCGCATCGACGACGCGCTCGAGCAGGCCCGCGCCGCCCGGGGCGACCAGGGCGACGACGAGCACGACCCGGAGGGCTCGACCGCAGCCGACGACTGGTCGCGCTTCACCGCGCTGCGCGAGGCGAGCGAGCGCTGGCTCGCCGAGATCGACCGCGCCGAGCAGCGGCGCGATGCGGGTCTGCACGGCGTCTGCGCCGACTGCGGCCGACCCATCGCTCCCGAGCGCCTCGCCGCGCGGCCCACGGCGGAGCGCTGCCGCGACTGCGCCGAGCGCGCCGAGCGCCGCGCCCGGTAGCCTCGCGCTGTGCCCGCCATCGATCTCAACGCCGACCTCGGCGAGGGCTTCGGCGCCTGGGATCTCGGCGACGACGCCGCGCTGCTCGACGTCGTCACGAGCGCGAACGTCGCCTGCGGCTTCCACGCGGGCGACCCGCAGCGCCTGCTCGGCACCCTGCGCGGGGCCGCAGCGGCCGGCGCGAGCGTCGGGGCGCATCCGTCCTACCGCGATCTCGTCGGCTTCGGTCGTCGCTTCGTCGATGCGAGCCCGACGGAGCTGCACGCCGACGTGCTCTACCAGATCGCCGCGCTGCAGGGCCTCGCCAGGGCCGCCGGCACGGGCGTGCGCTACGTCAAGCCGCACGGCGCCCTCTACAACCGCATCGCCCGCGATCCGGTGCACGCCGACGCCGTCATCGCGGCCGTGCTCGACGTCGACCCGGCGCTGCCGGTGCTCGGCCTCGCCGGTTCGCCGTTCCTCGAGCGCGCTCGCGCCGCCGGGCTGCGCGCGGTGCCCGAGGTCTTCGCCGACCGCGGCTACCGCGCCGACGGCTCGCTGGTGCCGCGCGGCGAGCCGGGTGCGCTGCTGCACGACGCGCCGACGATCGCCGAGCGGATGGCGCGCTTCGCCGCCGAGGGCGTCATCGTCGCCGTCGACGGCACGGTCGTGCCTCTCGAGGCCGAGTCGATCTGCGTGCACGGCGACACCCCGGGCGCGGTCGCGGCGGCGCGGGCGGTGCGCACCGAGCTCGAGCGCACGGGTATCGCGCTGCGGGCCTTCGCGGGCTGATGCGCATCCTGCCGGCCGGCGATGCGGCGCTGCTGGTGGAGCCCGCTCCGGAGGGCGCCGACGCCGACGCGGCGCTGGGGGCCGTACTCGCGCTGCACGCCGCGCTCGAGGCGGACCCGCCGCTCGGCGTCGTGGAGCTCGTTCCCGCGGCCCGCACCGTGCTCGTGCGCTTCCGGCCCGGGGGAGGGCGAGCGGATGCGCGGGGCGCGACCACCGCATCCGCCCTGTCCGACGCGCTGCGCGACCTGCGCCCCGATGCGGCCGCCCCGCCCGAGGGCCCGCTAGTCGCCCTCCCGGTGCGCTACGACGGCGAGGACCTCGACGCGGTGGCCGCGCTCCTCGACCTCTCCCGCGAGACGCTGGTGGCCCGGCACAGCGCACCGGAGTACCGGGTCGCCTTCGTGGGCTTCGCGCCGGGCTTCGGCTACCTCGCCGGCGGCGATCCGCGGCTCGTCGTGCCGCGGCGGGACGACCCGAGGCCGCGCATACCGGCCGGCTCGGTCGCGATCGCCGGCGGCTTCTCGGGCGTCTACCCGCGCTCGAGCCCGGGCGGCTGGCAGCTGCTCGGCAGCACCGACGCCGTGCTCTGGGACGAGCGCCGCGATCCGCCGGCGCTGCTGCGGCCGGGTGCCCGGGTGCGCTTCGAGCCGATCCGTCCGACCGCGCGACTCGGCGTCGCCGCGGAGCCGGAGACGATCCCGGCTTCCCGGGTGCCGACGTCCGGTGCGACCCGCCCGGCCGGAGCGATCGGCGGCCGCGCGCTCGAGGTGCTCCATCCCGGTGCCCGCAGCCTGCTGCAGGATCTCGGCCGCCCCGGCCTGGCCCCGCTCGGCGTCGCACCCTCCGGAGCCCTCGACCGGGCCTCCGCCCGCCGCGCCGACCGTCTCGTCGGCTCGCCTGCGGGCGCCGCGGTGATCGAGCACGCGCTCGGCGGCCTGCGCCTGCGCGCGCACGGCAGGATGCTCGTCGCGGTGACCGGCGCCGACGTGCCGCTGACGATCGACGGCGAACCGGTCCCGTGCGACCGGACCCTGCTGCTCGAGGACGGCGCGGAGCTCGAGCTCGGCGCGCCGACCCGCGGGGTCGTCGCCTACCTGGCGGTGCAGGGCGGCATCGCCGTGCCCGCCGTGCTCGGCAGCCGCTCCCACGACACGCTCGCCGGGCTGGGGCCCTCGCCGCTGGCCGCCGGCGACCTGCTGCCGCTCGGCGCGGCCGGGCCCGCTGCCGCCGCGCTGCACGAACCGGGGCCGCGTCTGCCCGCGCCGGGTGACGTCGTCGAGCTCGCGCTGCTGCCGGGGCCGCGCGCCGACTGGTTCGGCGAGGAGGAGCTGCGCCGGACGCTCGAGGTGCGATGGACCGTCTCGCCGCGGTCGGACCGCATCGCGCTGCGCCTCGAGCACGTGCATCCGCTCGTCCGCGATCCGGCGCATCGCGGCGAGCTCGCCAGCGAGGGCCTCGTGCGCGGCGCCGTGCAGGTGCCGCCGGATGGACGCCCCGTGCTCTTCCTCGCGGACCATCCGCTCACCGGCGGCTACCCCGTGATCGGAGTCGTCGCGCCGCGCTCGCTGGACCTCGCAGCGCAGTGCCCACCGGGTGCTGTCGTGCGCTTCACGCAAGGTGTTGCGCGCCGGTGATGCGCCGCCCCAGAACCGGGGGTAGGGGTACGCCCGGATCGTTATCCATCAGGTGACGAACCTTCGGTTTTCACCTTCCGCGGGGGTTGCCAGCGGGCGTACAGTGTCCACATTCGGGCGAGTCGGGTCGCCTGATGTGAACCAGCGGGGTCAGCCTCCGGTCTCAGGACCGTTGCCCGCGGAGGGGTTTTCAGCATGCGGAGCGGACTCAGCGCGGACGGTCTCGGCGATCATCGGACGGGGGACATCCTCGATCTGGCCGAACGAGCCGGACTCGAGAGCATCGAGTGGTCGGGCGACGCGCAGTCGCTGACGGGCGACCGCCGCAAGGCGGCCGAGCTCGGCAGTCGCACGCGCGACTCGGGCCTCGTGGTCGGCGGCTACCGTACGCCGTACCGGGTCGGCATCGACGAGCACGACGACGCGCTCGTCGACGAGGCGCTCGCGCTCGGCGCCCGGCGCATCCGCGTGCGCGCCGGACTGATCGGGGCGGGGGAGGCGGACGAGGCCACCTGGCGCCTCGTCGTCCGCTCGCTGCGCGGCTTGGCCGCTCGGGCCAGCGACGTCGGCATCGGCGTGGGCATCGGCATGTACCCGGACTCCCTGGCGGACTGCGTCGAGACCGCCTCGCGGCTGGTGGAGCGCGTCGGCGAGCCCACCGTGCGGCTCTACTGGTCGCCGCCGCGCTTCGAGGCCGCGGGTACGGTCCTGCGCGGCTTCTACGAGGCGCTGCCGATCATCTGCGCCGTCGAGACCCCCGTCGCCGATTCGGCGCCGCTCGAGGGCCGATCCGCGCTCTGGGAGCGCGCGCTGCGCCTCGTCGACGGCGGCGACGTCGACGTGCTGCTGCAGGCCAAGTGCCCGGCGATCGATCCGCTCGTGCGCGACGCGGCCTACCTGCACCACCAGCAGCGCGCGGTCGGCTGAGCCGCGGTCCGGCGGCCCCTACGATGGCAGGGGCCGCGCCGATCGGTGCGCCGATCGGAAGGAAGCACGTGCCGCAGACCCTCGTGGTCATCCCGACCTACGACGAGCGCGAGAACCTCGAGGCCATCGTCGCCCGAGTGCTGGTCCAGGGCATCGGCGTGCACCTGCTGATCGTCGATGACGGCTCGCCCGACGGCACCGGCGAACTGGCCGATGAGCTCGCCGCACGGCACCCCGAGCTGCACGTGCTGCACCGCGCCGGCAAGCGCGGTCTCGGCGCCGCATACCTCGCCGGCTTCGAGTGGGCGCTCGAGCGCGGCTACGAGGCGATCGTGGAGATGGACGCCGACGGCTCCCACCATCCCGAGGAGCTGCCGCGCATGCTCGGGCTGCTCGACGGTCACGACCTCGTGCTCGGCTCGCGCTGGGTGCCGGGCGGCTCGGTCGAGCACTGGCCGAAGCGGCGCGAGCTGCTCTCGCGCGGCGGCAACCTCTACACGCGCCTCGCGCTCGGCATCGACGTGCGCGACGCGACCGGCGGCTACCGGGTCTTCCGCGCCTCCGCCCTGCGTTCCATCGACCTCGAGGGCGTCGCCAGCCAGGGCTACTGCTTCCAGGTCGATCTGCTCTGGCGCGCGCTGCAGCGCGGGCTGCACGTGATCGAGACGCCGATCACCTTCACCGAGCGTCAGCACGGCGCCTCGAAGATGAGCGGATCGATCGTGCGCGAGTCGCTGCTGCGGGTGACCGGATGGGCGGTGCGTCGCCGACTCTTCGTCACGAAGGAGGCGCTGCGCGGACGCCCGGTGGCCTCGCTGCGCGACCTCAGCACGCGCTGACACCGCTCCGTTCCGCACGCGTCCTCGCGGCGGTTCCGGTGGCGAACGCTCCGCGGGTCGACCGCCGTCGACCGACCCGAATCGCCGTCGGCGTCGAACATCAGATGCAGCGCCGCTCGGCTCGTGCTCGCACGGCCACGATCCCCGGCGGCTGCCGCCGTCCGACGGCGATGGAAAGCACCGACGAAGGAGAGCCGAGACCATGACCGGAACCCTCGTGGTCATCCCCACCTACGACGAGGCGGAGAACATCCGCTCGATCGTCGATCGCGTGCTCGCGGTCGACACCCCCGCCGAGATCCTCGTCGTCGACGACGGCTCGCCCGACGGCACCGGCGACATCGCCGAGGAGCTGGCCGCCCGCGACCGCCGGGTGCACGTGCTGCACCGCACCGAGAAGAACGGCCTCGGCGCCGCCTACCTCGCCGGGTTCGACTGGGCCCTCGAGCGCGACTACGACGCGGTCGTCGAGATGGATGCGGACGGCTCGCACCACCCCGAGGACCTGCCGCGCATGGTCGAGCTGCTCGACGGCGCGGACGGCGAGCGCCAGGACCTCGTGCTCGGCTCGCGCTGGGTGCGCGGCGGCTCCGTCGAGAACTGGCCGCTGCGCCGGCTGCTGCTCTCGCGCGGCGGCAACCTCTACACCCGCATGGCCCTCGGCATCGACGTGCTCGACGCCACCGGCGGCTACCGCGTCTTCCGCGCGAGCGCGCTGCGCCGCATCGACCTGCGCAGCGTCGCCAGCCAGGGCTACTGCTTCCAGGTCGACCTGCTCTGGCGCGCGCTGCAGCGTGGCCTGCGCGTCGCGGAGACGCCGATCACCTTCACCGAGCGGGTGCACGGCGACTCCAAGATGAGCGGATCGATCGTGCGCGAGTCGCTGCTGCGCGTCACCGTCTGGGGCGTGCGCCGCCGGCTCCGCGAGATCGGCGAGCTCGTCGTGCGCCGCCGCCGGCTGCCGTCGGTGCGGGCGCGATACCACCGGGCGAGCCCGGCCTGATCCTCGTCCTCGGGACGGATGCGCGCACCGCGCATCCGTCCCGAGGCACCGACCGCGCCAGCGGACCCTGCACCCGCGCTCAGGCCTGCGTCGCCTCGGCGGCCTCGCCGACCACGGCGTGCAGGTCCGCGGTACGCGCCAGCGCGGCCCGCTGCCAGTGGGCGCCGGTGCCGCCGTCGAGCATCCGCTCGAGCCAGGCCCGCACCGCGACCTCGTCGCCCGTCTCCGCCAGGGCGCCGGCCACGTGCGCGGCCAGCGCCTGCACCACGTCGCGAGCGGATGCGGGTCGTCCGGTGAGCGGGTGCACCAGTTCGCCGTCCACGCCCGAGATCGACGCGCGCCACGACGCGAGGCGCAGCGTGTCCGTCGAGGGCTTGGGCGGCTCGAGGCCGCGCTGCCATTCGTCCGCGGCCGCGCCGACGAGGCCGCGGATGAGCGCCGCGATCGTTGCGGAGCTCTCGGCGAACAGGCTCACGTCGGCCACCCGCACCTCGACCGTTGGGTAGCGCTTCGAGGCCCGCGCCTCGAAGTGCAGCATGTTCTCATCGAGCAGCACGCCGGTGTCGAGCATCTCGCGCTCGTAGGCGTCGAGCGCCTCGACCGAGCCGAAGTAGGGCGTCGGGTTGGCCGTGGGCCAGCGCCGCCACAGCTGCGCGCGGTAGCTGGCGTGACCCGTGTCCTGCCCCGCCGAGTACGGCGAATTCGCACTGAGCGCCAGCACGACGGGCAGCCAGATGCGGATGCGGTCGAGCACCGCCACGGCCTCCTCGCGCGACTCGACGGAGACGTGCACGTGCTGCCCGCAGGTGAGGCTCTCGCGCGCGGTCATGCCGTAGTGCTCCAGGATCCGCTGGTACCGCTCGCCGGGCATCGCGTGCGCCTCGACCGCGAGCGGCGGTGAGGCGAGGGCGACGATGCGCGCTCCGTGCTCGCGGGCGAGCTCGTCGGCCGCCGCCCGGTTGGCGCGGATCGCGGCGAGCATGCCCTCCAGCGTCGACTGCGGCTCGGTGACCAGCTCGAGCATCTCCTGCTGGATCTCGGCGTCGAAGCCCTCGCGGTGCTCTTCGTCCACCGCCCGCCGCAGCACCTGCCGGGCGACGCTGCGCGCCTCGCCGGTGGCCGCATCGACCAGCAGGTACTCCTCTTCGACTCCGAATGTGCGCATCGGACCAGTCTGGCGGTGAGCCGGTGCGCACCTCATCCGCCGACGCTGGGTGCCGGCTGAGCGCTCAGCCGAGCGCCGGCACCACGTGCCGCACGATCGCCTCGAGCGTGCGCGCGTTGAAGTCGACGCCGAGCTGCGACGGGATCGTCACGAGCACCGTGTCGGCCTCGCGCACGGCGGCGTCCTGCGCCAGCTCGGCCGCGATCGCGTCGGGCTCGCCGATGTAGCTGCGCCCGAAGCGGGCGAGGCCGCCGTCGAGATGACCGACCTGATCCTTCGACTCGGCCTGGGCGCGCACGCCGAAGTAGCGCCGGGTCTGGTCGTCGATGATCGGCACGATGCTGCGGCTCACCGAGACGCGCGGGGAGAAGTCGTGACCCTGCTCGGCCCAGGTCGCGCGGTAGCGGGCGATCTGCTCGGCCTGCAGCTGGTCGAAGGGCACGCCGGTGTCCTCGGTGAGCAGCGTCGACGACATCAGGTTCATGCCCTGCTCGGCCGCCCACTCTGCGCTCGCCCGCGTGCCGGCGCCCCACCAGATGCGCTGTCCGAGGCCGGGGGAGTGCGGCTGCACCATGAGCGGCTGCGAGACCCCGGTCATCCGCGGGTCGCTCATCGCGACGCCGGCGCCGTCGATCGCGGCGCGGAACAGCTCGGTGTGGCGACGCGCCATGTCCGCATCCGTCTCATGGTCGCCGGGCACGAAGCCGAAGGACTCGAAGCCGTTCACGGCCGTCTCGGGTGACCCCCGGCTGATGCCGAGCTGCAGCCTGCCGCCGCTGATGAGGTCGGCGGTCGCCGCGAGCTCGGCGGAGGCGAGAGGGTTCTCGTACCGCATGTCGATGACGCCGGTGCCGAGCTCGATGCGGCTGGTGCGGGCGGCCATCGCCGCGAGCAGCGGCCACGGCGAGGCGAGCTGCGGCGCGAAGTGGTGCACGCGCAGGTAGGCGCCGTCCACGCCGATCTCCTCCGCCGCGACGGCGAGCTCGATGTGGTCCCGCAGCGCCTCGGCGGCGTCGGGCGAACCGACCTGCCCGGGTCCGTGGTGGTGGCCGAAGGAGAGGAACCCGATGCGCTTCACGATCGACCCAACCGCGTCGGGGCCGTCGTCATTCCGCGCCGATGTACGCTGCCAGGTGCTTGCCCGTCAACGTCGTGCCGTCCGCCACGAGCTGCGCAGGCGTGCCCTCGAAGACGATGCTGCCGCCGTCGTGCCCGGCGCCAGGCCCGACGTCGATGATCCAGTCGGCGTGCGCCATGACGGCCTGGTGGTGCTCGATCACGATCACCGACTTGCCGGCGTCGACGAGCCGGTCGAGCAGGCCGAGCAGGTTCTCGACGTCGGCGAGGTGCAGGCCGGTGGTCGGCTCGTCGAGCACGTAGACGCCGCCCTCCTCCTTCATATGGATGGCGAGCTTGAGGCGCTGGCGCTCGCCGCCCGAGAGCGTCGTGAGCGGCTGGCCGATCGTGAGGTAGCCGAGGCCGACATCGACCATGCGGCGCAGGGTCGCGGCAGCGGCGGGCACCTTCGACTCCGGCGCCGTGAAGAACTCCGCGGCCTCCTCGACCGAGAGCGCGAGCACGTCGGCGATGCTCTTGCCGCCGAGGGTGTACTCGAGCACCGAGGCCATGAACCGGCGCCCCTCGCAGACCTCGCAGGGCGTCGCGACCGAGCCCGCGATCGAGAGGTCGGCGTAGAGCACGCCGTTGCCGTTGCAGTTCGGGCAGGCGCCCTCGGAGTTCGCGCTGAACAGCGCCGGCTTCACACCGTTCGCCTTCGCGAAGGCCGAGCGGATGGGGTCGAGCACGCCCGTGTAGGTCGCCGGGTTCGAGCGGCGCGAGCCCTTGATGGCCGCCTGATCCACCGACACGACGCCCGCCCGCCCGGCCACCGAGCCGTGGATGAGCGAGCTCTTGCCGGAACCGGCCACACCCGTGACGACGACGAGTCTGCCGAGCGGGATGTCGACGTCGACGTCCCGCAGGTTGTTGGTCGCCGCGCCGCGCACCTCGATCGCGCCGTCGCCCGCGCGCAGCGTCGTCTTGAGCGCCACGCGGTCGTCGAGGTGCCGGCCGGTCAGCGAGTCACTGGCGCGCAGCCCGGCGAGGTCGCCCTCGTATTGGATCTCGCCGCCGTGCGAGCCGGCGCGCGGACCCAGGTCGACGACGTGGTCGGCGATCGCGATCGTCTCGGGCTTGTGCTCCACGACGAGCACCGTGTTGCCCTTGTCGCGCAGCTGCAGCAGGAGGGCGTTCATCCGCTCGATGTCGTGCGGATGCAGGCCGACGGTGGGCTCGTCGAAGACGTAGGTCACGTCCGTGAGCGCCGAACCGAGGTGGCGGATCATCTTGGTGCGCTGGGCCTCGCCGCCCGAGAGCGTGCCCGAGGGCCGGTCGAGGGAGAGGTAGCCGAGACCGATCGAGACGAAGGAGTCGAGCGTGGCCTGCAGCACGTTCAGCAGCGGCCGCATCGAGGGCTCCTCGACGCCGCGCACCCACTCCGCGAGATCGCTGATCTGCATGGAGCAGGCGTCGGCGATGCTCGTGCCCCCGATCGTCGACGAGCGCGCCGCCTCGCTGAGCCGTGTGCCGTGGCATTCCGGGCAGGCGGTGAAGGCGACCGCGCGCTCGATGAACGCGCGGATGTGCGGCTGCACTGCATCGACGTCCTTCGAGAGCATCGACTTCTGGATGCGCGGCACGAGGCCCTCGAAGGTCATGTTCATGCCGGCGATCCTGACCTTCGTGGGCTCCTTGTAGAGGAAGTCCTCGCGCTGCTGCGGCGTGAAGTCCTTGATCGGCACGTCGCCGGGCACGAAGCCCGACTCGGTGATCTGGCGCACGCCCCAGCCGTCGACGGTGTAGCCGGGGATCGTGAGGGCGCCGTCGGCGATCGCCTTGTCCTCGTCGAAGAGCTGGGCCAGGTCGATGTCGCTGACGTTGCCCATGCCCTCGCAGCGCGGGCACTGGCCGCCGGTGACGACGAAGTCCCGACGCTCCTTGACGGCCTTGCCGCCCTTCTCGAAGGTCACCGCGCCGGCGCCGGATGCGGAGGCGACGTTGAAGGAGTAGGCCTGCGGCGAGCCGATCGAGGGCTGCGCGACGCGGCTGAAGAGGATGCGCAGCAGCGCGTTCGCATCGGTGGCGGTGCCGACCGTGGAGCGCACGTTCGCCCCCATCCGCTCCTGGTCGACGATGATCGCGGTCGTGACGCCCTCGATGAGGTCGACGTCGGGCCGCCCCGGGCTGCCCATGAAGCCCTGCACGAAGGCCGGGTAGGTCTCGTTGATGAGCCGCTGCGACTCGGCGGCGATCGTGGCGAAGACGAGCGACGACTTGCCGGATCCGGAGACGCCGGTGAACGCCGTCAGCCTGCGCTTCGGGATGTCGAGCGAGACGTCGCGCAGGTTGTTCTCGCGGGCGCCGCGCACGCGGATGAGGTCGTGGGAGTCCGCCGGGTTGCTCGTCATGCCTCGCACTGTAGCGCCGACTCGCGACGCTCAGCGGCTCAGCAGATGCGCCTTCTCCGGGTGCCGGTCGAACCACTCCGCGACGTACCAGCAGGTGGGCAGCATGCGGGTGAGCCCGCGGCGCTCCGCGTCCTCGACCGCGAAGGTCGTCACGACGTCGGCGTAGCCGCGCCCGCGCAGCGCGGGGTTGGTGAAGGCGCGGGTGAAGCTGATCGCCTCGCCGCGCTCGGCGATGTCGAGCACGCTCGCGACGATGCCGTCGACGCGCAGCACGTAGCGGTTCGCGTCCGGCTCGTGCGTCAGCTCCTGTCCCATGCCCACGAGCCTAGGACGACGGACGGCCCGGGAGCGGATGCTCCCGGGCCGCGTCGAGGCGTCGTGCCGTCGGTCAGTGGCCGGCGCCCGCGGCGACCTCGTTGGCGGGCTTGCGCACGAAGAAGGACATGCCGATCGCGAAGAGCGAGATGATCCCGCCGCAGAGGAAGGCGGCTCGCATGCCCTCCGCAGCCTGCGCCAGGCCCGTCTCGCCGCCGTTCGCGGTCGTGGCGGCCGCGGTCGCGACGGTGAGCATCGTGATGAACAGCGCGGTGCCGGCGCCCGCGGCGACCTGCTGCAGCGTGCTCACGACGGCGCTGCCGTGCGAGTAGAACCGAGGCTGCACCGAGCCGAGCGCCGAGGTGAACAGCGGCGTGAAGAGCAGCGCCAGGCCGGCGCTGAGCAGCGAGTGGCCGATCGGCACGATCCACACGGGCGTGGTCTCGGTGAGCATCGTCATCGACCAGAGCACGGCGCTGACGATGATCGAGCCGGTCACGAGCAGTGCGCGCGGCCCGAACTTGTCGAAGAGCCGACCGACGAACGGGCTCATCACGGCCATGACGATGCCGCCGGGCAGCAGCACGAGGCCCGCGACGAGCGGGTCGAGCAGCAGCACCTGCTGCAGGTAGAGCGGCAGCACGATCAGCGTGCCGAAGAGCGCCATCATGCTGATCAGCAGCATGCCGAGGGCGATGCTGAAGTTGCCCGAGCGGAAGACGCGCAGGTCGAGCAGCGCGCGGTCCTGCCGCTGCAGCAGCAGCTGGCGCGCCACGAAGGCGGCGAGCGCGAGCGCGCCGACGACGATCGGCACCGCGGGCGGCATGAGGATCTCGCCGCCGTGCGCCGCGGCCTCGCCGAGGCTGGAGAGGCCGTAGATGAGGCCGCCGAAGGCGAAGGCGGAGAGGATCACCGAGAGCACGTCGATGCGGCCGGGACGGGGCTCGGTGACGTTCTGCATGCGCACGGCGCCGAGCACGAGCGCGGCGACGGCGAGCGGCAGCATGACGATGAACATCCAGCGCCACTCGAGCGCGCTGAGGATCGCACCCGAGATGGTCGGGCCGAGCGCCGGCGCGACCGAGATGACGATCGAGGTCGTGCCCATGGTGCGCCCTCGGCGCTCGGCGGGTACGAGCGTCATGACGGTGGTCATGAGCAGCGGCATCATGACCGCGGTGCCGGTGGCCTGCACGATTCGGCCCGTGAGCAGCACCTCGAAGCCGGGGGCGGCCGCGGCGATCAGGGTGCCCGCGGTGAACAGGCTCATCGCGGTGAGGAAGAGCGTGCGGGTGTGCAGGCGCTGGATCAGGAAGCCGGTGATGGGAATCACGACGGCCATGGTCAGCATGAACGCCGTCGTCAGCCACTGGCCGGTCGAGGTGCTGATGCCGAGGTCCTCTTCGAGCGCGGGCAGGGCGACGCCCATGATCGTCTCGTTGAGGATGACCACGAAGGCGCTGACGAGCAGCAGCCCGATGACCAGGCGGTTGCGGCGTGCGATGACCTCGTCGGTCTGCGCGGGGGAGTTGAGGGTCTCGGTCACGGGTGAGAGGGATCCTGTCCTGGCGGGAACGGCCGACCGCGACCGCCGGTGAAGCGGATGCACGGATGCGGAGGGGAGCGGCGCGCTCGAGGCGCGCGGGGTGCGGCGAGGATCCGCCGACTCGGGATGCAACGTCGCGCCCATCCTCGCGTATTCCTGCATCCGCTCGATCCGCTCGCACCGGATGTTCACCTCGTGAGCGGATGCGCGCCGCCCCTAGGATCGTCAGCGTGGAGAGCTCGGAGTCGGCGGCGGTCAGCGATCGCATCCTGACCGTGCCCAACGCGCTGAGCATGCTGCGGCTCGCGCTGGTGCCCGTCTTCCTCTGGCTGATCGTCTCGGGCGACGACGTGGCCGCGCTCGTGGTGCTGATCGTCGCGAGCTTCACCGACTTCCTCGACGGAAAGCTCGCCCGCGCCTGGAACCAGATCACCCGGCTCGGGCAGCAGCTCGACCCGGCCGCCGACAAGCTCTACATGCTCGCGGCGCTCATCGGCTTCACGATCCGCGAGCTCGTGCCGGCGTGGCTGCTCGCCGCCATCGTGCTGCGCGAGCTGGTGCTGCTGGTCATCGGCATCGTGCTCACCCGGCACGGCATCGGCCCGCTGCCCTCGAGCAAGCTGGGCAAGATCGCGACCTTCGTGCTGTTCACGGCGATCCCGATGCTCATGCTCGCCGAGGCCTTCCCCGTGCTGGCCGCCGTCGCGCAGCCGCTGGGCTGGGCGCTGGCGCTCTGGGGCCTGCTGCTCTACTGGTGGTCGGGCGTGCTCTACGCCCGCCAGGCGGTGCGCGTGGTGCGGAATCCGCCGCGCGGCGCGGGCGCCGATTCCGATACGCTGAATGTTCAAGGAGGTGGATGATGGCCGAGATCCACGATCGTCGCGACGCTGAGGCAGTACGCCGGAGCCAGAACGACTCGACCGCGACGTTCAGTCACGAGTTCAGCGCGCAGCTCGCTGCGATGGAGAGCGGCATCTCCCTCGAGGAGCAGGAGGCCATCGGCGCCCTGCCCTCCGGTTCGGCCCTGCTGGTCGTGCGCCGCGGCCCGAACGTGGGTGCGCGCTTCCTGCTCGACGCCGATGTCACGGTCGCCGGCCGCCACCCGAACGCCGACATCTTCCTCGACGACGTGACGGTCTCCCGTCGGCACGCCGAGTTCGTCCGCAGCGGCACCGCATTCGAGGTGCGCGACCTCGCCTCGCTGAACGGCACCTACTTCAACGGCTCGAGCATCGAGTCCGCAGCCCTCGAGGACGGCTCCGAGGTGCAGGTGGGCAAGTTCCGTCTCACCTTCTACGCCTCGCGGCAGGACCTCGCCGCAGCCCCGAGGGGCTAGGTGGCCCCCGCCACCGCGGCGGCGTCCAGCCCCGCGGGCGACGCGAGCGCGCAGCTGCTCAGCATCGGCCAGGTGCTCGCGCGCCTGACGCCGGAGTTCCCCGATCTCTCGCCGTCGAAGCTGCGCTTCCTGGAGGAGCGGCAGCTCATCGCCCCGCAGCGCACGCCGTCGGGCTACCGCAAGTTCTCGCCGGCCGACCTCGAGCGGCTGCGCTTCATCCTGCAGCTGCAGCGCGACCACTACCTGCCGCTGAAGGTCATCCGCGGTCACCTCGACGAGCTCGACGCGGGCCGGGTGCCGCAGCTGCCGACCGGCGCGGGCGCGCCGAGCATCTTCCCGAACGAGCGACGCCTCACCCGCGAGGAGCTGCTGCACGAGGCCGGCGCGGCGCCCGTGCTGCTGGCGGATGCGGTCTCCGCTTCGCTCATCGCCCCCGCAGAGCATCACGGCGAGGACGCGCTGACCGTGCTCAAGGCGCTCGTCGAGCTACAGCGCGCCGGCATCGAGCCGCGGCACCTCCGCGGGCTCCGTGCGGCGGTGGAGCGCGAGACGGCGCTCATCCAGAGCGCGCTCGCCCCGGCGGCGCGGCGCGGCGACGCGGCCAGCAGGGCGCGCACGGCGGAGCTCGGGCGCGAGATCTCGGGCCAGCTCGACGTCGTGCGCGGCACGCTCGTGCGCCACGCGCTGGCCCGTCTCGACGGCTGATCGGTCCGGCGACGCGCCACCGTCGGAGGTCGGCCGTACACTGGTCTCGCGAGGGCTCGACATCGGGGTCCGACACGCCGAGGCAATCAGAGCCGGCGCGGGGAGCCATCGCTAGCGTGGACCTCGTCAAAACCGTCAACCTGAACTTGAGGTTGAACGCAGAGCCCCGAAAGGCACGTCGATGAGCGAAGCACCCCGTCCCGAGGACTCCCGGTACGATCTCGGCTTCCTGTTCACCGACGGCCTGCCCGAGATGGACCCTGCAGCCGGCTACCGCGGCACCGTCGCCGCGAAGGCCGCCGGCATCACCTACCGGCAGCTCGACTACTGGGCGCGCACCGAGCTCGTCGAGCCCACCGTCCGCGGCGCCGCGGGCTCCGGCTCGCAGCGGCTCTACGGCTTCCGCGACATCCTCGTGCTCAAGCTCGTCAAGCGCCTGCTCGACACCGGCATCTCGCTGCAGCAGATCCGCACCGCGGTCAATCAGCTGCGCGAGGCGGGCGTCAGCGATCTGGCGCAGACCACCCTCATGAGCGATGGCGCGGGCGTGTACCTCTGCACCTCCAACGACGAGGTCATCGACCTCGTCAGCCGCGGCCAGGGCGTCTTCGGCATCGCGGTCGGCAAGGTGCTCCGCGAGGTGGAGACCTCGCTCGTCGAGCTCGACACCGCGCAGGGCGATCCCTCCGACGAGCTGGCGGCCCGCCGCCGCTCCCGTCAGGCGGGCTGACGCCGCTAGGCTCGCCCCGTGGCCCTCATCCGAGGGGCCGAGGGGAGGCGCGAGCATGGCCGCGCAGGTGTTCCGAGCGGCCTTGACGCCGCGCATCGTCTGGTCCGTGATCCTCACGGTGGTCGTCGCCTTCGCGGCATCGCCCGTGCTGCGGGGCATCCTGCCGCGCGAGTGGGACCGCGAGCTGCGCTCCGCGGTGATCCTCGCCGCGATCGTCGTCGTGGTCGCGCTCATCTGGTTCGTCGCGCTCTGGGCGCAGGCGATCCGCGTGGTCGTCACGCAGGACTCCGTCGAGGTGCGCCGCCCGTTCCAGCGGATGCACGGCTGGGCCCGAGCGAGCACCCGCTTCTCCAGCTCGGTCACCCAGCACCGCACCAACGGGTTGCCCTCCGGCGCGACGCGCGCGGTCGTCGCCGTCGACGGCTCCGGCGCCACCACGGTCAATCTGCCCGGCATGAGCCGGCGCACGTTCAACGCGCTGATGACGGCGATCGCCCCGGTCGAGGCGCCGGTGCCGGGCGTCGCCTCCGCGCCGCTCGCCGGCGCTGCGGCCTCGGGCGGTCCGCTGCCCGCCGGACCCGCGCATCCGCTCGCCCCGCCGACCCCGCCCGCGCAGCGCGTCTTCGAGCCCGTGATCGACGTGGTGCGCGGCAAGGCCCGGCGGCTCGGTCTCGTCGGCGTGCCGTTCCTGGTCATCGGCGTGCTCACCGCCCTCGCCTGCGTGCCGTTCTGGAACGCGAGCGACGAGCTGCTGCCGATCCTGCTGTTCACCACCGCTGCGGTCACCGTGCCGATCGGCGTCGGCCTGCTGCTGGGCGCCGCGATCCTGGGCGCCCGGGTGCGCTCGATCCCGAGCCGCATCGAGACGCTGCCTGGCGCGATCGTCGTCGACGGCGAGCTCTTCGCGATGAACCAGCTGCGCTCGGTGGTGCTGCACCCGCCGGCCTACCCGCAGCGCCGCTTGCGGATCGAGCTGGCGGGCGGCGGGCGGCGCGACTGGCTGCTCGGCGTACCGACGACCAAGCGCGACCGGGGCGACCTGCTGCCGGACTACGACCGGCTCATCGACGCGATCGCGTTGTCGGCGCAGGCATCGCCCGGCCTCGTGCGCCTCGACCGCGGCTGAGCCCGACGAGCACGGCGGCTCCCTGCCGATTGGGCTGAGCCCGACGGCCGCCCGGGCACCGTGCTAGCGGCGCGATGGCCCAGCTGAGACCGAACGGTGCCGGGGGAGCGGCTCAGGCGTTGATACGACCGGCGCGCATGACGCGTTCGAGCAGCAGGTCGAAGTTGCGCGCCATCTCCTGCGCGCTCTCGCCGGGCCACATGT
>Ga0265798_10003646_pt1 | contig 21726 bp, 21 predicted proteins | sample P3T30metagenome_FD_192430 | JGI IMG/M metagenome (GOLD analysis project Ga0265798, IMG submission 192430) | Plant litter microbial communities from East Loma Ridge, Irvine, California - P3 T30 | ecosystem: Environmental > Terrestrial > Plant litter > Unclassified | place: USA: California... | reverse complement strand
GTAATACACAACAAAATCTCATGATAATAGCTATTGCTGGCGCTGTTACAGCCTCATCTGTGTGGTAGTGATGGAAGTGATGGGGCGATCGTCACGCGATACGGGCGGTACGTGCGCGAACACGGTATTGTCCCCACTACCCCGTTACGCGTTACGGTTGAACATAGCCTACGGTACGCTAGTTGTACTCTGGGTAGGGCTTCGCTGAGCTGATCCACCACGAATCCTTGCCGCACCCCGTGACAGTGTCCCTGCGGATGGGGACAAGTCATCTGGCTGTAACCTTGGACTGTTCGTACGACATGCTGACGAATGGGATTGGCTTCGCCCTTTCCTATCGATTGGCAAACTACGAGAGTTGCTTGAGGAGGAGGATACTGGCAAGAAAATCGAGAGATTCGACATACCATCTTTGTTCGCCTTGCACTTCTTGCCGAAAGATCTCATGGATCGTGGAGCAAACTCAAGCTCAAGCTACGATGTACTGGGAAAAAACGTGTGTAAGTACAGTCGCTGTAAGAAGGGAGATATACCGAAAGTGTTTTACGATAGAGGCACAATCTAGAACAACTCATATCAAACAACAGATTGCGGACCATTACGAGATGCTTGTCTCTATTCTGTGCTGGAGGCTGATGTCATCGACTCAAAGTGAGCAAAATGTCCTCGTATGATGCACGCGCATGTTCGTAGGAGGTTGTTCCAACCATTAAGCTTCATGAAGATGTCGCTTCGACTTACAACTTTTTTGACCAATGAGCGACTTCCAAACTCCGCAAGAGAGGTCTGTTTCAGAGGCCTGCGGGTTTGTATGCTCATAGGCCGCCCCGGGTAACGTTATTCATCTCTGCCCGCTAGTGCCTTGTCACACAACACAAGAAACCACTTCATGGATGCCTCCATTCAACATCAATCAGATACTGGCGGCTTCATCTTGACCTTACAACGCACTCTGAAATGGGCGAACCCTCCAGTCTACCGTACATCAGAGTGCAGCTCTGCTTGCAGAAAAAAGACGAAGTAACGGACAGCTTCTTCCACGACTATTGGCGGGGAAACCACGTCAAGCTTGCGCTTGAGAACAAGAAGTTCAAATAGAAGGTCATCCGGTACAACCAAGTATGCCTCCCTTCACTCTTGTGTCTCGTCTTGCAGCTAACTTATGCGACCAGGTTCCACACATCACCAGAATTCAAGGAAGAGGCTCGCGCTTTCGGCATCCCAGTGCCAGAGTACGATGGAATCGCTGAGGTATGGGTCAAAGACATCGAGGCGTGGAAGGAGATTGTGACAGATCCTGATTTTGTGGCTGCGATTGCACCGGACGAGGCGCATTTCATCAAGGCACCGATTCATATCATGTTAGGGTATGACAACACTGTCATTGGAGAAGCGGTCAAGACTACATAGATGACGAATTTCGACGGTGAACGATAGTTTCCTGTCTTCTCAAAATGCGCGCCCATCGTTGGGCATTCACTGAAGCTTACAAGACTACATTCTTGGTCAGTCTCGCGTTTGGAGGGTTGACAATCCTCGCGAACTGTTTCATAGCCAACATCGATCATCTAATGGACGGCAAATTGGCAGCGACTTTAAGTGGACGAGAGGAGGACGTAAGCAGCACCGACAAGTCCGATTTTGTAGTATAGATTGTACATGGTGCTTGAACACAATATCAATTTCACCTATGTTCTCAGAGCCACCTCTACATGTACTCTTGAAGTACAAATACGCTCGGATGTCAATCTACAGATACAAACAGCTTCGAACGGCAAGTCACGCTTGCAATCTCGAGATGACAATCACCAGTTCTGTCTTATCCAGGAAAAAAATTGGTGTGATAGAGAGAGAAGCTTGATGGAGGGCAGAAGAAAAATCTGTACTCAGTCCGTGGGGTAAGAGATCGGATAGACACACGTGCAGCGCCCAGCTTCAAACACGTTGATGTCGCCCAATCGAAACCAGTATAAGAATGATATACGCACGACTCCCATCAAGCACCGAAGTCCTTGTTTATGATTCTACGTGCCAACACGAAACCAAAACGCCAATTATGCTCTTCCTCCACCCGTACGCTCTTTCCCACCGCTTCCACTTACTTCAATACACCTTTATACCGCCGCATACCCTCCCCGACTTCCACCACCCTGCACCGTCCCCGCGACCTTCCTTGCAAAGTCCTTCGCAATGTACGGAATATCGCGAATGGCATCACCATGGGGTAACAGATCCCAGCCGCGAGCGCCGTAGCGGTTGTAGTTGAGCCAGGAGCCGAAGATGAGGTAAGCGGCTATGGCTAGGAAGAGGCTGTATTTATGTTAGCATGGATTTTGTCCAGTCATAGAAGGGGCGTGGAGTATGCGGAGAAAGGGAAGGGTAGACGTACATGATGAAGAACCACCCAAAGAAGCCCCAATGACTCCCTCCATCCTTGGACGGCGGCGCATCCTCACACGCGTACTTTGTCCGCCACTCCAGCCTCAGCGTCTGAACCTTGTTCTTGCCTTCATTCTCGCTGGTGTACCCGCAGAACCGCAGGCTGTTGTCGCTGTCTTCGCATTTCCCTTTGCCATCACCCTTGTCCTCTCTCCTCCTCAGCTTCTCCTCCTTCTTGTCGTCATCATCGCCCTTGTCATCCTCCAGATCGCCGCCCTCCTTCTCCTGCCCTTCATTCCCCTCTCTTTCCTTATCGCACACGAACTCAACAATAGCGCGTTGATCGACGCCATCTTTCTTGCTGTCGAAGGGGAGGCGCCCGCCGTTGAGGATTGCGCGCAGACCTTCGCGGCCGCCGTCGGCGTTTGACTTTGAGTTGCGGAGGAGCTCGAATTTGGCGTCGATGCCGCGGCCGTTTTGCGAGGTGTAGGTCCCTGCAATGTCGATTGGGGTGAGGGAGGAGTTGCCGCCGGTGCCTAGGTTGATGTCTTCGCGGATGGCGCAGACTGTGGGACGGCTGAGTCAGCTGGAAGTCTATAACTACAGCATATTTCTATACAGCTGTATTGCTATATCTCTCCCTCGTGGAATGATCCAAGACATACCTCTTGCGCCATGATGACACTCCGTCGCCAAACTGCCCCCTTTATGCCACTTCAACTTGTCGCATATATCGATGGTGAAGTTGTATTTGTACTGCATCTCCAGCTCCGGATACTCGGTCTGCCAGTGCACCACATTCGGCCCTGCCAGCTTCCCCAGGTCAAAATGCACTTTGTCGGCCGCGACATCTTTGCAGTCAAATGCCCCTGTCGAGGGAAGCACCGATGCGACTGCGAGTGCGGACAGAAATGTTGTCCGTGATCGTGAGGGCGCCATGGGGATGTGTGTGATGGAAGGTGATGAGAAGGAGTGAGGCGGATTCGGCGTTGATGGGTGAAGCTAACAGTGAGTCTAGTAGATGTGGACGTCCTAGCAAAAGGCGTTCACCAGTCAATGTGTATTCAGATGGGGCAGAAGGAGAGGATGAAGGTATCAGATGCGCTGCAGGACCTCGTGGTGTGGCTCAACATCGCTGTGTCGCGTGAACTGCAATGACGGCACATGTTGCCAAGGAACTACTTAGTCATCCTAATCAAACGGAGACTACCTTCGTCCGCTCACAGTCCGGCAGCAACCTCAACCTCACCTCTCACGACGTCTCGACCAGTCGATGTCGCGGTGTGGATTCATCGAGAATGTTAGAGAATTGAGGCTGTCATCCTATATTCGTCAGAAGCACATTTGCGTCGCTCCTGCCTGCACGACGGCTGCATCGAACCGTCATCACGCCTCGACTTTCAGCAATCACCTTCTCCACGCGCATCACATCCACGGACCGACGCCTTTTCGAACTCAATGTATTTCAATCAATGTATCAACTTCCTCATTCAAGAGCACTTGATGCCCACGGAACACGAGGTCACGATAGCGTCGATGTGTATGCTAAAAATAGCTGTTCACAAAAAGCCACCCACGAGCGTGGGACGTCTATGATTCTATTCTTCAAAGGTTCTATACTGAATTCAGTCTAACCGCAACGCCAGTATCCATATTAGTAAAAGCGTTAGATTGATGATCACACTTTCCATACCGATTCTAGTCTAAGCAAGCGCCTATATCTACACCAACAAAAGCGCTAAAAGATGCAGGAATAGAAAAACATGTGAGATTGTGTGGAGACATAAGACGGTGTGGAGATGGAGGGATAGAAAGAACCCATGAATTGTGTGGAGAGCGAACGAATGACTAAGAATCCTCGCCGGGACCGCGACCCCATACCGCTCGGTGATCAATCGACCAGTACAGCTATTGCGACCCAGACCGAAGAGAGAGTGGAGAGAGATAGATACAAGCAAAATCGCCAACTCATGCAGCGAATGACAGGCGTGACCCAACCATGAAAATGCAAACTGCAAAATGCGCGCAACCGTGCAAATGCCCAAGTGATCGACCATGAAACCCGCAAACAACCAGAAAATGCAAACAAGCGAATGCCATGCCCAAAAGAAAAAGATAGTGAGAGTGAAGGAAAAGGGTATTTCCAACGCCTTGAACATGCATCTAGTCCAATCTATGCAATCTAAGGGGTCGAAAACAATTCCAAAGGAAAGAGGAGAGTCGTTTCTAATCACAGATGCAAAGAAAGAGCGCGTCTATTTCCCCGATCCACCCTTGGCATTGGCCGGCATTGGGTACGGGAACGGCGCATAAGGAAGTTGGTGGCCGGATCCAGACGTGGAGCCAGCGGTGGAGGTGTTTCCTGGAGAAGAAGACGCGGAAGACATATTTGCTGGTTTTTGAGGTGTTGAGGAGCGTGTAGGTGCTGTGACGATGATCGCTGGCGTTGAGACTGGTTGTTCAGCGGTAGATTTAGGAGTTTCCGAAAAGTCTGTTGGAGCTGGGGATGCGGTGCGTGTGGTAGTTGTTGTAGTTGTGCGGACACTGGTAGGCTTTGAGGAGTTTGATGGGCTGGGAGTCTCCGAACGGCGAATGCTCATACACCGAGTGAGCGAGAGCTGCTTACTTCAAGCCGAGGGTACGTCCTGGAGGTGGTGATGACGATTGTGGCTGCTGATCCAAAGATTGAAGAGTAGGATAGATTGGGAGTGGTGGTAGTGTGACTTGTTGATGTGTTGGATGATGTATATTCGAGCTGAACTTGCCAGAACTTATACCCTCTTCGACGATACTGCAGCCCCCGCTACTCGAGGTCCGATGCGTAGGATGAACGATCACCGGCCGTCGATAATAGAACGAAGGGAGTCTGAATCCAGCAATTCGTTGATGTCCTAAGCTAGTCCAGTATCGCATAATCGTCGAGTAGTGGCTGCCCGGCGTTTGTTCAAGGGTCTGAGCGTTGAGCCTCTTGTAAAAGGTGGATGCAAGCACCCTAAAGATGGACCAGGCAACGAATAGCAAAGAAAGACGTGACGGTATCCGGGTTTCTGGAAGAAGTGAGATTGTGGAGGGACCGGTACTCTGGTCGAGTATATGCGGACAAGCCCTTATTTTAGACTTTGTGGCGTCTGCCCACGTTTTTCGGCACACTTTTGAACGCAAGGGTAGCGAACGTGCAGCGGGAAGCTAGGAGTATGCTGTCGTCAGATGCTTGATTTGAGCCGCATGCGCGAAAGGCGGTATAGGGTGTAAGATAAGAGGATAGTCTGAAGATGTTTCCAATTTGGTCGTGTCCGACAGGGATGATGTCGAGGTCATGTATTAGTTTTGGACACGAAGAGGCCATTGACGTCTTTGCAGTCGTCTATGATATACTTTGCCAAGCTATATTCTGGTTCGTTCTGGTTGCATCTTGACTCTGGAAGAACGCTCCAGTTCGAACGACCTCTTGTAAGCATGTCAAATAGTCGACCAGAAGTACGAAGTACGCAGAAGGTTCGACACGGCTTTCATTCGCTGTTAGCGGGTGCAAGCCGGTGAGGACTATCACAAAGCCCGGGTCGCAACTCGTTTACCATGGCCATGTTCGGTATGGCCGCCCATATGTCACTCTCTTGGGGGAAGCTTTGGCGCGACATTGCGTTGGGCCCTATTGGCGTCTGGAATTTTGGTCAAAATGCTTAGCTTCTGCAACGGCCGCGAGAACGTTGGGACGAATCAGGAGCTTCACACTCTCTAATATTAGCTGCAATTGACACGAGATGTAGTCACGGCCATGGGGTGTTACTCAGCTCAAGCCAAACCTCCGCCGAGGCCCGTGCGAGATCGCCCGGCCGCCCAGTAGAGGAAAAAGCCAAGGCCACAGAAATCGCAATGAAGTCATTGTAAGAATTCGAGAAGTCGGCCATTCCAAATTAAATAACCAATAGCACGCAGCGTTGGTCTTTAGCGTTGAAATCGGAGAGTTTGTAAGCGATTGGATTTCCTTCGCTTGCATGATTAGTGACTACCAGCGCAAGGATGAACGCGTTCGCAGGACCGCCTATCCTTCCAGAAGATTACCAAAGTCGGATGGCGGCGGCGCCTCATATGCCCAGCGACGCCCATCTGAGCACGATTGGCATGCTGCTGCAGCCTTCGCGATGGACGGAAGCTTCACGAACCTGTGTCTGGCAAGACAAATGGCCTGACTGCATGCCAGGTAAAGCGGTGAGCGCAATGGCGGCCGGAGGCCTACACTGCCGGGATTGCCAAACACTGAGAAAGTACATCTTCGTACCACATTTGCACAGTCTACCGAATTCGGTCAACGGTAACTAGAAGTGACATGTTACTACAGATCGCAGCGCAAGGACGGGTGGGTCCTGATCGGAGTCCCTAATTAGCCGTTTCGGGACGGAATTGCTGCTAAACAGCCACTTACGGAGAAGCCCGGACCACTCGTATTATCCGATGCTTACACAGCTAAGTCTACAGCAAGCTTGGCGTGCAGCATCGTCTTGTAGGGTGGAGAATCGCTTACGAAGAATCTCAAATGACTGAGTTTACCTGTAGAATTAGTACGCTGCATAAAGTAGAGGAGCTTACAGTTTGATATCAAAGCTATTAGCAATACCCACAGTAGGGATGTTGTCAGTAACGGCATGAATGGGTTATAGACTCACCAAGATTCGATGTGATGCGCGGCCAGTCATTGCTTCTCTCCCACCTATCAGCCAAAAACGAACTTTTGAGACACATTCAACGATGAATCGCGCCGCTATTATGTCCGGACCCGGAAAGGGCTTGGAAATTATTGACGTCGAGTCGAACAACCCAGCAATGGGTGAAGTGCTCATCAGAAACCATGCAATCGCACTGCAGCCACTTGATGCGAAGATGCTAGTAGCCGGTTATGGTCCAGCGGCATCGCTACAATATCCGGCTGTGCTTGGGACGAGCGGCGCAGGTGTAATTGAAGCACTGGGAGATGGAGTATCGGGCTTTCAGGTTGGAGACCGAGTTGTGTTCGATACCAAGGCGTACGTCCAGTCCAACGAGAATCGTAGACAGGGGACATGGCAGCAAATCGTTGTCTGCGATGCTGGCACTGTAGCAAAGGTATTCTCTTTTCCACACTAACGAGCAGACGCCAGATAGTCGCTAACGTGGTAGCAGATGGGAGATGTTCCCTTCGAACAAGCGGTGCTGGTCGATTTCCCACTCCAAACAGCGGTCGCGGCGCTTCGTGTCTTCCTTGAAATGGGTGTGCCAGGCAGCGGTAAAGAGAACGATAAAGTGCTGATCTGGGGAGCTGGAGGAGCCGTCGGTTCGTATGCTGTTCAGTATGCGAAATCTGTGAGTCTTAAAACATCATCGCCTTCAGGGCGCCAAGTCTCGACAACCGTCAGCGTTAACATTCGCCAGGTTGGGCATACAGTAGTAGTCACAGCCTCGCCAAGAGACATTGAGCGACAAAAGAGACTGGGAGCTTCTGAAGTGATCGATTACAAATCGGCGGATGTCGTAGAACAACTACGCGCGCACGGCCCGTACAAGTTCATGTTCACAGCCAGCGGTGACACAGCCTCTCAGAAAGCGATGGCTGCGTTGCTTCCCAACGGAGGGAGGTTCGCAAGTGTACTACCCGGCGGGATAGAGCTACCTCCAAATCTTGAGATCGTGTACACGGCCTTTTCGCAAGCAGCGCAGAAGGAAGAATACAAAGACTGGAGGACCTGGTGGTATCAGACATATCTGCCAGAAGTTTTGGCGAAGGGTCTTGTCGAGCCAGTCAAGTTCGCCACGGTCGATGGAGGTTTGGCGGCTCTGCAGCAAGCAAATCAGGATGTTTTCGAGGCCAAGGTTAGAGGTAAACTAGTGGTCAATCCACAGGAGTAGGCTCGGGTATCTTACGTAGTCGAGCATTACTTGGCAGGCTTGTTGCCCTTGGTCGCTGTTGTGTGTTCGTTCAGGTGGAAAGGAGTCGGTAATCGAAAAACAACTGTACTTCACGCGATGCAAAGAGTGACCGACATCGTAAGCGCCGGAGTGATACATACAGATGATCCTCACCTGGACTTCAGCTTGTTTGGTATGCTTACCCTTTCAGGAAATATGTCGATTTGTCGATGGTGGTTTGAAAGCGGAAAAAATTGCTTCTGACGTAAGCTCGGCATTCGTTATTCATCGAAATGACTGCAGACTGCAGAAAAACAGGATTCGTGGGCCGTAGCCACACATCGAGACGGTGTAGAAGTAGGAGTGAAGACGTTGCGTTGCCGGCGATTCGGTATTGTGGCAAGCGCGAGCACGTGTTTGCGAAAATGACGTAAGCTTTTGACCGCTCCCACGATGAACACAAGGGGCAGACGTAGAGAACGTGGAAGATGCATGTTGTTACGAATTTGACATGCCGTCTACATGTTGAGGCTTAATAAGAGCGTTCAAGTGTGGAGTTGCCCAATCCATTCTTACGAGTATCGTAAGTGCAAACTCCGCGTCTTCCTCGTGTTAGTCGATCTGAGCGAATATCACCCGAGTGCTTGTGCTACGAAGTACACTTACCTTACGCTCGAATTTAGTCAATGGACATGCTTCTAACGCCATTATACGCGCGACCCTAGCACGCGTCTGGGCCTCTTGACGTTCCGCACCTACTATTAGATGCCTGCGATAGCATCAAGCCTTTAACTACAGCCTTGTAGCACGACTTTTCAAGATGTGCACGCTGTGTTTCGGTGTGGCCCTGGTGTACCAACCTATATCCAGCTTTCAAGTGACGACGCCCCTCTCTGGCTTCAGCAAGCCTGTGACGACTTCCACGACCCTTTTGAAGCCCTCCATCTCCTCCTCCACCGTGCCTCCCATGCCAGCGCTTGCGAAGCTTATCGAGTTGCCGACGTATACTGGTTTTCCGGTCTTGCGCGCAAGAACCTTGGATAGGCGTGTGGTGAAGTCTAGTGTGCTACCCTGGGTAAAGAGTGGTGTGCTGAGGGTCTTGGCTGGTGAAGCTCTCTGATGTTCCCAATCAGCGAACCATACCGGCATTTACTGGTGATAGTATTATATGACACCACATAGCGCATGCATTGCTTGGTCACTTACATTTGGCATAGCATATACGAACGATCCCAAGGTGGAGGACGACGCTGACTCGGCGCTCGAGGTGGTGAGAAATAGCAGCAAATTTGGGCCGTTATCGGTCACCTGGACGTGGATGTTGGTATGCGGCGCCCGTGGTAGGGGAAACGAGACCTCGATAGGCGCATGCGACGCGTCACCATTTGTCAAAGTAGTCGCCATTGCGCGTGTCGACGTGGGTGTGTTGGTGAGGGCAAAGGTCGCGGGGCAAGTTCGCGAAGCTGAGATCCACTCGGCGCACGTTCGGCTTTCACAACAATCCCATCATCGACCCAACGCCATCACACGTTGCTCTCACCCGTTGCATCAACCTCAAATCGCGCACGATACTTGGCTTACGTCAACGTTTGATTGACAAGCCGAGACAATCAACTTCCGTTGCCTTCACGCCCGAAGTAAGCAGCGAAGCCGATAATCCCGTGTTCGTAGAACACCGTGCGAACTCTGCAGCGCAAGAAGATGGCCGAGATGGAATGGGAAGGCGAATTTGATCCCATGGCAGACCCTGAAGAGCGAAGGCATCTCCTATCAGTCCTGGATTCCTTTAGGTGGGATGATGTTGCCTTCGTAGCCTTCACGGATGCTGACCACAGCTAGATCATATCGCCGCTTAGCACACTTCAACGGCACCCATGTGCGACGTCAAGCTTTTTATTCACTTCCACAAGAACATTGGATGCTCTTGTCCAAGCCACCCTTTTCCTTATTGGACACATTCAACAAGCTAGACGACCTCATTGACTGCAATGCAGAACTCGCCGAAGCTATCTTCATCGCTGGCTTCAAAGCATTCCTGGCACCTACTCTCGACAGTGACTGGGTAGCTTCCATGATTCCCGAGAAACATGCCCACGATGAGTTCCGACTCTACTCAATCATCATGGACAATTTGGACGTAAAGACTTCGCAGAACGACATGGAGAAGGCCCGCAGCTGCTTGAACCAGTTCTACCGCGAGTGGAGTGCGGCTGGTGCAATTGAGCGATCGAAATGTTTCGATCCTGTAGTTGCAGCCCTCCAAGCGGAGTTTAGTAAGCGTCAAGAGCTCGACGCCAACTTAGACCGCTCTACAATGCACGTGCTAGCTCCAGGCGCTGGGCTCGGTCGACTCGTATTTGACATTTGTCGTGCCGGATTCAGCGTCGAAGGTAACGAGATCTCATACCACGAGCTCATGGCAAGCTCCTTAGTGCTCAACCATACCCAGCGGGTGAACCAATTCACGATCGCCCCCTTTGCACTCAGTGGCTCGAACCACATCTCTCGGGCCGATCAGCTGCGAACATATCATGTCCCAGACGTGCACCCTAGCAGCGAATTGAGTGCTGCCAGCGATTCCAAGGTGCCGGCAAGCGAGCGTATGAGCATGGCTACAGGCGACTTCTGCGTTCTGTACGGCCAAGAGGACTATAGAAATGCATTCAACGCCGTGGTGACGGTCTTCTTCATCGACACGGCACCGAATGTTATTCGATATATTGAAGCTGTCCGAAATTGCCTCAAGCCGGGCGGAACATGGATCAATCTGGGACCGCTCCTGTGGCATCAAGTATCTCGCAAGGATGACGAGAAGAAAGAGAAGTCGGGAGACCTTGTAGATGCAGGGATTGGTGACCCGGGTTCTGTTGAGCTCACCAACGACGAGGTTCTCGCGTTGATGGGACATCTCGGCTTCGTGATCGAGAAACAGGAGTGCGATAGTTTCCAGACTGGGTATATGTCGAATCCTAGGAGCATGCTGCAGAGTCATTACCATCCCGCATTTTGGATTGCTCGGAAGACGTAAGGCGGGCAGGTGGCCAACGACCAGCCGATGGCTCGCCGGAAAATCGTCGGAACAGGAATGATGATCTGGAAGCAATTATACAGCAAAATCACCCGGGTCAAACGATAATATCTGAACACTTGTCCGCAATTTTGCAGTATTCGAATCGTCAAATTTGAGGTTCAGTGGGCCTAGAGGTTGACACAACAGAGACCAGCATCTTCATGTGTCAAGCTCAAAATCTTCACTGCTTGAGCGACTGGCTTCCATGTCCTACAAGTCGTCATGCCTGCTGACATCTGCCGATGTCGTGTACGGCACGGTCGTTCTCTACTTCTTCCATAAAGTCAGTAGACTGGGCAATTCATCCAACCCATCTCTGGATGCATGTTCGCGTGAGGGGTATTGCCTCCTCTATTCCCGTCACAGTACAACAGCCGCCTCAACTGATGCAAGATGTGCAGCTTACGAGCAGCACCCGGCGGCAGAATGTTTAGCGAGCCGCTGAGGGCATTGAAAGGTAGTACCCTTGCAGTTGAGCCGCCGGGTATTTCGACGACATCATCAAGCATCTTTCCCATGGGCACTTCGCATGGGTAAGCTTTGGATGATCACTACGAACCTTGTTCAAGCTCGGTTGTCGATCCGAGGAACCATTTGCGGAGGTCAATTGACTACTAAAGCTGCGCCCCGGGCACCACGCAAGTACCCGTCCAGACTGTTTACAAGTCCCCGTCACTAGGTCCACACAATATCATGCTCGCTCCAATCTTGACTACCGCTCTCCTCTTCGTAGGTAGGGCAGTTGCCCAAACATGCATTACTGAGCCGAAGCCATTTGGTTACTTCACGAACAATACAATCTACCAGACCACTGGCAACGAGTCAATTACATACCCTCGTTTTGTCGAACTCACAGATGGGACAATCATTGCAACTGCCTCGTTGAATCAGGGCTACTTCCCAATCTTTGAGAGCATGGATGGTGGAGCCACATGGGAATACATTTCGGACCTCCGCGACCAGGTCAATGGCTTCGGGATGAGCGCACAACCCGCGCTGACTGAGATTACCGAGCCAATGGCTGGATACCCCGCGGGCACAATCTTCGGTACCGGCAACAGCTGGAGCAGAGAGGCCGATGCCACTAGAATCGACCTATATGCCAGCCGAGATCGTGCGAGGACATGGGAATTCGTCAGTCACGTCGCGCAAGGTACAGCACCAAACACCACCAATGGTGCACACCCCATCTGGGAGCCATACCTTCTGTAAGTGATCCGTAATCGCGCTTCGGCTCGACAACTAATATCTCCCATAGGCAATACGAAGGCCAAATGGCAGTTTTCTACTCTGACCAGCGCGACCCTCTGCACGGCCAAAAGCTCGCTCATCAAACCTCCACCGACTTGAAGAACTGGGGCCCTGTCGTCAACGATGTTGCCTATGATCAGTATCTTGCGCGCCCAGGGATGACCGTCGTCGCTTACATCCCCCCACTCAAGCAATGGATCCTCGTACACGAGCTCCCCATCGGAAATTCATCATCCTACGGCGTCAATTACCCCGTCTACTACGTGATGGCCGACTCGCCCCTCGAATTCGGCAAGTCCGTCGGCCGCCCCATCATCATAAACAACAGCAGCGCACCGAATGCTAGCCCATACGTCGTGTGGAGCCCGCTCGGCGGACCAAACGGCACGATCGTTGTGAGTGACGCAGATCGCTCACAGGTATATACCAATCGCTTTGGCGGCGACCTGGACAGATGGGAGGAGCATGCGACGCCCGCAGGTGCGGTATACTCGCGTGCTATCCAGATCTTCAAGAGCAGGCCGAACAAGCTAATGATTTATGGTGGCGAGGTGTATGATGACTTTGGCAAGAACAAGCATGTGCCGTTTTCGGCAACAGTGGTGAGCTTAATGGACACGCTCAAGGCACCGATGAATGGGACTGCTTCTATGATGCGCAGGAGGACCATTAGGAAGTAGGAACTTGTTTACTCGCCAGTCCCATGTTCCAAGTACTCTTCAATAAACCCAAATGGCTCTCTTACACCTTTTTGCATTGAATGCATTGAAGATGGTATTCAAATTTGAATAACTAGATCTCCCTTCGCGAATCGCAACTACCTATCACCCAAAAAGGTCTGAGTCGCGAGATGTTTTAACACGTCCCATTTCTTTTCTGGCAGAGCTATTTCATAGCAGCGACCGTCTTTGGCGCGTCCGAATGGCCGTTGTTCATGGTCACGTTGTTCTTTGCTAAAGCTGGATGAAACCGTGATATTCAGTCTAGCCGCTCTTGCTGTTACCCATCTCCATCATATGGTGCTCCATACCCAATGGATTACATGCTTTCCATGGCACTGTACCTTTGTCTCAAACATTTGTCCGTCACTCTCGCCCACTTCACTATCTACTGCTGCATGACGTCAGACGCCGTAAACATATCTTCAGCCACCTTCTTCGCCCGCGCAGTAGCGCGTGCCTTGTCCTCCGCGCTCGCATCTCGTGCCCGGCTCGCTGCATCTTTAGCCTCCTGAAGCCGCATCTCCATCTCCAAGATCATCTTCTCCGTGTCCAACATCGTCGGCGAGGAGTTCAGCTCCTTAAGAGACTGCGCGGCGCCGGACGCCTTGTGAACGACGCTCTTGAGCTCCGTCTCGGGTGACAAGTGCTTGGACAGGTTGATCAAGTCTTTGTGCGAGGACGTAGCGTATACTTGCTGGACCAACCGAGGAATCCTGAGAATTGAGTTGGCGGTGTAGCATGTGGAGTGATGGTGATAGTGGTATCGCTCACAGAACTCCTCGCGTGATGCATCGATCAAGCGTCCACCCACGGCCGAGCGCTCGAAGATAACCTGCACGGATGACTGCTGCTCATCAAACCACTCTTCGTCAGGCGCGCCATGCAGCGCATGCATGAGTTCAGCAACAAATCTCAATGTCGGCACATCCAATGGCTCAGCGACTAAGGCATCAAGCACCTCAGTCGAGAAGTCGTCCGCCGCGATGCCAGAGTCTTCCAGGTTCGGCACCGACGGCAAGTGCGGTATTCCCTTACCCTTGATGATCATGACATTGCGACACATGTCTCGCAGCTTCGTCTGCTCGAGGAACATCCAGTACAAGCGATCTGTCAACATGTCGCATATCCACATGACTTCCATTTGACGCGCGAATGCCTGCAATTGCAGCAGCGCATCTACCGTCCGAATGATCTTCTCGGCTTCCACACCACCGAAACGATCATATTGTCCAGGCACAGGCTTCTTTGAGTTCCATAGATAGTGTGTGGGTAGATGCTGAGACTGCAAGGGCGAGATGATCTGGATGAAGGCGTTGACGGTATTGGCGCTGAAGTCTTCAGGCACGCATACTGGTGAGTCAGGGTTTGAATGAGCGAAACGGGCGTACGCTGGGGACGTGGTGAGGAGGAGTGCATGATCGACGAATTGTACATCGTCTCGATCGTTCAGGCCTTCGTCTTCCTCTGAGTCGAGGAGCCGGAATGCAACAGTGCTTTCGGATCGGCGGCGGAGGTGGAAGTGCGCGCGATCGGTAGGCAAGATCTGGGTGCTGGAAATGGACGACATGCTAGGAGCCCCCGGATGAATTGCAGGAATGGCATGAACGGGAGTGACTGCCCCCGACCCGGAGATCTGAATATGAGCCTTGAGCGGGAATGACTCATTCATGACTGACTGCTCGCGGATGCCTGAAAGAGTCGGCTCGAGGTGCTTCTGGGGTGGCGCAAACGGTTGGACGAGGTCCTGTTGGGCACGATCCGGCACGATAGTCTGTTCATCAAGAACCTCGTCCTCATCCACACCCCCCAGAGTCTCATCCGGAACCTCCTGGTCCTCGTAGGAATTAGGTGGATACTTGATGGCAGCCTCATACTCCGGATTATCGATGTAGAACTGCTTCCGAGTTGTGCTGATGCGCTTCTGCAGTGTCTTCCAAACCAGCTCTTTCTTTAGCACATCCTTGAACTTCAAATTGAACTCCTTGGTGACTTCCGGGCCGCTCTTGGGATTGGTCGCGCCAGGAACGAGGTTGTCGCGGTAGTGGAGTAGCCACAAGTTCTGGTCTGGCAGTGTCTGACGGCGTGTGAGCCAGGGAAGATTGTCGCGGAAGTAGACGGCCGTGTTAACGACGGGTGCAACAGTTTGGGCTGCGACGGTTTTCTTCTTGTGTGTCCGCTTGTTGAGCTTCACTGAGTCGGCCATGGTTTGCACGACCGGGCCATACGCGCTTGGAGAAGCCATGACCCCCCTTGGACGCTTGCTGGGTGGAGGCTGGATGGTTGATTCGTAGGCGCCATTCGGGTCGCCGCTGATATCGACCTTCCGCTTCGTGCCTGGAGTGTTGAAGATGGACGACATATCTATGGTTGAGACTTTGAGGCTTGATTGATGTCGTTCGTAACTTTGGGGCTTTTTCGCTTTGCGCGTCTGACAGGAAAGTTACGCGGCAGTTCTCACGTTGTAGAACGCAGTCGATTGGGTGCTGGAAGTAAAGGGCTCAGGGGTTGTGGAGAGATGAGAGTGGACTTGAAGATTCTATGTTAGGCGGAGCCCGCCAGAGGTAAGTGATTCACGGGACTCTGTCGCGATGGCCGCCTGCGGTCGCCGCGCTAAAATTAAATAGAGGTGAAAGAAGTGACGGAAGCTTCTCGCGGTCCGTCACCTGACCTGCTTGCGCTACTTAGAAGTTGAACGGTAAAGAGAAAGACGCGTACTTCGGGACAACATGTGCTATCTTCAAGGACTATTTTGGCTTGACCTTCACCTCCCTCCTTCACATAATATTAGCTCTCAATGGACCTGAGCCCAAAGGAACCAACCGAACTCTCCACGTGCGGTGACGCGAGAAAATCACCGTGAGTCGCTTCAAACTATACACGGATCCATCTTCGGCGAGCTCAGTCACAACACGGAAGATTATCATGCAAGAACTCTGCGCCACGTGTAACTTTGTCACGCATTGTGGACTATGAACCACTCATCGAAACAACCGTACAATCGTTACTTCTTCCTTGGCCACATGCGCAAAAGAGGTCCTAGCCTAGACGATTGGACTTCTTCTGATGGCGTTGAATCTGGTACGCATTGGGAATTGCTGAGGAGACTGGCTAAACAACTCACAATGCTTTCACTATGCAACTACACGTCTGGCAACCAGATCCTCACTAACGAATTTGCGCATCGTTAGTATAGCTGAACATTGTGCGCACAACGAGCACAAATACTCTCCGTTCTCACAATGTCGTTGATGGGGACATAGCCATTGTGCAATAGTCTGGTACTAAGTGTCTACAATGTCTTATGTTTCACCTCTCTGTGAGCCTACTTAAGACAACTGCCATTGTCTCTCCCTACCATCCTCAGACAGTCAGACTTCCTTAAGTCTCAAGGTATCCTACCAAAGGTATTTTCAGATCGGTTACAAGCTGGAACACATCATGTCCACGGAAATGCAGGATCATTCCCACGATATGGATGCCTTGACCAAGGCACAGGCTTACATCAAGGAGGTTGAGACACGGGAACAGCAGCTCAAAGACGACAACGCGAACCTAGCCGCTCGTCTTCAAGCAAAGCAAGCTGAACTTGACGATCAACCTGCCGAGTTCAAGGCCCTCAAGGTCGACCTACAACAAGCCGAGCTTCGCATCACCTTCCACAAGGATCTCAAGGCGCACGCAGAGGAGCATGCTGATCGCCTCCAGCGTAAACTGGATGGACTCATCACGTCTCAAACTGCTGCCGACGATGCCGCTCGCAAGATTGAACGCCTCGAGCGCGATCTTGCCGACCACGAGGCTGCAATCCTCCAGTTGGTGGCCGCTACTCGCAAGCTGGTTGACCATCACGACGCTCAACGTGAACGCGACCTCGAGCTCATCAAAGAGAAGGAGGACAAAATCATCGCCCTCATCAGCCTCACCAATCAACTTGAGCTGGAGAAAGCGGAGGCGCTCGCAGATGCCGATAATACTGTCGTCACCTGCGACGAGCTCACTCAAGTTCTGGAGGCAGAGACCTCATCTGCCGCCACCCTCCTCAATCGCAACTCTCTTCGCCTCCAGTCAAGCGACCAGCTCTACGCGGCTGTCTCAACCGAACTCAACCCCCTCAACGACTTCTACGCCAATGCTTACAGCATCCTCAGCGTCTATCAGTCGTTCTTCCACAGTCTATCGGACCCGGCTTGCACTGTCATTCCCGACATGCCATCATCATTGGTCAAAATGTTGGACGCCGCCTGCCATAATCTGGGAGCATTCCAATGTCTCTCCACAGCTATGCAGTCGGAGCCCAGCCTTGCGCACGATACCGTTCGTGCTCAACTCAGTGATATGGCCAAGGGCGCCGCACACATTCACGCCAGCTTGGAAACCGTTCACAAGGATCTCTCGGGCTTCCTTGATCGGCTGCGTGCTAACTGTGGCCAGTTCAACAAGCCTCGCACCTCCGCTCCTTCTCGTGTCAGCTTCGCCTTCTTTCGCTAGCGCTGTTTGCTCCACTCTAATACATTGTGTGGCACTTCTCGTGTGCTAAGCTGCAAGCTGTTGCGCTGGATCTCAGGAGGACAAACATCTGTTGAATATGCCTTTTGGTACCATTGCTTTAAATAATGTCAAGACTGTCTCAAAATCACCATGTTTACACTACCAATATGAAACTTGATACCGTGTCGTACTGTATTAATGTAATGTAATGATGTTGTTTCTATATGCCATCAGCGTACAATCAGGGGTATAGTGAACCTGAACGCAAAGCACAGCAGCCTCCCTCACGCACTCTCGACCCCCAAATGCAATTAAAATCCTCTTTTACCCTTCACCCACCAATGCAATGCACCCACTCACACTCGTTCAAATCTCTCATCCTTCTAGTTGACCTTCTTCCCATTCGCCCGTCCGGCCCTCGCCATGACCTTGGCCGCATCGTTCACCGCGCTGAAAGCACTCCACGTGGCGCTGACGCTCTGCCACATCAAGAAGCCGGGAATCACAATCCAGAAAGCATTCATGAGCACGAAGTAGCCCCAGTAGTAGGCGGCCTCGGGGCGCGAGTAGGAGAGATTGTAGATGTGGTCGTCGAACATGGAGGTGGCGTAGTACAGGACGTCGCCGTAGAACTGGCCGAGGGAGACGATGAGTTGGAGGGAGTAGCGCACGGGGTGGTCGTAGGCGATGAGGGCGGCGCTGACGAATGAGAGGGGGCCCCAGAATGCCTGAAGACGCTCAAATCAGCACCAAGCTATTCTATCTCCAGTATAGGTAAATACGTACAGCGGTAATCGTCTCCATGCACAGCACAAACGCATCCTGGGTCAGGTACCGCGAGTCACTCAGACTGTACTCCTTCCACAGCTGGCCAAACAGGTCCTGCTTGCTGCCCATGGTCCGGAAGTTGTAGGCAAAATAGCCCTCGAAGAAGGAGTGGATGCATCCGCACAGCACGAACCACATGATGGTCGCGAGGTCGCCGTTGCTGAGCGTCGGGCGGATGCGCTTGACGAGGCCGTACGTGACGCCGAAGATGGCGGCGCAGCCCGCAGCGAACATGCTGACGAGCTCGAGCGTGTTCCAGTGGTTGGCGAGGTAGCCCGCGATTTGCGCCTCGACGGGGTAGTACGGGTGGATCTGCCCGGGGAGCAGCGTGAAGTTGCCGGCGGCCATGGTTGGGGGTGGGGAATGGGGGTGGGGGGTGGGAAGAGGTGGGAGTGGTAGGAAGAGGTAGAATGGGAGGTGGAAGACTCAATGGCAGGCGCAGCAGGCACAGGAGGCTGCGGTGGGTTTCCTCTGGGGAAAATACAGGGACGGGATGCGCCTTCCTGGATTGAGTGAGGCTAGGCGGCGCCAGGGTCCACAGGGCCACCTTCGCGGGATCCGCGGCGTTAAACACCACGCGATTATCCCGACGGTTTTCAGACACACGCGAGAGCATGTGACGCATGCTTACGGCGTCCAGTCCTACGCTGACGTCTCTCTCAAGCGTGCCATCTCTTACATAAGAACTGAAAGTGTCGTCTCATCAGGGACGAAATGTACGATGGAGCTCAGGAGCGGCACACAAGCGTTGCGCCTCATCTTGGCAAATTGCTTCATCGGCAACACGTTCCAAGGCAATCGGAGAGCAGCTAAAGGTAGACTAACGCGAGCCTCAACAACAAAATGATCAAGCTGGTGCAAAAAGGCCCACTGTCGAGCTTTGTGGTGAGGCTACATGGACTCCAACCGGCAGTTCTACCCCTCAAAGCGCCTCACTGTTGGCGTACCTCGGCACACTTCAGCCCATGTCAAACCAACAACTTCACGACGCCTCTATCACGAACCAACAACAACATGGCGAAAGCTGAGTCAAGCAAACCAAGCCCGCCACAAGCTCCACCAAGGTGGCAGCAAATCTCATGGCAGAAGAAAGACGAGCAGTATGCGAGGATACCAAATGACTGGCGCCTGCCCAGCAAGCCCTCACCAGACGTCACCAACTACATGCAAATCCCCCGAGAATGCGGCATATTAAGCCAGGAAGAGCTCAGCATTACACAAGACTATGATGCGACTGCACTCGCGGAAGCAATTCGATCCAGGAAACTAAGATGCATTGATGTCACGCGAGCATTCTGCAAAGTGGGTAGAATGCCATCAGCCATCAACACCATCTACTGATATCACGCCAGCGAGCAGCCATAGCCCACCAACTGACCAACTGCTTAACCGAGATCTTCTTCTCGGACGCATTAGCGCGTGCAGAGCATCTCGACGGCCACCTAGATGCTGAAAAACCACCTCTAGGACCCCTCCACGGCGTTCCCATCTCCCTCAAAGACACCTTCAAGGTAAACGGCTACGACGCCTCCATCGGCCTCGCCGCTCTATGTTTCAAGCCCGCCACCTCCAACTCCACCCTCGTCGACACACTCCTGTCCTCCGGCGCAGTCCTCTACTGCAAAACCAACGTCCCGCAAACCCTCATGGCGCTAGACTCGCACAACAACATCTTCGGCCGCACCATCAATCCTCTCAACACACGTGTCACGCCCGGTGGATCTTCGGGCGGCGAGGGCGCGTTGCTGGGTATGCGCGGTAGTATCCTGGGCGTTGGCACGGATGTAGGCGGCAGTATTAGGATCCCAGCTATGTGCAATGGAACGTATGGTATCAAGCCGAGCTGGGAACGCGTACCGTATGCCGGACAGGAAGGAGGTATGCTGCCTGGTACGACAAAGGTGGGTATTCCAGCTAGTGCAGGCCCTTTGGCGCATTCAGTGCGCGACATGGAGCTGTTCTTCCAAGCAGTGGCTGAACAGCAGCCGTGGAGGGTAGATCCAGATGTCATTCCGTTACCATGGAATCCATCTCGCAAAAAAAAGATGAGAATTGGAATCGTGAGGCGAGACGGCGTCATTGAACCGCACCCACCAGTCGCTAATGTTCTCGACGATGTGAAACTTTCACTGCAAAACAGCGGCGTCGAAGTCGTGGAGATGGACATCTCACCCCTCTTCTCGCAATGCCAATCCCTCGCCAACGCACTCTTCGGCGTAGAAGGCGGAAACAACATCTTCGATCTGCTCGAATCTTTCGATGAGCCGTTGTCGCCATGGCTTCAGACGCGCTTGAAGCGTAAGCCAGCCATGGACCTCCTGAAAGTCCGGGACTTGCATGGAAAGCGCGAAGCACTGCGGACCAAGTTTCTGGAAATTTGGAAAGATGCCAAGGGCGAGATTGATGCGTTCATATGTCCTGTTGCGCCGCATCCTGTACCGCCGGTCGATCGGTACAACGGCGTAAGCTACACAAGCACCTTCGTCTTATTAGATTATCCGGCTGGTATCGTGCCTGTACGAACCTTCTCGGAGTCGGACTTGAAAGGGGAGATGGAGGGTGAGGTGCTAGGCAGCTGGGATAAGGCAAATAGGGAGCTGTGTAAGTCATGCCATTCTACTAACTACCAGGCATCTGGGCTAATAGCTATAGGGACGAACATTGATCGCTCAGTCTATCTCAACACGCCTCTTTGCGTCCAGGTCGTTGCGCCTAAGCTCGAGGAAGAGAAACTGTGCTTGGCTATGCGGGTCATTGACGATGCGTTGAACAAAATATCTGGGAAAGTGAGCGCAAAATTGTAGGTGAAAGAGAGGAGTGACGTAATGCCATTGTGTCGCATTTTCAAGGGTGCCTATTGTGTGAGTGAAAAGCGTGCACGTGAGGAGGCTAGGGAGCAAACGTGTTCTTCACGTCCAGCTTATTAATCGCTGTTGCGCCCTTTTATCTCTTGTGCCGTCACCTTTTTCGTTATATCTACAGCTTTTCGCACGCACTTGATTTCATTCGCATACATTTTGCGCACACTTCCCGCAACTTACGCATACAGCTGGTGTACTTCAGTACATTTCTACGCTTCAAAGGCGACACGTCTCTGACGCACGTAGC
>Ga0265798_10003645_pt1 | contig 21731 bp, 18 predicted proteins | sample P3T30metagenome_FD_192430 | JGI IMG/M metagenome (GOLD analysis project Ga0265798, IMG submission 192430) | Plant litter microbial communities from East Loma Ridge, Irvine, California - P3 T30 | ecosystem: Environmental > Terrestrial > Plant litter > Unclassified | place: USA: California... | reverse complement strand
CATTAACACCGTAAGCACCATTCCTCATGGCACACTGTATAAACCTGCTCCCCGTAGGTGCAGGCTATTCTGAGGCATCGCAGTAGCCAAACCCTCAACTCATTGGTATTGCGTATCCAGAAGGTCCGAGGCCTCAGCCACGATTTTTAATCCAACCATCAACACACCTCCGAGAGAAGTGAGCTACCGTCTGCGTTCAATCCAGCCGGTTAACTATGCTCAGCGTATCGTCTAGCCTTTAGTGGGCTACATGCTGAGTCACGGTTGCAATGATAGTCTTTGCTTCTAGCTGAGCCCTAAGCCGTAGCGTACGTTATGTACAAACCCATCGACTAAGCCAGAGCCTAAGACCCAGCTAGAAGCACTATCACCACAACATCAGATTGTTAAGGAACCTTAGACATGTAACAGGGCGATACCTGTGTGTCTGGTTGCAACTAGCTACTAGGTAGCTTGCTGCAGTGTCGCTATCTTAGCGCACTTCCTAACAGCCTGTCAAGCACTATTTGCTAACCCTCTCATTCGTTCCGCCGACACTGCTAATAGATGCAGTAAGAAGGCTTACTAGCTCCGAGAGGGCTAGCGTACTTGACAGATTGTTAAGGAGCTTTGCTTGCAGTGCGATAACTGACAACCCGTAATGTACTCGTTTGACAGATACATGCAAGAGCTATTGTGTAACAGGCTGTAAGCCGTGCGCTAGCCCTGAGTCGGAGACTCTAAGCCTCTATAGGCCTTCTATCAGCCTTGTCCTCTAGTCTCATCCTCTATAGCTCTGTCCTAGCTCTCATGCTCTGAGCTGGTCCTCTAGCCTTCTAGCTCTGCCTGTCCTACTAGGCCTTGCTGCTCTCCTAGTCCTATCAGCTATCTCGGTAGGCTGGTCCTCTCACCTTGTCCTACTAGCTTGGTCCTCTAGCCTTCTAGCTCTGCCTGTCCTGTAGTCCTGTCCATCCGGCTGGTCCTCTGGGCTCCCACTGGCTCCGCACCCGGAGGATGCAAGGTCTTATCAATCGGAGATTGCAGGCTTTCTTATCTGCTCTGCTCGTCGGCACGATAGATGCAGACTACCAAGAGGTATAGCAGCTAGGCCTGACAGCAGAATTGTTAGGTTGTAGGGACAGCATACCGACTGGTAGGTTGTAGTACATGTACCGGATCAACTGTCGGACAGCGCCTACGCATAGGCCTTAGTCCTCGGCCTCTCAGGCAGGCATGCGCAGCCAGCTAGCCGAGCAAAACAGATGCCCTCGCTCCCGCGCCAGCCCTGCGCCCCGCAGCAATGCCTCTGCCAGCCCCGGAATGGCCCCTTCCAGCCCTTTTCCAGCCTCGGACAGGCCGACATACCAGCCTGACGCGCACGCCTGCTGTAGGGCCTGTGGCACGCCCACGCATACAGCCCCGTAGAGCGCCTGTCGCAGCCTGCCGCACCCAGCATATCGACCAGCCTCCCGCAGGCCCGGCATGAGGCTGTGGCAGCCCCGCAGATAGGCACGCGCCCGCGCTACTCGCACGCGATATAGCCGCCCGCATCACGCTCGCATGACAGGCACGCGGGCAGGCCCACGGGGGAACACGCGCAGGCGTCGGTCGGAGGTCTCCCCTCGCTATTGCACAACAAAATTAGACTTCCTGACAGGCTTGGTCCCTAAGCCATGCAGGACTGCTCCTACAGCAGCGTAAGACTAAGGCTTGCTTACATGCTTGTTACAGGTTACAGGCTGTTACATCTCTAAGGATCGTTAAGGATGTAACAGGTAAGGGTCCTTACTGCAGCCCGGCGATCAGCAAGGTAGCTGCTGCGGTAGCCAGGGCCAGGGTTGTGCCATAGTTGTAGGTCAGCTCCACGGGCGTGAAGCCATCGGGCTTGGTGTCCGGGAGGATGATGCCCACGACTTGGCCGTTGGTGTCGTAGATGAACTGGACGCGGACGCCCAGGATAGTGGTTTCGGTCAAAGGTACTCCCATGCCGTGCCGTTAAACACGATTGTTTTCTTGGTGCCGCTGAGGAGCGGTATTGTCCCGCCAACGACGCCGTTGAGATTGAGGCCTACGAGGTTAAGTACGCCCGTAAACATGATGTCGTACTGCATCCCAGGCCATGCTCCAGCCACCGCCGGTGTTATGCCTGCGGCTACCCCGCTTATGGTGCCCACGGCCCGCACTAAGGGGCCTGTCCGCAGAGGCTGCAGGATGAGGGACGATCCACCGGCTAGGGTGTATTGGTTGTAGCCATCATTGCGCACGGGCTTCCAGCGATACTGCGTCCCGAAGGCGTAGCAGAGCACTAAGTCCGTGGCATTGCCGAAGAGGTCCGTGACCCGAGCGTATGCGCCCACCAGATCGAGGGTGGGAACTGGCAGTCCGCCCGTAGTGCCCTGATCCGCCATGACACTGTAGGTGCCCGGCAGGATATTCACCGGGGACACTAGCGAGGAGACTACGCCGCTCACTTGTAGTAGCCAGCCAGGAAGGCAGTGGCGCTCTTGGTGGTCGTCACCGGGCCGGCACTGGAGAAGACCAGCGTAAAGCCCGTGCTGAAAGCCAGCGGGTTGGGGAAGGTGAACAGGAGGCCGGCGTTAGCGCCGATAGGCAGGACTGCCACCGGGACCGGGGTCGTACCGTCTGCCGGGATGGCTGCCAAGTCGTAGACCTGGACGAAGCCCGCCGCCGTCGAGAAGGCATTGAAGCCATGAGCGAGGCAGGGGCCTACCTTGACCACCAGACCGGAGGCTGGGTTAGCCCCGGAGTTGGTAGCCTGGATGCCGGAGGCCTGTGCCTGGGCAGCCGTGGTAGGGGACGTGCCAGCAACCTGCTTGACCAGCAGGGCGCCAGTGCCCGAGTCTACCGTGGCGACCTTGTCGTGCAGCCCGGTAACGGAGTCTTTGCCGCGAAGGCTCATTGTGATTCCTTAGCCCATGCACGTAACGCACGCTTGTCGTCGTTGCATAGGTCGATGTCTGCACCTCGGCCCAGGTAGGCCTTAGCGAGAGCTTGGTTAGTACGTTCCGTTAGCTCGGTCCTATGACAATCCTCCAGCAGGGCAGCCGGAGGAAGGACCTTAACTACGGTAGCAGCGCAGCCGGTGAGGGCAAGCGCCAGAAAAAGAGCGGTGTATTTCACTTTTCCGGTCCACGAGAAGGGGCCTGCAGCGCGTCAAAAACCGAATCCGGTAGCTGAGTATCGCTCCAGGCTGAATCGCGCTGTAGGGCCTGTGAGAGGCCTTCCTGGGCCTGGGCGGATTTCAGCCCCGTGGCCGCACGATCCTTGCCCCAGGCGGCCAGTGTACGGTCTGCGATTTTCAGCGCGTCCTGGGCCTGCTTCCGGCCCTGCACGGCGGCGTCTCGCGCGGCCTCGGTGGTCGCCAGCCTGGATGCCGTGCCGTAAAGCAGCACACCCAGCACGATAGCCACTAAGGCGGCGCCTGCAGCGAGGTAGGCCATGAGCCTATCCATGTGCCAGCTCCAGCCCCAGCGTAGCCAGGAAGTCGAAGGCGGGCGCCTCGGTCACATAGCACTGAGACAGGATCGCAGTGCAGTCCTCCAGCGATACGGGCAAGCCCGCAGCTTCGCAGGTAGCGTGCATCACGGCCGGGCTCTCCAGCAAGGCGGCGAAGCCATCCTCGATAGGGCCCGATGATATGTAGTGCGAGGGCTCCGTCTCGCCGATAGGCGCAAGGGGCGTGTCGAACATGCCCTTGCCTGCCTCTCCCGCTAGCGCAGAGCAGAGGCCACGGACCATAGGGGCCAGGGCAGTCGGCACGATGAGGGTGCGGAACACGTACATCAGAACACCTGCCCGGCCTTCTGGCCTATGAACTGCTCGACCACCAGGGATTCCGTGGCAGTGACGCTCTTGCCCACGATTGCGCCGCCGTAGAAGGCGACGTTAACGGGGTCAGCGGGCTTGCCCCGGCGGCCGAGGTACAGGACCGCGTTAGCGAACGTGCCCGGATTACCCGTGACCTTCAACGGCGCGGGGTTCGGGATGAACTGACCGTTAACACGGACGATCTTCTGCTCGGCGTTCGTGGTCTTAGTGAGGTCCCACATCGCCGTAAGCGTGAACAGCGTGCCGATGGGCCCGATGGTGAAGATACCGTCGTTCTGCGGCAGCGCCGAGCCCCGGATGTTGGCCGTGATGGCCGTACCCGAGCTGGCGATATACATGTTGAAGCTGCCGTTGATGTTGTCCGGGTCGGGCGTAAGCTCGAACAGGGCACCGGAGGCCGATCCCAGGTTCTTGAACGCAATGGCCGCCATCATCTGAGCACCCGCCCAGAGGCCCGAGGTACTGTAGAGGTTGTCGTCGATCCCGTCGAACTGCAGGAAGTAGTAGCCGTTAGCGTCACGCTGGAGGGTGGGGCGCTGGGCTGTGGTCGTGTTGAAGAGGTCACGGCCCCGGCCGCTCTTGTCCTTGATGAGGCCCACGAAGTCCCCGACAGCGGTAACCGGGATGGTGCCCGCGCTGTCCTGGAACATGGTCGAGAAGTCCGAGGGGTCCCACCAGCCGCCGAGAATGCCATCCAGCCAGATGCGGGCCATAGCGCTGATGGCCGTGATGTTGGAGTGGAACATAGCGGACATTAGGACTTATCCCCTCGCAGGATGTAGGTGTTCGTCCCGGTGTTGATGAGCGCTGCGAAGAAGGGCGTAACGCCGCTCTGCCGCTGATCCAGGATGGTAACGCCCGAAGCGGGGGTGACCGTCAGCACGCCGGTGCCCTGGAACTGGACGCCGAAGCCGGGGTTGAGGCCCGTGGGCACCGTGGCCGTTTGGGCGGCGCTGAGCGTCTGCAGGCTGCGGCTGTCAGCTTGCACCAGGGTGCGGGAGGTGAAGGCGGAGGGGACACCATCGGCCTGCTCTTGGGTAACCTGGGCAGCCGTGAGGCCCGAGGCGGGGATGCCGGCGCGAGCAGCGGCCAGCGCCTGCGCATCCGTGTAGGGCGTGCCGCCCGTGCCGCCGCCATCGACGACGAACTGCGCGGCCTGCCCTACGCCCTTGAGGCGGTAGAGGGTGCCGTTGTCCGTGCCCGTCGAGGACAGCAGTACGACGGTGCCAGCGGGATAGCTGACGTTGTTGTCGAGGATCGCTTGGTTGAGCGTCGCGATCTCGGTGAGGGTCAAGGGCGTTTGGATGCTCTTGACGAAGTAGTTATGGCCTGCTGGCATTTGTTCCTCTGAATAGGTTGGTTTCCCATTGCCGCCGCTCGATGAGCCCGAAGCACTGGTTACTGCGAATACGGCAGTCCTTGCCGTTGGCGTAGACCCACCTGTTGAACTCATTACTAGCAGCAACGAAGTTCCCCGCGTTCGTAAGCCGGAGGAGGGAGCTGTTAGCAAGGTTCGTGATACCGGCGTTGTAGCCGAAGTCTACGAGGGCATCGAACTGTCCCTGCGTCACGCGCACCCGGAGGAGGGCGTTAACGGAGGCAGCAGTCTTGGCGAGGTCTTCGCGTAGCTGCTGGTCGCACTCTGGCTTGGTCCGCACGGTGCCGATCCTAGCCCCTTGCAGTCGTCCATAACAGGAAGTTGCTAGCTTAGGGTTCGCGGGATCAGGGAAGTCAACCAGTTGGAGGCTTTCCCGTGCTGTGAGGCCTGCGATCAGAGCGACCGAGACCTGGAGGACTCGATCACGGGTGCTCATTAGTAGGTGCCGGCAGAGGTAGCCTGGGCCGCGAAGCTAGCCAGGGCGATGGCGTTCAGGCCGCGCACGTTGGTAGCAGCACCCGGCTGGGTGTAGGCCACGGTGTTGACCGTCGAGGTGAGGTCGCCCTGCAGATGCAGGATGATGTCCGGGCCGTCGATCTCCACGCGCACGATGGTGCCCGTCTGGATGGCGAACGCTGTGGTCGGGGGCACGAAGCCCTTGTCCAGCTCGGCCGAGGTGCGGATGGTGATCCGGCGCGGACGCGAGAGGTTGATGGTCTGGGACACGCGGGTCGGGGCGACGGTGTTGACGAAGGCAGCGATGGCCGAGCGGCAGGCGATCAGGAAGGCGTCCAGCTGGGTAGCCAGGATCGACGTGCCGCCGGACTGGCCGGCATTGATCTCGACGGCCGAGATAGCCTTGGACATCACGGTACGGAGGACGATGCCTTGGGAGAGGCGACCGGGGGAGGGGAGGGTATCAACGCGCATAGCGATTCCTTAGTGAGGGGCGGGGCTGGGCCCGGCGTCTGTCGAGGGGTGATGCGGTACGGGAGGGGTTCTCGTAACGGCCATAGCCCAGGGGGTCCTTGATGGACTCCTTATAGGCTTTCTCTTGGAGGGCTTTCACCTCCTTAGCTTGGTCCTTGGCGATAGCCTCGGAGTAGTGGCGGACTAGACCTTCCAGCGCGTCGAGCCTGTCGTCATGCACGAGGGCATTACGGGCCATGCTGACGTGAGACATCTGGTAGAAGAGGCTGTACGTCAGGCGCAGGGTGGGCGAGTACCGCACGATGCTGGCAGCGTCCTCCTCGATCACGTTGTCCGTGATGATGAGGGCACCGCGCCCCATGACAGGGGCCAGCGTGTTGATGATCCGCGCCTCCTTCTGGCCGGTGACGAGGTCATCGGCTAGCTGGCACTGGAGCTTCTGCCGCAGGATGGGCTGGAACACGGCACGGAAAGCACCGAAGCCCATGTTCTTTTCAATCGTAACCCCGTCCAGCGGATAGGCAGCTAGTATGTCAGCAAGCCTCTCCAGCGTCGGCAGATCGTAACCACCGGGAAGACCCCCAGCAGAGAGCAGATACACATTACCATTGAGGAACCCCCCAATAGCATACGCGGTTTCGTCGGCATTGGCGCCGCCTGGGGCAGGGTCGATGTAGGCCCAATAGCTCTGCAGCTTAGCGGTCTCTTGACTGCAGCGCAGGGGCCGCGCCACCTTGAAGGCGAAGTCCGCGACGGACTTGTCCACTTGGTAGCTGACATCGGGACCACGGATAACCTCCAAGGGCATCTGCTCATTCTGGGCTACCAGAACTAGGCGCTCCGGCTTCAACGGGTGCCGCATACTGTCCATGAGGGCAGTGTTAAGCATGTGCTGGAGCTGGAAGTAAGCAGGGCCCTGGTTAAGCTCGGTCTTCTGCAGGGACTCCTCGGACTTGAGGATCGGGTCGATAGCCTGCCCTTGATCGCCCAGGCCGCCGCCATGCTTGGCGAGACTCGGGTCCCGCGCTAGGCGCTGGGTGATGATCGGGGCGAGGTTGCCGCCATAGTGCTCCATCTGCTCCGGCGTGGGGAATCGCCCCGGCCAGATGCGCAAGCTGACACCCCGAGAGGGCAGCGTGTTGTAGATGGACTCCATAGACTGCGGCGTGCCGAGCCAGATGATCCGCCCGTTAGAGCAGATGGAGGTGAAGTCCTTGGTGAGGTTGAGCAGCTTGGCCCGCTGCACCGGGGTGGCGGAGTTCTTGCTGGATTCAACGTCGTCGGGGATAAGCAGGTCGGCCCGCTTACCCTGCAGGTTGGAGTCGATACCGACGCAGGCCACCGAAGGGGACTTGTCGATACCCTTCAAGCTATGGTGTACGTCGAAGGCGTCTACCGAGGTGCGGTCACCGGCCATCTTGTCCGGGCGCATGCACTCCAGGACATCGACGTTCATAATGATCCGCACGATGAGGGTGCTGATCTCCACGGCCTGCGTGCCACCGGCTGAGATAATCAGGATACGGTGGGCGGGGCTATGGATCAGGCACCAGACAGCGAAGGCCGCAGCAATGGTGGTCTTAGCTTGCCCGCGCTGTGCCTGCACCATGAGGTGCTGCGGGCCATAGACCATGTAGCCTGCGATGTCTCGCTGGATGTCAGTCGTGCTGAAACCCAGCTCGGTCATCACGTCTTCGAGGAAGGGGATAAACTCGCGGTAGTGCGCCTGTACCTGCTCCAGCATCTGCCACCGGATGTGGCTTAGCTGGGCTGTCTCGCGTGCCTTCACTGCGGGAAGCCGCCGAGGCCGCTACCCTGCCAGTCCTCGAAAGCCTTGGCAGCTTCCTGCACGGCCTTCGGGTTGATGGGCTGCTTACGCTTCTGTCGAAGCTGCTCGGCCAAACCGTCGAGCGCAGCGTTCTTGCTGGGGTTGGCGGTGATGTTGTTGTTCTTGAGGAAGGCAATGGCCGCAGCCAGATAGGCCGGGCTGGGCGGGAGGACCTGCTCCTCGCCTTCCTCGTCCTTGGTGATGACGCCCTGCACGCATGCGGTCAGGGTGACGGCTACCTGCCGGTGAAGCTCACCGAGGGCTTCTTCGCTGGCTGCGCTCATAAAGCTCCTTGAGATAGGGGAAGACCTTGTCCTTCACGAGGAAGAACGCCTGCACGATAACGCAGAAGGCCGAGAGCCACAGAATCAACTGAGGCAGGGTGAGGCCGCCAATGGCGGCCGCGAGGATACTGGTAGGCGGGGTGGCCTTAGCCAGTTCCAATCCCACCTCGATTGAAGTGTTGCTCATGTTATACCCAGGTAAGGCTGGTGCCGGGGCCCGCCTTGGGGTTACCGATGACGATGTCATAGGCAGTGCTAGCCAGCACCGTAGCGGTGCGGTCGTAGGCCAAGGTCAGGCTGTTGGTGGTGTTGCTGACGATCAGGTAGTAGAGGTCATTGACCTTGTCCCACACGAACATCTGCGCGTGCGCGTTAGCCACGAGGGTGTCGCTGACGGCTACCGTGGTCAGGCCGGTGGCGCTGACGAAGGTGCCGACTGCCGAGGTGCGCGTTACGGTGCGCGAGAGGGCAGCGAGGCGGGTGGTTACGCGAGCCGATCCGTAGTTGACGGCGGTAAGCTGGATGTCCACTCGCACGCCATCGACATCGTCGAACTTGGCGAAGCACATACCGTTGGGCACGGCCGCGCCCGGCAGGAGCCGGAAGCGGATGAGGGCGCCAGCTTGCAGGGTGACGATTGCCAGGGCAGCGCCGGTGACGGAGTTGACCAGGAAGCATCCCGTGTAGCGGTCATTCAGCGTAGGCGCAGCGTAAGCCGTGCCATTCCAGTCCGTCAGGGAAGCCTGATAGACGCCGGGCTCGACCACGAACGCGCCAGCCACGGTTACCCGACCGTCATTGCCCGCAGCCGGCTTGACGAAGTTGTCAGGCGCGAGCAGGGACATGATAGCTGGGGTCACGTTGGCGGGGTTGTTGATGGACCCGAGGTTCACGATGCCGCGCATGCGGACGTAAGGCTTGGGGATCACGCCAGGACTGAGGCCGAACAGCACGCCCAAGACGTAGGCGGCCGAAGTAGACTTAACCAGACAGTCAGACTGACCGTTCTGGATACGGCCCTCGTAGTCCAGCACGCCAGAGCCGATGACCTCCAGGGGGGCCGAACGGTAGCCTGTGAGCAAGAACTTGCGGAAGGTGGCATCCCCGGAATCCACGACCACGAAGGCGCGGGTAGTCAGGATGTCAGCCGTAGCCGAGCCGCCGTCGATCTTGCCGGCTTCCACGGTAACGCTGCTTGCACCATCGACGTACAGGCCGACCCCGCGAGGGGACTCCTGCCGGAAGATGATGAAGTGGATGTTATTGCTGGTCGGGCCGACATAGGCTACTGCGCCGTCCTTCGCCGGGTACGGGGTAACGCCGTCATCGTAGAACTTGCGCCCGCCGATGAAGATGTTGACCCGCTCGATGGCGCTGTCCTGGGACTCCGTGATACGGATGACCTGGGTGTCCTGGATGTTCTGAGCGTGGATGTCGTGGGCGTAGAAGTCCCCGGTGCCGTGCAGCCGCAGGAGAGCCTTGCGCTTCTTGCCCTGCAGGTTGATGTTGCCGATCTCTGCACCGTCCGTGCTGGAGCCGCCGAGGCCCTGGCCCTTGAGGTTGATGCCGTAGTCCTGGGAGCCGTCGCCGGGGTCCGAGCCAGGGGACAGGAACACGAACGCGCTGCGGGAGCTGTGCTTGCCGACCAGCCCGCCGCGATCCACCGTGATCTCTTTGGCGATGCCGTAGGCACCCATAGGAACAGTGATCGGGCCGACGTTGTCAGCGATGCCTTGGAGCAGCGCGGCGTTGAAGCCGGCCGTCTGGTCGAGGCCGCTATCCGGGATCACACCCTTGACCGTTACGTCCAGGCCGTTGCGCTGTGCAGCAACCCGGCCGTTGGAGAAGGCGAGGGCAGCGGCAGAGCCAGCCGCCGTACCTGCCGCACTGCCGGCCGTAGCCGCATCGAACTGCAGGAGGAGCCTACCATCCTGGGCCTCGGCCGCAGCGTAGATAGCTTGGCGGGCGTTGGTGTCCAGGGTGGGGAAGTTGAGGTAGCCCTTGTCCGCGAAGTTAACGAGGGGCGCACTCTTGGGCGTATCCCGGAAGATCGTGAGCACGGCGCCTGCCGGGACGGGCGGGGAGATGACTACCTGGGCGGTGCCCTGGAAGCTGAGGGTGACCGGAGTCGTGACACCGGCGAGCAGGTAGTTGGCCTGAACGTGCGCGGGTGCGATGTAGGGGAACGAGATGTCCCAGACGGTGTTGGTGCCGTCGGCCACATAGCTAGTCTGACTCAGGAGTTGCCGAATAGGACTAGGCATATGGTCTCCATAGATAAGAAGGAAACCCCGGCCGGTTAGGGCCAGGGCTGTAGTACAAGTACTGTGTCAATTCCCCAACGAGTTAACGAAGGGAATGAGGTATGGCAGGCGTGCGAAGAAACCCTCTCGCACGAACCCGTGAACGTCTGTGCCGTCCTTAGTGTCCTGCACTGCGCCCCAGAGCTTGTCGATCTTACCGAGGGCGGGTGCCGCAAGGTTACCGACGAGTTGGGTGTTAGTGCCAGATCGCCCGCCCGTGACCGCGCCGCTGCCCGTGAGGGAAGTGGTCAGGTCCAGGAAGTCACCGGCAAGGCCGGCGGTTGCGATGTAGTTAGTGCTGGCGCGGGCGATAGCCCCTGCACTGAGCATGCGCTCCAAGTAGTCCTCTTGGTCGGCCCTGCCGATAGAAGCCAAGTACGTGCGAGCCATGTAGATAGGCGCGGCTGCCGACATCGCCGCGATGGTGATACCTGCCGCCCCTGCCAGTCCCCGGTTGCCCTGCTGCCTATTCCACTGCTTGTCGATAGCCGTGATGGAGAAGGAGCGGAACTGCGTCAGCCCCCGAAGGTAGCTGCTGTGTACGTACTTCCCGGTCTCGCCGATGAACGTGCCCTGGATGATCTGGCTGGTGCCGCGATGCACGGCCTGGACTAGCTGGTTAGCCGCCTCCAGGTCGGTAGCAGCGCTAAGGTCGAAGCCGCCGTTCTTGCGAATGGCAGGCATGTCGTCCTTGAGGCGCTTGAGGACATCATCGCTGATGCCCATGTCCCGCATGTGGAAGTCGTTGGTGCCCTTCTCCAGGTGGAAGGCCACGCGCTTGACGATCTCCTCGGCCACCCCGCGCTGCTGCACGGAGTTGATGGCACGCCAGAAGCTGAGCTTCCCTTGAAGATGACCGGCACCCCGGAGGAGCTTGTCCCCGAAGTGAACGGTATCCGCACCCATCGTGTGAACGGGTGCATCGGGCATGTCGTAGGGGAAGACCAGCTTGTAGCTATCCGTGCCGAACTCCGCGCCGCCGAACTTCTCGATGTCCTTGAGCCAGGGGTTATCCACCTTCATGCCCTTGGACAGCTTGAGAATCTCGCTACGCAGCCGGCCGAAGCTAGCTACGTTGGACAAGGCACTCTTCACGCCGAGGGTCATGGCTACGTTAATCATCTCGCCGAGCTGGTTGAAGCCCATACCGCCGAGACTCATCACGGAGTTAGCCTGGAGGGCCCGGTCCACGAACTTGTTTTGCACGCCGAACGGGGTCCCGAGGAACTCGGCTGCCACCTGATCGAAGGCTTCCACCTCGCGGGCAGCAGCTTGCGTGCTAACGTCGCCGTAGCCCATAGCCCGGCGCAGCAGAGCGAGGCCCGGCTTGCCGAACACACCATGCTGCGAGAGCGCCACCTCGCCGCTGACCCGCTGCGACTGCCCGCGCACGAGGCCGAGCATGTTGGTATCGAAGAGGTCCAGCAGGCGAAAGGCGTTCTCGCCCTCGCCGTGAGTCTGGCGCAGGTCGAAGTCCAGGCGCTTCTTGGTGTGGTTAGCACCGCCGCTCGCATAGCGCTTCATCATCGCGTCAATCTCAGGGCGGGGCATGTCCATTGCCTCCAGGGCCTCGCGCACCACGTCAGCCGCGCCGGTCTGGTGCAGGCCCATAGGCGCGTCGAAGCCACCGAGGGCCCGCTGGTTCACGCGGTCCAGGTACTTGCTGGCGAGGTTGTCCGCGAAGGTCGGGTCGAAGCCGCTGCCCTGGATGAACTGGTCCGTCAGTGCGCCGTGGAGGGCACGCTTCTGGTCCAGCGTCAGGGAGCGCACCTTGTCCGCACGCATGCGGTGAGGCATGTAGCCCGTGCTGCTCTCGGGGAGCGCCTGCCAGCCGATGGTCTTGTTGTCCACCTGCAGCATACGCGCCCGCTCGAAGGCCTGCTCCATAGCGTCGGCCGCGCCGCGCACCTCGTCGCCGAAGTCCGTGCGCTCGCCAGGGTAGCGGCGCTGCTCGATCTCCTCTGCCACGAGACGGTTGAACTCCGTCTTCTTCTTGTCCGTCAGGAACTCGCTGACAACGTCGCCACCTTGCTTCTTGTGCCAGAGCTTGAAGCTATGGTCCAGGTCGTTAATGGTGTTGCCGACGATAGCCCGCTCGTGCATGAACTTGGCGATAGACGCCGAGCTACGCCGACCGACTGCGCCGCCGCCATTCTCCAGCAGCTCGCTTGCCACCATACGGACGACCGGGTTCTTAGACCGGAGCATCTGGTTGGAGGTAGCGTCGAAGCTATCGAACTTGGATAGCAGCGTGGAGAGGCGCTTCTCGTCCACGGGGTTAGCCAGGGCCCAGGCATCGGCCTTCTTGTAGAGGGCCAGGATGCTGGTAGCCTCAGCTCGCTCCGTGGCAGTGCCCATCGGCAGAACGTCCAAGCCGTACTTGCGGGCGATGGGGTCCTCGATGTGCGCCTTGACACCGTCCACCAGCTTGGCCGGCAGGTCTGCCGAGGTGGCTACTTGCTCGACCGTGGGCAGCTTGAGGTTGTCCGGCATCTGCGCCTCGCTAGCGACCTTCTTCACGTAGCTGCCCTTGAGGACCTCTTGGAAGAACTCGTCGGTAGCGTGCGCGGACTTGAGGACGCCCTTGCTCACCAGCTTCTGCACGTAGGCCATGACAGCCCGGAGGCCGTTCATCACTTGGTCGATCACGCCGGTGGACAGCTTGCCGTACTGGCCTGCCATCAGCCGCGCTTGGAAGTGCTTGACGAACTGCTCGGCGATGTACTCGTTCTTGGCGAGGTTGTAGCCCGTGGGCTTGGGCACCGCCCCGGCGTTGAGGTCCTTAGCCACGGGGTTAGTCGCGGCCCAGCGCTGCACCCAGGCGTCAGGGTTGCCGGCCTTGGCCTGCTGCGCGAACTCCAGCCAGCCCTTATCGATGCCCTTGATAAGCTCGACCGGGGCGCTCGGGGCGTACTGCTGGTAGATCGCATGGCCCAGCTCGTGCAGGGCGCTATGGTCCAGCTTGCCGTCCTTGATGGCGATGATGTGCGTATCGCCTACCGACATGACGGAACCGTTGGCGCCTGCGTTGGCGCCCTTGCCCACGACGATGCGGCTGTTCGGGAGGTACTCTGCAGCAACCTCTTCGATCAGCTTGCTCATCTTGCCGAAGGTGGGGTCCTCGCTGACGGCCTTGGTGAAGTGGACGCCTTCCGGCAGGGCCCGCGCAGTGGCGAGGTCCAGCTCCCCGTCCATCATCTTCTTGGCCTGCTGGGCCCACGCCGGGTTGTTCTCGGCATGGATGGCCCGCTGGGCTTGGTAGGTCGGGTCCTCGAAGGGCTGGTTCATCAGCGGGCCGCCCTCGCGCACGATCTCCTCACGGGTCTGCAGCGGCGCGGGCTCTGCGGGTGCCGGGGCTTCTGCCTTGGGTGCAGCAACGCCGTCACCCTCGGGCAGTGCTTCCGGGGCGTCCTGGCCTGCGTTGAGCTTGCGCTCCTCGGGCACGGCGCTGGTCCGGCTAGCTATCTCCGACCGCACGCCCTCTGCCTCCAGGCGCTTGGCCTCGCCTGCGATGTCGTCCGGCGTTGCACCGGCCGGCAGGTTCTTTTCAGCCTTGGCGAACAGGGCTTCCTTCTGGGCAACGGCTGCCTTGTAGATAGCCAGCCCGCGCTCTGCCTCAGCAGCCGCGTCGGCCATCTTGCCCAGGCCCTTGCCCTGCAGAAGGGGATTCAGCGCACCGCCGGCCACCGCGAAGGCGTACTGCTCCAGGCCCTGATGCTGGCCCATCGCATCCAGGGCAGCGGTAGTCAGTACGTTACCGACTACGCCTTCACCAAAAGACGAGGCAAGGGCCGCGCCTTTGCTGCCGCCTTGGGCCAGGGCGTATGCCCCAACACCGAGGCCACGGAAGCCGAGACTCGCCAAGCCGCCACTGACGACACCGGAGGGAAGACCCGCGAGGAGGGCGGCACCGATGCCGAAGACGGAGCCATTGCGGAAGGTAGTTGCATCTTGTTCCCTCTGGTAGGATTGATCGAACAGCACGCGCTGCAGTTGCTTCTCGCTGGACACGGTCTGCAGCTCGCGCTGCTCCCACTTGTCCTTGCCTTCAAGCAGCTTGGGGTCGAGCTTGAAGTTGGCGTCGGCAGGCTCGGGGTCCCGGAGGATTGCCTTAGCCGCGACCATGAGGACATCGCTGTTCATCGCTGCCTTGGTGGCATCGTAGAAGGAGGTCTCGTCCTTGAGCTTCTGGGCCGCCTTCTGCTTGCCTTCCAAGTTGATCTGGCTGGCGGCGAAGGGGTCGAAGTCCGGGGCGCCGATGGTCGGGGTCAGCGAGGCCATCAGGGCGCCCGCAGCCGCACGTATCGGGGAGGGTGCGGCAGGGGCCTTGCCTGCCACGTTGCTGCCGGCAGGCGTGTTCCACAGGTCTGCAGCGGCATGCACCGCGCGGCGCTCCAGCAGGCCACCGGACAGGGTAGCGAAGGTGCTGGCGTCCTGCTCGGTGTCAGGCTCGAAGTCGCCGCCCAGGACCTTGCCTGCGTAGGCAGCGGTCTCGGGGTTGCCCCAGCGCTTCGCGTCCCACCCGCCGTTGTAGGCCCGGAGGCTGTCCGGCAGGTTCTTGAAGCGCTTGACGTTCTCGCCGAGGACCTGGGCCGCAGCGTACAGGGACTGGCCGAAGTTGTAGGGATCGACCTTAGCCCCGATGCGGGACTCGATCACCTTGCGGGTGGTAGGCATCAGGCCGAAGTGGCCCTCAGCGCCAGCAGGGGAGAGCATGGCTACGCCGCGCCCGCTCTCCGTACGCCACATTCCATCGAACGTTGACGCAGGCACACCCGCGATACGGGAGGCTTCGGCAAACTGCTGCTCCCTCGGGAGTGTCTGGAAATCGTCAAAGTTCATAGGTTCCTTTTAAGGTTGTTTAAGCTCGCGCTTCTTGTTGGCGTCAGCCTGCTTGGCTGCTTCGCGGGCTATGCCCTGTGCCTTGTGGTAGGCTTCGATCCTAGCGTAGCCGAGGTCCGGGCCAGCTTGATAGGCAGGCACCAGGGGCGCTGCGGTCTCTCGCTTAGTACGGGTACTGGCATAGTCTTGGAGCTGGTGCGCCGAGAAGGTGAAGATGGTAGGGCCATCCGCAGTCTGCACGGTGCCCATGAACCGAGGGCTTCCGGTGGCATCCTGGCCGGCACGGCTGATCTGGGTAGTACCGGCCTGCGGGACCTTGAGCTGGTCCTTGAGGAAGCCCTCGAAGTACGCATCCTCTTGGCCTGCGGGCACGTAGTTGAACTGCCCGCCCTTGCTGGACATCAGCTCCCGGATAGGGGTGCCCTTGCCCGTGTCGCTGTTGCGGATAGCGTAGCCACCGATCAGCTCCAAGCGACCGGCACTGATAGCGCCTGCAATGCCGCGCTCCAGGGATTCCGAGTCCGTCAGGCCAGCGCCTCGCCACTCCTCCACGTTGCCAGCAGCGATGGCAGCCACCGCGTCCAGGGCGTCCGGGCGCAGGTTCTGCTTACCGCCCAGCCACGAGGGCACGCGGGTGTTGGTGACCTTGGACACGTCAGCCGTCAGCTTGGCAAGAGCCTTGTGGTTCAGGGGCTCGGGCTTGAGCACGCCCGTCCGGTCCATCGCCGAGGTGTAGGCGGCGCCCACGTTGGCAGGATCGTTGGCGTACATCCGGGAGAAGCGCTCCAGCTTGGGTGCGTAGTCCTTGAAGTATGCAGCCGCGATACCAGCGCCGCCATCTCCCTGCTTCATCTGCTCGTAGATGCTGACAGCCGCCAGGAAGCCCGCGTCGGGGGCGTCCCGGCCCTCAGCCCCACGGAGGGGTGCAAGGTACTGCTCTTGCAGGATGGGGTTCACGTAGCCGGACTTCTGCCAGTTCTGGCGGATAACGAAGTCGGCGCCCTTGGGGTTCTCCTTGATCTGCTTGTAAGCCTCCAGGTCGATCTCATCGTTGGTGGCCTTGGTCATCATCCGGGCAAGCTGCACATCGCCGTTGGCAATGGCCGAGCTTACGGCCTGGGCCTGCTCAGCAGCCGCAGCAGCCTTCTCCTCAGCCTTAGAGGTCTTGCTGCCCAGGGTGTCGGCCCGGCGGATAGCAGCCTTCTCCTCGTTCTTGATGTAGTTGAGCGTGCCTGCGAGGGAGTTGCTCATTTCGTCAGGGGTGAAGAGGCCCGAAGGATTGCCCGTCAGCTTGGTGAACTTGGCGTTCATTTCCTTGTAGCGGTCGGCGATCATCTGGGGAGTCATGCCATCCGGCGGGTTAGCCGCGTCGCTGCGAAGCTCTGCGATCTGCTTGCCGAAGTCCCAGGTGTACTTGTCCTTCTGCCGGCGGGAGGCCCCTTCGATAGCGCCCTCGACTGCCCGCTGCTGCTCTGCCGTCAGGGCACCGAAGCCCCCGCTGTCGCGCACGACGTTAAGCGCATGGAACTGGCCCTTGTCGGCCATGACCTTTAGGTTCGTGGCGAGGGTCTTGGTGTAGCTCTCCTCGTTGATCCCGGCAGGCGGCATGATGCTGGCGAGGAAGGCTTGCTTCCGGGCGTTCATGTCGGCGTCGTCGATGGTGTCCGAGGAGTACGCCTCGCCCGCTTGCTGCAGACCGGCCGCAGCCGTGGTCATGTTCCCGGACAGGGCGCTCATGGCCTGCTTCTGGACGTAGCCGTAGTGGCTCTTGGCCTGGGCCTTCATCAGGCCGGGCATCTGGTCCGTCATCGTCTTGGCGATGAGCATGTCCGTGGAGGAGTCCCCGGTCAGGTTGCCCTTGAGCAGGCCGGAGAAGTGCTTGGCAGCTTCCTGCGGGTTGAGCTTCTGCAGGCTGTCCATGTTGGCGAGCTGGGTCGCCATCGTCTCGTTGACCTTGGAGCTGACGGTATAGGCACGCATGCCTTCCATAGCCGGGGTGTCGCCGAAGATGCGGGCGTACCAGGGCTGCTGGTCAACCACGTCCTTGATGGCCGCTCCCTCCATCGCCTGCTGCATGCCTGCGATGTACTGCTCGTTACGCTGCTCCTCGATCTTGGGGGCCAGCAACGCCTCGCCCGCCTTGAACAGCAGGGCCATCGTGGGGTTGGGGCTAGTGTCCAGGCGGACATCGGTGCTAGCCAGCCGGTTAGGGCTACCGCCAGAGACGCCGCCCCGTGGCCCGCCAGAGGTGGCAGGGTTAAGGGTGGGCGCCTGTCCGACGGGGTCGAAGGCGAAGCTAACAGTTTGCCCAAAGCCCGACGCGGGGGCACCCAGGGCATTCGGGTTTACTGCTTGATCTGCCATTGATTACCTATCGTCTGTTGAGGTTGTGCCGCCTTGGTAGAAGCTGGCGAAGGGGTCGGCGCTGGGCGCAGAGTCCCACTTGAAGTTGGCGAGGCCCTTGCCAAGTTCGATGATGCTGCCGACCTGTAGGCCAGGGAGCGGGTTGGTGTAGGGCTGGATGGTCTTGCCGTAGTCCGAGGTGGCGATGTTGTCCAGGATGACGCTAAAGTCCATCTGGTCCAGGTCGGCCCGCCCTTGGGCTGCCTGCTGGACGCCGTGGTCGTAGGCCAGTTGGCCGTTGGTGGTCTCGAATTGCTGGCGCTGGATGTCGTTGCGCAGGCGGGAAGTGCCGTCGATGACATCCACCACGCTACCCGTCACCCCGCTGAAAGCTGCCGCAGCCTGTTGTCGCCCGCTCTCCTCTGCCGCCTTGACGTTGGCCGAGAAGCCAGCCTTGGCGCGGATGTCCATCTGCCGCTGGAAGTTGACCTCCGAGCTGTACTGGTCACTCTCGACCTTGTCCAGGACGCGGCTGTTGTAGACGCTCTGCCGCCAGCGGGCCAGTGCCGTGCCGGCGGCGTTCTTCTCGTTGACTGCCGCGATGGTGCGGTTGTTGGCATCGCGGATAGCGTTGCTGGTCTTGGTCTGGGTGCGGGTGATCGACGCTGCGTTGTAGCCCTGCACTGCGGAGGATAGGAGCTGGAAGCCCGCCCCCGCCATGCTGTAGTCCATACTGTCTCCTATGCACGCTGGGTGCGGTTGAATGATTGCCCAATCCACTCGATACCCGTGAAGGTGAGCGGGAGCCACTTGCGCGAGCGGAACGTTACCGTGTACTCGCGGACCTCCTTGCCGATGGCCTGCTGGAGGGTGGCGTCACGGACAGGCAGTACGCCCACCATCGCCGTGGGATCGTTGATGACGTAGGGCGCGGCCTCCTGGGTGACCTTGCCGTTGCGCGTCACGATGTCCACGAAGTAGCCGGAGCTTTGCTTCGTCTTGAGCAGCAGGCGGGAGACCACGGCACGGCCCGAGAGGATAGCCTGCCCATCCTTGTCCCGTGCGAACGGGTTGGTCAGGGTGACGCTGCTCTCGAAGTCGATACCTACCTGTACGGCTGCCGGCGTGCCAGCGAGGATCGTGCTGTAGGTATCGAACCAGTCGTTAGCGAAGGGCGCCCCGATGAGGAAGCGGCCCTGCTGGCTACTGGCGTCTGCAGCGAAGCTCCAGTTGGGGGCACTGGCCTGCACTGCCGGGGGCAGGAAGTCCGTCGTACCGCCTGCTGCCGTGATGTACTGCCGCTGGCTATCCAGGTAGGGACGCGTGCCCAGGCCCGCCGTGAGGGGCAGGAGGTCGCATACTAGCGTCAGGCGGAGGTCAGAGGCCCGGCGCACCCAGAACAGCAGCAAGCCCTGGGGCGAGTAGACTGCTGCCAGCAGCGAGCCGTTGGCCTCGTTGAACACGAACCTGTGCCAAGCGTCCTGCTTGCGACCCTCTTGGGTGTCCACGTAGCTGAACACGTAGAGCGTGCGGTTAGCCGCCCCTTGGTCGGAGTTGCTGCGTACGACCAGCATAGCCGGGCTGCCGGGCACGGTCGTCAGGGCGCCGAGCGGGAAGCGGCGGGTAGCCACGTCCTGCACCTTGGCAGGCATGTAGCCCGTCACGGCCCCCGAGGAGGGGAAGCTCTCTGCGCTGTCCACGAAAGCACCGGGCTGAATCTGGTGGATGGCGATCTTACCCTCGGTGTTGCGAGCGTAGTAAATCTGGCCGCCAGCAGCTACTGGCTTCTCGGCATCGGCGTACACGGTCATGGCGCTGATGTTGGCGCTAGTCGGCGTGAGCGCCTGGGACCCGCTGATGAGGTACTGGCGCCGATCACCGAACAAGACGAGGTTCTTGTTGTAGACCACACTGCTGCGCATGATGTCGTCCTCGCTGCCCTGGGCCACCATTTCAAACGGGTCCTTGATGGGCACGCTGAGCACGGTGCTGCGGAAGAAGTTGAGGTAGTCTCCCGCAGCGCTTACGGCCACGGCTGCCCCGGAGGCGATCAGCAGGCGGTCCTGGAACAGCCCCATGTACGTGATCTGCCCGCCAGCCATCCAGCGAGGCGTCGGGTTGGACACGGTATCGCCCGACATGGAGGGCACGACCTTGACGCCCAGGGCCCCTGCGCCAGCCGGGAGGTGGGACAAGCCCGTGGGGTCTGCCGCGCCGTTGCTGATACCGACGTAAAGGCGCTCGTTGTAGATGGTCGCTTGGCCCAGGCCCAGCACACCCTCTGCCTGACGGGTGCCAGCGGCCTCGCGCCAGATGACTTCCCCGAAGGAGTTGTCGGTCGTGGAGTTGGTGGCCTTAGCCACAGCCTGTAGGTAGTAGCCCGTATTGGCGCCGGTCTGCACGTAGACGATCTGGCCAGCCCGGCCCATGAGGGTGAGCTTGCTGGAATCGTCGATGGTGCGGCCCAGGCCACGGATGAGCGTACCGTCCCCGCCATCGGAAGTGGCGATGTTGGCGAACTGGCTGGTGAACCAGATGTGGGAGCCTGTCACCGTGTTGGGGAAGCCGGCCTGGGATGCTGCCTGACCCAGGGCCACAGCGATAGCCTGGGGAGAAACTGCCGAAGCATTAGTGCCCGAGGCCGATGGCGTTGTGTAGCCCACGGGAGCGAAGCCTGGAAACTGCACAGTGTAGGTGCGGTCGAAGGCACCGCCCCTAACCCAGGCCACTACCGCCGTGTTGGCGTTGGAACCATACGGGATGCTGCCCTGGATGCTGATCGGGGTATCGTTGGTGGCGAACATGATGTATCGGCCGACTGCCGTCACGGCGCTCACCTGCTTGTTGTTCAGGATGTCCTCGACTCCCGTGTTGAAGGACACGTCCAGGAAGTAGCCCAGGGTCTTGTTGTAGCAGATGACCGCAGGCAGCCGCTGCTCCTTTGGCGTGCTACCGTCGCCGGCTTCCCGCCAAAGCGTGATGTACTCCAGGCCCGCCTGAGTGTGCTCGATGACACGGTAGCCGGCATGGCTCAGGCGCCTCAGCGTGTCCGCCGCAGCCGTCGTGCTGATGTCCTTGAAGGCCTTGAAGATGGAACCCTGCCGGCGCGTGAGGCCGGCGACCGGGTCGGGGAGCATGTTGATCTGCTCGGCATGTTGGCCCTCTTGCCGCACCTCGGCCGGCTGGAGGGATACGCCCCGCAGCAGCGAGGACCAGCTACCTGCTAGCTTCATCGGATGACTCCTTGGTCCATAGTGTTGTAGCCGCCGCGCTGACCGGCACTCACCACCCGGCGGATACGCTGGATGCCGACGCTGTTGTCGAACAGGTTGACGTTGCGGTTGCGGATGTGCTCGGTCTTGGCCTCTTGGCGAGCGAGCTGCAGGCGCTGGGCCAGCGAGCGGGTCTTAGTACTGTCGCCGTCGTACTGCTCCTGGAACTCCCATATGGTCTCAGCGGCTATGGCCTCTGCGAACAGCACGGGGGTATCCTCGAAGGGCACGGTACGGATAAGTTGTGCCGCGAACTCCTGGCCCACGGTGAACTGATCCGTACCCCGGCTGAGGTCATAGATCACGCGCCCGCGCTGCACGAGGTTAGGGCGCTGGTGTACCGTGATGGTACTTGCTACGTCCTGGGGCAGGTAGATGCGGTTGTCCGCAGGGCTAACGCGGAGCTTGAGGAACTCCATGTTGAACCACCAGCCAGTGGCCTGTACGCGGCGGTTGATGCGGGTGAGCTTGTCCAGCACGGGCTGGCGAAAGGTGTGGTCCTCAAGGATAGAAGACAGGGGTGCCTCGCCCATAATGGCTAAGCACTCATTCAGTACGTCAAGTTGCGTAGTCACTATGAGCCTTGTTAGAAAATCGAAAAAAACCCTGTATCCGGTTAGGGACACAGGGTTAGTTTTGCCTTACGGCAGGACGATGGAACCGGCGAACTCGGCGCGGTTCGGGCCCACTGCGAAGGACAGGTGGGCGTCCACGAACCAGTGC
>Ga0265798_10003644_pt1 | contig 21735 bp, 15 predicted proteins | sample P3T30metagenome_FD_192430 | JGI IMG/M metagenome (GOLD analysis project Ga0265798, IMG submission 192430) | Plant litter microbial communities from East Loma Ridge, Irvine, California - P3 T30 | ecosystem: Environmental > Terrestrial > Plant litter > Unclassified | place: USA: California... | reverse complement strand
TCTTCATCGACGACGACGAGCGGCCGTCCGACGGGTGGCTGGGCGCCCTGGTCTCCCTGCAGGCCGAGACGGGTGCCGCGGCCGTCGTCGGTCCCGTGCGCAGCGAGTACGAGGTCGAGCCCGAGCCCTTCATCGTCGAGGGACGCTTCTTCGTGCGACGCCGACTCGCGACCGGCACGCCCGTCGACGTCGCCGCCACCAACAACCTGCTGCTCGACCTCGTCGAGGTGCGTCGCCAGGGCCTGGCCTTCGACGTGGCCCTCGGCCAGCTCGGTGGCGAGGACACCCTGTTCACCCGCAGCCTGGTCGCCGGTGGCGGCACGATCCTGTGGTGCGCCGAGGCGGTCGTCACGGACGTCGTCCCCGCCCACCGCGTCACGCGGCGATGGGTCGTGCAGCGTGCCTACAGCAGCGGCAACGGTTGGAGCCTCACCTCGGTGATGCTGTCCGCGCGAGGGGCCTCGCGACTGTCCACGCGCCTCCGGCTGTCGGCCAAGGGCGGCGTGCGCGTCGTCGGCGGGCTGGGCCGGTACGCGGTCGGCACGGTGACCCGCCCCCTCGGTCGACGGTCGCTGGGGCAACGCGCTCGCGGCATCCGGACGATGGCCCGGGGCGCCGGCATGGTGGCGGGCGCGTGGGGCGCGGGGTACCGCGAGTACGGCCGCGTCGACGGCTGAGCTCACGGGCGCGCCCGGCGTCCGCCGACGGCACGTCGACCACGGGTCGCGGCGATCGCCCGACGGTAGGCCGCGACGTGTGCCTCGCCGGCGCGGTCCCAGTCGCGGGCCGACAGGTCGGGGCGCGCGTCGTCGTCGAGCCGCGAGGCCGCGTCGAGCGCGTGCTCGACGTCGTCGGGACCGAGTTCGTCGGCGTACTGCCGGACCCAGTCGGCTCCGACCTCGTCGGCCAGGCGGGCGTTGACCTCGTTGGCGGGCACGAGCACGGGCCGGCCGAGCGACAACGCCGTCAGCACCCCGCCCGAGTTGTGCATCTCGCGGTAGGGCAGCACGACCAGCTCGGCCCGGCGCACCACGTCGATGAGGGCCTCGTCGTCGAGGAAACGCAGGTCGAGGCTGACCCGGGGATCGTCGGCCGCGAGCTGCTCGAGCCCGTGGGCGAGCTCGGGCGTCGAGGGCTTGCCGGCGGCGTGCAGCCTCCGGTCGTCGCCCCGGACGCCTCGGAAGGCCCGGACGAGGCCGTCGACCCCCTTGTAGCGGCGGATGAAGCCGAAGTACGACACCCGGCCTGCCTCGCGCGACGGCCACGGCCAGCGGGCGAACCAGTCGACGTAGTGGCCGTGGGGGATGAGCGCGCCGAGGGCGTCGGCGTGCTCGGGCGTCTCGTCGTTCAGCCGCACCCAGAGCGCGGTGCGTCGCTCGATCCAGCGCAACAGGACGCGCTCGCGCCGGGAGATGCCGCTCGGCAGCTCGAGGTTGTGCTCGGTGCGGACGATCGGGGTGCGCGTCAGTCGCAGCTTCGTCACCAGGGCGACGGTCAACGCCTGACGCACGAGCGCCTTGAGCGGGCTCTGCCCCGAGACGAGGATCTCGGGCCAGTGCACGTGGAACACGTCGTAGCGGCCGAGCAGGGCGCCCTTCCAGTCGAAGGTGCGCACCTCGACCCCGGGCACCGCGCCGACGGCGTCCCGGAGCATCACGAGGTAGGGGTTCGTCGTCGGTCGCGGTCGCGGGAACGACTGCTGGACGACGAGCCTGCTCGCGTGCTCCGGGGCGGCGTCGGTCACGGCTTGAAGACGCTCAGGTCGTCGAACGAGACCGTCTGCGGGGCGTTGGTGGTGCTTCCCGAGGTGTAGGCGCCGAGGGCGACCCAGCCGGGTGCCTGCAGGCCGGCGAAGGTGTCGGTGGTCGACACCGTCCAGGCCGTGGGCTCCGCGGTGCCGTCCGCCCAGACCTTGGCGCGGATCGTCGTCGTGCCCGAGCCGCTCACCTCGAGTCGGACGTTGAGCTTCGCACCGGGGGCGATCGTGCCGGGCACGAGCGTCTCGCCCACCAGGTTCACGCCGGAGGCCGATCCCTTGAAGGCGGTCAGGGCGACGACGGCGCGTCCGTCGGAGCGGTAGCGCAGGGTCGCGCGGTACTCCGAGTTCGTCGCGACCTTGCGGCCGGTCACGTAGACGAAGGTGCCGCCACCGGTGGCCGCCTTGTCGAGGCTCACGCTGGTGCGCAGGTCGGCGTCGGTCGTGCTGACGCCGGTGAGTGCCATCGAGGTGTTGTAGCCCGCTGCCCCGAGGAACTGCGTGCCGACCCCGCCGGTCACCGCGTACTGCGACGCGCTGCCGGTGCGGGCCCAGGTGCCGCCGACCTCCGCCGTGCCCCAGCCGCCCGTCACCGAGCGTCCGAAGCCGTCCTTGACCGCGGCCGTGACCACGGGAGGCGCGGTGACCGTCACCGTGGAGGTGCGGGTCGCGGTGGCTCCCTTGTCGTCGGTCACCGTGAGGGTCACGGTGTAGGTGCCGCCGACGGCGTAGTCGTGGGCCGCCGTGCTGCCGGTCGCCGTGCCTCCGTCGCCGAAGTCCCAGGCGTACGCCGTGACGGTGCCGTCGGAGTCGGTCGAGGCGCGTCCGTCGGTCGAGACCGAGAGGGCCTTGGCCGACGTCGTGAACGAGGCCGTCGGAGCAGCGTTCGGGATCGGCGCGACGGTCACGCTGCCGGTCGAGGTGCCCGTGGCGCCCTTGTCGTCGGTCACGGTGAGGGTCACCGTGTAGGTGCCGGCCGCCGCGTAGGTGTGCGCGGCCGTCCTGCCCGTGGCCGTGCCTCCGTCACCGAACGTCCAGGCGTAGGCCGCGACGGTGCCGTCGGGGTCGGTCGACGCGGTGGCGTCGGTCGAGACGGCCAATCCCGTGGCGGCGCTCGTGAACGAGGCCGTCGGGGCCACGTTCACCGGGGGAGCCGGGGCGACCGTGACCGTCCCCGTCGAGGTGCCGGTGGCACCCTCGGAGTCCGTCACGACGAGCGTCACCGTGTAGGTGCCGGCAGCGGCGTACGTGTGGTTCGCGGTCGGGCCCGTCGCGGCCACGGTGCCGTCACCGAAGTCCCAGCGGTACGACGCGACGGTCCCGTCGGAGTCGGTCGAGGTGCTCGCGTCCACGGCGACGGCCAGGTGGTCGACCACCGAGGTGAACGAGGCGGTCGGTGCCGCGTTCACCCGGGGCGCCGTCACGGTGACGGTGGCGGTCGACGTGCCGACGGCTCCCTGGTCGTCCGTCACGGTGAGGGTGACGGTGTAGGTGCCCCCCGCGGCGTAGGTGTGCGAGGGGGTGGCGCCGCTGGCCGGGGCGCTCCCGTCGCCGAAGTCCCAGCCGTACGAGGCGATCGTCCCGTCGCGGTCGACCGAGGTGCGGCCGTCGAACGCGACGCCGAGACCGGTGGGCGTCGAGGTGAAGGCCGCCGTGGGCGCGGCGTTCGGCTTGTTCGCACCGAGCGCGTAGTGCTGCGCGACCGTGGTGGCGTCGAGGGGGCGGGCGTAGACCGCGGCCTCGTCGAGGCTCCCGGCCCAGTAGCCCGAACCCGAGTTCCACGAGCTGTCGCCGCCGAGGCGCCAGAACCCGCGGTAGCCGTCCGAGGCCGTGGTCGGGTTCGACCCGACCTGGGCGCCGTCGACGTAGAGCTTCATGCCGTCCGAGCCCTGCGTGGCGACCACGTGGTGCCAACGGCCGTCGTTGTAGCTCGCCGTGCTGCCGGCCAGGTTCATCCGGCCGGTCCAGTTGCCGAACTGCAGACGACCGTCCTGCTCCATGTAGACGTGGCGGTCGTAGTTGCCGCTGTAGCCGGTCTGCTGGTTGCCGAAGCCGATCAGCTTGCCGCCCGAGGTCGTCGTCGTGTTGAACCAGGTCTCGAGCGTGTAGTTGTTCGGGGTGTCGTACGAGGTGGTGGTCGCGACGCCGGCGTCCTGGCCGTTGAACGTCGCCGACCGGCCGGTCCCGCCGACGGCCGACGGGCCGCCGGTCGTGATCCCGCCGGCGGAGACGCCGTTCGTGCCGACCGGAGAGGAGTCGGCCGCGACGGCGGACGCGTCACCGTCGAGGCGGAAGTAGGCCTCGGGGTCGTCCTGGAACACCCGGGCGCCGTAGGCGTCGACCGGGGCCTTGGGCAGTGTGCTCGTACGACCCGAGGCGACCCACTGGCCGTCGACCTGCTTGGCGCTCAGGGCACCGGGGTAGATCGACACGTCGTCGATGTCGCCCTGGAAGTACGGGGCGCCGTCCCAGTTGGTGTCACCGCCGATGCGCCAGTACCCCGTGTAGTCCTGGGCACCCGTCGTCCCGGCGTCGGTCGCGATCTTCTTGCCGTCGACGTAGAACGACTGGCCGGCCGAGCTCAGCGTGCCCACGACCTGGTGCCAGGCACCGTCGTTGAGGGCGGTCGGGCTGGTGATGATGCGGGACGAGCCCGGGTAGACGCCGAACGACACGCGGCCCCGGGGGTCCATGTAGAGGTGGCGGTCGTAGGAGTTCGAGGCACCGGTGCGGTTGTTGCCGAAGCCGACGATCTTGCCGCCGGTGGTCGACGTCGTGCGGAACCAGGCCTCGACCGAGAAGGTCTGCGGGCCGGCGATCGCCGAGTTCGTGGACGAGAGGCCCGTGTCGGTGCCCGAGAAGGTGCTGGCGCCGTCGGAGTCGGACGCGGTCTGACCGGTGGCGCCGCGCGTCACGCCGGCCTGGGCCTGCTGGTCGTCGTAGCCCACCCAGTCGTAGACGGTCGAGCCGCTCTTCTCGCCGAGACGCCAGAGCGAGGTGGCTCCGTCGGCAGCGACCTGCCGGGCGTACGGCGAGGCCTTGTCGGCGGTCACCGTGATGTCCACGCCGTCGCCCAGCACGGTGTTGCCGAGCGGGTCGGTGGCGCGGATGCGGTAGCTGTGCGTGCTGCCGGGTGCGAGGTCCTTGTCGACGAAGCCCAGGGCGGGACGCTTCCAGAAGGTCGACGCCGAGGTCGTCGTGAACACGGGGTTGGTGAGGTCTCCGTCGCGGTAGACGGCGTAGCTCAGGTTCGCGTTGTCCTTGTCCCAGTTGGACTGCCAGCTGACCCGGACCGTGCCGGACGACAGCGACACGAGACTCGGGGTGAAGAGGGCGCCGGAGGCCTCGGGGCCCGTCTTGTTGGGGGCGATGCTCGACACCGCGAAGCGCACGAGGCCGTTCTGCGCCTTGCCGTTCACGGACGGGAACTCCCCGCCGTAGACGACGTACTTGTCGTTGGCGGCGACGCTCCACGGGCCCTGGCTCAGGCCGGTGTAGGTGCCGGTGGCGAAGTCGGGGAACCAGTTCAGGATGCTGGGCGCGGGGGTGCCGGCGAAGTTGTAATACCCCATGGGGTCGTTGGTGATCGTCTGCGTGGCCGAGTCGCTGAAGGCCATGGCGCGCTGGAACGTCCACGGGTTGGTCTGCGGCTGCCCGCCGATGTTTCCGCAGTAGTGCGGGTGGCCGGCGACGTAGACGGCGGTGCTGTTGGCCGCGACCGAGTAGGTGTCACCGTGGCAGTCCTCGACCCACGAGAGGTCGCCGTTCCAGGTCGCCTTGAAGGCGCCTTCGAGTCGACCGCCGCCGCCGAACGTGTAGCCCGACCCGTAGAAGCCGTTGGCCGTGGCGCTCAGGCTGTAGATCGCCGCCTGGCCGCCACCGTTGCGGACGACGTCGTTGGCCTGGACGGGCAGGTTGGCCGCCGACGCCGCGTCGACCATGGCGAGCCCGTACCCGGGCTGCGACGAGCCGTTCACCGAGCTGAACGAACCACCGAGGACGATCTTCGAGCCGTCGGGGCTGGCGACGAGGCCGAGCACGTCACCACCGGCGATCTGCGGAGCCCACGGGAGGTTCGTACCGTTCGAGGCGGTGACCGCGGCCGCCTTGGCGCGGGTGTCCTTGCCGATGCTCGAGAAGACCCCGGCGATGTAGACGTTGGGGCCCACGGCGGCGATCGCGTTCACCGTGGCGTTCGTGCCGGGGTTCCAGCTGGTGACGAGGGCGCCGGTGGTCGGGTCCAGCGCCGCGAGGCGGTACTTGTTGACGCCGTTCACCTTCGTGAAGGCGCCGCCGATGTAGAGGCGCTTGCCGTCGGGGGATGCGGCGAGGGCCTTGACCTGTCCGTCGATCACCGGGGCGAACGTCGTCGAGAGGGCTCCCGTGGTGATGTCGTACGCGAGCAGGTAGCTGCGGGGGACCTCGTTGACGCCCGCTGCGGAGCCCGCCGGACGGGCCTTCGTGAACTTGCCCGCGGCGTAGACGGTGTTGCCCACGATCACCTGCGTGAAGACGGAGCCGTCGATCTGGGGTGCGGGGAGCGCGTCGGCCGTGACGGTGGCTGGCGTCGCCGGCGACGTCGGGTCGACGGGGGCGGAGTCGGCCGCGGCGGGCTGGACTCCGACCAGGACGGACAACAGCACGGCGGACGCAGCGACGATCGCGGGCAGGCGAAGGCGCGACGAGACGGTTCTTCCCATGGGGGAGCCTCATTCGGGTCGGGTAGGCGTCATCGGCATTCGGGTACCGATGGCTTGACGACTATAAGGTCCCCCCAAGGGGGGACACTGGCCCCCGTTCGGGGCACGCTCGACCTACGAAGTCGACCCCTCGAAGACCACCACGGGGACGTCGACGGCGTAGTCGAAGGTCAGCCGCAGGTCGGCCTGGTCGTCCGTGGGCACCGCGAAGACGTACGTGCCGGTGACGGTCGACCCGGCGGGTACGCTGGCCGGAAGCGAAGAAGTCCCGGTCGAGAGCGTGTTCGCGGGCGTCCGCCCGGCCCCGTGGGCCAGGTTGACGACCACCGTCGAGAGGTCGACCGCCGCGTCCGACGAGTTGTACACCTCGAGCTCGGCCCGCACCGCAGGGCCCGACACCTCGCCGGGCAACGCCGCCTGGCCGTCCACCGGATCGAGGCTTTTCACCCTCACCGTCACCCCGTCGACGACGGTGGGCGACTCGTCGAGCCCGACGGGTGGCGACTCGGGTGTCACGGGCCCCGCCGCAGGAGGCGCGGTGTCGGTCGGCACCGCCGTCTCGCCCTGGTCGGTGGGCGCGGTCTCGGACGCCGTCGCGGTGGGCTCGTCTCCGTCCTCGCTCCCGGACACGGCCGGGACGACCACGAAGGCGACGATCAGGGCGAGGGCCAGCACGACCACGGCGACGACGATCGCCAGGCGTCGACGGGACCGCGGCGGAGTGGGCCCGGCGGGCGTCTGGTCGGCTGACGACATGGGGGCTCCTCGATCGGGTGGGTCGGCCCCGCCGGACGCCGGTGGGGCCGAGGGCCGCTGCTAGCATGCCAGCACTCCGGGCCACCCGCACCCGACCCGTCGGTCCGGTCGCCCTCTCCCTCGCCCGAGGCGACGGCCCGAGGTCGGCCACGCGTGAGGACGGCCATGACCACCACCACCCCGACGAGCCCCCGACCCGACGTCGCCGCGAGGTCCTCGTCGTCGACCCGCGCCTCCTCGGTGGGGGTGCCGGTGGTGCTCGGCCTGGCCGGCGTCGCCGTGGCGCTGGTCGGCTCGTCGACGGTGTCGCTGTGGACCGACGAGGCCGCGACCGTCTCGGCCGCGACCCGCAGCCTGCCCGAGCTCTGGGCCCTCGTGCAGCGCATCGACGCCGTGCACGCCGCGTACTACCTCGTCATGCACCTCTGGACGGCGGTGGCCGGCACCTCGCCGTTCGCCCTCCGCCTGCCCAGCGCGATCGCCGCCGGCGTGGCCGTCGTCGGGGTGCACCGCCTGCTGGTCGTCCTCGGGCGTCCCGACGCGGCCGTCGCCGGCGCGGTCGTCGCGGTCGTGTTGCCGCGCATCACCTGGATGGGCATCGAGGCGCGCTCGTTCGGCCCCAGCGCGGCCGTGGCCGTCTGGGCGACCGTGCTGCTCGTCGTCGCCCTGCAGCGAGGAGGCGCGGTGCGGTGGGTCGGGTACGCCGCCCTCGTCGGCGTGGGCACCGCCCTCAACATCTACGTCGCCCTGCTCGCGGTGGCCCACGCCGTGACCGTGGCCGTCTCGCGTCGCGTCGCCCTGAGGCGTCGGCTGGCCTGGCTCGTCTCGGCCGCGGCGGGGGGACTCGCGGCGTCGCCGGTGGTGCTGCTCGCGGCGGGCCAACAGGGCCAGCTCGGCGACAACGACCTGGGGCTCGTGCAGATCGCCCGCGGGGTCGTCGTCAACCAGTGGTTCCTCGGCGGCACCCCGACGCGGGTCGACTCGACGGCCTCGCCGACGGAGCCCTGGGCCCTCGCCTCGGTGGCCCTGGCCCTCGTCGGGTGGATCGCCATGGTCGTGGCGGTCGTCGTCGGGGTGCGCGGCCGTCGGACCGGACCGCTGTGGGTGCTGGTGCCCGTGGTCGTCGTCCCGACCGCGGTCGTGGTCGCCTACAGCCTGCTCGTGAGCCCGCTCTACAACCCGCGCTACTTCACCTTCGCGGCACCGGTGTGTGCGGCGCTCGTGGGCGTCGGCGTCTCCGCCCTGCGTCGCCGATGGACCCGGGTGGCGGTCCTCGTGCTGATCGTGGCGCTGTGCGTGCCGGTCTGGTCGTCGCAGCGCCAGGTGACGGGCAAGAGCGGCACCGACTGGTCCGAGGCCGCCGCGGTGGTCGAGCGCGGTGCCCGCCCCGGGGACGGGGTCTACTTCGCCCCCCTCGACGCCGATCCGCCCCGGGTCGTCGAACGGTCCACGGCCAACGTGGGGGTGGTCTACCCCGAGGCGTTCGACGGTCTGGTCGACGTCACGGCTCGGAGTCGACCGGTCGACCAGGACAGCCTGCGGGGCACCGCCTGGCCACTCGACTCACCCCGGTCGAGACTCGCCGACGTCGACCGCCTGTGGGTCGTCGAACCGGCCGACGCCCCCACCGCACGCGCCGACGACGCCACCCTCGAGGCGGCGGGGTTCGAGCGCGTCAGCCTCTGGACCGGCGGGATGACGTCGGTGGAGGGGTGGCGCCGAGACTGAACCTCGCGACGCCGAGACCTCTCGTCGCGAAGCGACGCGTGCCGACCCGGGGAGTGCCGAGGCGGTCGACGCCGTCGCGGGCGATCGGCACGAAGGCGAGTGCCAGGGCGATCACCAGGGTCGGGAACGCGCTGTAGAACGGTGCGAAGAAGAGGTTCCAGGTGCTCTGGGCCGCGGTGTAGAGCAGGATGCCGCTGGCCGTCCCGTCGGCGATGCGACGGACGACGCCGACGGCGAGCAGGCCGAGGATCATCGCGGCGAGCACGAGCCCCACGATGCCGGACTGCGCCCAGAGGTCGCCGACCACCGAGTGCAGCTCGAAGTGCCCGCCGAACATGAACCGTTCGACGTACCCGTTGTCGGGCTGGTACCCGATGCTGCTCATCCCCTCTTTGGCGATCAGGATGTCGTCGGCCGACGGGACGACCCCGGCTCCGAACCCCCACGGATGGTGTTCCATCAAGGCGACCGTCGCCGCGAGCTCGGGACGACCGCCGAGGATCAGCGATCCCGAGACCCGCAGCTGCTCGACGCTGCGGGCCTGGGTGGCGAGGCCGAGGTACCCGTCGATGATGAGGGCCTGCCCGAGCTGGAAGACGACGACGCCGAGGACGCCGAGACCGACCAGCACGGCGGCGAACGAGGGGCGTCGGTGAGGGCGGACGATGGCCAGCTGCGCGAACACGAGCAGGGCGGCCAGGAGCAGCAGGCCGAAGGCCGACCGGAAGTCGCTCAGCGCGGCGATCACCGTCAGCGCGAGCAGCACGCCGAGTTCCCAACGACGCCCGAAGCGGGCGGCGAGTGCGAGGGCGATGACCGTGACGGGCAGGGCGAACCCGAATTTCCACGGGTTGCTCGCGAACAGCGGGGTGCCGGCGCTGAAGCCCAGCGCCAGGCCGATGCCGAACCACAGGACGGCTCGTTCGGGTGTGAGCACCTCGGTCCCCCACGAGAAGAGGCCGACGCCGAGGAGCGTGCCGAGCAGCGTGATCGTCATCGGCACCGTGGAGGGGGACGACGCGACGTGGTCACCGGCGTTGGCCACACCCAGCCACAGACCGAGTGCCACCGCCGCCAGGCCGACGGCCATGAAGGGCACGCCCCAGCGGTGCCGACGGAGGGCGCCCCACCACACGGGCAGCAGCAGCGCGGCCACGACGAAGCCCGCCTGCAGTCCCTGCGGCAGCGTGAGCCGCATGCCGAGCACGACGAGGGCCGCGGCGGCGATCGCCCGCACCCAGACGCGTGCGTCACCCGAGGAGGCGCGGGTGCGGTCGGGACGGTCGGCCACCGGCGCCGTCCTGGCGGCTCGGAGCAGCGTCATGCGTGAACTCTAGGCGAACGGACGGGGGGCGACGACCCCCGCCCGGGTGTCCCCCAGAGTGCCGACACCCGGAGGGGAGCCACCTCCTTGGGGGCTGACGGCCCCTTGCGGACTAGGCGATCTTGTAACAAGATCACCTCTTGTCCACAAGGGGTGAGATTTCGTCCCCCTTGGATTCCTTCCGCGCAAGCCCCCGTCCTGGGGGCATGCCGCGGCGTCCTCCCTCTCGCGTGCCCCACCGTCCCCGGGGCGCAGCGTGATCGTCCGTACGCCCCTCCCCTGACGAAAGCAGCGCCGATGCCCAGCGCCCTCGAGCCTCGCCTCTCTCCGCCCACCCGTGTCCGAACCGCCGTCGGTGCCCTCGCCACGGTCATCGCCGTCGTCGCGGGCGTCGTCGTCCCGGTGACCAGCGCCTCCGCCGCTCCGTCCACCGTCGCGTCCGACTCGTCGGCGCGCACGTCGACCGCCGGCTGGGGCACGGCCGACAAGGGCGGCGCGTGGTCGACCTGGTCCGGCCCGTCGAAGGCGGGGTTCACGGTCGGCTCGGGCGTCTCGACCATCTCGAACCTCGCTCCGGGCTCGACCGCGACGGCGACGCTCGCGAGCGTCTCGGTCAAGGACGTCGAGGTCGAGGGCACGGTCGACCTGCCGAAGACCACGGCCGGCTTCTACCAGGGCTGGGAACTGCGCCGCCAGGGTGACGGTTCCGCCTACCGGGGCCGACTCGAGACGGGCAGCTCGGGCAAGGTGGCCCTCGCGGTCACCAAGGTCAAGAAGTCCGGCGAGACGCTGCTCGGCCGGGTCGCCCTCCCCACCGCCGTCGTCCCCGGTTCCACCCTCGCCATCGCCTTCCGCGCCGAGGGCACGACGACGGTGAACCTCAAGGGCAAGGCCTGGGTCGACGGTTCGTCCGAGCCCGGCTGGCAGCTGGCCGTGTCGGACTCCGCGGCCGACCGCGTCTCGCAGGGCGGTTCCGTCGGTCTCTGGCAGTACGCCAGCGCCGGCAACACGGCGCGGTCCACCACGAGGTTCGACGACCTCGTCGTGGTCGGCAGCCCGTCGGACGCGGCACCCGCCCCGACGCCCACGCCGACACCCACGCCCGCGCCCGCGCCCACCCCGACGCCGACGCCGACGCCCACCCCGACGCCTGAGCCCGCGGCGGTCCCCTCGGGCACGCGGGGTTCCCTCCCCGTCGGTTCGGCCTCGTACCCCGTGCCGTCGGGCGCCCTCGTCGTCTCGCCGACCGGCAACGACTCCGCCGTCGGAACGCAGGCGGCGCCACTCAAGACCCTCGCGGCGGCGGTGGCGAAGGCGAAGTCCGGAGCCACGATCGTCCTCCGCGCCGGCACCTACAACGAGAGCGTCGTCGTGCCCTTCCAGAAGAAGGTGACGATCCAGTCGTATCCCCGTGAGGCGGTCTGGCTCGACGGTTCGGTCCCCGTGACGTCCTGGTCGCGCTCGGGTTCGGGGTGGAGCACCCCGTGGTCCGCCTTCCCGTCCCCGGTCATGGACAACGTGGCGAACAACCCCCGGTTCGTCTCCCCGTCGTTCCCGCTCGCCGCGCGTCCCGACCAGGTCTTCCTGGACGGCGTCCAGCTCACGCAGGTGACGCCCGACCGTCTCGCCGCCGGCACCTTCGCGGCCGACCCCGCCTCGGGCCGTGTGCTCATCGGCAGCGATCCGGCCGGTCACGCGGTCCGCATCAGCAACAAGGGGCAGGCCATCTGGGTGCAGTCGCCCGACTCGACCGTCCGCGGCTTCGGTGTGCGGGGTTACGCCACGCCCTACGCCGACCGTGGTGCCATCCGTCTCGGCAACACCGGTGCGACGGCCGAGAACCTCGTCATCCAGGACAACGCCATGATCGGCATCAACCTGGAGAACAACGGCGGCACCCTCTCGAAGCTGACCGTCGAGCGCAGCGGCCTGCTGGGCATCGGCACGAACGCCTCCTACGACCTGTCGATCACCGACTCGGTCATCCGTCAGAACAACTGGCAGCGCTTCAAGGAGGCCCCGGTCTCGGGGGGCATCAAGATCACGCGTTCCCGCGGGGTGACGGTGTCGAACAACGACATCAGCCGTAACTACAGCTCGGGTCTCTGGCTCGACGAGTCGGTCTACGACAGCAAGGTCATCGGCAACACGGTCGACGGCAACGAATGGACGGGCATCCAGCTCGAGCTCTCGAGCAAGGCCGTCGTCGCCGGCAACACGATCACCGGAGGCAAGGCCGGGCTGCAGCTCTTCAACACGGACGACGTGCGCGTCTACAACAACTCGATCGGCGGTTTCAGCCAGTTCGGCATCAAGATCACGCAGGACGAGCGCCGTCAGGCCACGGCGTCCACCGGCCAGGACCGTCGACGCCCCCTGCCCGACCCGACGATGACCTGGGTCACCGGCAAGATCACGATCGCCAACAACGCCTTCGGCAGTGGTGGCAGCTACCAGGTGTTCGTGCTCGACGGCAAGACGAACCGCTCGGCCGACTCGATGGGCATCTCGCTCACCGGCAACGCCTTCAACCAGCGACGCACCACGGCGCAGGCGACGCTCGTCGGCTGGGGTGGCGGAGACAACAAGACGGTCACGCGCCTCGACTCGGTCGCCGCCCTGTCGGCGAAGAACGGCTCGTGGCGCAACGTCGAGACGTCGGGCGTGCTCGACCTGGGCGGCATGGCCGGCCTGCTCGCCTCGTCGCTCGGCATCGTCTCGACCCTGCCGTCCGACGTCGCGGCGCTGCTCGGCCAGCCCGTCACGGCACGCCGCATCGGCGCGTTCTGACCGGCCGACGGAGCCCGGCACCCCGCGGTGCCGGGCTCCGTCGCGTCCGGCCGGGATGCGGACGAGGAGGCGCGGGTCGCCTCCCCGACACCGCCTACGATTGACCTCGTGATCCTGGCCATCGACACCTCAGCCGGCTCGTCCGTCGCCGTCGTCGACCGCGACGGCGGAGTGCTCGCCGAGTGCGTCGTCACCGACACCCGTCGGCACGCCGAGGTGATCGGCACCCTGATCGACGACGCCCTACGGGCCGCCGGCGTCGCGCCCGCCGACCTGTCCGCCGTCGTGGCGGGTCGTGGCCCCGGCCCCTTCACCGGGCTGCGGGTCGGCATCGCCGCGGCACGGGCCTTCGCGTTCGGCGCGGGCGTGCCGTGCCTCTCCGTCGGCAGCCACGACGCCGTCGCCTTCGAGCGTCTGTCGACGGTCGCCGGCGGGTCGGTCTCCGACGTGGCCGGCCCGGTGGGCCACCCACTCGTGGTCGTCACCGACGCCCGTCGCCGTGAGGTGGCGTTCAGCTCGTGGGCGGGTCTCGACGACGACGGCCTGCCCGTGCTCGTGGCCGGCCCCGCCCTCGTGAAGCCGGCCGACCTCGACGAGGCGACCGGCGCCTCCTCGTCCGCCGAACGCACCGATCCCGACGCCACCACCGTCTCGGCGGCCGCCCTCGGCATGCTCGCCGAGCGGCTCTTCGAGCACGGGCGCCCCTTCGCCGACGACGAACCGCTCTATCTGCGCGAGCCCGACGTGACGCCGTCGGCCGGGCCGAAGCCGGTGACGCGATGAGCGTCCTGCTGCGCTCGGCCACCCTCGACGACCTCGACGGCATCATGGCCATCGAGACCTCGACCTTCGCGACCGACGCCTGGTCGCGCGCGAGCATGACGCACGAGCTCACGGCACCCGGTGGCCGCTACCTGGTCGCCACGCCCGACGGCGACGACACCACCATCGTGGGTTACGCCGGCATGCTGGCGCTCGTGGGGGCCCGCGAGGCCGACATCCAGACCATCGCCGTGCTGCCCGAGCACCGGGGTCGGGGGCTCGGTCGCACGATGTTGACCCAGCTGATCGGTGAGGCACGGCGGGGCGGCGTGCGCGAGGTATTCCTCGAGGTGCGGGCCGACAACCCCGGCGCGCAGCACCTCTACGAGTCGCTCGGCTTCGAGGCGATCGCGGTGCGCAAGCGCTACTACATGCCCGACGGGGTCGACGCGGTCGTCATGCGACTCACCGTGCCGCCCGTCGTCACCGAGACCACCCCGGGCCCCGCGGCCCCGCTCACCACCGAGCCCGTCGACGAACAGGACCACCGCTCGTGACCGACCCTCGCGCCTCCTCGTCCGCCGCCGTCGCCGAACCGCTCGTGCTCGGCATCGAGACCAGCTGCGACGAGACCGGCGTCGGCATCGTGCGCGGCCGCACCCTGCTCGCCAACGTCATCTCGTCGTCGATGGACGAGCACGCCCGCTACGGCGGCGTCGTGCCCGAGGTCGCGGCCCGGGCGCACCTCGAGGCCCTCGAACCGGCCCTGGCCGCGGCGCTCGCCGAGGCCGACGTGGCCCTGTCCGACCTCGACGCGATCGCCGTCACGAGCGGCCCGGGCCTCGCGGGCGCGCTCATGGTCGGCGTCGGCGCCGCCAAGGCACTGGCCCTGGCGACCGACAAGCCGCTCTACGCCGTCAACCACCTCGTCGGTCACGTCGGGGCCGACGTGCTGCGTGCCGACGGCACCGACCTCGAGCTGCCGACCATCGCGCTGCTCGTGTCGGGCGGCCACACCTCCCTCTTGCACGTCCGTGACCTCGTCGACGACGTCGAGCTGCTCGGCGAGACGATCGACGACGCCGCCGGCGAGGCCTTCGACAAGGTGGCCCGGCTGCTGGGGCTGCCCTACCCGGGTGGGCCGCACATCGACCGGGTCGCCGAGGGGGGCGACCCGCGGGCCATCCGCTTCCCGCGCGGGCTGACCCTGCCGAAAGACCTCGTGAAGCACCGCTACGACTTCTCGTTCTCGGGCCTCAAGACGGCCGTCGCGCGCTGGGTCGAACAGCGCCGCAGCGACGGAGGCGCGGTGCCGGTCTCCGACGTCGCCGCCAGCTTCCGCGAGGCCGTCGCCGACGTGCTGCTGACCAAGGCCCTCGCCGCGTGCGCCGACCGGGGCGTGCCGCGCCTGCTGCTCGGCGGCGGAGTCGTCGCGAACGCCCGGGTGCGCGAGCTCGCCGCCGAGCGGTGTGCGGCGGCCGGTGTCGAGCTGCGCGTCCCGCCCCTGTCGCTCTGCACCGACAACGGCGCCATGATCGCGGCCCTTGGGGCACAACTCGTGGCGCGGGGGCACGCGCCGTCGCCGCTCGACTTCGGTGCCGACTCGACCCTGCCCGTGACGACCGTCCAGGCCGTCTGACCCCGCTGCCCGGTCGCCGCCCCCACGGGGTCGGTAGCATGCAGGGGTTCGACCGACCGCGGCCGTCACCGGCCGACACCTCTGCACCCCACGACAAGGACGCCACGATGACCGACCAGAACCCCACCCCCCACGGCCAGCCCTCGTCGCCGTACCAGGGGCAGCAGCAGCCTCAGTACCCGGGCCAGCAGCCCGCCTACCAGGGTCAGCCCTACGGCGACCAGGCCGCCTACTCGGGTCAGAACGGCGCCCCGGGCCAGCGCAACACGCTCGCCCTCGTCGCCCTGATCCTCGGCATCCTCGGGTTCTTCACGTCGATCACGAGCATCGGTGCCATCATCACCGGCCACATCTCGCTGAACCAGATCAAGAAGCGTGGCGAAGAGGGGCGCGGCATGGCCCTCACCGGGTTGATCCTCGGCTACGTCGTCGTCGTGCTGAGCATCATCGCGATCATCGCGGCGATCGCGCTGTTCGGGGCGATCGCCAGCAACCCCGACCTGTACGACGGCAGCTACAACTCGTAGGCGACGGGTGCCGACGCGAGCCTCCCAGGCCCCGCTCATCGGCGCTGTCGCTAGCATGACGGGGTCCGCACCGGATGGTGCGGGCCCTTTCGCGTCCATCGACGCGGCCCGCGCTCTCGAGGCCCGGACGGCGCGATGACGCGACCGACGCACCCAGGCGAAAGGCAGCTCATGGCCACCGACGACACGAACCCCGAGAAGCCGTCCACGGCGCCGACCCCGCCGGCCGCCCCGCCTGTCGACGAATCTCGGGCGTCGGGGGTCTCGTCGCCTCCGCTGCCTCCGACGGCGTTCCCGGGTGCGGCGTCGCAGCCGCCCGCCCCGCGGCCTCCGGCCTCGCAGCCCCCTGCGTCGTCGCCGTACGCCGGTCCTGGCGTGCCGCCGTCGGGCTCCGCGCCGTACGGTGCACCGCAGGGCGGGCCCGGTGCGCCGGGTGCGCCCGGTGCGCCGGGTGCGCCCGGATCGCAGGGCGCGCCCCAGGGACCGCCTCAGAGCCGCCCGGGCCAGGTCCCGCCGGGTGCGCCTCAGCCCCCGCGCCCGCCCTACGGGCAGCCGGGCGGTCAGGCGCCGTACGGGCAGCAGTACGGCCAGCAGCAGTACGGGCAACCGCAGTACAGGCAGCAGCAGTACGGCCAGCAGCAGGGCGGCCCCCAGTACGGGCAGCCGTCGTACGGGCAGCAGTCGCAGGGGCAGCAGCCCTCCGGCCAGCAGGCGTACGGCCAGCAGCCCTACGGTCAGCAGGCGCAGGGGCAGCAGTCCTACGGTCAGCAGGCGCAGGGGCAGCAGTCCTACGGTCAGCAGGCGCAGGGGCAGCAGCCCTACGGCCAGCAGCCCTACGGCCAGCAGCCGCAGGGCCAGCAGCCTTACGGTGGCCAGGCGACCTACGGCCAGCAGCCCTACGGCCAGGCCCCGTACGGCTCTCCGTACCCGCCCTACGCGTCGGCCGGTGCCGCGCAGCCGCCGCGTCTGCTCAGCCTGTTGGCGATGATCGGGTCGATCGCGGGCATCGTCCTCGCGCCCTTCACCTTCGGCTTCTCGATCGTCGCGTCGATCGCCGGTGTCGTCCTCGGCCACCTCGGCAGGGGACGCGAGCGTCATGCGCGAGGCTTCTGGCTCACCGGCCTGATCGTCGGCTACGCCGGCATCGCGCTGATCGTGCTGGGTTGGGTGCTCTTCGGCCTGTGGATCGCCGGGTTCTCGTCGGGCTCGTACTACTCGGGATACTGACCCTCACCCGAGCCGCCGTCGAGTGGTCCGACACGGTGGTTCGTTCGCCGGCGAGCCTCCGTTCCCGACCACTCGACGGGCGCGTCGCCCGGGTCGACGCGGGTGACGCGACTCCCGTCAGGCGAGGCGCTCGCAGAGCAACGCCGTGTGACGTCCCGCCACGCGGGTCAGCACGAGGGTCGCCGACTCGGGGCCCTGCAGCGACAGCCGCTTGCGGAACGTGGCGGGGTCGACGTCGACCCCGCGCTTCTTGATCTCGAGGCGGCCGATGCCGCGGGTCCGCAGTTCGCGCTTGAGCGTCCGTTCGTCGAGGGGGAAGGTCTCGAGCACGCGGAATCCCTGCGCGAAGGGGGTCTCGACCCGCGCCTCCGTCGTCAACCAGGCGATGTCGCGGCTGACCATGCGCGCATCGATCGACCGAGCGAGGTCACCGATCAGCCGCGCGCGGATGACGGCGCCGTCGGGCTCGTAGAGGTACTCGCCGAGGTCGCCCGTGTCGACGTCGTCCGAGTCGGCCGCGGCCGACAGCTCGGACGCCCCGGAGGCGCTGATCACCAGGGCGGACCGCCCGACTCCCGGCCGCGCCAGGGGGCCGAACCACACGCCCACCTCGACCACGTCGCGGTCGACCGAGATCCACTGGCACTCGGCGTCGGCCGGCAGCAGCTCGCGGTCGACCCCCGGGCCGAGCTTGACGCCCGTCGGTAGGCGCTCGGCGAACCCGAAGGCGGTGTCGAGCCCGGGCGACCAGTCGGCCGGGTCGGCCAGCCGTTTCGTCGCGCTGTGGCCCGAGGTGCGGCGCGCGGGGTCGAGGAAGACGCCCTCGACACCGCCCAGGTCGGTGGTCTCGGCCTCGCCCCGTTCGACCCGGGAGGACGGCCAGGGGGCGAGATTGTACGAGGCGACGGCGGCCGTGACCTCGTCGCGGTCGACCGCCAGCACGTCGAGGTCGAGCGCGGCGAAGGCGAGGGCGTCGCCGCCGATGCCGCAGCCGAGGTCGGCCACGCTGCCGAGGCCCGCCGCCGCGTAGCGACCGGCGTGACGAGCAGCCACCGGGAGGCGCGTGGCCTGTTCGAGACCGGCCTCGGTGAACAGCATGCGGCTGGCGAACTCGCCGAACTTCGCCGTGGCGCGTCCGCGCAGGCGCGCCTGGGTGAGGACGGCCGAGACGATCGCGGGGGAGTGGCCCTGCTTACGGAGGGCGGCGACCGTGCCCACGACGTCGTCGGCGGCACCTCCACCGGCCGGCAGTGAGTCGAGCAGCCGCAGCCCCTCGGGCGAGAGGACTTCGAGCAGCTCGGAGGTATCCATGCCGCCCAGTCTGACGCACGCGGGGCGGCGCGTTGGCACTCGGATTGACCGAGTGCCAGTCTCGTCCTACAGTTGTTCTGGCACTCGCCCCCGGCAAGTGCCAGCCCCCATGTTTTCGTAGCACCGAGAAAGAAGAGGTCACCCGTGTCGGTCAGCATCAAGCCGCTCGAAGATCGCATCGTCATCCGTCAGGTCGAAGCCGAGCAGACCACTGCTTCGGGCCTCGTGATCCCCGACACCGCGAAGGAGAAGCCCCAAGAGGGCGAGGTCGTCGCGGTCGGACCGGGTCGCATCGACGACAACGGCAACCGCGTGCCGCTCGACGTCGCCGTCGGCGACAAGGTCATCTACAGCAAGTACGGCGGAACCGAGGTGAAGTACGGCGGAGAAGACCTGCTCGTGCTCTCGGCTCGCGACGTCCTCGCGGTCATCGTCCGCTAGCACCCCGGCACGACGTCGTCGTGCTCCGCGGCCCCGGCCGCATCCCCGAAGGCCCCTGCTCCGGCAGGGGCCTTCGCGCGTCCGAGCTCGGCCGTCGGCCCCTCCCCGCGGCGGGTGGCGCGACGATCGATCCACATCCGCACGGGTGGACGTGTCGGCCGGGGCGCGCAGGCACCTAGAGTCTGCTCGTGACCTCGACCCGCGCCTCCTCGTCCCCGCCCGCCCCGACCTCGGGGCTCGGCGTCGCCGGTGCAGGCGGCGCGGGGCTCGCGTACGCGCTCGGCGCCTACGGGCTCTGGGGTGTGTTGCCCGTGTACTTCCTGCTGCTGGCCCCGGCGGGCCCGTTCGAGATCGTCGCCTGGCGGGTGCTGTTCTCCCTCGTGTTCTGCGCCGTGCTGCTCGTCGTGACCGGTGCCCTGCGTTCGTTCGTGGCGCTGTTGCGCCAACCCCGGGTGGTCGGCTCCATGGGGCTCGCCGGGGCGTTCATCGTCGTCAACTGGACGGTCTTCATCTCGGCGACCCTCAGCGGGCACGTCGTCGAGGCCGCGCTCGGCTACTTCATCAACCCGATCGTCACGGTGCTGCTCGGCGTGATCGTGCTGCGCGAGCGCCTGCGCACCACCCAGTGGGTCGCCGTCGGCCTCAGCGCCGTCGCCGTGCTCGTCATCGCGATCGGTGCCGGGCGACCCCCGATCATCTCGCTCGTGCTCGCCTTCTCGTTCGGTCTCTACGGTCTCGTCAAGAAGCAGGTCGGCGGGCGGGTCGACGCCGTCGGTGGGCTGACGCTCGAGACGCTCTGGATCGCACCGTTCGCGGCCGTGACCCTGATCGTCCTGCACGTGACCGGCCTCGGCGGTGGCGTCGTGCTCGGCTCGATCGGCGTCGGGCACACGCTGGCCACGATCGGCACGGGCGTCATCACCGCCGTTCCCCTGCTGCTGTTCGCCTCGGCCACGCGCCGACTGCCCCTCACGACGGTCGGCCTCACGCAGTACCTCGCGCCCGTGCTGCAGTTCGTCGTGGGCGTCGTCGTGCTGGGCGAGCACATGTCGACGGCTCGATGGGTCGGTTTCGCGATCGTGTGGGTGGCCTCGATCGTGCTCACCGTCGACATGGTGCGGACGGGGCGGCGGTCGCGGCGGGCGCTCGAGGTCGCCCCGGTCGTCTAGAAACGACCATCCCTCGCAAAGTCACGAATGGCTAACGAAACGTCACTTTGACGTCGAGAACACACGCCAGAAACATTCGCCCCCTAGTTTCGGACCAATCGCGGCAGGCCCGACCGCCACCGGTCGGGCTGCACTGTCGTTGTCCACGAAAGGGTTCCACGGATGATCCGATCCAGCACCGCCCTCCGAGCACTGGCACTCGCCGGCGCAGCCTCCGTGCTGCTCGCAGCCTGTTCGACGGCTTCTCCCTCCGACGACGCCTCCTCGTCGGCGTCCTCGTCGGCGAAGGCCGACCCGGCCGCCAACTGTGAGGTCGGCACGCCGAGCACCGATCCGTTCGCGATCGGCACGATGCTGCCGCTGACCGGCACGCTCGCCTACCTCGGCCCGCCCGCCATCGCCGGTGCGAACCAGGCCATCACCGACATCAACGCCGCCGGTGGGGTGCTCGACCAGCCCGCCGAGATCTCGACCAGCACCGACTCGGGCGACAGCAACGACATGACCGTGTCGAGCAACGCCGCGACCCAGCTGATCGACGCCAAGGTGCCCGTCGTGCTCGGTGCCGAGTCGTCGAGCGTCACGCTCAACGTGGTCGACCAGCTCACCAGCAACTGCATCGTCGAGATCTCGCCCGCCAACACGGCGAGCTCGCTCAGCGGTTACTCGTCGTACTACTACCGCACCGCTCCGCCGGACTCGGTGCAGGGTTCGGCCCTCGGCCAGCAGATCACGGCCGACGGCAACGCGAACGTCGCCTTCCTGGTCTTCAACGACACCTACGGCACGGGTCTGCGCGACTCGACGCAGGAGTCGATCGAGAGCTCGGGCGGCACGGTCGTCTACGGCGGCAGCGGCGAAGGCCAGGAGTTCCCTCCCGGCCAGACCACGTTCTCGTCCGAGGTCTCGGCAGCCATCGCCGCCGAGCCCGACGCGATCGTCATCCTCGCCTTCGACGAGACCAAGTCGATCGTCCCCGAGCTCAAGGCCCAGGGCTGGGACATGAGCAAGATCTACATGTCCGACGGCAACACGGCCGACTACAGCGAGGACTTCGACCCGGGCACCCTCACCGGTGCCAAGGGCACGATCCCCGGTGCGGACGCCAGCGCCGAGTTCAAGGCCCAGCTGGCCGCCGGCTACCAGGCGAGCGAGGGTCAGACCCTGGCCGACTACTCGTACTCGGCCGAGTCCTACGACGCCGTCATCCTGACCGCTCTCGCGGCCCAGGCCGGCGGCGGCACCGACGCCGGGACGATCCAGGCCAACATGGCTGCCGTCTCGGGTGCGAACGGTGGCACCGAGTGCACCACGTTCGCGCTCTGCAAGCAGGCGCTGGACGCCGGTGACGACATCCACTACACCGGCCCCTCCGGCATCGGCCCGTTCAACGACGACAACGACCCGTCGTCCGCCTCGATCGGCGTCTACCAGTTCGACGCCGACAACAAGCCCGTCTACCAGACCGGCATCGAGGGTTCGATCGGCTAGTCGACCACCCCGCACCACCGCTCCACCCGAGGGCCCGGCACGAGACATCGTGCCGGGCCCTCGGCGTGCGCGCCGTGCGTGCCGCCCGTGCCGCCCGTGCCACGAGGGCCACGC
>Ga0265798_10003643_pt1 | contig 21739 bp, 28 predicted proteins | sample P3T30metagenome_FD_192430 | JGI IMG/M metagenome (GOLD analysis project Ga0265798, IMG submission 192430) | Plant litter microbial communities from East Loma Ridge, Irvine, California - P3 T30 | ecosystem: Environmental > Terrestrial > Plant litter > Unclassified | place: USA: California... | reverse complement strand
ATTAACGACTTAGGTTTGGTTTTACAGAAAAGTCACCGTACTTTTGCGTTCCCTTTTGAGAAACCTCCAGCGGAAATAAGATGTACGCCATTGTCAATATCGCCGGCCAACAGACTAAGGTTGAGGCTAATAAATTTGTATACGCCCAGCGTCTGGCCGGTAATATCGGTGACTCGGTAGAGCTGGGCAACGCCCTGCTGACCGACGACAACGGTACGCTCAGCATCGGCACCCCCGAGCTGAACGTAGCCGTAAAAGGCACCATTGTGGCCCACGTGCAGGGTGACAAAGTCCTGGTCTTCAAGAAGAAGCGCCGTAAGGGCTACAAGAAACTGAATGGCCACCGCCAGCAGTTCACCAAAGTGATGATTAACAGCATCGGCTAGGTTTTCCTAAGCTGTTAGCTAATAGCTGCTAGCTGTTAGCTCTTGCTTAACTAGCCTGTTTTTATCTAACAAAAAGCTAACAGCCAACTGCTATTAGCTAACAGCTCCCAACAAAATGGCACACAAAAAAGGCGTAGGCTCGTCAAACAACGGCCGTGAATCGCATAGCAAACGCCTCGGCGTGAAAATCTTCGGTGGGCAGTCGCTCATCGCTGGCAACATCATCGTGCGTCAGCGCGGCACCAAGCACCACCCCGGCACCAACGTGGGTATCGGCAAGGACCACACGCTGTTCGCCCTCGTGGATGGCACCGTGCAGTTCAAGAAAGGCCGCGACGAGCGTTCGTTCGTTTCGGTAGTTCCCGTTGCTACGGAAGTAGCCGCCGCGTAACTGCTGCTTAAACTACTACAAAAGGGCTGCTCCTACCGGAGCAGCCCTTTTTGCGTACGGGCACTATTGCGGACCGGTCGTGTAGGTCACCACCCGAAGTACAGGCGGATGCTAGCCTGCCCGCCCACGTTCCACCGGTTGGTGGTATTAGGGCGCTCGAAGTTGTAGTAGGCCGGGGCGAGTAGGCCGGCGCCAGCGCTCACATCATAATAAGCGTGGCGGCGCAGCCGCTGCTGCACGCCCCACAGCGCGTAAATGCCCGGCGTAAGCACAGCGGGCGTGGCGCGGCGGCCGCTGCTACGCGCTCGTAGCCAGCGGGCGTCGGTCAGCTGCTCCCAATCAGCGCTGCCCTCCAAGGCCAGGTAGCGACCAAAGCGCGGGCCAGCCTGCGGGCCGCCACCGCAATAGTAGCGCGCACCCAGCGCCACCGAAGCGGCCGCCAGCGTGCTGCGCCGGGTGGCACGCCGCCGGTTGCTGGTGTAGGTGGCTTGCATATCGGCTTCGAACTGGGTATACACGCTGAGGCGCGGGGCGAGCCGGTATTCGGCCCCAAGCGAGAGCGGCAGCAGGAATTGCCACGACTTGCTATCGTGCGCGTAGCGCAGGTGCGTGAGGCGCAGGCCCGCTTTAAGCAGCAGCGGGCGCGGGATGGAGTCGGGCGCGGCAGGCTGCGCGGCGGCGGGCCTAGCCAGTACCAACAGGCCCGCGCATAGTAGTAGAATTGGTAAGGAGTAGCGTTGGGCCATAAGCCAATAGTTTTAGAAACTGAAAATCAGTCCTAAGATACTGCCTGCTGGCCAGACTATTGCCTGCTAATTACCGCGTAGTTTCGGCCAGATTATGGAGGAAGCTACTTACCTGCGCGGCGTGGCTAACGATGAGGAAATGCCCCGCGCCGGGCACCGCATAGTCGATACAGGCGGAGCCGGCGGGCAGCAGCCGGTCGCGGGTGCCGTGGATGCGCACGGCGGGCCGACCAGGCCCACGCCAACTGAGTAGCTGCGCCGTGGCCCAGCGGGCAAAGCTGGTGTCGGTGTCAGCTAGTATTTGGCGCAGCAGGCGGTACTCGGTGCCGCCTGCTGCGCCAAAAAACCACTGGGCCAACCGGGGCAGCCATTTCAGAAGGCCAAAAGGCACCAGCCGGTGCAGGCCTGTGGCGCCGGCTAGCCGCAGGAGTGGGGGCAAATCGAGCGGGCTGCCGAGGCTGGAGATGAGCACCACTCGCGCCAATGGCCGCAGCCGGCCTATTTCCTGAGCTAGCAGCCCACCAAACGACACGCCCACTAGCCAGCAGGGCACGGCGGTGGGCACAGCTTCGGCCAGGCGGGCGGCATAGCGGGCCAGCGGCTCAGTGGGCGACTGGGGCGGCAGCCAGCTAAGCACCTGCACTAAGCCCGGCAGCCTCAGGCGGCGAAACACCCGCTCATCGGCGCCCAGCCCCGGAATGAGATACCAGGGCAACGGTGGCGGGGCGGGGGCGGCGGGCGGCATGCGGAAGCTGCGTTTAACGCGGTTTTACGGTTGGGGTAGTGGGGCTGCTACTAGGCGGCACCCATAGTGCGCAGTCGAGTGTCTGCGGGCGCGGGCGCGTGGAGTTCCACGCGACGGGTGGCCGCACGCTAGGAGCTAAGCCGGGCGTAGATGCCTTCGAGGTAAAAGATATTGTGCGGCTGGGGGTCGTCGGTCTCGTCGGCGTCGGCGGCGTCGGCGGGGAAAGTCACGGCTAGCTTGAGCGCTACGCCGGGCAGGGCCACGGGCGGGTTTTCGGCGGTGGTGTATTCGAGCAGGCAGGGCCACTCCTCGGCGGTGGCGAGGGCATCAGCTACTTCTTCGGCCAGGGTTTCGGCGCGTTCGCCGGCCACGCGCAGCAGGGTATCGAGGGCGTGGAAGGGCAGGCCGAGGTGAAAAAAGTGGTCGTCATCATCGCGAAATGTAGTGGCCCAGAGGGTTACGTCATCGGTATTGTCGAAGACGATGGCCGTGAGGTGGACCTGCTCCACAAAAAAGTCGTCGTTACTGACCAAGGCATCGCTCAAAAGCTTCACGGCTGCGCAGGAAAAAGAGGAAACAAAAGAAACCGGCGGCCCGCCCGGCCGCCGCCGCAAGCTACTGCCCGGCGGCCGGCGCATCAGCAAAAAGCTCCAGCGTAATGTGGTCGGCCAGCAGCTTGCCGGCGTCGGTGAGGCGTAGCACGTTGCCGTGCAAAGTCGCCATACCCTGCTCGGTGAGGCTAGCCAGGTAGGCGGTGCGCTCGGCTAGCAGGTTGAGGCCCAGCGCATCGCGCAGGTAGGCCAGGTCGCAGCCACGGCTGGTGCGCAGCGTGGTGAGCAGGTATTCGTTGGCCTGGTCTAGGGGCGACAGCTGCTCCACGGTGGCTGGCACTTCGCCGCGCTCCAGCACGGCGGCCACGTACTGCGGGTTGTTGGCCACCGCGTATTGGCGGCTGCGGCCGTCGAAGGAGTGCGCGCTCGGGCCCAGGCCGAGGTAGGGCACGCCGCGCCAGTAGTTGGAGTTGTGGCGGCTCTCGCGGCCGGGCCGGCAGAAGTTGCTGATTTCATACTGCTCGTAGCCGTGGGCGCGCAGCTGGCGCAGCATTATTTCAAACTGCTGGGCCACAAAGTCTTCGGGCGGGGCCACGAAGGTGCCCTTCCTCAGCCGGCGGCCAAAAGCCGTATCGGGCTCAATAGTGAGCGCGTAGGCCGATACGTGCGGCACGTTCAACTCAAACAGCCTAGCCAGGTCGTCTTCCCAGATGCGATGACTAGCCGCCGGCACGCCATAAATGAGGTCTACCGAGATATTCTCGAAGCCTGCCGCCTGCGCGGCCCGCACGGCCTGCCCCGACTCGGCGGCCGAGTGCGCGCGGTTCATCAGGCGCAGGTGCGGCTCGTGAAAGCTTTGCAGCCCGATGCTGAGGCGGTTGACGGGCGAGGCCGCCAGCTCGGCCAGCTTGGCGGGGCTGAGGTCGTCGGGGTTGGCTTCGAGCGTGATTTCGGCCTGCGGCGCTACCGGGAAGTGCGCCTGGATGGCCTCAAAAATGCGGGCTAGCTCCTCGCCCGTCAGCAGCGAGGGCGTGCCACCGCCAAAGTAGATGGTTTCGAGCGGTGCGCGGGCATCGGGCAGGTAGTTTTGGCGCAGCGCCATCTCCTTTAGTAGGGCATCCACAAACTGCCCTTTCAGCCCCAGCGAGGTACTAAAGTGGAAGTCGCAGTAGTGGCAGGCCTGCTTGCAAAACGGAATGTGGAGGTAGAGGCCGGGCATAAAGAGGAGAAAGCGCGATTTTTGCGGGCGCGCCCGTTGTAAAAACAGCCGCTGCCCGCCCAGGATTCAACAAAAATCGGGCTCCTGAAATTAAAAACCGCCCGGCGCGTTTGCCCCCCAACGATGGTTCGACTTGCTACCGTACTTCTGTGGAGCTGCTGGCTGGTGCTGGGCCTGCGCGCTGGGCCGCTCCATGCCCAAACTTCCGGCGCCGGGCCGGGCGTGGCAGTGCCCAACGCGCCGGGGCTAGCCTCCCCGCCCCTGCCCCCACCGGCCAGCCCGCCCACGGCCGCACCGCGCCAGCTGGGCCGGGTGCGGGTGCTGCGCATCGAGGCCGAGCCGGCGGGCCAGGCGCTGGTGCGCCGCCTGCACCCGCGCGCCACCGTGCCCGACTCGCTCACGGCCCTGCGCACGGTGCGCGAGCTGGTGCTGGCCTTGCAGGCCGACGCGTATCTGACGGCCTCGGCCGACGGCATCCGCTGGGGGCGCGATACGGTGCGGGTACGCCTCTACGTGGGCGAGCAGTTTCGGTGGGCTTACCTGCACAATGGCAACCTCGGCGATGGCCTGCTCACCCGCGCCGGCTACCGCGAAAAGTTCTTCCGGCGCACGCCCTGGCGCCCCGCCGACTGGGCCGCCTTACAGGAGCGGGTGCTTACGGAGGCCGAAAACCAAGGCTTTCCCTTTGCCACCGTGGGCCTGGATTCGCTGCGGCTGACGGGCCACGACATTGCCGGGCGGGTGGTGCTCAAGCGCGGGCCGGCGGTGTACTTCGACTCGCTGCAAATAGTGGGCACCAGCAAAACCAAGAAGCGCTTTCTTACTAAATACCTGCAACTCACGCCGGGCACTCCCTACAGCCAGGCGCGCGTAGCCGCCGCCGCCGCCCTGCTGCGCCAGCTGCCCTACGTGCGCCTGCGCGCCGAGCCCGAGGTGCGCTTTGCCAAGCAGCAGGCGCGGGTATACCTGCTGCTCGACGAGCGCCCGTCCAATCAGTTCGACGCCATTGTGGGGCTGCTGCCGGCCGCCAGTGGGGCTAGCGGGGTGCAGTTTACGGGCGATGTCACCATCAACCTGCGCAACCTGCGCGGCGGCGGCAAGCAGGTAGGCTTGCAGTGGCGCAAAACTGATGCGCTCTCGCAGCTGCTGGATGCCAACTACCTGCACCCCAACATTTTTGGCACGCCGCTGGAGGTGGGCGCTACCTTCAACCTGTATAAGCAAACGGGTAACTACCTCACCCTGCGGCCCCGGCTGCAAGTGAGCTACCCCACGGCACGGGCCGGCCGGCTCACGTTTTTTGCCGAGCAAAGTAGCTCGCGCCTGCTGCTCGACAGCGTGGCCTACGCCCAGCTCGGTACGCTGCCCAACTACCTCGATTCGGAGTATACTTCCTACGGCCTGGGCTACGCACGGGCCAACCTCGACGACTTGTATTTTCCGCACCGGGGGCTGTTCGTGAGTTTGCAAGGCGGCGTGGGCACCAAGACTATCCGCCGCAACGCTGCCATCAGCGAGACGCTGTACACGGGCGTCAACCTGCGCTCGACGCAGTACAGCTTTGGCGGGCGCGCCGAGCGCTACTGGGCGCTGGGCCGGCAGGGCGTGCTGCTGGTGCGGGCGCGGGGCGAGGGCTTGTTCAATCAGCAGTTTTTTCTCAACGACCTGTTTCGGCTAGGGGGCCTGAACTCGCTGCGCGGCTTCACCGAAAACCAGTTTTACACCAATGCCTACGGCGTGGGCACCATCGAGCTGCGGCAGTTTACCGGGCCGGAGGGCTACGTATTCATTTTTGCCGACCAGGCGCTGCTGCAAGCCTACAATTTTACCACCACCCAGCTCAGCTCCCACGCCTTCGACTCGCCCACTGGCCTGGGCGCGGGCCTGAGCTTCCGCACGGCGGCCGGGCTCTTCCAGTTTGTGTACTCAGTGGGGCAGTCGCAGTTTCTGAATACGGGCTTTTCGCTCTCGAATTCCAAGATTCACTTCGGGCTGACGAGCCGGTTTTAGCTGGGCGGCCGGGCGGGGCTGCCACTTCGGCGGCTTTTCGGCCAGGGTGTCACCTACTGGGCTAGCCAGCCGGCTGGCTACTGCCATATCGGCTGGCTATCAAGGCAATTACCTCTTTGTGGAAGCTGGTACGGCATTTGATTAAACAAGCCCGAAGCCACCTAATAAGGCTCCCTCCTTATGAAATTTATCAGCCGCGAATTTATCCGTACTATCGCCCCCCAGCTCGACCTGTTGAACACCATTGGCGGCGGCGTGGCCCAGCCCAAGCTGCACGTCAACAAGCGTCCGAAGGGCGTGGTGCTGCACGTAGCCATGCCCAGCGTGCCGGCCGAAAGCTTCCACGTAGTGCTCAAGGACAACCACCTCACCGTGTATGGCGAGTACCGCCACGGCCCCGAGGACCAGTTGGCCGCTCCGCTGTTCGTGCAAACCCTCGACTTGCCCAAAAACCTGGACCTGCTGGCCATCAACGCCACCCACGAGAACGGCGAGTTGCGCGTGGCCATCCCGTTTCGCGATTCGGAAGCCAACCAGCCCCGCGAGATTGACATTCAGCCGGGCAGCTAAGGCTGCCTGGCCCTTCTATACGGCCGGGACCGACCGGCCACTACCTCACTTGCTATAACGCCGGGACCGACCGGCCACCCCTGGTATTCACTTCCTTGAGAGCCACTGCGATGAGCAGTGGCTTTGTTATGTAACGGGTGGAACGGATTTTGGCACGTGCCAGTCTGGGTAGTTATTACCTAGCCGCAGCTAATAGAAAAGCGGGATGAGCAGCCCGAAGCCGACCAGCAGGCTCAGGAAGAGCCAGCCGGTAATCTGGCCCCGGTAGCGGCGGGGCAGCTTGTTGCTGAGCAGCAGCACGGCCGCCAGCACCAGCAGCAGGTGCAGCAGCAGGAAGGCCACCGTCTTCACCCAATTGCTGACGATGGTGTTTTCGGGCTGCATCTGGTTGGCTTCGCCCAGGCCCGAGGTCACGAATTGCAGCAGGTAGAAGGCCGCTACCTCGAACGCCACAAAGCTTCCTGCACCAATCAGCAAGGCCAGCGGGCCCGATTTTTCACGTAGCTCAGCCATGTGAGGTAAAAATTAGGGAGAAGATGGCGCTACGGCAGGGGCTTGCCCAGTACTTCGGCCGTGCGCAGGCGCACGTACAGGTCTTCGACTTTGGCCCGGGCCCAGTCCGTGCGCCGCAGAAAGGTAAGGCTGGATTTGACGCTCGGATTGACCGAGAAGCAATTGAGCCGCAGCCGCTCATCGAGGCCGGCAAAGCCGTAGTGCGCCACCAGGTAGTCGAGAATAGCGGCCAGCGTCACGCCGTGTAATTCGCGGATAAGGTGGCCATTAGCATCGCGGGCATCGGGCATAAGCAAGAATAGAAAAGGAACCGGAAAGACGCCCTTGGGCTTTAAAAGTGCAAGCTACGGCACCCGCTGGCATACGCGAAGCGCTCCGCCGTGCGTTATTTTGGCTCGCTACCCATGCTCACGCCCGCCCCGCCCCTGCTGACTACCCCGGCCCCCGCGCCGCCCCCGGCCCCGCGCCGGCGCTGGCAGCGCTGGGTGCTGGCCGGGCTGCTGCTGGGCTTGCTGGGCAGCGGCACCTACTACCTGCGCCACCAGCGGCAGCTCAACCGCTACGCCCGGCGCACCTGGGCCACGCTCACTACGCGCTACCTCACGGGCCACGAAAGCACGCCGCTGCTGGCTGGGTATTCGGTGCACGGCATCGACGTATCGGCCTACCAGGGGCGCATCGACTGGCCGCGCGTGGCCCAGCAGCAGGTGCGCTTTGCCTTCATCAAGGCTAGCGAGGGCGTAACGCTGCGCGATGCGCGCTTTAAGCGCAACTGGCGCGAAGCGCGCTCGGCGGGTATTCTGAGCGGGGCTTACCACTACTTTCAACCCAACCGCGACGGTGGCGAGCAGGCCCAGCTCTTTATTGCCACGGTGCCTATCCGCGCCGGCGACCTGCCGCCCGTGCTCGATGTGGAGGCCCCGCGCTTTCACGATGTGGCCGAGATGCGCCGCGGAGTGCGCCAGTGGCTTACCGCCGTGCAGGCGCACTACGGCGTGCGGCCCATTCTGTATTCCAACTACACTTTTTACCGCCACTACCTGGCCGGGCACTTCGACGACTACCCGCTGTGGCTGGCCCACTACGAGGTGGCACGCCCCACCCTGCCCGCCGAGCGCTGGATTATCTGGCAGCACTCCGATGAGGCGTACGTGCCCGGCATTCGGGGGGCGGTCGATTTCAACGTTTTTCAGGGTAGCTACGCCGCACTGGAAGCCCTGCGGGTGGCCCCGCCCGCCCCGCTGCCGGCCAGCCCCAAAAAAACCGCCCGGCCCGGCAGCTTTCGCAAGCTCCTGAACCGGGCGACGTCGGTGGTAGAACGCTGATTTTCAGCCCTACATTTTAGCCTTCATCTTCTCGTCGTCCATTTTCTCTTTGTGCTTCTTGCCCATTTTGTCTTTGTGCATTTTGCCGCCTTTCATCTTGCCGTCCATCATTTTGCCATCGGCCATCTTACCGTCTTGCATCGGCGGCGCGGTTTGGGCGTGGGCAGTGAGAAACAGGCCCGATAGGGCAAGACCAGCAACGAGTTTCAGTGAGTTTTTCATGAGTGGGGTGAAACGAGGGAAATGATTTCGGCCAAAAGTTGGGCTTTATTTCCGGCTTGCCGCGTGAAGACAAAATGAATACCTAAATTATGCACTTATCCCTCCTCAAGCGCCCGCTCAACTACCTTTTCGTCAGCTTCATGGCTTTAGCTGTTTCTGCCTGCGGCGGTAGCAAATCCATGTTTACGCAGTCGGGCGATGGCTCTTATTACGCCGATAAGTTTGAGGGCCGCCGCACGGCTAGCGGGGCACCCTACCGGGGTGGCCAACTCACGGCCGCCCACAATACGCTGCCCTTCGGCACCAGGCTCCGGGTGACCAACACTCGCAATGGCCACTCGGTAAAAGTGGTGGTCAACGACCGGGGCCCCCACGCCAAGGGCCGCATCGTAGACGTGTCGAAGCGCGCCGCTCGCAAGCTCGACCTGCTCGACGCCGGCGTGGCTCCCATGAAGATAAAAGTGCTGCGCATGGGCCCTACGGCCCGCAAGTAGCCGCTACTCGCCCGCCATCGCCCACCAAAAACTGGCCCCCGCCGGGTGGCAGGGGCCGCTAGGTGCCATCTTCGCACTATGAAAATTCGCAAGCAGCTTACCTGGACGCCGCCCGCCGGCAACAATCGTTTTCTCGCCCTCGACAGCTTTGTGCGCGCCGCCGAAGACGAGGACTGGACCGAAGCTGAAATTCAGTTCATTATCGACGAGGTAGTGGAAGCCCGCGACGATGCCGAGGGCCTGGCCATTCTCGTGAGCTATACCTACCGCTAGCCTAGCGGCTGGCCTTGGCCTTGGCTTTGGCGGCTTCTTTTTCGGCTTTAGCGCGCTCCTTCTCGGCTTTTTCGCGGGCTTTTTCCAGTTCCTTGCGCTTGCCGGGGTGCTTGAGGTCGTAGGCCACGAGCTTGCGCACGCTGTCGGCTTCTACCATTTCGCGCTTGCTAGTGAGGCGGCCCGTGAGCGATACGTAGTCGCCCTCAGCCATTTGCGAGGTCACGCCTTCCACATTGGTTACGACACCTTTGGTTGTTATTGTCGTGCCGTTGAGCAGGCGCTTATCCTGCTCGATGGGGGCCGTCAAGCCCAACTCGGTGAGGATAACCCGGCCATTTTGCAGGGTGAGGCCGTCTTTGGCCATCACGCCGCTGGTTTTGGCGCGGGCCGGCGCGGCGGCCCCGGCCCGGCGCGGGGCTACTACCCGGCGCGGGGCCAGCACGCGGCGGGCGGCCGCTGGCTGCTTAGAGGTAGCTGGCGTGGTACCCTGCGCGGGCGTAGCGGCGGGCTGGGTCTGGGCCTCACTCGGGAGGGCTAGCAGCAGCGCGGCACCCAGCAGCAAGGTTGGAATAACTACTTTCATGTAAGGTTAAAGAAGGAGTGAAACAGACTAAATAGCGGGCTGAATGCCCAGGCAGGCCACAAAACCGTGCCAGATGCACGCGGTACTACCTACGTGGGCAGCTGGGCTACTAGATGCCGATACGTGCGCTGTGCACTAACCGGGAAGTATTTGCAAAATGCAAATTTACACGTAACCTCACACTTTACGAGGCTCAACGCGCCACCCTTTTTCCGCGTTCAAAGCAACGACCAAGCGGCTGGCTTGTTGTGCGGCGGCTTTTTCCTCAACAATGGACTACAAAGACTACTATAAAATCCTGGGGGTTGAAAAATCGGCGACCACCGAGCAGATTAAAAAAGCCTACCGGAAGCTCGCGCGCCAGTATCACCCCGATGTGAACCCCAACGACGCCACGGCCGAGCAGAAATTCAAGGAAGCCAACGAGGCTAACGAGGTACTCTCCGACCCCGAGAAACGGCAGAAATACGACCAGCTAGGGGATGATTATCAGCGCTACCAGCAGGCGGGTGGCGGGCGTGGCCCAGGGGCTAGCGGCGGGGGCTTCGACTGGAGCCAGTATGCGCAGGGCGGCGGGGGCGGCTTTGGTGGGTTTGGCGGCAGCCAGTTTGAGGGGGAGGACTTTTCCGATTTTTTCGGCTCCATGTTTGGCGGTATGGGCGGCGCGGGTAGCGGCCGCAGCAGCCGGCCCGGCGCAGGCTCCGACTACCAAGCCGAGCTAGAGCTCACCTTGCAGGAAGCTTATGAGGGCGGCCCGCGTACCATCACGGTCAACGGCAAAAACCTGCGGATTACCATTCAGCCGGGCGCGGCCGATGGGCAAACCATCCGGCTGCGCGACCAGGGTGGCCCTGGCCGCAACGGCGGCCCCAATGGCTCGCTGCTCATTACGCTCCGCATTTTGCCCGATGCTCGCTACGTCCGCACCGGCGACGACCTCACCCAGGATGTACCCGTGCCGCTCTACCGCGCCCTGCTCGGCGGCGAGCAGACGGTAGAAACGCTGGGTGGCCCAGTCAAAATCAAGCTTCAGCCCGAAACGGCCAACGGCAGCCGCCTGCGCCTGCGCGGCAAGGGCTTCCCGGTGTACCGCGAGGCGGGCAAGCACGGCGACCTCTACCTGCGCCTCAATGTGCAGCTTCCCACTAGCCTCACCGAGGAGGAGCGCGGCCTTATCCAACGGCTAGCCCAACTGCGCGGCGAGGCGTAGCCGGCGCCCCTAGCCTTCAATTAGTTACTCAAGAATCAGCCTATGGAAACCCGCGTTTTGCTGCTGACTTTTCAGGAATGTGCTATCCGCTACGGCCTGGGCCGGGCCGAGCTACACCAGTTTGTGGAATTGGGCCTGCTACGCCCCGCTCCTACTCCCGACGCCGTCGAGGTCGAAGACCCCGATGAGTTGCTGCCCCGCTTGGCGCGCCTGCACCACGGCCTGGGCCTGGCTCCCGAGGCCATCGACCTAGTGCTGCTCATGCGCCAGCGCCTGTTGGGTTTGCAGGCTGCGCTAGCCCGCGAAACCGCCCGTGCCCGGCAGCTCGAAGATTTTTTGCGGGGCTCCGGCCCGCTCGTAGATTAGCGCCTGGGCTTAGAGCTGCGGGCGCTTCGACACGTAGAGCACGCCGTTTTGCTCGCCGCAGAAAGCAAAGTCCTGGCCCTGGCCACACAATTTGGCCGAAGCCGCGACGTATAGCCGCGACTGGGAGTCGAAATAGAGGCTCTGAATCTGGTGGCTATTGGGCAGCGCGAGCCGGCGACCTGTGGAGGTTTTGATACCTACAGTCTCAATATAATTACTACCCGAATTGGGGGCCGTAGGCTTGAGGCGGTACGCAATGCTGTATTCGGTGCCCGAAGGCGCCGTCAGCCGGTTGAGGGCCACGCGGGGCTCTAGGTCAGGCCGGCGGCTAAGGCTACGGTACCCCTGCCAGGTTAGTCCCTTGTCGAGGCTGGCATAGGAGGGATTAACAGCGTAAGACACATATGTAGTCGTGTCAAACGAAGTATTAGTAGACGCCGTAAACGCCAGCAACGTATCGGCCCGGGCGGCGAAGCCCGTTAGGCCATACATGGCCTTGTAATCGCCTACCTGCCAGGTTTTGCCACGGTCAGTAGTTTGGTAAATCTGGTAGCGGGTAGTGATAACCAGCGTACTGTCGATGTTGCCGTACACTGCCTCAATAGGGCGAGCATCGGGGGCGCGCAAAGCGTACCAGTCGGCGTATTCCGGTTGAGCCAATGCTTCGTCATCCTTCCGACAGGCACCGAGCGTAAGAACTAATAGGCCCGCTAATAGACTGTTTTTCATAGCAACGCGCACAGGTTGAGGTAGGCAAAAGAATTTACCCCTCAAAGATAGCGGTTTCTGCACTACGGTATCAGTTGGCTACTGCCAAGGCCAGCAACAGCCCGCCGAGCGTAGCCCCTAGTTTCGGCCAGTTTAGTCGGTGTTCGGGGCTTGTTTCAAAAAGAATAGTGGTCGAAACGTGCAAAAATGTGCCGGCCACAAAGCCCAGCAGCGCCGCATACGCACCACTACCCAGCAGCTGCTGCACCACCACGTAGTTACTAAACAGCAGGCCAGCCGGTGAGGCCAGCGCAAAAACCGTCAGCCAGGGCCATATCCGCCCAAAGGAGCCCAGCCGCAGCCGTAGCAGCGTAGCTAGCGCCACGGCCGCTGGCACGTGGTGCAGCGCCACGCCCAGCACTAAGGCGTAGAAATTATCGGTCACCTGGCCGCTACCCGCGCCCCTCACCAGAATACTGCCCTCTAGCAGCGAGTGCACCACCAGGGCCATCACCAAGAGCAGCGGTACGCGGCCGCGCTCGGTAGCATCCGGCGCGTGCACGTGGCCATGCTCAATACCCTGCGATAATACCTCCAGCAACAGCTGCCCAAAAAACCCTGCCAACACCCAGTAGCCTACCCGCTGCGGTGTAGCTGGCAGCAGCGTTAGGGCTTCGGGCAGGATGTGCGTGATGGTGAGGGCAAACAGATAGGCCCCGCTAAAGGCTAGCAGTGGCTTGAGCCACTGCGTAGTGCGTGCCACCGGCACTATGCCCACCAAAACCCCCGCTCCCAGCACCGCTACCGTCAATAAAATTATCGCAATCCACATAGGGGCACAAAACAACAGAACTTGCAGCAATGTTGCGACCAAGTACGCAACGTTGCTGCAAGTTCTGCAAAGGATGTTAAATCTGAGCGTTAGCCATCGCCTACTGGCGAGCTAAGCTATTGACGGCGAGCGCCGCTCTGGCCCTGGGCCGTATCGGGCGTAGCCGAGTCGCCGTCGTTTTTGCTGCCGCTGGCTTTATTCTCGCCGGGCTTAGCTGCCGTACCCTCCTGGGTATCGGCCGACATTACGGCGCCCGCCGAAGGGGCCGGACGCTTCTCCAGGCGCGTGCCCGAGCTAACGGGCTCGCTGATAGCGCCGCCTTTTTCTTGGCTCGGCGCGTAGTCCGTGGCTTGGTCGAAATTGTCGCTGGGGCGGGTGCCAGGCGGAATCATATCGACCGACACTTTATTCTCGGGGCGCCAATCAGACGGCTCGCTGCTGCACGAGGCAAACAGCAGCACCGCGGCCGGAGCCAGGCAGGAAAGCAGCTTTTTCATACGGGTAAAATCTGGGCGAAACTTAAAAAGGAAGACGTCAAAAGGGCCTCTTATACGGCCAATGTTAGGCGGCGGGGGTATCGGTGAGCAGGCCTTTGCGGCGCAGCAGGGCCTCAAACAGCTTGCGGTCGTTGTCGTTGTTGAACAAGCGCAGGGGCAAATGTAGAAACACCGGCACGTCAAACGTGCTGGCAATCCAGCGGCGCCAGGCGGCTAGCTCGGCGGGCGGTGCCCCCGGCTTCAGGTACAGCAGGTAGGCATCGGGCTCGCGGCGCACACGGCCAATCTGGTCCCAGGGCAGGGCCATTGCCCGCTGTTCGCTTTGGCGCAGAATGAGTTGGCGCTGGTCGGCCTCGTAGTTCATACGCTCAAATAGCGGCTTGCTCTGCTCCATCTGGGTCACGCCCGTCACGAGCGACGAGCGGATGAGCACAAATACCGCCGCCAGGGCCACGCCCAGCAGCAGCCACCACCACGAAGGCCAGATAGCCGCCGGCAACACACCTACCGCAAACGGAATAAGGGCGTACCACCACTCCTTGCGCCACACCTCGCCCATCGCAATGCGGGTGTAAGTGTTGGGGTCAAACTGGTACTTCTTGGTTTTAATCGTGCCGGGCATCGACTGCGGCGCCTGCTGCTGGCGGTAGCCGCCGCCACTGCCGCGCTGATTGGGTTGGTTCATAAAATGAATCGCGGATTTAACGGATTTAACGGATTTCGCAGATGCTGACGGCCCCCGGCTTCACGTTAGGTAGTTGTTTGGTAGTTAGATTATTGGGCAGTAGTTGTTGATGAGCTGCCGTTCCAGATAGCGTTCGATTCTGGCAAGCGAAAAACAAATAGGTAGATTTTGGGGCCCGCTCCCGACCAGCCAGCGCTGGCAAAATCTACTTAATTCGCCTTAATCTGCGGGTATTGCTTTGAGGCTTATATCCAGAACATTAGCTGAGTGCGTGAGTGCGCCTACCGAAATGTAATCGACGCCCGTGGCGGCTACTTCGGCAATAGTTTGCTCTGTAATGCCACCGCTAGCCTCCAGCGGCAGGCGGCCGGCCACCAGCGCTACCGCCTCGCGCAGCAAAGGCGGCGCCATGTTGTCGAGCATGATGCGCGTGATACCGCCAGCTACCAAGGCTTGCTCTACCTCGGCCAGGGTACGCGTTTCAACCACGATAGGCAAGTCGCGCCCAGTGCGGCGTAAGTACTCGTGGGTGGCCGCGATGGCCGCCGCCACGCCGCCAGCGTAGTCTACGTGGTTGTCCTTCAGCATTATCATGTCGAATAACCCGTAGCGATGGTTGACGCCGCCGCCGATGAGCACTGCCCATTTCTCGCAGAGGCGGAAGTTGGGCGTCGTCTTGCGAGTGTCGAGCAAACGGGCCTTAGTACCGGCCAACTGCGCCGAGAGCTGCGCCGTGTAAGTGGCGATGCCACTCATGCGCTGCATACAGTTGAGCACCAAGCGCTCAGCAGTGAGAATACTGCGCGCTGGCCCTTCGACGGTGAAGGCGATGTCGCCGTAACGCACGCGGGCGCCGTCTTCCAGCTGCACGCTGAGCGTGAGCGCGGGGTCTACTTCCTTGAAAAATCAGCTCGGCTAGCTGCACACCGGCTAGCACGCCCTCGGCTTTCACCAGCAGCTTAGCGCGGTTGCGGGCCTCGGCCGGAATGGCCGCTAGGGCCGAGTGGTCGCCGTCGCCCACATCTTCGGCCAAGGCCGTGCGGATGAACGTGGTGAGCGCTGCGGGCGTGAGGTAAGGAGCGGGATATGCTGACACCTGGCAAAGGTACGCCACCGGGCGGGCGCATAAAAAACCCGGCTGCGGGCGGGCAGCCGGGTTTCGGGCAGGTTAGCCGGTTATTCTTTCGTAAAGTCGATGGTATCTATCGTGGGCGTGCTCTGCTTAGGCTTGAGCTTGATAAACACCTGGTAGTTGCCGTTGCGGCCGGCATAGTGGCAGGTGGCGTACAAAATGCCTTCCTGACTAGACCCCTGGTGCACGATATCGAAGCCAGTCGGTGGGTTTTTGGCGAAGAAATTCTTCATAACCAATTCCGTCTGGGTGGCATTATAGCTCTGCTTATCACCATCAAAGCCCACTTCTACCGACGGAGCCAAGTACTGGGCCAGCGCCCGCGACGAGCCGCTGGCAATGGCCGAGCGCACCGCCGACAGCTGGTCGGCCTGGGCGCGGCTGGTAAAAGCAAAGGCGAATAATAGCCAACTAAATAAAAAGGCTTTAGTAAAGAGTACTTTCATAGAAACAAGCTTCGCGAGCAGGTCGGAGGCGCTTGGTAAGAGGGTAAGCTAAAACTATGCCAGCCGCAGACAATTTGAAGCCTTTCTGAAGACATGGCAGCTAGCGGCCCCTACTACGGGAAGCAGGGGCATTAGGGTGCGGGATGTACTTTTGTGGGCATGAACAAGCAGGTCCTCTTAGTTATTCTGGATGGGTGGGGCATCGCCCCGAATGTGGAGGTTTCGGCCGTTGACAAGGCCAAGACGCCTTATTTCAATGGGCTAGCTAACCGCTTTCCGCACAGCACATTGCAAGCTTCGGGTGAAGCCGTGGGCTTGCCCGATGGTCAAATGGGCAACTCGGAAGTAGGCCACATGAACATCGGCGCGGGCCGGGTAGTGGACCAGGAGCTGGTTCGCATTGCCAAGGCCATCCGCGAGCGCAAGCTGGGCCAAGTACCTGCGCTGAAAGAAGCGCTGGAGTACGCCAAGCAGAACAATAAATCCTTTCATCTCATTGGCTTACTGTCAGATGGCGGAGTTCACTCGCATATCGACCACGTTAAAGCGCTGTGTACCATTGCGCACGAGGCGGACGTTCACAAAGTTTTTGTGCACGCTTTCACCGATGGGCGTGATACTGACCCCAAAAGCGGCGTGCATTTCGTGAATGAGCTGGAGCAGCACACCGAGCGCACGGGCGCCAAAATCGCTTCCATCGTGGGCCGCTACTACGCCATGGACCGCGACCAGCGCTGGGAGCGCGTCAAAGTGGCCTACGACCTGCTGGTAAATGGCGTGGGCACACCCTCGCAAAATCTAATTCAAAGCATTCAGGAGCAGTACAAAGAAGGGGTTACGGATGAGTTCTTAAAACCTATCGTGAAGACCGGGGCCGACGGGCTGCCGCTAGCTACCATTCAGGAAGGCGACGTAGTACTGTGCTTCAACTTCCGCACCGACCGGGGCCGCGAAATCACGGAGGCACTCACGCAGCAGGATTTTAATGCCTACCAGATGCACCGGCTGGCCCTGCGTTACCTCACCATGACGATGTACGACGCCACGTTTGTGGGCGTCACGCCGATTTTTGAGAAGGACAACCTGGACAACACGCTGGGTCAGGTGCTCGCCGCCCACGGCAAGACCCAGATTCGGATGGCCGAAACAGAAAAATATCCGCACGTAACGTTTTTCTTTTCGGGTGGCCGCGAAAAAGAATTTGAAGGCGAAACGCGTATCATGCGGGCCTCGCCCAAGGTGGCAACCTACGACCTCGCCCCCGAGATGAGCGCCTACGAGCTGCGCGACGCCTTGGTGCCCGAGCTGCTGGCCAACTCGGCCGATTTTGCGGTCGTCAACTTCGCCAACCCCGATATGGTGGGCCACACCGGCGTATTTGAGGCCGTAATAAAAGCGGTGGAAACGACCGATATCTGCGCCCACGACGTGATAGAAGCCGCACTGTCTGCCGGCTACGCCACCATCGTGATTGCTGACCACGGCAATGCCGAGTTTATGCGCAACGCCGACGGCTCACCCAACACGGCGCACACTACCAACCTGGTACCCTGCATCCTGGCCGACCCTACTTACCACGGCACGATAGCCAACGGCAAGCTCGGCGACATTGCCCCCACCATTCTGGAGCTGATGGGCGTGCCCCAGCCCGCCGAGATGACGGGCCACAGCCTGCTGCGCCCCGCTCTGGGCTAGCCCTAAAACATAACAGGCGGCTTCTTTCTTTTGTCGCAGTGTCCCGTCCAGTGCCTGCACCGGGCGGGACATTAGTTTAGTATGAGCTGTAGACTACCTATTTATCTGGCCACTGGCGTGTTGCTAACCCTGGCGGGCTGCGGCCAGGGCACCGCTGGCCCCGACCCGGCTACGCCGGGCGCCGCCCATCGCGCTGGCCCCTACTTCGATGTGCGGGGCTTGCTCGATGCCCAAGTTCAGGCCCTCACGGCCCGCCGCCCCGGCGTGGAAAAGCAAGTGAGCTTACGCGGCGGCGCCGCCGAAACTGTGCAGGTACCCTCCGTAAAATGGGCCGATGAGCTCCAGATTTTTTACCAGGCCGATATCAACAAAGCCGCGCTACACGGCGCGTATACCATTGACTCGGCTAGCCTGCCGGGCGGAGCCGTGCGCCGTACCTACCGCCTCCAGCCCGGCCACGACAATGCGCCCGTGCTGCGCCTGGAGGTAACCAGCACCGCCAGCCAACCCCAACTCCTGACCGCTACGCTAAGGCAAGATAATGCGCTCTCCTTCGGACAAAAGGATTTGCGGCTAACGCTACAAAACGGCCAGCTAAGCCAGTACAGCGTGCGCGGCGTGCAAAAGCTCGTGCTGTTCGACTCCCTGCGCTACGCCACCACAGCGCGGGTACAGTAGCGCACGCTACTCCCCCATCAGCGTCACCACCACCCAACGGCGGCCGCCCTGGCGGCGGTGCTCACCCAGGCACAGGCCTTGCCAGGTGCCTAGCAGTAGGCGGCCAGCAGCGATGGGCACCGTGACGGAAGTGCCCAGCATGGCCGCTTTGAGGTGGGCCGTCATATCGTCGGGGCCCTCGAGGGTATGCTGAAAGTACGGGGCGTTATCGGGGGCTAGCCGGCGGAAATACTCCTGAAAATCGCGCCGCACGGTGGGGTCGGCATTTTCTGTAATGAACAGGCTAGCCGAGGTATGCTGAATGCAGAAGTTGGCCGTGCCCACACGCAGTGTTTCTAGCTCGGGCAACTCACTCAGTAGCAAGTCGGTGATGAGGTGAAAACCCTCGCTCACAGCAGGCAGGCGCAGGCGTTTTTGAATAAAGCGCATTAGAGATAGGCTTGGGATAAAACGCGGCTACTTGGTGCTCTCGTAGGCCCCGAGGCTAGGCGTAGTAAGTGTGCGTGGCAGGTTAAGCAAGTCGCGCTCGGGCACGGTGCCGACCGGCCCGGCCACCTTGCGGGCGGGCGACGTAGCCCCCAGCCGGTAGTCGCCAAAGCCGCTGCCGAGCGGCCGCACGAAGAGCGGCTCCTTGTTAATCAGGTTTTTATACACCGTATTGCCCAGGCCTGGCTTGTTGGCAGCATCAGTAGCTGCGGCATAAGCCAGCGTTTTGAGCAGCGAATTTTGGATGCTGACACTGTTTTTATAGGCATCGTACTGGTCGAAGAATACCTCATCCTCAGTGGCACCCCACACAATGGAGTTTTGCACGCTGACGGTAGGCGCCTGCGTGGTAGCTACGCCCGTGGAGCTTGCCACGGCATTGGTAAAGGTCAGCGACTGCGTTTTGCGCACGCCGCTGGTGGCGGCGTAATTAGCAACAGTACAAAAGTTGAGGGCTGTACTGCCACCCTGGGCTAGCACCGCGTATTCGTAGCAGTCGTTGAGTAACGTATTCGTCAATACAGCCTTGCCCTGAATATTGTAGACGCCCGCGCCAGTACCTAGCGTGCTGGTGGCGCCGGCAAAGCTCACATCATTGCCCGATATGTAGCGGATGACAGAGTGCTGAATGGTTACGTCGGGCTGCGTCGCGTTATCGGGATTATACAAAAGCACTCCGATGGCGGCATTCTGAATTTGGGCGTAGCGGATAATATTGCCCTGGCTGCCCGGCGCCAGCACGATGCCAGTCCACTGGCCCGGCGCGGTGGCGTACTGCACTTCGCCGCTCCGGTCGCCGCTAAAGCGCACAATGTTGGCATTAGTGGCCTTTATGGTATCGGTAGCGCCAATGCCGGGGCTGTAGTCGGCCGGCGCATTCACGAGTAGCCGGCCCTGCACCACGAGCGCCGCCCCGGCGTGGGCATAGATGCGGGCGCCCGGCTTAATGGTGAGCGTGCAGCTAGCCGGCACGCGCACGGTACCGTAGAGCACGTGCGGCCGGTCGCTACGCCATACTTCACCGCAGGCTAGCACCGCGTTATTGTGCAAATATATATTTTGGCCGAAGGAGCGCAACAGCACCTTTTGGTCTTGGCCATTGGTGCGAAAATTGAGCTTTTCTTCCAGCACGTAATCCTTAGCGGCGCCGTTCTGCCCATTGTCTTTTAGCTGGGCGCGCACCAGGATGAGCAGGCTGTCATTACCCCGGATGTAGACGCTACTGGCCGTTTGCTTGAGGTCGCCGTTGATGAGCAGCGTGTAGGGCGAGCTAGCCGGGTTATCGAGGCTGATGAGGTCCACGTTTACCGCCTTGGGATTGCGGTTGTACACCCACAGCCGCTTCGTGACGGTGCGTAGCCTGGTAAAAACCGTGTCAAATTTCACCGTATCGGCCGAAAAGGCCAGGCTGCCCGAAGTTTGCAACTCCTCCTCGCGCGGCTTGCAGCCAGGCAGCGATACGCTGAGCCAAGCACTACACAGGAACAGGACTGGGAGCAAGTACTTTTTTAGCATTGGGGCGAGGGCAGAAGCTATCTGAACAGAACGTAGGCTAGCGACAAGTAGTATCCGTAAAAAGCAGAACGTCATGCCTCACAGCGTGTAGCATGACGTTCTGGTTGCGTTTTAGCACAGCGCTGCGGACTACTCCGCGCCCACTTTCAGGCGCTCGGCGCTCTCCACCAGGCGCAGCTGCTCCACAAAGTCGTCGATGTTGCCGTCCATCACACTGGGCAGGTTATACACGGTGTAGCCGATGCGGTGGTCGGTCACGCGGCCCTGCGGGTAGTTGTAGGTGCGGATTTTGTCCGAGCGGTCGCCGCTGCCAATCATGCCCTTGCGGATAGCGCCTTCGGCTTCGTTTTTCTTGGCCAGCTCGATTTCAAAGATGCGCGAGCGCAGCACGCCCAGCGCCTTATCAAAGTTCTTGAGCTGCGATTTCTGGTCCTGGCACTGGGCCACGATGCCAGTGGGCAAGTGGGTGAGGCGCACGGCCGAGTAGGTCGTGTTTACCGACTGCCCGCCGGGGCCGCTCGACATGAACAAGTCCTTGCGGATATCATTCATATCCAGGTTAATATCAAATTCCTCGGCCTCGGGCATTACTACGATGCTAGCCACCGAGGTATGAATGCGGCCCTGGGTTTCGGTGGCCGGCACGCGCTGCACGCGGTGCACGCCCGACTCAAACTTGAGCTTGCCGTACACGTCCTCGCCTTTCACGGCTAGCACGATTTCCTTGTAGCCGCCGGCGGTGCCTTCCATCGCGTCCACAAGCTCCATCTTCCAGCCCTGCTTTTCGGCAAAGCGCAGGTACATGCGCTGCAAATCGCCGGCGAAGAGCGAGGCTTCGTCGCCGCCCGCCCCGGCCCGGATTTCCATGATAACGTCCTTGGAATCGTTTGGGTCTTTGGGAATTAATAATTCTTTAATGGCCACTTCCATGCGGTCGGCCTCGGGCAGCAGCTCGTCGAGCTCGGCCTTGGCCATCTCGCGAAAGTCCTCGTCCTTTTCGGTCGCCACCACCTGGCGCGCCCCTTCTATATTACTGAGCACCTGCTGGTAAGCACGGTACGCAGTCACGATTCTGCCTAGTTCCTTGAACTCCTTATTAAGGGACTTGAAGCGCTTCATGTCGCCCATCACCTCGGGCTGCATGAGCTCGTCGTTCACGTTATCGTAGCGCTCGCGGATGGCTTCGAGTTTATCCAGCATTTTGTGGTCAGAAAAAATAGTCAGTAGTTTGCAAAGATACGGCTTGGTAACAACGTCCTTTGCGGTCGGCGTTCCGCGCCAATTCTTTACGCTGGCCTAGGGTTGTCTTTCCCACCCCGCTAGGCCCTTTCCTATTGCGCGGCCAGTTGCGGCTAGCCGGGCTTTCGACACCTGTTTAGTATGCAAGTTTTGAAGTTCGGGGGCACATCGGTGGCCTCCGCCGAAAACATCGGGAAAGTTATTGCCATCGTGACGAGCGCG
>Ga0265798_10003641_pt1 | contig 21747 bp, 29 predicted proteins | sample P3T30metagenome_FD_192430 | JGI IMG/M metagenome (GOLD analysis project Ga0265798, IMG submission 192430) | Plant litter microbial communities from East Loma Ridge, Irvine, California - P3 T30 | ecosystem: Environmental > Terrestrial > Plant litter > Unclassified | place: USA: California... | reverse complement strand
CGGCTGTTTACTCAGTTCTGCTGCGTGTTGGCGAACGTATCGCGGTTGGTCGCCATCCGGGGAAGAGACGCACTTCACCCGAGGCAGCTCCAGTGTACGGCTTGGAGTGGACATGAGAAAAGCCGACCCGCTATCGATCGGCCTTTTTGGGCGCACACGCTCGTGCCGTCGAGCTCCGCGAGGGCCGCGTCGATCTGCCCGATCGCGATCCAGGATCGGCCGGTGAGGAGCCCCGCGATCTCAGTGTCGATCATGTGCAGTGCTTGGGTGACGTCGCGGCCGCCGAACGCGGTGCCGCCGTCGCGGAGTTCACGGGCTTCGTGCGCGCCGGTGGATGCTCCGGCGGGGGCGTCGCCGGTGACGGTGCGGCCGTCTTCGAGCTCGAGGGACACGCGGACGGTCGGGTAGCCGCGGGAGTCGAGGATGCGGCTGCCATGCACCGACTCGATACCGACCGGGTGGTTGTGGTGGGTGACGTACTCACCCTGCGGTGTGCCGTGGTGGTGGGTGCCGCTGATGTAGTCGTTCATGGTGACGCTCCTTCGTTCGGGTCGTGCGTCGAGTAGTGCTGGTGTGGGGTGGGCCGCGGGGAGGCGGAGGGACGACCTCCTGGCGATCACTGGGCGCCAGTTGCCTCCCCGCGGCGGTCTGTGAGGCGCCGCGGTCAGGGGTGCTGGGTGTGGGCTTCTTGCGCGGTGCGGATGACTGCTTCCGCGGCAGCCCGGTCAGCCCACCCGTTGGTGGTGACGTGCTTGCCGTGCTCGATCTCCTTGTAGTGGGAGAAGAAGTGCTCGATCTCGGCCCGGGTGTGCTCGGGAACGTCGACAACGTCCTGCACGTGGTCGAACCGGTGGTCGCCGTTGGGGACGGTGAGGATCTTGTCGTCGCCGCCGTTCTCGTCGACCATGCGCAGCATCCCGACCGGACGGACGTCGATCACGACGCCGGGGAACGTGGGACGGGGCAGGAGCACGAGCGCGTCCAGTGGATCGCCGTCCGCGCCGAGGGTGTTGTCGATGGAGCCGTAGTCCTGCGGGAACACCATGCTGGTGAACACGGCCCGGTCCAACCGGATGCGACCGGTGGTGTGGTCGACTTCGTACTTGTTGCCGCTGCCGCGGGGAATCTCGATCGTGACGTCGAAGTGCATCAGGGCCTCCGGTTCGGGAGTTGGTGTGGTCATAGGGCACCGCCGAGGAGGATGCCGGCGGTCGCGGCGGCGACAGAGACGACGAGCATTCCGAGCCCGTTGACGGCGGCGGCGTTGATGCGGCCGCCGCGGGCGAGGCGGACTGTTTCGAAGCTGGCGGTGCTGAACGTGGTGTAGCCGCCCATCACCCCGGTGCCGAGGATCGCGACGGGGAGGGCGCCGAGGTGGGTGGCGGCGCCGGTGATCAGCCCGAGGGCCAGTGAGCCGGTGATGTTGATGGTGAGGGTGCCGACGGGGATCCGGAACTGCCGGCCGGCGTTGATGGTGCCATCGAGCAGGAACCGCAGCGACGCGCCGACGCCACCGCCGGCGGCGACCAGGAGGATCGTGAGGGCGCTCATGCGGTGTGCTCCGTCCGGTCGGGCCGGATCCAGCCGGCGACGGTCAATCCGATTGCGGTGGCGACCGCCCCGGCCAGCACTGTCAGGAGGGCGTACCCGGTGCCGGCGAGGGCGCGGCCGTCGAGGAACAGTCCCGCGGTGGAGACGGCGAGGGTGCTGTAGGTGGTGAACCCGCCGAGGACTCCAGTCCCGACCAGCAGCCGGAGGGTCCGTCGTCGGCCAGCGTCGGGGCCGCGGTGAGCGAGAGCTTCCAGGAGCACCCCGAGCAGGAGCGCGCCGGTGATGTTGATCCAGAAGATCGCCCAGCTCACCCCGTGGTGTGCGGGGAACGCGGTGCTGATCAGGTCGCGGAGCGCTGTGCCGGCCGCGCCGCCGAGCGCGACGAGGCCGAGGTAGCGCCACCGCAGGTGCACCGGCCGCATGGTGCGGGCCGGGTCGCCGACCTGCACGTCCGGGTCGGTTGGGAGCTGATCGTCGGGCATCGTGGTGTCCGTTCGGGAAGTCATGTTCCGCCTTCTGCCGCGACCAGTGCCGCAGCCGTGAGAGCTGTCGGGTCCAGGTACGTGCCGCCGCGCGGACGGAACCCGCGGTCGTCGTCGAGCCGGTAGAGCAGCGGCTGCCCGGTCGGGAGGTTCAATCCGGCGAGCTCCACCTCGGAGAGGCCATCGATGACGGCGCACACCGCGCGGAGTGAGTTGCCGTGCGCGACGACGAGCACCGTGGATCCGGCGACCAATGCCGGCATGATCCGACCGGTCAGGACGGGGCGCACTCGGTCGATGACGTCGGAGAGCGTCTCGGTCCGCCGCACTGCCGACCACGGGAGATCGCGGAGCGCGGAACTGCGCCGAAGTGCCCACCACTGCCGCAGCGGCATTCGCGGTGGCTGCCCGTTCAGGGAACGACGGATCCGGGTGAACGCAACTTCCCCGAGCGTCGCTCGGGCGGCATGTTTGCTGTGCCCGGTGAGAGCGCCGTAGTTGCGTTCGTTGAGCTGCCACGCACTCTCGATCGGAAGGTCCCGACCGATCGCCTCGGTCACAAGCTCCGCGGTCCGCACGCTGCGCTGCAGCGTCGAGGTGAGGACCAGGTCCGGGATGACCCCGTCCGCACGGAGCAGCGCGCCGGCCTGGAGCGCCTGCTGCTCACCGGCATCGGTGAGGGGAACATCGAGCAGTCCCGTGAAGACTCCGGCCGCGTTCGCGGTGCTCTGCCCATGCCGGAGCAGCACTAACCGGCCGTTCATGCGGCATCCCACGGCAATGGGTCATCGAACCCGACGGGGTCAGTCGGAACGACGAGGACGGGCCGGTGTTGCTGGTGCGTCAAGCGGGCAGCGACGGATCCGTTGAAGAACTCCGCCACGCGGTGCCGGCCCGTGCGTGTACCGACAACGATCAGCTCGGCATGCCGTTCCTCCGCAACGCTCGCCAGCACGCGCGCCGGATCCCCCACCTGCGTGAGGTGTTCCACCTCGACGTGGGAGCGGGCAGCCAGATCGTGGATGGCAGCGACGTCGGCTTCGGACAGGCCCTGCGGGGTGCTTTCTCCCGCGTCCGGGTCGATCGCCTCGATCATCTCCGACCCGTCCGAGCGGGTACCGACGGACAGCAACGACGGATCGATCGTCACGCAGACCAACGACCCGTTGAATCGGTGCGCGATCTGCGCCGCAACCTCAACCACGGCCGCAACGTGCCCCGACTGCAGCCCGACAACGACGACGGGCTCAGATGCCTCGGCCATCTCACTCCCTACCTCAGGCGCGCGGAAGCGCGACCATCTGAGATAGGGACTGTTGTCGACGGATGTCGAGGTTGGGTCCGGCAAGCCCCACTGCCGGGTCTGACGACGTCACCAGTATGCACCGTCCAGTGCCGCGCGTGGGTAGAACGTTCAGCCGACGACGCAACATCTACGGCAGCGACCGCCGCCTCTTCCGCCCAGATGCTTGACGGGACGACTGGGGACGTCGAATCGGAACTCGGACTCGTGAGAAGGAGGCCCGTCGTGGGCCGCGGCGAGAGGTGGGAGCCCGCTGCGGCCCACGCCGGGGTCACCTGGACGCGAGCATGTCCTTCATCTGGGTGATCTGCTTGGTCTGGCTCGACACGATCGACTTCGCCAGAGCAACGGCGTCGGTGTTCGTGCCCTCGTCGGCTTCGGTCGTAGCCATGTCGACGGCGCTGGTGTGGTGCTCGATCATCTGCTCGAGGTAGAGCTTCCCGGCGTCCGCCGCGGACGCCTTCTCGAGCGCGTCCATCTCGCCGCCGGACATCATCCCCCCGGACATAGAGGAGTGATCCATCCCGGACATGCTCGACGTGGTGGTGGGCTCGCCCCACGCCTTCAACCAGCCGGTCATCGTCCTGATTTCCGGCGCCTGCTCGGCCTTGATCTGCTTCGCGAGGCTGGTGACGTCGGGGGCGACGTCGGAGCCCTTGTCGAGGAGCATGTCGCTCATCTCGATCGCCTGCTGATGGTGTGCACGCATCTCCTGCGTGAACGTGACGTCCTGATCGTTGTGCTTCAACGCGGCCGACGTCGAGGCGGACGTCTTGTCCGCGGAGCTGTCGGTATTGCTGGTGGAGCATCCGGCGAGGGTGAGACCGACCGTGAGGGCGGCGGCGGCCGCGAGGGCGCGCGTAGTGGTGGTGTGCATTGATCCGTTCCCATGAATACGTCAGTGATGCCGGGCGGGCACGACGCCCGCCCGGAGTTTCCGGGCATGCAGGAGAACCCCGGTGGGGGCTCCCGCGCGGGACGGATCAGATCCGGATGATCTGCAACGCCGACAATGACGGCGGTTTCGGGACGGCGACACGTCGAGCGACGTGATCAGCCAAGGCAAGCAGGCGGGCGAGGAGGTAGAGGATCCCGCCCGCCCTGGCTCGCAGGAGCGCCCACGCGAACAGCGCGATCGCCACCGCGCACGCCATCCCCATCAGGGAACACATCAGCGCACACAGGCCACCGTCGCAGCCGGCGTCGCTGAGCACCGTCATCACTGTGCTCGCCGGTGCGGCCGCGTGGGCGGCGTGCCCGGTGGCCGCATGCTGCTCAGCCGAGGCGGCCCCCGGCGTGACCATCGTGTGGTCGTGGCTGGATGCGCGGCTGAGCATGCTGTGCATCAGGACCGTGAACCCGACCAGCAGCAGCAACGTCAACACCGCCGTGGCCTGCAGGAGCAGGCGACGACGAGGCGTCGAAGCGGTGGTGAGCATTCGGAGTTCCGTGCTGGTCGGTGGTCGTGAGGGCTTCCATGGTGCGGGAGCGGCGCTGGGAGTACAACCCGCTTGGCACTTGCCGCGAGGGAGTGTGGGAACATCCCGCGGCGTTCGGCGTTACAGGACTACGGTACCCCCTGGGGGTATACAACGAGATGTTGGTTGGCCGACAGGAGGAGCGACATGAGCAGCCATGAACACGACACCATGACCCAGCACGGTGGGGGCCGTGGGGCAACGACGTGGTCGATGGCAGCGCAAGCGACGCTGCACTGCCTCACCGGCTGCGCGATCGGTGAAATCCTCGGCATGGTCATCGGCACCGCTACCGGCCTGCACAACACGGGCACGATCATCCTGTCGATCGTGCTGGCGTTCATCTTCGGCTACGCCCTCACCATGCGCGGCGTCATCCGGTCCGGGCTGAGCTTCTCCGCTGCGTTCAAGGTTGCCCTCGCCGCGGACACGGTGTCGATTGCCGTGATGGAGATCATCGACAACACCGTCATTGTCGCAGTCCCCGGCGCGATGGACGCGCAGCTGAACGACTGGCTATTCTGGGGCTCCCTGGCGTTCTCCCTCGTCATCGCGTTCATCGTGACGACCCCGGTGAACCGGTGGATGATCAGCCGCGGCCTCGGCCACGCCGTCGTCCACGGCCACCACTAACACCCCCGAATGAACCGCGGCGTGATGACGGCTAGTATCTGCGTGTGCACGTAGATACGAAGCCATGCGGTCTCAGCCCAGAATCGGAGTACGTCGAGCTCGCGGCAGAGGTGTTCGCGATGCTCGCGGACGCGACCCGCGTGCGGATCATCCTGGCGCTCCGCAACGCGGAGGAGATGTCCGTGAACCACATCGCAGACGTGGTCGACAAGAGTCCTGCCGCGGTGTCGCAACACCTGGCGAAGCTGCGGCTCGCTCGGATGGTGTCCACCCGCCGCGAGGGCACGACTGTGTTCTACCGGCTGACTGACGAGCACGCGGCCGAACTGGTGATCGATGCGGTGCGGCAGGCCGAGCGTGTTGTCGGCGCAGCGTCCCACCACCGAATCGAACGGGCGCAGGCGCCGGCATGAGGACCGCGCTGACGAACCGTGGTGTGCAGGCGGCGCTGATCTCCGCCGTGCTCTTCGGTGCCGGCACCCCGTTCGCCAAGGTCCTCCTTGGGGACGTCAGCCCGTGGATGCTCGCCGGGCTGCTGTACTGCGGTTCCGGACTCGGCTTGACGCTGCTCCGCGTCGTCCGACGTGCACCTCGCGTGCGTCTGGCACGCGCCGATGTGCTCCCGTTGGCTGGGGCGATCGCCGCGGGTGGAGTCGCCGGCCCGGTCCTGCTGATGCTCGGACTGGCGAACATGCCCGCGTCCGGCGCGTCGCTGCTCCTCAACGCGGAAGGGGTGTTCACCGCAGCGTTGGCGTGGTTCGTGTTCCGTGAGAACTTCGACCGCCGCATCGCCCTGGGCATGATCGCGATCGTCGCCGGTGCCGTCGTGCTCAGCGTTCCGTCGGGAGCGAACCTCGGGTCGCCGTGGCCGTCACTGGCGATCCTCGGTGCGTGCCTGTGCTGGGGACTGGACAACAACCTCACCCGGAAGGTGTCCCTCACCGACGCGACCTGGCTCGCCGCGGTCAAGGGCCTCGTCGCCGGCCCGGTGAACCTCGCCCTCGCCTTCGCACTCGGCGCGACCCTTCCCGCCTGGCCCGCAGTCAGCGGTGCGCTGGTCGTCGGGTTCTTCGCCTACGGGGTCAGCCTCGCGCTGTTCATCGTCGCGATGCGCCACGTCGGCACCGCGCGGGCGGGCGCGTACTACTCGATCGCCCCGTTCTTCGGCGCGGTCCTCGCCTTCGCGTTCGGGGACCAGATCACGTGGCCGTTCTTGGTCGCGGGGATCCTGATGGCGATCGGGGTGTGGCTACACCTCACTGAGCGGCACGAGCACGAGCACACGCACCAGCCGATGACGCACGACCATTGGCACACCCACGATGAACACCACCAGCACGACCACGACGACCCCGTCCCGGCCGGCACCTGGCACAAGCACGAACACCACCACGAGCAGGTCACCCACACTCACGAGCACTACCCGGACGCACACCACCGGCACACCCACTGACGCCATCGCTTCCCGTGGCTCGTTCCTCGGGGGGTCAGGGAGGTCGCGGGCGCCAACAAGTGCTCTGTGACACCGCCAGGTAGCGACCTGACAGCAACCGCTGTATGGTCATCGCATGCTGACCAGCGCTTCTCGTGTCGACGTGATGAACCGGCTGGGTCGGGCGATGACGGATCGGACCCGATCGCGCATCCTGCTCGAGCTGCTGGATGGTCCTGGATACCCGGGGCGCCTCGCGGAAACGCTGAGCCTGACGCGGTCGAACGTATCGAATCACCTGACGTGCCTGCGTGGGTGCGGCATCGTCGTCGCTGTCCCAGAGGGACGGTCAACCCGATACGAGATCGCCGACCCGAACATCGGGACGGCGCTGCATGCCCTGCTCGACGTCGTCCTCGCAGTCGATGACGGCGTCGACTGCGTCGACGACGACTGCGACGTCCCGATCGACTGTGAGGTGTCGGCATGACCGCAACAAACGTGTCCGTGACACTGCAGTCGGACCGGAAGAAGGTCCTGCAGCGGCGCATCCGCTGGATCGTCGCCGCGACGATCACCTACAACGTCATCGAAGCGATCATCGCGATCGCCGCCGGCACCGTGTCATCGTCGACGGCGCTGATCGGATTCGGTCTCGACTCGATCGTCGAGGTGCTCTCCGCCGCCGCCGTCGCGTGGCAGTTCGCGGGGCCCGACCCCGAAGCCCGGGAGCGGGTCGCGTTGAAGGTGATCGCGGTATCCTTCTTCGGCCTCGCGCTCTACGTCACCATCGACGCCATCCTGAGCCTGACCGGGCTCCGCTCTCCGGAGCACTCCACGGTCGGCATCATCCTGACGGCAGTGTCGCTGCTGGTAATGCCCGGATTGAGCCTGTTCGAGCGCCGCACCGGGAAGGAGCTCGGATCCGCGTCCGCCGTCGCGGACTCGAAGCAGACCCTGATCTGCTCCTACCTCTCCGCAGCGGTCCTGATTGGGCTGCTATTGAACACCCTGTTCGGATGGGCCTGGGCAGACGCCGTCGCCGGCCTTGTGATCGTCGTGTTCGCCGTCCGGGAGGGACTGGAAGCGTGGCGAGGTGAAGCGTGCGCCGTTCCTGCGTCGGTACTCACCGGCGAACGCGAACACCACGACGACCACGACCACTGCTGCTGAAGCTGCCGGTGCTGCGCCGGTACCCGTTGGAGCTCACCTCGACGGCGGGACCTGTAGCGCTCGCGCTGGCATAAGCAACGACGCATTGGACGGCGGCGGCTGAGGTCACTCGTTCGGACGATCTCGTCCGTTCATTGCGGCGAGCCGTTCGTTGTAGGCGCGAAGCTCAGCGTCGCCGTCGCGTTCCGCCTGACGATCGAGGCGCTTGGCGTCGCGCTTGTCCGACGTGACCCAGTTCCGCACGACGAGCAGCGCGACGAACACCATCGGCAGCTCGGATGCTCCCCACGCGATGCCGCCGCCGGTGTGCTGGTCAGCGAGGAGCGCAGCTCCGTTGGTTTGTCCCAGTGCGCGGAACCAGTCGAGTGCGTACACCTCGGTTGAGGTCATCACTGCGACGCCGAAGAACGCGTGGAACGCCAACGTCGCCAGCAGCGCGATGATGAGGATCGGGTACGCGGGCCGTTTGGGGCCGGGGTCGACGCCGACGAAGACCCAGAAGAACAGGTAGCCGCTCAGCACGAAGTGGACGACCATGACGATGTGCCATTCGTGTGACTGCATCGCGGCTTGGAACGCCGGGGTGAAGTAGAACACCACGAGGGACCCGGCGAAGATCACCCCGGCCACCGCCGGCTTGGCCATGAATTGCATGTACCGCGAATGCACGAACAGCATCAGCCACTCGCGGGCACCGCGGGAGCCGTCGTTCCGCACCGGCAGGGTACGCAGCGCCAGGAGCACGGGTCCGCCGAGGACAAGTGGCAGCGGCACGAACATCATCAGCAGCATGTGCTGGATCATGTGCGAGGAGAAGTGGATCATGCCGTAGACCGCGGGGCCGCCGTTCATCGTCCAGATGAAGATCAGGCAGCCAGCGACCCAGCTGATCGTCCGGCCGACCGGCCACGTGTCGCCGCGCTTGTGGAGCTTGCGGACGGCGTGGAGGTACCAGCCGATGCCGATGACGGCGAGTGCGGTCCAGGCCCAGTCCCAGTGCCATGCGCTCAGGAAGTTCTGCAGGGTCTGGGTGGGCGGGTAGGTGAAGCCGATCAGTCCGTCGCGTGTGTCAGCGCCCGTTTCGGGTGTCTGTGGGATCGGCGGTTGGCTCCGGGACACGGCCACGGAGGCGCCGATCGCGACGGCCATGAAGATGATCTCCGCGAGCGCGAACCGGACGAACAGTCCACGGTTCACTGGGTCACGGAGGAGTCCTGGGACGAGCTTTCGGCGCTGTACGACGCCGGCGATGCCGAGGAGGATCAGTGCGGCCGCTTTCACGGTGATCAGCCACCCGTAGGAGGTGGTGACGAGATCTGCGGGGCCGGTGAGTCGGAGTGCTGCGTTGACGATTCCGGAGAACGCGACAGCGGCGAACGACCAGCCGGCGAGGGTGGAGTATCGGGCAACGACACGGCCGGTCGCTCCCTTGGTCATCGTGCGCAGCAGCAGCACGGCTATGAGCCCGCCGACCCAGACGCACACGCCGATGAGGTGGATGGCGAGCGAGTTCACGGCGTTGGCGTGTTCGAGAGAGCCAGCTGCGTGGCCGGAGAGCGCTAGTGGCAGGAGCGCGAAGATGGCGAAGACCGTGGCGACGGCAATGCTGGTCACGCGCGTTGCAAATGCGGCGATGATCGTTGCGATCAGGACCGCAGTCGCGGAGACGAGGTATACCTGACCGGCTTCCAAGCGGAAGAGGAACTCCGGGAAGGTTCGGGCGAACACGGAGCTCGTGATCGGAGCGCCGATGGTGTTGGCGCCGGTGAACACGATTCCGACCACGGCGGCGAGGAACCAGACCGCGCCGCTCCACGCCGCCCAGCGGACCGCGCGGTACTGCATCCAGGAGGCTTGGCCCCGTTCTTTGCGTTGACCGGGCAGCGCGAACGCGGCGACGATGAGCAGTCCGATCGTGACTGCTGCCATGGCGTCGTGGGCCACGCGAGCGATTGGTAGGCCGTAGTCGACCAGTCGGCCGGCGTCGACGAGCTGTGTCGCTTCGCCGAGCGCACCGGTCAAGGTGAGCCCGAGCAGCGTGCATGCCAGTGCCAGTGGTACCGCGACGACGAGGGTCGAGCGGACGGCCAGTGTGTCCGGTGCAGGGTCACCGGATGCGCCGTGGGTGGCTGCAGCGCGGTGGTTCGTGTCAGTCAATAGGTCATCACAAGTCGTTGTCGGGCCACTGGTTCATCGATGCGTGGCACGTTCAGGGGCGGAGGAACATGCGCGCGATCAGACGTGGGGAGTGTGTTCGTGTTGGCTGTGTCCGGCCGGTTCCAGCTGGAAGGTGGAGTGCTCGACGCTGACATCGAAGTGTTCCGCGACGCACCGCTGCAGGTCATCGAGCAGCGCCGGCACACTGCCATCGGTGAAGCAAGCGGAATCAATGCTGACATGCGCGGTGAGCACCGGCAGGCCCGTCGCGATCTGGGACGCGTGAAGATCGTGCACGTCGATGACGTGTTCGCGCTCGAGCAGGTGCGTGCGGACGTCGTCGAGGTTCAGGCCTGTCGGCGTGGACTCGAGCAACACGTTCACGGTTTCCCGCAGCAGCTTGAACGCCCGCGGCAGAATGAGCACCCCGATGAGAAGCCCGGCGATGGCATCGGCGCCGCCCCAACCGGTGACGGCGATGATGATCGCGGCGATGATGACGGCGACGGACCCGAGGGCGTCGTTGAGGACCTCGAGGAACGCGGCTCGGAGGTTGAAGTTCGCGTTCCGTCCAGAGGCGAGCACCAGGATCGACGCGACGTTACCGACGAGGCCGATGATGCCGAAGACGAGCAACCCCCCGGAGGCGATCTCCGGAGGGGCGAACAACCGCTGAACCCCTTCGACGAGGACGAACAACCCGACCGCGAGCAGGACCGCTGCCTGTGCCGTGGCAGAGAGCACCTCAGCGCGGGCGAAGCCCCAGGTGCGCTTCGCAGTCGTGGGTCGTCGTGCGAGGTTCGCCGCGACGAGTGCGGTTGCCAGCCCGCCGGCGTCGGTGAGCATGTGTGCTGCGTCGACGAGGAGCGCGAGGCTGTTGGTCGCAATGGCACCGATGACTTCGGCGACGAGGATCGTTGCGGTGATGCCGAAGGCGATCGCGAGGCGACGACGGTTCACGGCGTGAGCGTCGATGCCATGGTCGTGCGGAGTGCTCATGCGTCGTGCTCCGTGTTGTGATGGTGCCGGACAACATCGCCGACGGTGTGCTCGGCCTGGAAGATGGCGTCATGCACCAGCTTGTTGGCGTGGTCGTTCGCGAGGCGGTAGTAGACCCGGTTGCCCTCCTGCCGGGTGGTGACCATGCGGGCCATGCGCAGCTTCGCGAGATGCTGCGACACGGCAGCCTGCGACCGGTCAACGACCGCAGCGAGGTGCCCCACCGGCATCTCCTCCTCCCGCAGGGCGAGGACGAGGCGGATGCGAGTCGGGTCGGCGAGCATGGCGAAGATCTCGGCGGCCAATTCAACGTGTGCATCATCGAACTCCGCCAACCCCACATTCGAATATTCGCTCATGCGAATATGGTTGCATGTTGATGGTGAGGTGTCTACCGTCGGGTGGCATGGAATCGCTGGCGTGGATACCGACCGCACCACCAACCCTTGCCGCGTTGCTCGCACCGACATTGCAGCCCGTGCCCGTGATCCCCGTGATCGCGGTGCTGCTCGCTGTCGCGTACGTGACCGGATGGGTACGCCTGCGACTGCAACGTCGGCCGTGGCCGGTGTGGCGTGGCGTGCTGTTCCTGACCGGCTGTGCCTTGCTTGCTGTCACGATGGGCGCCGGCATCGAGGGCTACGGCTTCGTGCTGTTCTCCGCGTTCATGTTTCAGCAGCTCACACTGATGATGACCGTTCCGCTGCTGCTCGTCCTCGGCGCACCGGGCACGTTGCTCCTGCGAGCGACACCGCATCGCGGTCCCGGTCGGCTGGTGTTGCAGACGGCGATGTTCGGTCTGCGGTCACGGCTCGGACGGTTCCTGCTGCATCCCGGGTTCATGATTCCGCTGTTTCTGATCACCTTCTACGGCCTCTACCTGACCAGCGCCGCGGACGCGCTCCTCCAGACGTGGGCCGGACACGTTGGCCTCGAGCTCGCGTTCCTCGCCGCAGGGGTGCTCTTCACCGCGCCGCTGATCCCGACCGACCCGTTGCCGCGCCGGCAGGGGCATCTCGGGAGGCTGCTGGATGCGTTTCTGGAGATGCCGCTGCATGCCTTTTTCGGTGTCATCCTGATGATGGCGACCGTGCCGCTCGTGCCCGCGTTCACGGACATTCCCGCGGCATGGGGCATCACCCCGGTCGGTGATCAAGCGTTCGCGGGCGGTCTGGCCTGGTCCTACGGAGAGGCACCGTCGCTCGCGTTGGTGCTGATCCTGATGACCAGCTGGTTCCGCCACGAATCTCGGAAGAGTCGGGAGCGCGACCGTGAGATTGATCGCGACGGCGACCCTGATCTGGACGCCTACAACGCGCACCTCGCTCGGCTGCAAGGACGGACCACCTCACCCCACGAGCAGCACGGATGACCCACCGGCACCGCATGCTCGGGCACCCCGGACACACCCAGCGAACTCACCTGTACTCCTTGACAGCGTCCTGCAGAATGGATGCGGCCGCACCGATCGGGCCATCCTCATCATGACGACACTTCGCCACCTCCTCCCGCTCCGGCTGCTTCGTGCTGCCACCGCGGTGATCGCAGCCGTTCTGTTGTTGCTCGGTGCGATGACGTTGCAGAACCTGGCCGCGCACACGGACGACCCGGTGGCGAGCCTCACTGGCGCATCTACCGTGTCCGATCTGGAACAGGGCACTCCCGGCACCGTTCACGTGGACCAGCATGAGGGCGTCAGTGGAATCTTCTGCGCATTGTTGGGGCTGGCGGCGTTGGTGATGAGTGCCGGCCTGGTCCTGGCATTGCTCGCGCTCGACCTCCGCCGGCCGTTGTTCTCCTTGTCCCGGGTCCTCGCCAGACTGCGGCCGCGGCTCATCCGACAGGACCAGACAGCGGTCTCGCTGACGGTTCTGTCGATCGCACGCGTCTGATTCTCCTTCCGGACGACCCCGCAACGCGGGGCCGTCGAATGCGTCCTGCCCGCTTAACGGAAGCCTTCCCGCAGACCTGTGACGAACCAGACCGCCCTCGTACCCGATTCCCCAACTCCCCTCACACGACGCGCAGCCCTCGACGCTGAACGCCACGCCCAGCGAGCCCGCACCCCTCGGCAGCTCCGACACCGGCCACTTCCCCGTCCGCGACCCATCGCCGGCGTGCCCTCCCCGGCTCGCCCGAGGAGGGCTGTCTCCTCGCAGTTGGCGATAACGAGTGCAGCAGCAGCCGTCGTGCTCTTCGCAACTGCCGCACTGCCCGGGCCGGCAACGGCATCCGTGGCCGCGCCGGCGACAATCCTCACCCCCGGCGCGAGCGGGCAGAGCCTCCAGGTAGCAGCCGCCGCATTGGACCCAACTGCCCAACGCGACTCCTTCACCGTCAGCACCCCAACCGTGGTCGGCAGCGCACCGGCTACCGCGGCCGGTGAGGTGGGCGCCGTCACCGGCGGGGGCGATGTTCGCTGGCCGTTCCCCGGTCCGGTGCCGCAGAGCTCCGGGTTCGGATATCGCATCGCGCCATGCGCCACCTGCTCGACAGCGCATCAGGGCCTCGACCTCACCCCCGGATCTGGAACTCCCATCGGTGCGGTCGCCGCGGGCGTGGTCCGCGTCTCCGGCATGCACTCTGAGTTCGGGCAGTACGTGATCATCGACCACCAGGTCGGCGGGCAGCTCGTGTCCACGCTCTACGCCCACATGATCATCGGTTCATCCCCGCTCCGGACGGGGCAACGCGTCGCCGCTGGCGCTCGAGTCGGGCTTGTCGGATCTTCTGGCCGCAGTACCGGAGCGCACCTGCACCTCGAGGTGCATCAGGGCGGCGCCACTCCCATCGATCCGGCAGCGTGGCTGCGCAGCAACGTCGGCCGCAACTTCTAACAGGAAGGCACCCGTGCGACTTCGCACCCTCATCGCAACCTTCATCCCGGCAACCGTGCTCGCCACAGCACTGACCGTTGCTGCCCCGGCAAGTGCGCACGACGCACTCGCATCAGCAACGCCCGCCGCAGACACAACCATCAGCGGCGACCTCGACACGGTCACCCTGACGTTCTCCGAGCAGCCCTTGGCGTGGCTGGAATCCGGACTAGTGATCAGCGTCACCGGACCCAACGGCGCCGAAGTCACCACGGGCACATTGGAAGTCGACGGCAGCACCCTCACCAAATCCGTCGATATCACTGCCCCCGGCACGTACAACCTCGCCTGGCGCAGCGTCTCGGTGGATGGGCACCCGATCTCCGGTGGCTACCAGTTCACCTCCACCGGCAGCACCGCATCTGCAACGCCGACCGCGTCAGCCGCACCGTCGGCGCCTTCCGCAAGCGCCTCTCCGACAGCAGCAGCAACGGTGTCAGCGCAGGACGGAGGGAGGGACACCAGTCCGGCGATCTGGGCCCTGGGTGGTCTGACCGGGCTGTTCGTCCTCGCAATCGTCGGGATCCTGCTCATCACCCGCCGCCGGCCAAAGGCTCCCGAATGATGCGGCGCACCACGCTCGCCGGGGCCACAGTCATCGCGATCCTCATCGCTGCGCTGCCTGCAACACCCGCGGCGGCAGCAACGGCACCGAGCTGGGTGGACGTGCTCCGCGCCCGAGGCGACGAAGCGGCCGCCTCCCGGCAGGCCGAGCAGATCGCCGCGCTCGTCACCGAACTCGAGGATACGACCGTGACAGCCAAGGCGGCCGCTGATGCTCGCGGACGGGAGTTGCAAGTCGCGCAGGATGCCGCAGATGCCGCAGCTGGCCGCTTCGACACGCTCACCGCGCAGGCCGACGAAGCACGAGCGGACGCCGCGGGCGCGGAGGAGCAGATCGCGTCCTGGTCGGCGTATCTCTCACGGTCGGCAGGACGCGATCTCACGGTGAGCATCACGACGGACACTGACGATCTCCTCTCCCGTCTCGGCACAGCATCCAAAGTCACCGACACCATGAACACCACGCTCCGAGACGCCGCGACCAAGGCTGGGACCGCGACGGCGTTGAGCAAGCAAGCGAAGGCAGCGAAACGGAAGCGAGATCAGCTCCGGAACACCGCTGCCGGCGCCTTCACCGCAGCGTCAACGGCCGCTGCAGAGGCCGCCGCTGCGGAGGCCACGCAGCGCAGCCGACAGCGGGAACTCAACGACCAGCTCGCGGTGCTGCGCAACCGGACGTTGAGCACGGAGGCTGCATACACGGAGGCAGAGCGGCGCCGGGCCGCCGCTGCACGAGCCGCCGCGGCTGCTGCTGCAGCACAAGCTGCGCAGAACCGTCCGCAGCGCCCCTCGAATCCCGGCGCCGTCTCCGCTGCCGGGTGGACGATGCCGATCACGTCGTACAGCTCCTACCAGGCCTACGGCAACCGGCTGCACCCGGTCCTCGGCTACTACCGCCTCCACGCAGGCGATGACTTCGGAGCGGCATGCGGCACCGGCCTGTACGCCGCATCCGCCGGCACCGTCACCTACGCCGGCCCCTACGGCGGCTACGGGAACCTCATCACCATTGACCACGGCGGCGGCGTCACCACCAACTACGCGCACATGTTCCCCGCCGGCGTGCAGGTCGCCGTCGGCCAGCGTGTCGGCGCCGGACAGAAAATCGCGGAAGTCGGCAATGCCGGACTCTCAACCGGCTGCCACCTGCACTTCGAGGTGCGCCAGGGCGGCACCGCGATCCCGCCCACCCCGTTCCTCAACGGCAAGGGGGCCTGATGGGGCCCGTCCGGACGACCTGGTCCGCCGTGCAGGTCGTTGTCCTGACGATCACCGTTGCAGCGTGCAGCGTGATGCTGCTCCGTGACGGCCCAGGGCCCGGTGGCATCTACGTCATCGGCGCGGTCTGCTTCGGGCTCGCCCTCATCGGCCACATCACCGTTCTCCTCCTCGCACGTTCCGCTCGACGCCGCGCCCCGTCTCCCACCCAGCAAGGGACCCCATGACTCGTAGCACTCGCATCGGTGTCGTTTCCGGCCTCATCGCCGGCGCACTCGTCCTGATCATCGTCGCCGTCTTCGTCATCCGCGCCAACGTTCCCGCAACACCAACCGCAGCAATAGCAACATCCTCAAGCCCAACCGGTGCCGTCACGCCAACACGAGTGCTCGGGCCCTCCGGCAAGGGCACCGTGACCGTCGTCGAATTCCTCGACTTCGAGTGCGAAGCATGCGCGGCCTTCTACCCCTACGTCGAGGATCTCCGCCAGAAGTACGAGGGCGACGTCACCTTCGGATTCCGATACTTCCCCCTCCCCGGCCACGGCAACTCCCGCACTGCTGCCGCCGCCGTGGAAGCCGCCGCTCAGCAGAACAGGGTCGAGGACATGTACAAGCGCATGTACGAGACGCAAGAGGAGTGGGGCGAGCGAGGCACCGATTCCCAGGCGGAACGCTTCCGCGGCTACGCGGAGGACCTCGGTTTGGACATGAGCCGATACGACCGCGACGTCACCAGCAAGGCAGTGCTCGAGCGCATTCAACGGGATGTCAATCTCGGAACGACACTGGGCGTGAACAGCACACCCACGTTCTTCATCAACGGCGAAATGGTTCCCCTGCGGACCTACACGGACCTGGAAGCTGCTGTGGCCGACGCGGTACAGGAAACACGATGACCGGCTTTCGATCGCGGCGCCGAGGAGCCGCCCTGACGGCGGCCGCCATTGTGGCGGTGATGCTGTTTGCTGGATGTTCTGGCGGGCAGAACGGCGCGCTGAGCTCCCAGTACCGCGGTGGTGAAACGAAGAACTACGTCTCCGGCGACGGCACCGTGACGCAGGTGCCAACGTCCAACCGAGGCACACCCGTGCGCTTCGACGAGACCGCGATGGACGGGACGCAGCTGAACAGCATGGGGCTCCGCGGGCAGGTCGTCGTTCTCAACTTCTGGTACGCCTCCTGCCCGCCGTGCCGTGCTGAAGCGAAGCACCTCAACACGGTCGCCGAGCGCTTCGAAACCAAAGACGTGCAGTTCATCGGTGTGAATGTCCGCGACGCTCAGGGCACCGCAGAAGCCTTCGAACGCCGCTTCAACGTGACCTACCCGTCGATCCTCGACAACGACACCGGTCGCATGCAACTCGCCCTCTCCGGCGACGTGGCGCCAAACGCAGTGCCCACCACGATCGTCCTCGACACCCGCGGGAGGGTCGCCGTGCGGATCCTCGGGGCCATCGGCGGGCCGGGAACCCTCGCCACCCTCATCGAAGACGAGCTCACCCGAGCATGAGGAGCAGCCCCCCACCACGCCAGACCGACGCCGAACGCCGCCCAGGTTCTCGACGCAGGCGCTCCCTCGCGACGGTCATCGGGGTCGCAGTCCTCGTCGCGGCCGTCGATCAGCAGACCAAGCTGTGGGCGCTCTGGCTCCTCGACCCGCACCGGACCCTCCCCGTCCTCGGTGACCTCGTCGGCTTGCAACTGGCGTTGAACCGCGGAGCGGCATTCTCTCTCGCAGAAGGGCGAACCTGGATACTCTCCGTCCTCGCAGCGCTCGTGGTGGTCAGCCTGCTGGTGTGGGCGGCGACGGGCCTCCGACTCATCATCGCTGTCGGTGTCGGCTGTTTAGTCGGTGGCGCAGCCAGTAACCTCAGCGACCGGCTCACCCGCGGGGAGAATCTCGGCGAAGGTGCCGTTGTCGACATGATCAACTACGCCGACATCGCGATCGGCAACGTCGCGGACATCGCCATCCTCGTCGGCGTCGTCATCCTCGCGGTCACCTTCTCTCGGTCCCCGTACCCCCGATCTCAAAACGGCAAAGACGCTCCTCCCGACGCCTCCAACCACCCCACTGGGGCCCGAAACCAGGAGCCTCGATGACGTTGCAGGAGACGGTCTTCAGTGGGCAGATGCTGGCTGCCGTTCCGATTGCCATGCTCGCCGGGCTCATCTCGTTCGCGTCCCCATGCGTTCTTCCGCTGGTGCCGGGGTACCTGGGCTTCATCAGTAGCTCCGCGTCCACGGTAACAACGCGACGCACTCTCGGCGGAGCCGCGCTCTTCGTCGTCGGGTTCGGCCTGGTGTTCGTCGCCTACGGTGCAGCCTTCGGCACCGCTGGCGCATGGCTGTTCCGATGGCAGGACGTCATCATCCGCCTCCTGGGGCTCGTCGTCATCCTCATGGGAGCCGCATTCATCGGGCTCTTCGGGCCACTCCAACGGACCGTCCGAACATCATGGAGGCCGCGACCCGGTCTTCTCGGAGTACCGCTCCTCGGCGCGACGTTCGGACTGGGCTGGACGCCCTGCTTCGGCCCCACCCTCGCCACCATCACCGCTCTCAGCCTCGACTCCGGTACAGGTCTCCGCGGCGCAGCCCTCGGCTTGGCCTACTGCCTCGGCCTCGGCATTCCCTTCATCGTCGTCGCTGCCGGCTTCGGATGGGCCAGCCGAACAGTGACGTTCCTACGGGCCCACATCCGGGCGATCAATCTCCTCGGCGGATGCATCCTCATCGCCACCGGGATCGCCATGCTGACCGGCGTCTGGACCCTCGTCATGTCCGTCCTGCAAGGCATGATCGCGAACACAACAGTCGTCCTGTAGTCCCCCAGTCGGACGCAGTCCGTAATCGCCGACGGCGTCGGGGCGACCGCCCAACATTCCTAGCCTGGCCTCGAGCTCTCCACAGAACCACGGTCCTCGAGCGAGCCTTCCCCGACCCCACCCCCTGGTCACCAGAAGACGCGCGACCGATGCGGGACGCCGTCACGGAACACATCAGCGAGAGCTCCGGCAGCCGTAACGACCGGCCTACCCGACACAAAGCGATGCCAGAAGCACGACACAGAGCGAAGCTGCTCACAGGGTTTTGAACAGCACTCGGGGCGGCGCGTTGCCCACTCGGCTCTACCTGTCCAGAAACGATCGTTTTAGGCGCGTCGATTGGACCAACCGAAGTGTTTCGGGGCCCGTGGAAATCGTGACTATCGGGCTGGCGTGGTGATGAGGCTGGCGAGCGTGTCGAGCGCTCCTGGCACCAAAGTGAAGTACGCCCAGGTGCCGCGCTTCTCGCGGTGGAGGATCCCGGCGTCGACGAGGACCTTGAGGTGGTGCGACACGGTCGGCTGTGACAAGCCGAGCGGTTCCTGCAGGTCGCAGACGCAGGCCTCGGCGCCGTCGTGTGCGGCGACCATCGAGATCAGCCGGAGCCGTGCCGGGTCGGCGATCGCTTTGAGCGACTTCGCGAGGACCTCGGCGGATGCCTGGTCCATCGCCTCGGTGGTGACGGGCGAGCAGCACGCCGTAACGTCCTGGATGGGAAGCAGCTCGATCGTCATGGGCTCATCCTCCCACGGGCTTCGACACGCGTCTATATTTGCGTCCATCGATATCGACGTGCTTCGATGTAGACGCCGGGTTCCGGCTCCCGCTCGATCCGTGAAGGACCAGCTTGATGACTCACCTCCTCGCCGTCGGTGGCAGTGACGCCGGCATCGCCGCGGCGCTCCGCGCCCGTGAACTCGACCCGACCACGGATGTGACGGTGGTACTCGCGGACGAGTTCCCGAACTTCTCCATCTGCGGCATCCCGTACTGGGTGTCCGGCGACGTTGCCACGGAAGCGTCCCTCGCGCACCGCACCCGCGCCGACCTCGAAGCCGCCGGCATGACCGTCCGCTCCTCCACCTGGGCCTCCGCCATCGACATCGACCGTCGCTTGCTGACCGTCACCGGTCCCGTCGGCGAGGAGGAGATTGCCTACGACGAGCTGCTGATCGGCACCGGCGCCGAGCCGGTCCGCCCCGCCGGGGTGCCGTTCGGGGAACCGGGCATCCACCTGCTGCACTCGATGACTGATGCCGAGCAGGTCGTGGCCGCCCTCGAGCTGCTGCCCGCGGGCAGCCGGGTCGCCGTGGTTGGTGCCGGCTACATCGGCCTGGAGATGACCGAGGGCCTCGTCGCGCGCGGGTTCGACACGACGCTGATCCAGCGCGGCCCGGAAGTGCTCTCCACCCTCGACCCGGAACTCGGTTCCCTCGTCACCGCCGAGGTCCGCCGACACGGCGCGACCGTGCTGACCGGTTCCACTGTCACCGGGATCACCCCGGCCGTCGGCGGGCAGTGGCGCGTCGCCACCAGTTCCACATCCGGCGACGCGGAGGGCACATTTGCCCTCGTGGTCGTCTGCGTCGGCGTCCGCCCGGTCACGGACCTCGCCGTCGCCGCCGGTGTGCAGCTGGGCCAGTCCGGCGCGATCGTCGTCGACGAGTCCATGCGAACCGGTGTGCGGCATGTTTGGGCGGCCGGTGATTGCGTCGTGACGCACCACCGCCTCCTCGGCACGACGTGGTTGCCGCTCGGAACGACGGCGCACAAGCAGGGCCGGGTCGCCGGAGAGAACATGCTCGGCGGCAGCAAGGTCTTCGCAGGTTCGGTGGGGACGCAGGTGGTGAAGGTGTTCGATCTCGTCGCTGCCCGCACCGGCCTCCGCCAGCACGAGACCGGCGCGCTGGGCGTGTCGCCGTTGACGCGGGTGACGGTGGCGGATGACCACAAGCGGTACTACCCGGGTGCCGTCCCGCTGACGATCAGCGTCACCGGCGACCAGACCACCGGCCGGCTCCTCGGTGCGCAGATCGTCGGTCAGCGCACGGCGGAGATCAGCAAGCGCATCGACACGTTCGCCACCGCCCTCCACGCGGAGCTCACTGTGGACGACGTCATCGATCTCGACCTCAGTTACACGCCGCCGCTCGGGTCCCCGTGGGACGCCGTGCAGGTCGCCGCGCAGGGCTGGGAACGCGCCGCCGCAGCGGCGAACCAAGCCGGGGTGAGCGCCTGATGGTGATGGCTGTGGTCGCTGCGGCGATCTTCGTCGCGACGCTCGTGGTGGTGATCTGGCAGCCGAAGGGGTTCCCGATCGGCTACACCGCGCTCATCGGCGCCGTCATCGCCCTCGCCACCACTGTCGTCGGACTCTCCGACATCCCGACGGTGGTCGGGATCGTGTGGAACGCGACGCTGACGTTCGTCGCGGTGGTGCTGATTTCGTTGATCCTCGACGAGGCCGGGTTCTTCGAGTGGGCTGCGCTCCACGTTGCCCGCTGGGGTCGCGGCAACGGACGGCTGCTGTTTGTCCTCATCGTCGGTCTCGGTGCCGTCATCGCCGCGGTGTTCGCCAACGACGGTGCCGCGTTGATCCTCACCCCGATCGTCGTCGGGATGCTCCGCGCGTTGAAGATGCCGCAGAAGGCTGCGCTCGGGTTCATCCTCGCCACCGGGTTCATCGCCGACACCGGCAGTCTGCCGTTGGTGGTGTCGAACCTGGTCAACATCGTCTCCGCCGACTACTTCCACCTCGGGTTCGCCGAGTACGCCGCAGTCATGATCCCCGTCGGCATCGTCTCCGTCCTGGCCTCCCTCGGGATGCTGCTGCTCTACTTCGGCAAGAGCATCCCGAAGCGGTACGACGTCCTCGCCCTCACCAGCCCCGCCGCGGCGATCACGGACCGGGCGACGTTCCGCGCCGGTTGGGTCGTCCTGGCGCTGCTGCTGGTCGGCTACTTCGCCGCCGACCCACTCGGTGTGCCGCTCGCGGCCGTCGCTGGTGTCGGGGCGGTCGTGATCGTGCTCGTTGCCGCCCGGCAGCCCGCG
>Ga0265798_10003640_pt1 | contig 21753 bp, 20 predicted proteins | sample P3T30metagenome_FD_192430 | JGI IMG/M metagenome (GOLD analysis project Ga0265798, IMG submission 192430) | Plant litter microbial communities from East Loma Ridge, Irvine, California - P3 T30 | ecosystem: Environmental > Terrestrial > Plant litter > Unclassified | place: USA: California... | reverse complement strand
AGTGGCGGCGATTGCGGCCAGGCCGGTGGCGCCGCTGCGCACCACGCTGGCCGAGGAGTTCGACCGCGCCGTCGCGATCCGGCGCCAGGCCGCGGGGCTGGTGAAGACCGTGATGCAGGATGCGCGCCTGGGCAAGGCGGTGGAGGTGGACAAGGTGTCGCCGGTGGTCGAGAACATCACGGCCTCCATCCTGCGCAACGCCAGTGCCTTGCTGGGCCTGTCGTACATCAAGAACAAGGACGACTACACTTTCCTGCATTCGGTCAGCGTGTGCACGCTGCTGGTCGCGTTCTGCCGCTCGCGCAAGATGGACGACGAGACCATCTACCAGGCCGGCATCGGCGGCCTGCTGCACGATACGGGTAAAGCGCTGGTGCCGGACCATATCCTGAACAAGCCCGGCCGCCTGACCGACGAGGAATTCGACATCGTGCGCCGCCATCCACGCGATGGCTACGAGATCCTGCGCCGTTCGCCGGAGATCGGCGCAATCCCGCTCGACATCACGCTGCATCACCACGAGCGGCGCGACGGCACCGGCTATCCGGACCGCCAGGGCGCCGAGCAGATCAGCGAACTGGCGCAGATGGCGGCCATCGTCGACGTCTACGACGCGATCACGGCCGACCGCTGCTATCACAAAGGGATGCCGGCGGCGGAAGCGCTGCGCAAGATGTACGAGTGGAGCAAGTTCCACTTCAATCCGACGCTGACCCAGGAGTTCATGCGCTGCGTCGGCATCTACCCGGTCGGCACCCTGGTGCTGCTGGAATCGGGCCGCCTGGGCGTGGTGGTCGAGCCGCACGAGACGAGCCTGCTGACGCCGAAGGTGAACGTGTTCTTCAGCACCAAGAGCCAGATCTACATCAAGCCGGAGACGGTCGACCTGTCGCGCGGCCTCGGCTTCGGCGGCGGCGACAAGATCGTGCGCCACGAATCGCCCGAGAAGTGGAAGGTGGACCCGATGCGCTTCATGGCGCTCGCGGCGTAATCCTCAGAAGAATTCGGCGGTGTCGTTCGACGCCACCGCCTGCAGCACGCCATGCGAGACCAGGTCGTCGTAGTGGCAGGCCTGGTTGCGGCCATTGCTCTTGGCATAGTACAGCGCCTGGTCGGCGTGGCCCAGGGTCACCACCGGCGATTCGTAGGCGCTGATGCTGACGAAACCCACGCTGACCGTTACCCGGCCCACCTGCGGGAACTCGTGGCTCTCGACATTGGTGCGGAAGCGCTCGATGATCTTCCAGGCGTTTTCCAGCGTGGTGGAGCGCAATAACACCACGAATTCCTCGCCGCCGAAGCGGAACACCCGATCCTGGACCCGGAACGACGACTGCAGCAGGTTGGCGATCAGGATCAGCACTACCTCGCCATACAGGTGGCCGAACTTGTCGTTGACGGCCTTGAAGTGGTCGACGTCGACCACCGCCAGCCATTGTTTTTCCGGGCCATGCAGCTGGCGCCGTTCGGCCGTGCCGGGCAGGCGCGGATCCTGCTCATGGGCGCTGTGCAGCATGCGCGCCAGTTGGTCGTCGAAGGTCTTGCGGTTGAGCAGGCCGGTCAGCGAGTCGCGCTCGCTGTAGTCCAGCAGGTTCTGGAAATTGCGGTAGACGCCGACGATGCCGCCGACGGTGTGGATGGTGTCGCTGCTGAAGGGCTGGTCGTTGCGCAGCTCCAGGCAGGTGCTGGCCTTGTCGCCGAACCAGATCGGCAACCACAGGATGCGCTCGCCGTCGGCGCCGGACTCTTCGGCGCTGGTGCGGTGTTCGACCAGGCAGCGTGCCAGTTCCGGGCTCAGGGGCTCGCCGAGGACGCCCTCGTGGGCGTCTTCCAGACGCGCTTCGCCGCCCGCCCGGATCGATGCACGGGAACGCAGGTACTGCTGTCCAGCCACGGTGGCAATGCTCAGAATGCGCGTCTGCGCGGCGCCGGCCAGTTCCTGCACTGCCGAAATCACGGAGATGTCGAGCATCGCGTGATCGCGGTGGCCGGTCATGTCCACCATGTGTTTCAGAAGCGAGTCCATGTCGTTCTCAGCAATGTAATCCACCGACCTGCCGGCTGGGAGCAGACGCCGTCGCGTTCGCAGGTATCTGGCATGTCACAAAGAGCAAGCGAAACAGCATATAGGCTTTTTGCATTCTAGGCAATTATGCAGAAGCAATTTTTTTTCCGCGCTCAAGCTATTTTCGCAGGAACCGCCCTGATCCAGGGCACCCCATCCCTGGGGTAAATAATTCCTTACGACAAAAATTAGTTCCTTGTGGAAAACTTGCGTGCAGTCAACTTGCCGCGCGGCATCATCTTTTATAGTGAACTCACTGACACGGAAATGCGAAGCAAACCAGTCGCAAGAAGCGCAGTTGTCGCAGTCAGCGCCCTCCGGTCAGCAGTTGTTGTTACCAACCTACCATATGGGAGCACATCATGAGCAACTTTACTTCCGCTTTCAAAGCTTTTATTGCTGACGAGAACGGTGTAACCGCGATCGAGTATGGCCTGATCGCTGCGTTGATCGGCCTGGTGGTCGCTGTGGGCGCAAAAACCCTGGGCGGCGATATCTCGAAGGCCTTCACCGATATCGGCATCAAGCTGACCGATGCCGTAGCAGGTAAGTAAGCTCGGTAACCCCCTGGGCATTACGCCTGGGGGGTTTTTTGTTCCGGAGGACACGATGCCGATCGAACATTACCGCGAAGTGGTGCTTTTTCTTCTGGTAAACATCGCTGCAGTTCAGGATCTGGCAACGCGCCGTATTCCGAACCGGCTGCTGCTGGCCGGTCTGGTCGGCGGCCTGCTATTGCGTCTGTTGTCGCCCAATCCCGGCGCCTCCCTGCTCTCCGCGCTTGGCGGCATGGGGGTCGGGCTGGTGATGTTCCTGCCTTTTTATCTACTGCGCGGCATGGCCGCCGGGGACGTCAAGATGATGGCAGTCGTGGGCGCTTTTACCGGACCGCAAGGGGCATTCGAGGTCGCTGTGCTGAGCTGGTGCATCGGCGGTGTCATGACGCTGCTGCTGGTGTTGTTGCGTGGACGTTTGCGTCTTGTGCTGGGCAACCTCGGCCGCATGCTGGGCGGGGCGACGATACCGGGCATGGGACTGGGCGATCCCGCAGGGCCCGCAAGTGCCGGCTCCATACCTTATGGACCGGCGATCGCACTTGGCGCGATCGTCTGCCTGGTCCGCCAATACGGTTGAGTCCGCCTTTGGTGAAACGCAAGAGTGGGCCTGGGACCGATGGCTAGAATCAATTCCGACACATTTCGGAAAACATGCAGTTCTTAGGGGATTCCGATGATTGAAACGCTATCGACAGGCAGTACTGCGACGCTGCCGCGCGCCGCGCAAGCGATGCCCCCAAGTGGCCCGGACATCGCCCCGATCCTGCCGCGCCAGGCCAAGACAGTGCGCGACACCGGGCTCGAGCCGCGCTTCGTGACCGACCTCCTGCTCAAGTCGATCCAGGCGGGCGGCAAGGTGCAGCTGGCGGTCCTGGCAGGCAAGCTGCGCCTGTCGATCAGTGTGCTGCGCGAGGTACTCAACCCCCTGATCGCCGAACAGCAGGTGGAAGTGGCGTGGTGTGGCGAATCCGACATCGACATGCAGTACCAGCTGACCGCGATCGGTCAGCGTGGCGCCGCCGATGCCCTGGCCCGCTGCCGTTATGTGGGACCGGCGCCGGTGACGCTCGCATCCTATCGCGCGATGGTCGAGCGCCAGGCGCTGCGGCACGCGGATGCCGAGCGCGTCACGCCAAACCAGTTCGCCAGCGCGCTGGGGGAGGACGGACTGGCACCGGCCACGCGTGACATTCTGGGCACGGCTCTTCATGCGCGCCACTCGCTGCTGTTATACGGGCCGTCCGGCAGCGGCAAGACCCATCTGGCCCGCAAACTGGGGCGCCTGCTGCCGGGCCCGATCGCAGTGCCGTATGCACTGATGGTCGGGCGCCAGGTCATCCGCCTTTATGATCCTGCCCTGCATGTGACGCCATCGATGCCGCGCCAGCAGGAGGAAAGGCGCAGCTGCGATGCGCGCTGGACCGTGTGCGAACGTCCCCTGGTGCATGTCGGTGCCGAGCTGGGACGGGAGATGCTCGACCTGCGCTTCGACGTCGACGAGGGCGTCTACCATGCGCCGCCGCACCTGCAGGCGAATAACGGCATGCTGGTGCTCGACGATGTCGGCCGCCAGCGCATTCCGGCCGCGGAGCTGCTCAATCGCTTCACCGGGCCGCTCGGCACGGGTGTCGACCAGCTGACCCTGCAGGGCGGCCAGACCGAGTCGATGCCCTTCGATGTCGCCACCGTGTTCGCGACCAACCTGGACCCGGTCGCGATCTTCGACGATGCCGCGCTACGCCGCATCAACTACAAGGCCGGGATCGGCGCATGGTCCGCCGAGGCCTACCGGATGCTGTTACGCCGCCAGTGCCGCCTGCGGCGCATCGATTACGACGACAGCTCGGCCGATTACCTGATCGAACAACTGCATGCCCAGTCCCGGCGGGCGCTCCTGGCTTGCTATCCAGCCGAACTGCTGGATCGCATTGTCGATTTCGCCGGCTTTGCAGGGCGTGAGCCGCGCCTGACCGTTGCTGCGGTCGAGCAGGCCTGGCGCAGCATGTTCATCGCTAGCAAGCAGGAGGCTTGAATGAAGAACAAGCGTGCTTTGATCGTGATGACGGTTGCGATCCTGTTCGGTCTCGCCGCCGTGGTGTTCGCTTCGCGCTGGCTGCTGAACCAGCCGGGAAGCAGCAGCGGACGCATCGCCGTGGCGGCGTCCGACATCAGTCTCGGCCAACGGCTTGCGCCGGAAATGTTCAAGCTGACCGAGTGGCCGGCCGACAGCGTGCCGAAAGGCGCCTTCACCGATCCCCAGAAACTCAATGGCCGTGTCCTCAAGAGCAACCTGCTGATGGGCGAACCGGTCAGCGAGGCCAAGCTGGCGCCGAACGGTACGCTGGGCGGACTCTCGGCCCTGATCAGCGAAGGCAAGCGCGCGATCACGGTGCGCGTCAACGATGTCATTGGTGTCGCCGGCTTCGCTCTTCCGGGTAATTACGTCGACATCATCGTCAGCACCCAGAAGGACCCGCAGCCGGGTACGGAGGCGCGCGAGCAAAGCATTTCGAAGATCGTGCTGGAGCGGATCCTGGTGCTTGCCGTCGCCCAGGAGGTCAATCGCGATGAGACCAAGCCGAAAGTGGTCAATGCGGTCACGCTCGAAGTCACGCCGGAGCAGGCTGAAAAGCTCGACCTGGCACGCAGCGTCGGCAACTTGTCGCTGGCACTGCGCAACCAGGTCGATCCGCAGTCGGCGAGCACCGAAGGAGCGACCAAGCTGACTCTGCTGCCGGGAACGGCGCCGGCGGTGCCCAAACCGGCACCCAGACCAGTTGCGGCACGTCCGGCACCGGTCGTGGTGAAGGTGGCTGCACCGGTGAAGCGCGATTGCGTCACCGTACTCAACGGCCTGCGCATGACGCAGGAGTGCTTCTGAATCTGTCTCGGGGTAATGCCATGAACGGATGCCTGCTGCATACAACGATGTTTCGCTGCCTGCTGGCCGCTGGCCTGGCGTTTTCCGCCAGCGGTTCCGCATCAGCTGCCAAACCGATCCAGTCCGCGGACGCCGCGAGCCAGACTGCGAGAGCACGTTCCGACGCCGGGCCGCGCTGCCAGGGTGAAGCTGCAAAACCCGCCCAGCTCACACTGGAGTTGGGCAAATCGAAACTGATGCAACTGCCGGAACAGGTTCAGCACCGCAGCGTCGGCAATCCGGCGGTGGTGCAGGCCCTGCTGGTTGCGCCCGACACGCTGTACATCGCCGGCGTCGACGTGGGGACTACGAACATGATCGTGCAGGGCCGGAGCGGCCAGTGCAGCATGCTGGACATTACCGTCGCCATGGATGTGGCGCCCCTGCAGGCGACCCTCGCAGCCGCCATGCCTGAAGAGCGCGGCATCAAGGTGCTGGCTGCCGGCGATACCGTGGTCCTGAGCGGCACCGTGAGCGACGCCGGTGCCGTGGCGCGCGCGATCGAGCTGGCCACCGCTTACGTCCGCCGCCCGCTGCGCCCGCTGCCGATGCCGGACAAGCACGACCAGGGGGGCGCGGAGCCGCCTGCCGGCACTGCCGGTGTGCGGGTCGTCAACCTGCTGAACGTCAGCGCACCGCAGCAGGTGCAGCTGGAAGTGAAGGTCGCAGAAGTCTCGAAGAGCCTGCTCGAACGCATGGAAGCCGGTGTCAGATGGGGCTCCACTTCCGGTAGCTGGGGCGCGGTGCTGCTGTCGAACTTCCTGTCAGGAACGGCACCGGGCACGCTGACCGTGGGTAAGTCCAACGGCAACGGTGCGGCGGCCGGGCTGGACAAGCAGGACAGTTTCGTACGTGTGCTGGCCGAGCCGAATGTCATGGCGATCAGCGGGCAGGAAGGCACCTTCCTAGCCGGCGGCAAATTTTACGTGCCGGTTGCGCAGGACAATAACCGCGTGACGCTGGAAGAAAAAGAGTTCGGTGTCGGCTTGCGCTTCACCCCGACCGTCCTGGCCGGCGGGCGCATCAACCTGCGCGTGGCGCCCGAGGTATCCGAATTGTCGCGCGATGGCATCGGCCTGTCGGCCAACGGCATCACCGGCACGGCGATCCTGCCGGTCGTGACTACGCGGCGCGCCAGCACCACTGTCCAGCTGTACGACGGCCAGAGCTTTGCAATCGGCGGCCTGATCAAGAATAACCTGGTGACCAGCCTCAAGGGCTTGCCGGTGGTGAGCGAAGTGCCCGTGCTGGGTGCCCTGTTTCGCAGTACCGATTTTCAACAAGATCGTACCGAACTGGTGTTCGTGATCACCGCCCATCTCGTCAAGCCGCTGCAGGGGCCCGGGTACGAGCTGCCGACCGACAAAGTGGGCGTGCCCTCGCGGGCCGCGCTGATGCTTGGCGGCCGCCTCGAGGGCCCGGCTCCCGCTGCCACCACCGCCGCAACGTCGACGCCCGCTCCGGCGGCACGTCCGTCGCAGAGCGCCAGCGGCTTCGAACTGAAATAGGAGAACGCAATGTCTGTCCGACGTCATCCGCTCCTGCTCGGGGCCACGCTGCTCGTACTACTGCAGGGCTGTAGCTCGACCCCGCGCTTCAACGGCCACTTTGGCGCATCGGTACGCGCCAACCTGACTGCCCAGCTCAACGACCCGGCGGCGGCGGCCAACACCAATCCCGCACACGGCGTGGACGGCACTGCCGCCCTCGCGGCCCAGGAACGCTACCAGCGTTCGTTCAAGGAACACGATCCCAACGCCAACCAGCCATTGATTACCGTTAGCCGCGGTAAGTGACGCGGTGCCCGCCGGCCTGGTCCTGCACCGCATCGATCGAACCTGGCATGGACCTGCCGCAATGCCGCCCCGAGGAACCCGATGAAAGCCCTCCTGATCAGCCGCGACACCCAGCTCTACGCCGAGATCGCCTCCCAGGGCGCGGCGCGCGTGCCGCCGTTGAACGTCGCAGCCAGCCGCGCGAGTCTGCGCGATGCGCTCGACCGTCCGCTCGTTGAGGCGCCCGGTCTTGTCATCGTCGATACCAGCGAAGCCGACGTCGCCGACGGCGACCTGCTGGAACGCCTGACCCGCCATTACGCAGCAGCGCATTTCATGCTGCTGACCGATAACCACCATCCCGATCTGCTGATCCGCGCGATGCGCGCCGGCGTGCGCGAAGTGCTCCAGCTGCCGCTGGTCCACCGGGCACTGCACGAGGCCATCGACCGCATCGCCGCCAGTGCAGGCGTGGTCTCCGCCCGCGACGGCAAGATACTGGCCTTCATCGCGTGCAAAGGCGGCAGCGGCGCCACCTTCATATCGACGAATTTCGGCTATGCGCTGGCGACGCTCGCCGACAAGAAGGTTCTGCTGATCGATCTGCACCGGCAATTCGGCGACGCGACCCTGTACGTGTCGGACCAGAAGCCAGCCATGACGCTGTCGGATGTCTGTCAGCAGATTGCGCGCATCGACGGGCCGTTCCTGGAATCCTGTCTGGTGCATGTGGCACCCGGATTCGGCGTGCTGGCCGCGGCCGACGATCCTGGCCAGACCATCGAAGCCAAGCCCGAACACATCGATATCATCATGCGCGTGGCACGCCAGCACTACGACTACATCCTGCTCGACGTCGGCCGCCAGATCGACGCCGTCTCGCTGCGCGCGCTCGACGCCACCGACGCCATCTATCCGGTACTGCAGCTGGCGCTTCCCGATATCCGCGACGCACGCCGCCTGCTGGACATATTCCGCTCGCTCGGCTACGTCACCGATCACATCCGGCTGATCGTCAACCGGTATGAAAAGGGTGGCCGGCTGCGCCTGCAGGACCTGCACGCGGCGCTCGGCGCCGAAGTGCTGCACACCATCCCCAACGACTACGTTGCCGTCACCGACTCGGTCAACCAGGGCATCCCCGTGCTGCAACTGGCGCGCGGCAGCGCCGCCGCACGCAGCCTGGCCGACCTGGTCGAGGTGGTGACTGCCCGCCGCGTGACCGAGACCAAGGGCCTGTTCGACCGCCTGTTCGGCCGCGGCGAAGGCGATAACTGAACTTTAAGGAGCTGCACTCATGTCTCTGCGTGAACGTTTGTCCGGCGCCGACGAGGAGCGCCAGCACCAGCTCTTGCCGGAAGTGGCACAACAGGCTTACCAGGAACTCAAGAAGACGATGCACCAGATGATCCTCGACCGGATCGATCTGGACCGCCTGAAGCGCCTGACCAGCGAACAGTTCAAGCACGAGCTGGCGCTGCTGGTCCAGCGCATCGTCGAGGAAGAGCGCATCGTGCTGAACCAGCAGGAGCGGCACCACCTGGTGCTCGACATCCAGCACGAAATGCTGGGCTTCGGGCCGCTCGAGCCTCTGCTGAACGATCCCAGCGTATCTGACATCCTGGTCAACACCTACAGCAAGGTGTACGTGGAACGGCGCGGGCGCCTCGAGCTGACCGACATCACGTTCCACGATAACGCGCACTTGATGAAGATCGTCGAGAAGATCGTGTCGCGCGTCGGGCGCCGTGTCGACGAGTCGAGCCCGATGGTCGATGCGCGCCTGCCGGACGGGTCGCGCGTGAACGCGATCATTCCGCCGCTCGCAGTGGATGGGCCGCTGGTGTCGATCCGGCGCTTCGGCGCGACCCCGCTGTCGGTGCAGAACCTGCTCGACTACAAGAGCGTGACGCCGCCGATGATCAAGGTCCTGGAAAGCCTGGGACTGGCGAAGGTGAACATCCTGATCTCGGGTGGCACCGGCAGCGGCAAGACCACCTTGCTGAACCTGATCTCCGGTTTCATTCCCGGCAACGAGCGGATCGTCACGATCGAGGATGCGGCCGAACTGCAGCTGCGCCAGCCGCATGTGGTACGTCTCGAAACCCGGCCGCCGAACATCGAAGGCAAGGGCGAGGTGACCCAGCGCGCGCTGGTGCGCAACGCGCTGCGGATGCGCCCCGATCGCATCATCCTCGGCGAGGTACGCGGCGCGGAAGCGCTGGACATGCTGCAGGCGATGAATACGGGCCATGAAGGCTCGCTCGCGACGATCCACGCGAACACGCCGCGCGATGCGCTGTCGCGCCTGGAGAACATGGTCGGCATGGCCGGCGTGAACCTCACCCCACGCGCGATCCGGCAGCAGATCTGTTCTGCCATTACCGTGGTCCTACAGGCTTCGCGCCTGACCGATGGTACCCGCAAGGTCGTGAGCATGCAGGAGATCACCGGCATGGAAGGGGAGATCATTTCGATGCAGGAGATCTTCCGCTTCGAACAGACCGGTATCGATTCGGACGGCAAGGTGCTGGGCCACTTCTGCGCCACCGGCGTACGTCCGCGTTTCGCCGAACGTCTCAAGATGTTCGGCGCGCCTGTCCCCGAAGACACCTTCGACCCCGACCGTATCTTTACCTGAGCCGGGCCGGAGCCGCGCATGGACATCCTTTTCTACGGTTTCGTCGTCTTCCTGTTTGCTGCCGTGATCCTGGGTATCGAAGGCCTCTACCTGTGGTGGGTCAGCACGCACGGTCCGGCCGCGCAGCGCGTGGCGCGGCGTCTCCAGCTGATGTCGGGGACCGCCGGCCGCAGCGCGGAGCGTATCTCGATCCTCAAGCAGCGCCGCTTCAGCCGCTATGACTTCGCCGATCGCCTGCTGCACCGGATCTTCATTGCGCATCGTATCGACCAGCTGATGGTGCAGGGGGGCATGAAGTGGTCGGTGGACACCTTCCTGCTGTGGTCGGGTGCTGCGCTGCTGGCAGGCTTCATGCTGCTCGCCAACTGGCCCATGCCATTCGAAATACGCCTAGCCGTCGCCTTGCTGTTCTCGTTCATTCCCCTCGTCCTGGTGCGGCGCGCACGTGCGCGGCGCATGGTGCGCATCGAACAACAGCTGCCTGACGCGGCCGACTTCATTGCGCGCGCACTGCGTGCCGGCCACTCCTTTACGAATGTGCTGCAGATCGTCGGCAACGAGTTGTCCGAGCCGCTCAGCGGCGAGTTCCGGATCGTGCGCGAGGAGATCAATTACGGCGTGTCGATGGGCGAAGCATTGCACAACATGGCCGCCCGTATCCCGCTGACCGACCTGCGCTACCTGATTACCGCCGTGCTGATCCAGCGCGAGACCGGCGGCAATCTGGCTGAAATCCTCGGGAACATCAGCCACATCATCCGGGCCCGCCTGAAGCTCGTGGCACAGGTGCGCGTGCTGTCGGCGGAGGGGCGGATGTCGGCCTGGATCCTGGGCCTGCTGCCATTCGCCGTGGCCGGGATGATGCTCCTGGTTAATCCTGATTACATCCAGTTGCTGTGGACCGACCCGGCCGGCGTCAAGCTGCTCTATTACGGAGCAGGGATGATCGTCATGGGCGTGCTCTGGCTGCGCAAGCTAATCCGTATTCGTGTCTGAGGAGGCATGATGACTACGCCGCAGTTACTGTTCCTGGTCGTCGTTTTCGTGATCGTCTGCAGCCTCGTCGGGCTGGGAATGATGTTGTTCGCGCCGGAAGCGCTGCGAACGCGCCTGTTCGGCTCCATGGGCAGTTCGCAGGATACGCATGCGGACAGCAGCACCTGGACCGAACGGGTGGCGCGCGTGGTGCGGCCGCTGACCAAGCTTTCGGTGCCGGAGGAGGGCTGGACGGAATCCGCGCTGCGCACCCGTTTCATCAGCGCCGGCTGGCGCAACCCGGCGGCGCCAACCCTGTACTTCGCATCCAAGAGCGTGCTCGCACTGCTGATGCCCGCGATCACCGGCGTGGTGCTGTTTTTCGTCCCGTATAGCGCGACCGGATCGAAGGTCCTGCTGCTGCTTCTGGTCGTCGCGGCCAGCGGCTACTACCTTCCCAATGTCGTACTGCATCGCATCATCGAGCGCCGCAAACGCGAAATCTTCGAAAGCATTCCGGATGCGCTCGATCTGCTGACCGTCTGCGTCGAGGCCGGCTTGAGCCTGGAGCGCGGCTTGGTCAAGGTTGCATCCGAAATCCATATCAAGAGCGTGACCCTGGCGCAGGAACTGCAACTGGTGCTGATGGAGATGCGAGCCGGCTTCAGCAAGGAAAAAGCCTTGCGTAATTTTGCGTTGCGGGTCGGCCTGGACGATGTCGATGCCGTGGTTGCAATGTTGATTCAGGCCGAGCGTTTCGGCACCAGTATCGGCGACGCCCTGCGCGTGTATTCGGACAACCTGCGCAACAAGCGCCGGGTGATCGCCGAGGAGGCCGCCGCGAAGATCGGCCTGAAGCTGCTGTTCCCCCTCATCTTCTGCATATTTCCGACCCTCCTGATGGTGCTGCTCGGTCCGGCGGGAATCCAGATCAAGCGCACCTTCAGTGCCCTCAACGGCACCCCCTGATTTCCAGCGGAGGCATCATGCGAGCCCGAATCCTGACCCACACCTTGCCCCTGTTGTGCGGCAGCGCGCTGCTGCTGGCCTGCAGCAGTCCGCCGCTGCAGCAGGAGATGGCGCAGACGACGGCCGCCGCTTCCGCCGACGACCACTACCTGCGCGGCCGCAACCTGCACCTGGCGCACCGCTACGCAGACGCGATCGCGGCCTACCAGGCGGCGCTGACAGCGGACGGCAGCCACGTCAACGCGCGCAACGGCCTGGCGATCGCCTACGCCGAGCAGCGCGACTTTGCGAAGGCAATCCCGATCTGGCGCGAACTCACGCGCGGCGCCACGATGGCGTCCGGTACCGGCGCCGCCTTCCTGTTCGGGAACCTGGGCCATGCCTACTTCCTCAGCGGCCAGTACGACGACGCCCTGGTGGCGCTGGAAAAAGCCTGCCTGCTCGATCCGCTGAACCACCGTACCTGGCAGCACCTCGGCGAGACCCTGCAGCAGCTCGGCCAGGACGAACGCGCCAGGCAGATGCTGCGCCAGGCCAGCGCCCTGCGTGAGCACGATTTCCGGGCCGACTACGCGGCGGCGGACGGCGGCGCCAGGCTGCCGGCGATCGAACAGGCGGTCAAAACGCCCGAGCGCCCCGACCGGGACTGGGCCTTCGTCGAAGTGACCACGAAGCCGAGCGGCATGCTCGAACTGCGCCGTGTGGCCCCGAACCGCGGTGCGCCGCCCGCACCGGCCACGAGGCCGGCGATCCCGCCGCTGCCGAAGGAAGACAAGGATCCAGTCGTCATCGCGGCGCTCGAAATCAGCAACGGCAACGGCCGCCAGGGACTGGCGCGGCTGATGTCGCGGCAGCTGCGCGACGCCGATGTCAAAGTGGTGCGGCTGACCAACGAGAAGGGCTTCGCGGTGCGCCAGACCCGCATCGAGTACCAGCCGGCCTACCGCAGCGTGGCCGAGCGGCTGGCCGAGCGCTATGCCGCCAGGCCGGTCGAGGTCAGCATGAACGGCCGCGCCAATATGCGCCTGGTGATCGGCCGCGACCTGTCGGCGGAGCTGATCGCCAGCCGCTCGCATGCCGTGCCGGCAGGCCAGGGACGCGGGGCGGCCGCGCCCTGAGCGCGAATAGTGCCGCTTTCACAACAGTATCGGGCGCCGGTGCAAACCGAAATTGGGAATAATAAAAATCTCAATCCATTCGGGAGAACTGCCATGGCTTTTACTCGTTTCCAGTCCGCTATTGCCCAATCCCTCATTGCTGGCACCCTGCTGGTATCGGTCGTCGCCTGCGCCCCGACTGCCACCCGTGAAGGTACCGGCGAATACATCGACGACTCGGTGATCACCGGCAAGGTCAAGGCCGCCTTCGCCGCCGACCCGACCGTCAAGGCGACCCAGGTTCAAGTGGAAACGTTCAAGGGCACGGTGCAGCTGAGCGGCTTCGTCGACTCGCGTGACAGTGCCCAGCGTGCCGTCGAACTGGCGCGTGGCGTGAAGGGTGTCAAATCCGTGAAGAACGACACGGTGATCCGCTAAGCGGCCAGGCCCGCCATCCGGCCGGTTCCCCGGCCGGTTTCCTCCTTACTGCCAGCTCACCTTGCCGAAGCCGTTCGTGGTCGCATTGCGCGTCGCCGGCTTGCCGTAGACGGTGGCCGAGCCCATGCCGTTCAAATTGACGTTGGCCGCGGTCCTGGCGAACACGCTGGCGCCGCCCAGGCCCGACATGTCCAGGTCGACCGTCTCGGCGCGCAACTGCTGCGCATCGAGGCTGCCGACACCGCCCAGGTGAGCGCGCAGCACCCTGGTCTGGCCGCTCACGCTGATCTGGCCGGCGCCGCCCAGCTTCACGTCGATGCGCTCGGCCTGGCCGGTGCTGTTGAGCGTCAGGCCGCCGACCCCGCCCAGGCGGGCGTCGATGTCGCGGTACTGGCCGCTGACCTTCACGGCGCCGGCGCCGTCGAGCGACACGGTCAGCCTGTCGCCGCTGAAGCCCGACACCTCGCTCTGGCCCACACCTTCGGAGACGAATTCCTGCAGGTTCGGCACCACCAGGTCGGCACGCAGCTCGCCCGTGTTATTGCGGCCGAAGTGCAGGTTGCTATTGCTTTCGGTGTCGATCGTCAGCGTGTCGCCGCGCTGGGTCGTGGTGATCTTCGATACGTAGCGGCGGTCGCCGGATATCACCAGCGACGGCGTCGCGCCCTGGCGCACGTTCAGGCGAATCACGCCGCCCAGGTGGATCTTCGACACCCTGGCGTCGACCGCGCGGTTCTCGCGCACGATGTCGTCCGCCCAGGCGGCGTGGGTGCCGATGGCGAAGGCGGTGGCCAGGAATGCGGTGCCGAGCAGCTTGTTCATGACGTGTTCTCCAAAAGGTTTGCTGATGGATTCACTATAAGCCCGTGCATCCGGCCGCCAGACCGGATTGCGACAGACTGCAGCATCGGCGGTATGAAGCGCAAAATCCCTAAACTTGCACCGCGTCCCAGGACAGGCCGAAACGCGCGAGGTATTTCTTGAGGCGGTCGGCGTCGTTCGGCTGGCGCTTGGCGCTGCGCGAAACCGCGAACAGCCGCCGTCCCGCGTCCGACAGCGACTTCGACTGCCGGCAGACCTGCAGCACCGCCGCCAGCTGCAGCGCATCGAACTGGTCCAGTCCCGCGGCGACCTCGATGCTGAGCAGTTCCTCGAGATCGATGCCGGTGTCCGGCGCGCCGGCGGCCGCTTCGTGCAAAGGCTGCCAGAGGCGCTTGAGGCGCAGGCATTCCGCCTCGACGATCTCGTTGGTGATGCGGCCCGCCTCGGCCAGCGTGGCCATGCGCATCACCGAGGCCGACAGGTCGCGGAAGTTGCCGGTCCAGCGTGCGCCGGCGGACATCGCGAAGCGCATGTAGCGGTCGCGCGCCTCCTTGTTGAAGCGGACCATCTGGCCGTGTTCGGCGCCGAACTCGCGCAGCAGGTAATCGATGTTGGGCTCGATGTCTTCCGGGCGCTCGGCCAGGCCGGGCAGCTCATAGGTCCACAGGTTGATGCGGGCGAACAGGTCGTCGCGAAAGCGCCCGCGCGCCACTTCGCGCGCCAGATCGCGGTTGGTGCCCGCGATCAGCTGGAAGTCGCTGTGCACCTCGTGGTCGCCGCCCACCGGCAGGAAGCGCTTTTCCTCGATCGCCTTGAGCAGCATCGCCTGCTCGTCCAGTCCCAGCTCGCCGATCTCGTCGAGGAACAGCACGCCCTTGTCGGCGGTGCGCAGCAGCCCGGCGCGGCTCGATGCGGCACCGGTGAACGCACCCTTGGTGTGGCCGAACAGAGTCGAGCCGGCGCCATCGCCGTGCAGGGTCGCGCAGTTGATCTCGACAAAGGCACCGTCGACCTGGCGCCGCGTCTTTTTCAGCGCATACAGGCGGCGCGCCAGGAAGGATTTGCCGGCGCCGGTCGGTCCCATCAGCAGCATCGGCGCCTTCGACTTGATCGCGACCCGCTCGATCTCCTCGATCATGCCGTTGAAGCGGCCATTGCGCGTGGCGATGCCCGACTTCAGGAAGGCCACGCCTTCCTGCTGCTCGCGCGAGAAACGCTGGGCGATCTGGTCGTACTTCGACAGGTCGAGATCGATCAGCGCGTAGCTGCCCGGCTCGCCGGGCGCATGGCGCCGCGGCGGCGAAGTCTGGAGCAGGCGGCCCGGGAAGTAGTTCGCTTCCGTCATCAGGAACAGGCAGATCTGCACGACGTGGGTGCCGGTCGTGATGTGGACCCAGTACTCCTCGTTTTCGGGGTCGAAGGGATAGGTCTTCGCAAAATCGAACAGGGCACCGTAGACCTGCTCGAAGTCCCAGGGGTCGTCCATGGCGATATGGTGCGGCACGACGGTTGTCTCGGGCGAAACCGCCCCGATATCCTGGCCCAGATGCTCGACCAGCGCATGCATGCTGCCGTTGAACAGCAGCTCGATGCGGTCGACGACCACGTCTTCATGCTGGGTCAGCGCGACCGTCGGCCGCCATTTCTCCCAGCGCGCGCTGCCTTTGCCGCTATCGAGCTGGGTGCCGACGAAGCCGATCACCACGACCTTTTTGTTTTTCATCGTATAAAACCTTATCCAGAAATATAAACTTATCACATTTCTGGATGGAAGCGACTTCTCATTATTCCAGCTTCATGCCATGCATTCCCTTATTAATCAATCACTTGCTCAGGCCCTCGAGCACAGCCCGAGGCGCTGGCACGCCGATTGCAATAGCTAAAGGTACAAACGACGACAAGAGGAGCGAAAAATGGGCTGGATCATCAGCGTCGGCAGGGCCGGCGCAAAAGGCAGGACGGGAAGTGCGCAGGCGGTGTCGCTGCGCATGGACATGCAGGGCATGACGGCCCAGGTCAGGATCTTCCCCGCCGCCGGGCATCCGGCATCCGGCACCGCCGATGCGCTCCCGGCCTGGCAGGCGCAGCGCGTCTGGCAAAACGTCCTGACCACCCTTGTCGGGCACTGAGAACACCCTATATCGTTATACGGAAGAGAGAGAACAATGAACAACGAACACTACGATGTCCTGGACGTGGACGGCGGCAGCCCGGTCAAGATGTGGACCCGCGGCGTGCCGGTCGAGGAAGAAGCGAAGCGCCAGCTGGCCAACACCGCGCGCATGCCCTTCATCTATAAACACATGGCGGCGATGCCCGATGTCCACGTCGGCAAGGGCTCGACCATCGGCAGCGTGATCCCGACCCTGGGCGCGGTGATCCCGGCCGCGGTGGGCGTCGACATCGGTTGCGGCATGATGGCTGCGAAGACGACCCTGAGTGCGAACGACCTGCCCGACAACCTGGGACCGCTGCGCAGCGCGATCGAGCGTTCGGTGCCGCACGGGATGTCGCCCAAGACCCGTGGTTTCAAGGGCCGCGACAAGGGCTCGTGGGAGACCCCGCCAAGCGCCGTCGACGCAGCCTGGACGACGCTGAAGGACGAATTCAATGTCATCTGCCGGAAGACCCCGAAGCTGAAGAACACGAACAACTACAAGCACCTGGGCACGCTGGGCAGCGGCAACCACTTCATCGAGATCTGCCTGGACGAGCAGGGCTTCGTGTGGTTCATGCTGCACTCCGGTTCGCGCGGCGTCGGCAATGCGATCGGCAGCCACTTCATCGAAGTGGCCAAGCAGGACATGCGCACCCACTTCGCGAACCTGCCGGACCAGGACCTGGCCTACCTGAAGGAGGGCACGCAGCACTACGATGACTACGTCGAGGCGGTCGGCTGGGCCCAGAAGTTCGCGCGCATGAACCGCGAAGTGATGATGCAGAATCTGATCGCGGCCGTGCGCACGGTGATCACCAAACCCTTCGAGACCCACGTCGAAGCGGTGAACTGCCACCACAACTACGTGCAGAAGGAGCAGCATTTCGGCAAGGACGTGCTGGTGACGCGCAAGGGCGCGGTGTCGGCGCGCGCCGGCGAGCTCGGCATCATTCCGGGCTCGATGGGTGCGAAGAGCTATATTGTGCGGGGCAAGGGCAATCCGGAGAGTTTTAACAGCTGCAGCCACGGCGCCGGCCGCACCATGAGCCGCACCGAAGCCAAGCGCCGCTACTCGGTCGAGGACCAGGTCAAGGCCACCGAAGGCGTCGAATGCCGCAAGGACGAAGGCGTGATCGACGAGATCCCGATGGCCTACAAGGACATCGACGCGGTGATGCAGGCGCAGAGCGACCTGGTCGAAGTGGTGCACACGCTCAAGCAGATCGTGTGCGTAAAAGGATAAGAAGAAGGGAAGATCATGATCGAACTCGATGGCGCGACCGGCGAAGGCGGCGGCCAGATCCTGCGCACCTCGCTGACGCTGGCGATGATCACCGGCCAGCCTTTTCGCATCCGCCAGATCCGCGCGCGCCGCGCCAAGCCCGGCCTGATGCGCCAGCACCTGGTGGCGGTGCAGGCAGCAAGCCAGATCTGCGGTGCAGAGGTCAGCGGCGCGACGATCGGCAGCCAGGAGCTCGAGTTCGTGCCCGGACCCATCCGGGGCGGCGACTACCGCTTCGCGATCGGCACCGCCGGCAGCTGCACGCTGGTGCTGCAGACCGTACTGCCGGCGCTGCTCACGGCCGCGCGGCCGTCGACCCTGCACCTGTCCGGCGGTACGCACAACCCGATGGCGCCACCGGTGCAGTTCCTGCAGCGCGCCTTCTGCCGCCTGCTGGCCGAGATGGGTGCGCAGGTCGATGTGCACATCGAGCGCTTCGGCTTTTATCCGGCCGGCGGCGGTGAGGTCGTCGCCAGCGTCAAGCCTTGCGCCCGGCTGCAGCCGCGCAGCTGGATGGAACGCGGCGAGCGCAAGGCGGCGTACGCCGAATCCTTCACCGCCGGCATCCCGGCGCGGGTCGCGCAGCGCGAACTCGAGTGCGTGGGTAAAGCCATGAACTGGGGAGAGGAACAGCTGCTGGCACGGCGCCTGCCGGACAACCAGGGCCCCGGCAATGCGCTGATGCTGACCCTCGACTACGCGCACACGACCGAGGTGTTCACGGCGTTCGGCGAAAAGTCCGTCTCGGCCGAGAACGTGGCGCGCCAGGCGGTGCAGCGCGCCCGCCAGTACCTGTGCACGAAGGCGGCGGTCAGCGAATACCTGGGCGACCAGCTGATGCTGCCGCTGGCGCTGGCAGGCGGCGGCGGTTTCACGGTGGACGAGGTGTCGATGCATGCGCGCACCAATGCCGAAGTCATCGAGCGCTTCCTGCCGGTGCGCTTCGAATTCGGCAAGATGGATGACGTCGACGCGGTCACGGTCCATCCCCGCTGATCTTGCCATTGTCCTCCTCATCGCCTAGCTTGGTGAGAGGAGGGCACACCATGCGACATCATCGAATCCTGCTGGCGCTGGCAGGCGCCGGCTTCGTTTCGCTGCTGACCCTGCCGCCGTCGCAAGCCGGGCGGGACCAGCAGCGCCCCGCCTTCGATCCCCTGTTCGCGCCGGGCGCCAACTGTACGCCGGCCCGGCCCGGACGCCCCTTGCTGCTGGCCAGCCTGCTGCAGGCGCAACAGCAGTATCCGACGGAGACGCGTCCCTTCCGGCCGGATCAGCAGTTGCCGGCTGTAGGCGACAACGCATCACCGCCGCTGTATAAAAATCTGGGCAAGCTGCACGTTCCCGTCACCACGACCAAGCCGCTGGCCCAGGCCTATTTCGACCAGGGCCTGCGCCTGAGCTTTGCCTTCAACCATGCCGAGGCCGTGCGCGCCTTCCGCGCCGCCGCCCGCATCGACCCGGACTGCGCGATGTGCCATTGGGGAGAAGCGCTGGCGCTCGGTCCCAACATCAACGCGCCGATGTTCCCGGAGGCCGCTGCGCCGGCTCACGCCGCGGCGCAGAAAGCCCTGCAGCTGGCAGGGCGCGCCAAACCGCACGAACGGGCGCTGGTCCGCGCCGTCGCCCAGCGTTATGCCGACGCCCCGGTCGAAAACCGTGCCCACCTCGACAAGGCCTATGCGGACGCCATGGCGGAAGCCGCGCGCGCCTTCCCGGCCGACGACACCATCCAGGTCCTGTACGCCGAAGCGCTGATGGACCTCGCGCCCTGGGACTACTGGCAGGCAGGCGGCACGCAGCCCAAGGGCCGCACGGCCGAGATGATCGCGGCGCTGGAGACGGTCCTCAAGCGCAACCCGACCCACCCCGGCGCTGCCCACTACTACATCCATGCGGTCGAAGCCTCGTCGGCGCCGGAACGGGCTTTACCTTACGCGCGCCTGCTGGCCAGGCAGATCCCCGGCGCCGGCCACATCGTGCACATGCCCTCGCACATCTACTACCGGCTCGGCATGTACCGGGAATCGCTGGCGGCCAACATAGCCGCCGTCGCCACCGATGAACGCTACTTCGACGGTTCCAGCAGCGACCCGGTCTACAAGGGCGCCTATTACCCGCACAACATTCACTTCGTCATGGTGTCGGCTTTGATGGGCGGCGACGGCAGGACGGCGCTCGACGCCGCCGGCAAGCTCGATCGATCGCTGCCCCATGAGCTGGTCGCGCAATTCCCCTCGATCCAGCCGGTCAAGGCGGCGCCGTACTTTTCGCAAGTGCAGTTCAGCGATCCGGACACGCTGGTCGCCCTGCCCGACCCCGGCCCGGACCTGGTGCTGGTGAAAGCGATGTGGCATTACGCGCGCGCGGTCGGCTACGCGCGCAAGGGCAGCCTCGACGCCAGCCGGCGCGAGATCGACGCGCTGGCCGCCATCGAGCGCAGCGCCGACTTCAAACCCTTCGAGCAGTGGAACGTGCCGGCCCAGGACATCGTCAAGACCGCGCGCTATGTCGCCACCGGCCGCCTGGCCGATGCGCAGGGCGACCAGCCGCTGGCGCTGGCCGCCTACCGCGAGGCCGTCACCGTGCAGGACCGGCTGCCCTATATGGAGCCGCCATACTGGTACTACCCGGCGCGGCAGTCGCTGGGCGTGGCCTTGATGCGCGCCGGCCGGCTCGACGAGGCCGAGGATGTGTTCCGCGCGGCGCTGGCACGTACGCCGAGCAATGGCTGGGCGCTGCGCGGGCTGATGGCGGTGTACCGTGAGAAGGGAGACGAGGTGTCGCTGCGGCTGGTGCGGCAGCGCTTCGAGACGACCTGGCTGGGCAAGGACGGGATGCCGGCGCTGGCTGCCTTGTAGCTGCCGCCGCGCCGGCCTGGATGTCAGCGCCGGGAACGGCGGCGCAGCCCCAGCGCGAAGATGCCGGCGCCGAGCAGGGCCAGCGATGCCGGCTCCGGCACGTCGGCGGCCGGTTCGAGCGCATTGATGCGGAAGGCGGCGACGGTCGAATTATAAAAATCGTCGCCGATGGTGCCGTCGAGCCCCATGAATGCGCCCTGCGACCAGGCGGCATTCTGGTTATTGAAGTAGAAGCTCTGGTTGGACGGGCCGTTGAACCAGAATTCGATCAGGTAGTTCGTCCCGGCATTGAGGGTCAATTGGTCGAAGCCGTAGTCGATCCATTCGAAGCCATTGGTGGAAACGGTCGAGCCGCCCGATGCCAGCAAGGTGGTGCGGGCGAACACGTCGGTCGGCGACGAGATTTCGGAGACGGCAAAGCTGAGATCAGTATTCGTCAGGTCGAGCCAGGCGCCGACGCTGGAAAGGGTCTGCGTCGAGCCGACCGTAAAGCCGATGCCGCGATGGTTGTCCCAGCCCTCGTTGGCGTTGTTCGTGTAGACCTGGCCGGTCGCGTCGTTGGCCGGAATAAAGGCGATGGGAGCAGCGGCGGCCAGGCTGCTGGCGCAGATGAGAGCGCTAACCAGGCCGGTTTGCAGTAGTTTCTTGAACATCGTTGTCTCCTCTTGTGTTGTAGGTTGGAGACTTTGGATGAGCAAAAACAATGCCCGAAAGTTTTTATCTTTTTAAAACAAAAACTTAAGTGTTTGGAAACGATTCCAAGCACTTGTATGTAAGGTTTACCGACAGAAAGCAAAAAGCCCAACCACGAAGGCTGGGCTTTTCACTTGATTCCTTTGGTGCCGGCTGCAGGACTCGAACCCGCCACCTGATGATTACAAATCAACTGCTCTACCTGATGAGCTAAGCCGGCAATGTGGCCAGAATTATACCTCTATTTGATCCTGGTCAACGTCGGACGCCCACCTTTTTTGGGCGGTTCATCATTGTCGTCGGGTAGATGCGACACCTCTGCCGTCACGCCATTCGTTTTACCGGGCACGGCAGCCAGGCCGGGGGAGGGGGCGCTTGCCGGTTCGATCGCCGGTGCCGGCGGCGGCGCCATGTCGGCCGCGGTGGTGCTGACGTCGAAGGCCATGCCCTGGCCGTTTTCGTTGGCGTAGATCGCCAGGACGTTCTGCACCGGAATGTAC
>Ga0265798_10003638_pt1 | contig 21755 bp, 14 predicted proteins | sample P3T30metagenome_FD_192430 | JGI IMG/M metagenome (GOLD analysis project Ga0265798, IMG submission 192430) | Plant litter microbial communities from East Loma Ridge, Irvine, California - P3 T30 | ecosystem: Environmental > Terrestrial > Plant litter > Unclassified | place: USA: California... | reverse complement strand
CAACTGGGACCGCGCGGCCGACCTGTACGCCCAGATCAAGGGCGGCTGCGTGGACTATGGCGCAGCCCATGTGAGGACGCGTGGCCTGCCGGGGCAGCAGCAGACTCCAAGCGGCAAGTGCTGGGCCTCCGACCCCAGGAACAACCCGGAGAACTACCCGCTGGCGCTCTACCCGGCCTGGGACGCCACGCATCCGGTCCACTTCATCGGCCACAGCCAGGGCGGCACCACGATCCGCGCGCTGGTCGAACTGCTCGAACACGGCTCCGCAGAGGACGACGGCGGGCACACCCTGTTCAAGGGCGGCAAGGTGGGCTGGGTGCGCAGCGTGACCACCATCTCGGCGCCGCACAACGGCACAACGTTTGCGGATGCGGTGCTCAGCCTCCCGGGCATGCAGGCGCCGCTGGGCGACCTGCTCAAGCACCGCTGGGCCAACTGGGAACTGTCACCGGACGGCGCCCGCGAATTCAACCTCTGGGCGCGCACCTCGCCGCACATCTACTGGTTTTCGGCGGGCACGGTGGCCACCGAAGCCGGCGCCTTCTGCTGCAACGAGACCGACCGCGTGATCGCGCCGGTGCAGACTACCTATCACCAGTATCCGCGGCTTGATATGATCCCGGCGTTCAAGCCGATGGCGGGCGAGTGGATCGTGCCGTCGGCGTTGCAGCGCGGGTTGGGGGGCTATACCCAGCTGGGGGCCGGGCGGGTAAGGATCGACAGCGACTGGTTTGCGAATGACGGGGTGGTGAATACGGTGAGCATGCGCGCGCCTGGCGGGCATCCGGTGCGGGAGTTCGATGGGACGGCGGTAAAGGGAACGTGGAATTTTCTGGGAAATTATCGGGGGTATGACCACTTCGATATTCTGAACTGGCCGAATCCGGGGCCGTCGGCGAATCCCTTGTATGAGCGGATCAGCGATATCATTTTTGCATTGTAGTCCACCTCAGGCCAGCAGCAGTCAAGTCGTCATTCCGGCGAAGGCCGGAATCCAGGTCCTTCGCTCAGTGACAGGCGCTGCGCGGATGCGACAGTGGCGGCTCACCGGAAATTGGGTCCCGGCCTTCGCCGGGAGTCGTAGGCGCCAGTGGCGCGTACGACGACTCGGAGTGGAGTGGTCGAGTCGCGCGGAGCTGGCTTGCACGGCCTTCAATGCACCGACCGCAGCCCCCGCGCCAGATCCGACAGGCGATACGGCTTGCTCACAAACGTATACTCCCCCAGCCGATTCTGATCCAGCCTGAGCGCCGGCTGCGGATACCCCGAGGCCAGCATGACCTTGATGTTCGGGTAGTTCTCGCGCGTGAATTCGGCCAGTTCGATGCCGTTCGGGCCGTTGGGCATGACGATGTCGGTGAACAGGATGTCGACGTCGCGGCTGGCCAGCACGGCCATGGCGTCCTGGCCGCTGGCGGCGGTCATGACGTCGTAGCCCATGCTCATGAACAGGGCCGAGGCCACGTCCAGCAGGTCCGGTTCGTCTTCCACGATCAGCACGGTCTCGGTGTCGCCATGCATCGTTTCGCTATCCTGCTCCGTCACGGCCGGCAGGTAAATCGCGATCGACGTGCCCTCGCCCAGCGTGCTGTGGATGACCACTTCGCCGCCCGACTGCTTGATGAAGCCGTACACCTGCGACAGGCCCAGGCCTGTGCCCTTGCCGGTTGCCTTGGTCGTGTAGAACGGTTCAAAGGCGCGCTGCACGGTTTCCTGGCTCATGCCGGTGCCGGTGTCGGTCACGCAGATGCGCACGTACTCCCCCGCCGCCAGCCCGGCCACTGCACCGTCGCGCAAGCTCACATGCTGCGTGTCGAGGGTCAGGCGCCCGCCCTCGGGCATGGCGTCGCGCGCGTTCACCACCAGGTTCAGGAGCGCCGATTCGAGGCGCGCCGTGTCCACCACCGCGCTGCCGGCCTGCGGGTCGAGGTGCAGGCTGAACTCCACGCCGGACGGCGCGGCGCGCCGCAGCACCGATTCGAAGCCCGATACGATACGGTTGATGCTGCGCGTCTCCGGCTGCAGCGGCTGCTGGCGCGCGAACGCCAGCAGCTGCTGGGTCAGCGTGGCGCCGCGGTCGATGGCGCGCCGCATGCTGTCGAGGGTCTTGGCGTCGGCGCCCGGGCGCGTCATGTTGAGCACCTCGAGGCCGCTGGCCAGCACCGAGAGCAGGTTGTTGAAGTCGTGCGCGATGCCGCCGGTGAGCTGGCCGATCGATTCCATCTTCTGCGACTGGAATAGGGCGCGCTGCGCCTGTTCCAGCGCTTCCTCGGCCGCCTTCTTCTCGGTCAGGTCGCGCGTGATCTTGGCGAAACCCAGCAACGCGCCGTCGTCCCCGTGAATGGCGTCGATGATCACGTGGGCCCAGAACCGGGTCCCGTCCTTGCGCACGCGCCAGCCCTCGGCCTCGTAGCGGCCGACACGCCTTGCGGTCGTCAGCGCGCGCTGCGGCAAGCCGCCTTCACGTTCATCCTCGGTATAGAAGCGCGAGAAGTGGCTGCCGACGATCTCGTCCTGGCCATATCCCTTGATCCGCTCGGCGCCGATGTTCCAGTTCGAGACCGTGCCCTCGGGCGAGAGCATGTAGATGGCGTAGTCCGTCACGCCCTGGACCAGCAGGCGGAAGCGCTGCTCGCTTTCGCGCAGCGCATCCTCGGCCTGCTTGCGCGCGGTGACGTCGCGCGTGATCTTGGCGTAGCCGAGATGGTTGCGATGCTCGTCGTAGATCGGGTCGATCACCACGTGGGCCCAGAAGCGGGTGCCGTCCTTGCGCACGCGCCAGCCTTCGGATTCGTATTTGCCGTGTTCGAGGGCTTGGGACAGCGCGCGCGCGGGCAAGCCAGCGGCCTGGTCTTCGGGAGTATAGAAACGCGAGAAATGCTGGAACAGGATTTCCCGCGCCAGGTAGCCCTTGAAACGCTGGGCGCCGGCGTTCCAGCTCTTGACATGGCCTTGCGGGTCGAGCATGTAGATCGCGTAATCGCTGATGCCGGCGATCAGGTACTGGAACCGTTGTTCGTCGGTCAGCGACGGCTTGCCGGAAGGGGACGTATTCATGAGGCGTGGGACAATGGCGGGTCAGGTACAAGGAAATCGTATCATAGCGCTGCTCAGCAATACGCGACGTTCATTTCACGCTTCATCGCCAACGGCAAGATTGCAAAATCTGCCAAACCGGCAGGTAAAGTGCCGCAATTGCCGTTACAATGTCAAGTTGTAAGCTTCTAGCCCCCATTCGATCAATGACCCAGGCCACCCCCGCCAATCTCGACCTGAGCCGTTGCGCAGACGAGCCGATTCGCACCCCTGGCAGCATCCAGCCGCATGGTTTCATGCTGACGCTGTCCCATGCCCTGGTGGTGCAGCAGGCCAGCGCCAACCTCGAAGCATGGGTCGGCATGCCAGCCCGGGAGGCGCTCGGCCTGCCGCTGGCCGGCGTGATCGGCGAGGCGGCTGCGACGCGCCTCGAGCCTGAGTTCGCAGCTGGGCGCATCGGCTCCCGCCCGACCTACCTGGGTATCGTCACTACCGGTAACGGCGAGCATTTCGACGTGCTGGCGCACACCTGGGACGGCCTCCTGATCGTCGAATGCGAAGGCGTCAACCGCGGCTACGCGGCCGATTTCCGTCACCTGTACCCGCTGATCGGCGACTTCCTGCTGAACGTGAACGGTTCCGCCTCGATCATCGAACTGTCCGAGCTCGCCGCGCGCCACGTGCGCGCCGTCACCGGCTTCGGCCGGGTGCTGGTGTACCGGTTCGACACCGGTGGTCACGGCCAGGTGCTGGCGGAATCGAAGGAAAACGGCTACGAGTCCTACCTCGGCCAGCACTTCCCGGCCTCCGACGTGCCGGCCCAGGCGCGCGCCCTGTACGCGCTGTCGCCGATCCGCCTGATCCAGGACGCCAACTATACGGCGGCGCCGCTGGTGCCGGAGCTGAACCCGGTGTCGGGCAAGCGCAATGACCTCTCGTTTGCGGCCCTGCGCAGCGTCTCGCCAGTGCACCTGCAATACATGCGCAACATGGGCACGCTGGCCTCGATGTCGGTCTCGCTGATCGTCAAGGGCGAGCTGTGGGGCCTGATCTCCTGCCACAACGCCGGCCCCTGCCCGGTGCAGGTCGAAAAGCGCACCGCCTGCGAGCAGCTGGGCCAGATCCTGGCCCTGTGCATTGAATCGCGCGAGGACGCGACCGAGCTGCAGTTCCGGCTCGAGGTGCGCCGCATCATGGTCGAGATGCTCGGCCACCTGACCAAGGGCGCCGATTTCCTGGAAAACATGAGTGGCGTGTTCCCCGATCTGCTGCGCTTCGGGCGCGCCGGCGGGGTCGCAATCGTGGTCGACGACCGCGTGCTGACCTATGGCGACACGCCCGACGAGCCGGCGATCCGCGACCTGGTTGCCTGGCTTGCCGTCCAGGGTTACTCGGACGTGTTCCACACCGACCACCTGAAGGGTGTCTATCCGGCCGCCGACGGCATGGTGCGCAACGCCAGCGGCCTGCTGGCGCTGCCGATCTCGCGCATCCACAAACATTACCTGCTGTGGTTCCGGCCGGAGGTGGTGCAGACGATCGAGTGGGCCGGCAACCCGCGTGGAAAGCAGGCCTCGGCGAACGACCCGACCCAGCTCACCCCGCGCCTGAGCTTCGACGCCTGGCGCGAAACCATCCACGGCCGCAGCCTCCCATGGCACGTGGCCGAGATCGAGCTCACCATCGAGTTCCGCAGCGCCCTGCTCGGCATCGCGCTGGAGCGCGCCGAACAGATGGCCGAGCTGGCCGAGGAACTGGGCCGCGCCAACAAGGAACTCGAAGCGTTTTCGTATTCGGTCTCGCACGACTTGCGCGCGCCGCTGCGCCACATCGTCGGGTTCTCCGACCTGCTGATCGAATCGGCCGGCTCGGAAGACCTGGAACGGCGCCAGCGCTTCCTGAAGAACATCAAGGACTCGGCGCGCCTGGCCGGCAAGCTGGTCGACGACCTGCTGTCGTTCTCGCAGATGGGCCGCGCCGCGCTACGCCCGGCCAAGGTCGACATGAACGACCTGGTCGGCGCCTGCATCGACAAGCTCGGCATCGAGATCGGCCAGCGCAATGTCGACTGGCATATCGAGCGGCTGCCCACGATCTGGGCCGACCCGGCCTTCTTGCACCTGGCCGTGCTCAACCTGCTGTCGAACGCGGTTAAGTTCACCGGCGGGCGCGACCCCGCGGTCATCACCATCACCTCGGAAGACAAGGACGGAGGATACGTGTTCCACATCGCCGACAACGGCGCCGGATTCAACATGGAATATGTGCACAAGCTGTTCGGCGTGTTCCAGCGCCTGCACCGCATGGAAGACTTCCAGGGCACCGGCATCGGCCTGGCCAACGTCCGCCGCATCGTCGAGCGCCACAACGGACGCGTCTGGGCCAATTCCGTCCTGGGAGAAGGCGCGACCTTCTCCTTCAGCATTCCCAAACATCCCCTTTCCTGAGAAAGCCATGCTCAAGCCCATCCTTCTCGTCGAGGACAATCCACACGACCTCGAACTTACCTTGATCGCGCTGTCGAAAAGCCAGCTCGCCAATGAAGTCGTGATCGCACGCGACGGCGCCGAAGCGCTCGACTACCTGCACCGCCGTGGGGAACACAAGGAACGTGCTGTCGGCAACCCGGCCGTCGTCCTGCTCGACCTGAAGCTGCCCAAGGTGGACGGACTGGAAGTGCTGCGCGAAATCCGTCACACCGATGCACTGAAGAGCATTCCGGTGTGTATGCTGACATCGTCCAAGGAAGAACAGGACGTGGTGCGCAGTTATGAACTGGGCGTGAACGCCTATGTGGTCAAGCCGGTCGACTTCACCGAATTCCTGCGCGCGATCTCCGACCTGGGCATGTTCTGGGCGGTCCTGAACGAACCGCCGCCGGGCTCGCGCCGCTACATCAAGCCCAAGTGAACCTGCGTCGCTGAGACTGCGGCCGGACGCTCGCGGCGCCGCAGCAGGTGGCGGATACGCGCCGCCAGCGCTTCCGGATGGTAGGGCTTTTGCAGCAGGTGCAGGGATGCGTCGAGCTTCCCTTCGTGCACCAACACCCCTTCCGCATACCCCGAGGTGTACAGGAGCTGCGCCCCCGGCAGCATGCGCGCCACGATCTCTCCCAGTTGCAGGCTGCTCACCGGGCCGGGCATGATGACGTCGCTGAACACCAGGTCGATGTCGCGGCCGCTCTCGATGATCTCCACCGCCTGTGCCGCATCGGCCGCCTCGATCACGTCGTAGCCCAGCGCCGACAGGATGCCGGCAGTCGATTCCCGCACTGCTTGCTCGTCCTCGACCACCAGGATGGTTTCGAGGCCGCCGCTCATCCGGGCGACGTGCACCGGCTCGACCGCCGCCGGCGCGGCATCGCTGCGCGGCAGGTAGATGCGCACGCTGGTGCCGCGTCCGACCTCGCTGGCAAGGACGATCTCGCCGCCGGACTGCTTGACGAAACCGTAGGCCATCGACAGGCCCAGGCCCGTGCCCTGCCCCACCGGCTTGGTGGTGAAGAAGGGCTCGAAGGCGCGCTGCAGGACTTCCGGCGGCATGCCCTTGCCGGTGTCGGCGATTTCCAGCATCACGTAGGCGCCTTGCGCCAGCTCCGGTGGCAGGACCGCGCCGGCATTCGTGGCGCGGATGGTCAAGGTGCCGCTGCCGCCCATGGCGTCGCGGGCATTGATCGCCAAATTGAGCAATACGTTGTTGAGCTGGTTGGGATCGACCACGGTGCTGCCCAGGTCATGGTCGATCTCGGTGACCACGTGCGCACTCGGCCCCAGCACGCGCCGCATCATGTCGTCCATGTCGCGCAGCAGGTGGCCGGGATCGACCACCACCGACTGCAGCGGCTGGCGCCGCGCGAAGGCGAGCAAGTGGGCGGCCAGCTTGGCGCCGCGCTCCACGCCTGTGAGCGCCATCTCGACCCGCGCCATGGCGTTGTCGTTCAGGTTGCCGACGAGTTTCAGGAGTTGCAGGTTGCCGCCGATGATCTGCAGGACGTTGTTGAAGTCGTGGGCGACGCCGCCGGTGAGCTGGCCGATCGCCTCCATCTTCTGGGCCTGGTGCAGCGCCGACTGGCTGGCGGCGAGCTGTTCCTGGCTCACCCGCAGCGAGGCAAACGCCGCATCGCGCTGGCGCCGCATGGCGTAGGCGCCGCTGTGGTAGCGCACCCGCGCCGCCAGCTCGCGCGGATCCGGCCACTTGACCAGGTAATCGTTGGCGCCCACGGCAAAGGCGCGCGCCTTGATCTCGGCATCGTCCTCGGAAGACAGGACGATGACGGGGATGTCCTCGGTATCGGGATGGGCGCGCAGGCGCGCGGTGACTTCGAAACCGTCGAGGTCGGGCATGCGCATGTCGACCAGGATGACGGTGGCGCGCACCTCGCGCGCGACCTGCACCGCGCGCAGCGGGCTCGACTCGTAGCGCAGGGTGTGGCCGACGCAGCCGGTCAGCCCATGGGCGATGATGTCCTGTGAAAAGGACTCGTCGTCGATGAGCAGGACAGAACAGTCGGGTTGGTCGTCAATCATTGCATCAGGCATCCAAGGACGTCACGGTCTTGCAATTAAGTAAGCTTAAATTCTACTACAGTGTGCGTTTTTTAACATAATTGACGACCCCGTCCGGTGCGATGTATTGACGGACATCTTGCAGGATGCGGTGTGCGCCGCCATCTATCGGCCATGCCCAAGCGCCAGTCTGTTCCCGATTACCCCGCCGCCGATCTGGTAGCCAATTCGCCCTGCCCCCTGTGCGGACGGGTGTTGGGCGCAGTCAATATCGATCGCCATCACCTGATCCCGAAGACATTCAAAGGCAAGGAGCAGTTCCCGATCCACAAGATCTGCCACCGCAAGATTCACTCCGCCTTTACCGAGCGCGAGCTTCTACAGAGATATTACACCTGGGAAGCGCTGCTATCGCATCAAGATATCCGCAATTTCGTCGAATGGGTGGCGAAGAAGCCACCGGGCTTTTATACGCGCACGTACACTACCAATAACAAGAAGCACCGTTGATATGTCTGGTGTGTGTAATGACGATTTGGCGCTCGCGCGCCGAAGTGGTGATGACCTGATCAGCCACTTATCCCACCGACGTCGTTCCGGCGAAGGCCGGAACCACGGGCAAATGAGCAGTGAGGCGACTGCCAACGCCGCATTCAAGCACGAAAGCAAAAAGGGCCGCGTTTTCACGCGGCCCTTCCATATTCTGGCTCCCCGACCTGGACTCGAACCAGGGACCTGCGGATTAACAGTCCGTCGCTCTACCGACTGAGCTATCAGGGAATTGAGGCCGCATTATAGCGGCCGGTTTTGGTTTTGACCAGTGCTTTGCTATAGTCACGCATTCCCCAACCAACAGTACACCCCATGACGACCGCACGCACTTTCGGCACGCCCCTCTCCCCTTCCGCCACCAAGGTGATGCTGCTCGGCTCCGGCGAGCTGGGCAAGGAAGTGATCATCGCGTTGCAGCGCCTGGGTGTGGAGACCATCGCGGTCGACCGCTATCCAAACGCGCCGGGCCACCAGGTCGCGCACCGCGCCCACGTGATCGACATGACCGATGGCGACGCCCTGTCCGCCCTGATCGCGCTCGAGAAGCCCGACCTGGTGGTGCCGGAGATCGAGGCGATCGCCACCGAAACCCTGGTGGCGCTGGAAGAAGCCGGCCGCATCACCTGCATCCCGACGGCGCGCGCGGCGCTGCTCACCATGAACCGCGAAGGCATCCGCCGCCTGGCCGCCGAGGAACTTGGCCTGGCGACCTCGCCCTACCGCTTCGCCAGCAGCCTGGAAGAACTGGAACAGGCTTGCTCCGCGGTCGGTTTCCCCTGCGTGGTCAAGCCGGTGATGTCGTCGTCGGGCAAGGGGCAATCGAAGCTGGACAGCGCGGGCGATGTGGCGCAGGCGTGGGAGTACGCGGCCAGCGGCAGCCGGGTCGACGCCGGCCGCGTGATCGCGGAAGGCTTCATCGACTTCGACTACGAGATCACGCTGCTGACCGTGCGTTCGATAGATTGCAACGGCGCCATCGAAACCAGCTTCTGCGAACCGATCGGCCACAAGCAGGTGCAGGGCGACTACGTCGAATCGTGGCAGCCGCACCCGATGAGTGCCGCGGCTTTGGGCAGCGCGCGCGACATCGCCGGCAAGGTGACGGCCAACCTGGGCGGCTGCGGCGTGTTCGGTGTCGAGCTGTTCGTGAAGGGCGACATGGTGTGGTTCTCGGAAGTGAGCCCGCGTCCGCACGACACCGGCATGGTGACGATGGCGAGCCAGGTGCAGAGCGAGTTCGAATTGCATGCGAAGGCGATCCTCGGTTTGCCGGTCGATGTGGCGCTGCGCGCGCCGGGCGCTTCCGCCGTGATCTACGGCCAGCACGAGGCGGCGGGGATTGCGTTCGAGGGCGTCGCCGACGCGCTGCGCGTGCCCGGCGCCGATGTGCGCCTGTTCGGCAAGCCGGAGTCGTTCGCGCGCCGCCGCATGGGCGTGGCGCTGGCCACCGCGGGCGACGTCGATACCGCGCGCCAGCGTGCGCTGGAAGCGGCGTCGCGTGTGAAACCGGTGGTCCGCTAAGGGAGAGCAGGGGCGGCGCGGCCGCCCCGTTGGGTTGACTTCTTCGCCATCGGAATTGATAATGGTTCTCATTATCATTCGCCTCATCAAGAAGAAATCATGTCCACCCCGATCATTCTCCGCCGCAGCCTGCTCGGCCTGCTCGTCCTCTCCTCTTTCGCTTCCGCCCAGGAGGCTGCCGACACCGCCCAGGTTGTCGTCACCGCCACCGGCTACCGCACCACCGGCACCAAGTCCGACCTCAAGCCGCTCGAGTCGCCGATGAGCTACGAGGTCTACGACAATGAGCTGCTGAGCAGCCGCCAGGCCGACAGCGTCAACGAGGCGCTGCGCTACGTGCCCGGCGTGACGCCGGAAAGCCGCGCGACGGTGACGATCTTCGACCAGTACACGATCCGCGGCTTCGAGAGCTACCGCAACTACTACGACGGCCTGCCGCTGCAGTACGACGGCCTGTGGAACCTGGTGCCGCAGGTGGACGCCTTTGCCACCGAGAGCGTCGAGATCCTCAAGGGGCCGGTCTCGGTGCTGTACGGCTCGGCCCCGCCGGGCGGCATGGTCAACCAGACCGCCAAGCAGCCACGCTCGACGCAGGAGACCAGCCTGCGCGCCCGCATCGGCACCAACGCCCTGCGCGAACTGGCGCTCGACAGCACCGGCCCGCTGTCGAAGGACGTCGACTACCGCATCGTCGCCCTCGCGCGCGAACGCGACGGCCAGCAGGTGACGACCGAGGAAGAACGCCGCCTGCTCAACCCCTCGCTCACCTGGCGCATCAGCCCCGCCACCCGCCTGAACCTGAACCTGTACTACCAGGACGATCCGGCCCTGGTGCCATCGACGCCGCTGCCGGCGCTCGGCACGCTGCAGCGAGCGCCGTATGGCCTTCTCGGGTCCGACGCCTTTGCCGGCGACGCCAACTGGTCGGGCATGAAGCGCGAGGTCACGATGGCGGGCTGGAAGTTCGAACACGCCTTCAACGAGCGCGTGAGCTTCCTGCAGAATTTCCGCTATACGAGCGCCGACGGCTTCCAGAGGAACACCTATAACCGCGGCCTGCTGCCCGACAACCGCACCCTGACGCGCGCGGCCTATTTCACCGACGAGAAAATGAACGGCTGGGTGGTCGACAACCAGCTGGCCTGGCGTGTGAACACCGGCGCCTTCGCCCACCGCATCCTGGCCGGCGTCGACTACCAGAAGCTGCGCACCCGCGTCGGTTATGGCGACACCCTCGGCACCGATACGCCGTCGATCGACCTGGGTGCGCCGAACCACCGCCTGTTCGACGTGGCCCGCCTGCCCTTCGGCTTCTACACCGAGCGCCACGCGATCCGCCAGTCGCAGCTGGGTGTCTACCTGCAGGACGAGGTGCGCGTCGGCCAGCTGACCCTGATCGGCGGCCTGCGCCGCGATCGCTATCGCAGCCTCGACGACAACGCCTCGACCTACGACGGCTTCCCGTCCACCAGCTCGAACGCCATCGCCCAGCGCAAGACCAGCGGCCGCATCGCCGCGATCTACCAGGTCGGCAACGGCTTCGCGCCCTACATCAACTACGCGACCTCGTTCGAGCCAACCTCCGGCGTCGATTCCGTCACCGGGGATGCGTTCAAGCCAACCACCGCGAAGCAGATCGAAGGTGGCGTCAAGTACAAGTCGCCGGACAGCAGCACCCAGCTCACCGCCGCCATCTTCGACATCCGCAAGCAGAACGTGGTCGTCAACACCCCGACCTTCAACCAGTACACGCAGAACGGCGAAGTGCGTTCGCGCGGCGCGGAACTGTCGTGGAACCAGGCCATCAACCAGCAGCTCGACTTCACGCTGGGGCTCACCAAGCTGGATATGGAAGTCACGAAGAACACGCTCGATCCTTCGCTGGTCGGCAAGACGCCGGTCTGGGTCGCCGACAAGCAGGCTTCGCTCTGGCTCAACTACGCGCCGATCGACGCGCTCGACCTGAGCGCCGGCGTGCGCTACGTGGGCGAGAGCCAGATGGACGCGGCCAACAGCGGCATCGTGCCTTCGTACACGGTGTTCGACGCGGCCGCCATGTTCAGGGTGAACAAGACCTGGCGCGTCGGCCTCACCGCCAGCAACCTGGGCGACAAGCGCTACGTCGGCGCCTGCCACAGCGCGCAGAATTGCTGGATGGGCGCCGAGCGCAGCGTCGAGCTGACCCTGCACGCGGCGTTCTGAGGCGAGCGTCATGAGCTTTCGCGCCTGGTACCTGGTCCACAAGTGGACCAGCCTGGTCTCCACGCTGTTCCTCCTGATGCTGTGCGTGACCGGGCTGCCGCTGATCTTCTCGCACGAGATCGCCCACCTCACCGGCGCCAGCGTGGAGCCGCCCGCGCTGGCGGCGCCGCCGGCCGCGCTGGCCAACATCGACGCCATCGTCGCCGACGCCCAGCGGCGCCGGCCGAACGACGTGCCGCAGTTCCTGGTGGCCGAAGCCGACGAGCCGGAACTGCTCTACGTGCGCATGGCCGACAAGGTTGATTCGGAAGGCCTCACCGCCTTCTACACCTACGATGCGCGCACCGGCGACTACCTGAGCGAGTACCCGCTCGGCCAGGGCTTCATGGACCTGATGCTGCGCCTGCATACCGACATGTACCTGGGCCTGGGCGGCACCCTGTTCCTCGGCTTCACCGGCCTGCTGCTGGGCGCCTCGATCGTCTCTGGCATCCATGTCTACGGCCCCTACATGAAGAAGCTGCGTTTCGGGACCGTGCGGCGCGATCGCGCCTCGCGCCTGAAATGGCTGGACCAGCACAACCTGCTGGGCATGGTGACCCTGGTGTGGCTGCTGGTGGTGGGGCTCACTGGCACCATCAATGCGCTCAACCGGCCGATCTTCGCGGCCTGGCAGGCGACCGAACTGGCTGCGCTGGCAGCGCCGTATCGCGACGTGCCGCCGGTGACGGGCTCCGTGTCGGCGGATGCGGCAATCAAGGCGGCGCGCAGCGCGCATCCGGACAAGTCGCTCAGCTTCATGGCCTATCCGGGCAACGGCTTCGCCACGCCGCAGCATTTCATCGCCTTCATGAACGGGAATACGCCGGTGACGTCCAAATTGCTGTCGATCGCGGTGATCGATGCGCGCACCGCGCAGGTGGTGAGCAGCGGCGAGATGCCGTGGTATGTGTCGACCCTGATGCTGTCGCAGCCGCTGCATTTTGGCGACTACGGCGGCTTGGCGCTCAAGTTGTTGTGGACCTTGCTGGATGTGATCAGCATTGTGGTGCTGTGGAGTGGGCTGGTGCTGTGGTGGAAGCGGCGGAATGTGACGGCGGAGCAGAAGCTGGCGGCGCTACAGATGAATGCGTTGCCGGCGGCAGTACCGGAATAGCTGACGCCCGCATTACCCCCTCCTCACTCAACGTCGCCCCGGCGAAGGCCGGGGCCCAATTCCGTGGATTAGTGACCGGCGCTTCGCGGATGCATTGGTGGTTTGCGCGGGAAATTGGGTTCCGGCCTGCGCCGGAACGACGATTTAAGGCTGGTGGTGATCCGAATGTCAGCGCCGCACTCTGGCGCCCAAAACGAAAAGGCCGCATCTCACGATGCGGCCTTCAGTATTCTGGCTCCCCGACCTGGACTCGAACCAGGGACCTGCGGATTAACAGTCCGTCGCTCTACCAACTGAGCTATCAGGGATTAGAGGCCGTATTATAGCAGCGCTTTTCGATTTCGCGAATACCTGAGCAACATTTCTACTTTGGTATCCGGTTAACCAGCTTCTTCAGCTCATCCAGCACCAGCTGCGGCTCGGTCATCTGCGGAAAATGCGCACTCCCCGGCGCAATCACTCGCTCGCCCAGCGGCGACAGCGCCGCCAGGCCCTCCTGGTTGCGCGCCCGCTCATCGGACGACGCGCTCGACACCATCCAGCGCGGCAGGCGCTTGCCGCCCGACAGCACGGTGATGGGGATCGGTGGAAACGCCGGCGCTTCCGCGATTTCCGCCACCGTCTCGTCCTCGCTCGCGATCTCGCCATTCGCATCCGGCGGCGACACGCGATCGAGCAGACCCGCCACCGCGCGCTGCATCGCCGAGCGGTACTGCTTCAGGTTTGCCACATCGTCTGGCGCGGTCGCCTCCAGGAACAGCACGCCGCCAGTCTCTTCCGCGTACACGCGCGCAAACAGGTTCGCATGCAGGCCGCCGAAGGAATGTGCGACCAGCAGGAACGGCGGCTTCGCGCCGATCTCGCGCAGCAGTGCGCGCAACTGCATCACGACCGTGGTGCCGACCTGCGCCTCCTTGGGAGGCGGGCTGGCGCCGACGCCCGGGCGGTCGTACGCGACGACGGCGCCCAGCGACTCGATCTCGGGGTACAGCTTGTGCCAGCCTTCGATGGGGCCACCCGCGCCATTGATCAGGACGATGGTCGGGCCGCTCGTCCCGGAGAGCGAAAAACGAAGAATCTGACCGCCGATGGCGATGCGTTTGCTCTTTGGTAAATGCTTCACTATAGAAGTCCTTGTCGGCCCGTCAAACGCCCATGCGAAAAAGGCCACATCTCGCGATGTGGCCTTTTGAATTCTGGCTCCCCGACCTGGACTCGAACCAGGGACCTGCGGATTAACAGTCCGTCGCTCTACCAACTGAGCTATCAGGGAATTGATGACAGCATTATATGTTTGCAGTGACACGCTGTCAAATTTCAACGTGCCGTGCAGCCACTTTTGCTGCTCTTCGGAATCAAGTTGCCTCAGTTCCGAAGAGCCGCGATTTTAAAGAACTTTTGCGACGGCGTCAACGACGCGGTCCAGATTGGTCGAGTTCAGCGCGGCGACGCAGATGCGGCCGGTGTCGACCGCGTAGATCGATTCTTCGCGCAGCTTGCCGACCTGCTCCTTGGTCAGGCCCGAGTACGAGAACATGCCGACCTGCTCGCGCACGAAGTCGAAGTCGCGGCCCGGGGCTTTCTCTTTGAGCTTCTCGACCATCAGGTTGCGCATCTCGCGGATGCGCACGCGCATGCCGGCCAGTTCCTCTTCCCACAGCTGGCGCAGTTCCGGGGTCGACAGCACCATGGCCACCACCTTGGCCGTATGGGTCGGCGGGTTCGAGTAGTTGGTGCGGATGACGCGCTTCAGCTGCGACAGCACGCGCGCGGCTTCTTCGCCGCTGGTCGCGACGATCGACAGCGCGCCGGCGCGCTCGCCGTACAGCGAGAACGATTTCGAGAACGAGTTCGACACCAGCATCGGAATGCCGGTCTCGGCGAAGCGGCGCACCACGGCGCCGTCTTCCGCAATGCCCGCGCCGAAGCCCTGGTAGGCCATGTCGAGGAAAGGCACCAGGCCGCCCGCGACGACGGCCTCGATCACCTGGGTCCACTGTTCCTGGGTCAGGTCGGCGCCGGTCGGGTTGTGGCAGCAGGCGTGCAGCACAACGATCGCACCGGCCGGCATCGCCTTGAGCGCGGCCAGCATGCCCTCGAAGTTCACGCCATGCGTCGCCGCATCGTAATAGGTGTAGTTATTCACCACGAAGCCGGCGCCTTCGAACAGCGCGCGGTGGTTTTCCCAGCTCGGGTCGCTGATATAGACCTCGGAACCAGGCGCGAAACGCTTGAGGAAATCGGCGCCCAGTTTCAGCGCGCCGGTGCCGCCGAGTGCTTGCACGGTGATCGCGCGCTTCTCTTGAATTACGGCGCTGTCGGCCCCAAATACCAGCTCTTGCACGGCTTTGTCGTATGCTGCCAGGCCTTCGATCGGCAGGTAGGTACGCGGCGCCGGCTGCTCCATCAGCTTCGCTTCCGCCTTGCGCACGCACTGCAGCAAAGGCACCTTGCCATTATCGTCGTAATAAACCCCGACACCCAGGTTGATCTTGGCCGGATTGGTGTCGGCGTTGAATGCTTCGGTAATGCCCAGGATCGGGTCGCGGGGCGCCATGTCGATGGCGCCGAAGAGGCTGGCGGAGGCTGTAGAAGTCATCGTGATAAACTGAGTTTGTCGGTGGGTTCGCAGCAATTGTATAGACAGTGACAGGTGACGCACCTGAGTGCTGCACTGCGTCAAGTGGACTCCCATTCTAGCAAAGGTCTGAATGTATGGCAGATTTATCCATCGCTAATGCCCCCGAGCCGACCGTCATCACTTTCCCCGGATCGCCTTTCAAACTGCACCAGCCCTTCCCGCCGGCGGGCGACCAGCCGACCGCGATCGCCGGGCTGATCGAGGGCGTCAACGACGGCCTGATGTACCAGACCCTGCTCGGCGTGACGGGCTCCGGTAAAACCTACACGATGGCGAACGTCATTGCGCAGGCCGGCCGTCCCGCCATTGTGTTTGCGCCCAATAAAACGCTGGCGGCCCAGCTGTATGCGGAGTTCCGCGAATTCTTCCCGCAGAACGCGGTCGAGTATTTCGTCTCCTACTACGACTACTACCAGCCGGAAGCCTATGTGCCGCAGCGCGACCTGTTCATCGAAAAGGACTCGTCGATCAACGAGCACATCGAGCAGATGCGCCTGTCGTGCACCAAGTCGCTGATGGAGCGGCGCGACGTGGTCATCGTGGCTACCGTGTCGGCGATCTACGGTATCGGTAATCCGAACGAATACCACAAGATGATCCTGACCTTGCGCCACAAGGACAAGGTCGCGCAGCGCGACATCATCGCGCGCCTGATCCAGATGCAGTACACCCGCAACGAGATGGACTTCTCGCGCGGCTCCTTCCGCGTGCGCGGCGACACCATCGACATCTTCCCGGCGGAGCACGCGGAACTCGCGATCCGCGTCGAGATGTTCGACGACGAGATCGAATCGCTGCAGCTGTTCGACCCGCTGACGGGCCGCGTGCGCCAGAAGATCCCGCGCTTCACGGTGTATCCGGGCTCGCACTACGTGACCGCGCGCGGCACCGTGCTCAAAGCTGTGGAATCGATCAAGGCCGAGCTGCGCGATCGGCTCGAGGAATTCCGTCAGCAGAACAAGCTGATCGAAGAACAACGCCTTGAGCAGCGCACCCGCTTCGACCTCGAGATGCTGGCGGAGATCGGCTTCACCAAGGGCATCGAGAACTACTCGCGCCACCTGTCCGGATCGATGCCGGGCGAGCCGCCGCCGACCCTGATCGACTACCTGCCCAAGGACGCGCTGATGTTCATGGACGAATCGCACGTGATGATCGGCCAGCTCAATGCGATGTACAACGGCGACCGTTCGCGTAAAGTGAACCTGGTCGACTACGGCTTCCGCCTGCCCTCGGCGCTCGATAACCGGCCCCTGAAGTTCCAGGAGTTCGAGAACAAGATGCGCCAGACGATCTTCGTCTCGGCCACGCCGGCCGAATACGAAAAGGGCAAGGCCGACAACGTGGTCGAACAGGTGGTGCGCCCGACCGGCCTGGTCGACCCGCTGGTGATCGTCAAGCCGGCTCGTTCGCAGGTCGAGGACCTGATGAGCGAGATCACCGATCGCATCGCCAAGGACGAGCGCGTGCTGGTGACCACACTCACCAAGCGCATGGCCGAGCAGCTGACCGAGTACCTGAGCGACCACGGCATCAAGGTGCGCTATCTGCACAGCGATATCGAGACCGTCGAGCGTGTGGAGATCCTGCGCGACCTGCGCCTGGGTACCTTCGACGTCGTGGTCGGCATCAACCTGCTGCGCGAGGGCCTGGACTTGCCGGAGGTGTCACTGGTCGCGGTGCTGGACGCGGACAAGGAAGGCTTCCTGCGCTCCGAACGTTCGCTGATCCAGACCATCGGCCGCGCGGCGCGTAACCTGAACGGCGTCGCGATTTTGTACGCTGATCAGATGACCGATTCGATGAAGCGCGCGATCGACGAGACCGAGCGCCGCCGCGCCAAGCAGATCGCGTTCAACGAGGCGAACGGCATCACGCCGAAGGGTGTGAGCAAGAAGATCAAGGACATGATCGACGGCGTCTACAGCAACGCGGCGCAGAAGGCGATGGTCGAGGGCGTCCGCGAGGATGCGGAAACCGCCAAGGTCGAATCGATGAGCGAGAAGCAGATCAGCAAGGAGATCAAGCGCCTCGAGAAGCTCATGGTGGACCACGCCAAGAACCTCGAGTTCGAGAAGGCGGCGCAGGTGCGGGATCAGCTGCATGTGTTGAAGCAGCAGGCGTTCGGTGCGCCTGGCGCAGACAACGTGGTCTCGATGCTCGGCAAATAAACCCGTGTGGTGGACGGCTTCGCCGTCCACCAACGTCAGCCCTTCTTCGGCGTGTCCGTCACGTCGGGATATGCTTTCTCGATCGCTTTCACGATCTCGGCCGCCTGCTTCGTATACCCATCGTAGCGATTGAACAGCGTCGGATGCGCGATCATCGCCTGCACCAGGCGTTTTCCCTTCGGTGAAGTGAACAGCTTGAAATGCTCGGCTGGCGTGCCGCCTTCCAGCACCTGGTCCTGGTAAGCACGCAGCTTGTCCTGCCGACTCGACCAGCCGCCCTCCGACGACCGGATCATTGGCAGTGCGATCTGGTACAGCTCGAAAATATGATCGAGCAGCTGCTGGTCTTCGATATACGCCATCTTGCCGCTGGAGCGGAAGCCTTCGTAGCGGCTGTTTGCCGGCCTGAAATAATGGTTGGCGTCGGATTCCAGCACGACTTTCTCGAACTGTTTCTGATCTTCCGGCATGCGCTTGGGATCGAGCGCGAGCAGGTAGCTGAAGTTCCGGTTGAAACCCTGGTACGACCCCTTGATCTCCTCGATCGAGGCGATATCATTCTTGAGGTCCGTCCGCAGGCCGGTGAGGAAAGCCTTTACCTCTTCCTGCTGATGGCGGTGCTCGCTCAAGCCATGCAGCCAGATACTCAGCGTCACCGCGAATACGATCGTGAAGAATTCGATCGCGATCTCGCGCAGCTTGTGCCCGAGCGTGTGCTCCTTGCTGCCCGCCATGCGGATGATGTTCTTGCCGTGCTTGATTACTTCCTGGTCTGCCATCTTCCATCACCGATAAAAACGATGGCCGACTATAAGCGATTCTTCCGAAAAGAAGAACATCTGCATGCAGTTCATGCAGGGCGGTTGAACATGCGCGGATCGAAGCGGAACGGCCGCGCGATCGACAGCACGACGTCCGCATATGCCGGGTGCTCGGGATTGATTACCAGGTTCACGCCCTCCCCCACGATCACCGACGGCACCCGCATGTACAGGTGATGACACTTCTCCAGGAAGGCGGTGCCGAAGCGCGCCGCGCTGCCGCCGTCGTCGAGATCGTCCCAGCCTTCCGGCAGCTCTTCGCACGCCACGTCGACACCGAGCTCGGGATCGTCCGGCAGGTCCACCGCGACCAGCACAAGATTGCGCTGGTCCGAATCGGTGTGCACGAATTTCTCGAGCACCGCCAGATCCACCGTCGTGGCCGTGTATAGCGCCGGGCAGCCCGCGAGGTGCCAGTGCCCGCCGTTTTTCTTCGCGCCCTCGCAGCTGCGATCGAGCGCCATATTTTCTTCCGAGATTCTCCAGGTTCTCATGCGCCGCCCTCTCCCTTTCGACAGAGCCAGCTTACACCCGGGACAAGGCCGGGGCGCGCACGGATGTGGGCTCAGCGAGCGGCGGGATCGCGCACTTGGGTCAGGATGCGCAGCAGCTCTGACAGGTCGGCCGGTTTCACCAGGTGGCGGTCGAACCCGGCGGCGCGCGCGCGATCGCGGTCGTCGCTCTGGCCGTAGCCGGTCAGCGCCACCAGCACCGCGCCCGTGGTCTCGGGCGTGGCGCGCAGGCGGCGCGCCAGTTCGTGGCCGTCGATGTCGGGCAGGCCGATATCGAGCAGCATGACCTCGGGCCGCTCGCGCAGCGCGCGCGCATAGCCCGTGGTGCCGTCATACTCGACGCTCACCGCGTGGCCGTGCGCTTCCAGCAGGGTCGCCAGCATCTGCGCCGCGTCGGCATTGTCGTCGACGACCAGCACCCGCACCGGGCCACCGCCCGGGTGCACGTCCTGCTCCTCTACCTGGGCCGGCGCGTTCTGCAGCAGCGGCAGCCGGATCGAGAATTCACTGCCCTGGCTCAGACCGGGACTGGTCGCCGCAACCCGCCCGCCATGCAGCGCCACCAGGCTTTTCACCAGCGCCAGGCCGATCCCGAGCCCGCCCTGCGAGCGGTCCGGCGTGCGTTCGGCCTGGGTGAACAGGTCGAAGATATAGGGCAGCACCTGCGGGTCGATGCCCTGGCCGTTGTCGCGCACGGCGATCACGGCCTCGTCACCGTCGCGCTGCACCCGCAACACGATGCGCCCGCCCGGCGCCGTGTACTTGGCGGCATTGTTCAGGATGTTCGACACCACCTGCACCAGGCGCGTGCGGTCGCCGCTCACGTGCAGCGGCGGCCCCGTCATCTCCAGCTGCATCTCGTGACGGCGCGCGTCAAGCAGCGGCCGCACCTGCTCGACCGCGCCGTGGACGATGTCGGCAACGATCAGCTCTTCCTTCTCGATGGTGGCCAGGCCCCGCGTGACGCGCGAGACGTCGAGCAGGTCGTTCACCAGCGAGGTCATGTGCTCTGCCTGGCGCGCGATGATCTCGCTCGCATGACGCATGCGCTGCGGGTCGATGTTCCCGCGCTGCAGGAGTTGGGCGGCGGTGGTGATCGGCGCCAGCGGATTGCGCAGCTCGTGCGCCAGCATCGCCAGGAACTGGTCCTTCTGGCGGTTGGCGGCGCGCAGGTCGTCCTCCACGCGCTTGCGCACCGTGACGTCGCTGCCTTCCACGAAAATACCCTCGACCTCGCCCTTCGGTCCGCGAATCGGCTGGTAAACGAAGTCGATGTAGCGTTCTTCCAGCGCTTCGCCGGGGGCGCGCTGCACGCGTAGCGGCACCGCGTGGCCGACGAACGGTTCGCCCGACTGGTAGACCTGGTCGAGCAGCTCGAAGAAGCCCTGGCCGGTGACTTCGGGCAGCGCTTCGCGCGCCGCCTTGCCGATCAGCTCCCGGCGGCCGATCAGCTCCAGGTAGGAATCGTTGGTGATCTCGAAGACATGATCGGGCCCGCGCAGAACCGCGAGGATGCCGGGCGCCTGCTCGAACAGCGTCATGAGGCGCAGGTTTTCTTCTTCGCGGTAACGCTCGGCCTGCACCTCGCCGGTCATCTCGACGCAGGCGCAGAACATGCCAGCCACGGTGCCGTCCTCGTCGCGCACCGGCGAATAGGAAAAGCGGAACCAGGTGTCCTCGTCGTAGCCGTGGCGGTTCATGCGCAGCGGCATGCGGTCCTGGTAGGTGGCTTCGCCTTTCAGGGCGCGCAGGATCAGGGGATGGATGTCGTCCCAGATCTCGCGCCAGATGTCGTGGAAGCGGCTGCCCAGCGCCGCCGGGTGCTTCTCGCCCAGGATGGTGGCGTAGGTGTCGTTGTACAGGAAACCGAGGTCCGGCCCCCATGCCACGAACATCGGGAACTTCGAATTGAGCATGAGCCCGACCGTGGTGCGCAGCGCCTGCGGCCAGTTGCGCGGATGCCCGAGTGGCGACATGGCCCAGTCATGCGCCCGCATCATGGCGCCCATCTGTCCGCCTCCACTGAGGAAGGGTAGCCATTCGGACGGTGTCGCGTGTTCGTTTTTCATGCTTCCGTAATGGGGTCAGGGCCTGTGTGGTCGTGATGACAAGTGTGCCAGAAACACGACATTCGCTCCGCACAGGAGGCACTACAGCGTCTTCACGAACTCCCTGATACCGCCCAGCAGCATCTCGACCGACATCGCCGTCAGGATCAGGCCCATCAGGCGCTCGAAGGCGGTCATGACCTGCGGCCCGAGTTTCTGCTGCAGGCGCTCGGCGGACAGGAACACCAGCAGCCACACCACGCCAACCGCGGCCAGCGCGGCCACGTGCACCATCGTGTCCACCAGGCTGCCCGAACTGAACAGCAGCACCGTCGCCAGCGCCGACGGGCCGGCCAGCGCCGGAATCGCCAGCGGCACGATGAAGGGTTCGCCATGTTCGTTGCGGCCCAGCACGCCGTCCGGGTGCGGGAAGATCATGCGGATCGCGATCATCAGGAGAATCACGGCGCCGCCGATCCGCAGCGCGACCGGGCTCAGGTGCAAGGCTGCGAGGAAGTGCTGGCCGAAGAACATGAAGACCAGCAGCAGCAGGAAGGCGATGGCGCATTCGCGGATCACGATCTTGT
>Ga0265798_10003637_pt1 | contig 21757 bp, 21 predicted proteins | sample P3T30metagenome_FD_192430 | JGI IMG/M metagenome (GOLD analysis project Ga0265798, IMG submission 192430) | Plant litter microbial communities from East Loma Ridge, Irvine, California - P3 T30 | ecosystem: Environmental > Terrestrial > Plant litter > Unclassified | place: USA: California... | reverse complement strand
GATGCTTCCATGCCGAGCCAACAAAAAGCAAGTAGCATGCCGATCGGGAAATACTCAACAGACTTTGAAGTAAGCAGAGAAGGAATCAAAAACACGGCAGCACCAGCGGCACACAGCGGCAGCAACGCGAGCATCACCACGCCTCGGTCGCGGCTTCCGTTTGCCCTCTCAAGCACCGTGTTAGCGAGCCAGATCATACTCGCCCCAAATGCAAGAAAGCCCATATTCCCCATACCATTCCTTTTATTGTATTAAATCCATGAATCCGAATTCTACAGTAGACCCAGGCATGGAAGCCGTGGTAAGAGATTCCTCGAATAGCCTGCTACTGGTATGTCTGGAGCAGATTTTGCACGAGCCGCAGCGTTTGCTGGAAACGGCGTGCGGTTCGTACCGGCACCAGCTGGGGTTTGTGAAAATCGCACTACATAATGATGCCAGTGGACGAGCGCTGCGATTGCACTTATGGGATCAGAGTGCGACCGTCATGGAAGACATTCACTCCCATTGCGCCGATTTTATGTCCCGTGTGGTCTCGGGCGGACTGGAGGAACACCGCTATGAGCTGACGCCGGGTAAGGCCTTTACCCGTTTTCGATACCACTTCGACGCAGACGCCGGCCACGCGCTGGCGCATGCGGACGGCCTTACCGACGTGCTTCAAACCAGCGTGACACCATTGTTGGCAGGCACCATCTATGGGCGTCGCTCGCACGAGCTGCATACAGTGGGCAACGTCCTGGACAGCACCATGACGGTTTCCGCGTGGGGTGTGCGCGCAAGTGAAGCGGTCGTTATCAAACCGATCGGTGCACGTGCCGAGGATTGTGGGGCGATCGCTGGCATGCCGCTGGAAGACGTGAAAAATTTATTGATGTACATATGCAGGAGATTGCATGCTTCTACCTAGTCAGGATATCCAGACCCTATGCCAGCCCGGCCCTGGGCAGTTAATTAATCCATTTGACAGCGAAAATTTGCGGGGAAGCTCATATGATCTCACGATCGGCGAGGAATACTATGTGGGCCAAGATTTCAGCGGTACCAAACTGAGCACGGAAAAACTTGAGCCGGCCCAAGCCTTTTGGATTCCTCCGCACGCAGTATGCTTTATTCTGTCGACCGAAACCCTAGAGCTCCCCAAGGAAATTTCCGCAAAGGTATCTTTGCGGATGTCCTACATCTATGCTGGGCTCGTTCTAACTTCACAACCCCCATTTGACCCAGGTTACAAGGGACGGGCTATCGTTATGTTGCACAACCTGTCGTCGGAGCCAATCTCTATGCGGCGCGGGGATCGAGTGGCAACAATTGAATTCTTGAAACTTAGCTCCGCAACGACCTTGAACAAAGTGCATAAGTCGGTGGAAACGATTGGCGGGCAGCTGGGCCGGCCCCTGACTAGTAGCTTATCTGACATTGCGAATCGATCGACTGCCGCTCAGAATCAAGTGCAGTTCCTAACTGGGCAGATGCTGATGTTTGCGGCATTGATAGTGGCGGTGCTGGCCGTTCCCGGCTTTTTCTCGTTCACAGGCTTGCTTGATCGCGTCAACGAACAGAAGACGGAACTATCAGAACAAAAAAAGCAGCTACAGGATTACAAAGAGGCATTGGACGCTATAAGGTCCCGACTCGACCAAAAGTCGGGGCCCGCCAAGGCAGTTTCGGCTGGGCAGAGCAGTTCCGCTTCAGGAGGAAATCATTAATGGTGCGCCTGGCTGATCTTGGTGAAAAGGCTTTTCTTGCTGGGGTGCTACCGCAGCTTGTGGTCGATCCAGCCTTCGTCAACGGCTTTGGTCACGACGCAAGTGTCGTCGATGTCGGGTTGGAACAGCATCTAGCCGTAAAAATCGACCGCGCACCCTTTCCCGTAGCGCTGCGCTACGGCTTGGGAGGCTATCGTACTTGGGGGCGGTTGGCGGTCGTTGCCAATGTGAGCGACCTGCTGGCAATAGGCGCACTGCCTCGAGCTATGATGCTGTCGATGGTGCTACCGCGCGATTTCTCTGCCGCAGATGCGCAAGCGATTATCGAAGGCTGTACAGAGGCGTGTGCACAGCACGGTGTCGCTTTCGTAGGAGGCGATACTAAGGAAGGCAACAGTCCTCAGGTGGTGGGGGCGGCGTGGGGAACTGTCGAAAAACATCGGCGCCTCGGCAGGGCCCAGGCGGAGCCCGGAGATGCACTATTTGTGGCCGGCTCCTTAGGCGGATTTGCCGCCGCCCTTATGCTTATCCAGAAACAGCAAGGCCGAGCGGATTGGACTGAACGCTGCATCCAAGTACTAACCCTGCCGAGTGCCCGCGTCAAGGAAGGGCGCTACTTGCGCGAACATGTCGCAATCCGGGCCGCCTGCGACCTCAGCGACGGTTTGCCGGAAGCTATCGATATCTTCTGTGGAGCCGGCCTCGGCATTACCCTGAACGAAGCGCAGTTGCCACTACACGAACTTGTGGCGGACGCAGCCGCAAACGTGGGTGCGCCGGGCTGGCGCTTCGCGCTTGCCGCAGGTGATTGGGCAGTCGCCTTCGTGGTAGAAAAGTCTGCCGTGAACAGCTTTCAGGCCGCCATCGGGAGTGGTATGGAGGTCCAACAGCTAGGTACCTTCGACGTCAGCGGATGCAAACAGATCCGTGATCTGAGCGGTGCACTGCATCCCATTCCGCACGTGATCAACGAGCAGTTCAAGAGCCGGATCGAGGATGAAGGTCACTATCTGGATCTATTGCTGGGTAAAACGTCCATCTAGCAGGCATCGTGGCGATTTGCCAGAGGGCACCCTAGAAGGTACCCACTCTGAAGCGGTGTAGAATGCCAGCCAGACGTCCGCTTTTGGCCCAGACTTTGTAAAAACGTCGATCGGGCCAAAAGCGCTGACAAGCTCGACCGCCCAAAAAGGCTGCTACGGCGTTTTCAGAAGCTCGGCAATGATAAAACGAGCCCTGTAAATATGCCGACTTCGCGTTCTTACACAGTCTGGGCCGGTTGCGGATCTACTTGGACTATCCGCAACCGGCCCAGAGCGGAATTTCGATGTGCAAATGGCAATGAATCCTTCCCAGCGCAACCGGCATCTTGCGTGCACTTCTCGTCGTTACATGATCGAACTCAGTTGTTCAACCGTGTGAGTTCATCATTTGCTAGCAGATCGCTTCGCTTGCCAAGGAACATCGGCTTATCGGGTCCTCGGTAGCTCGGAAGCCAACGCTGGTCCTTTGGCCCGGTCGGGTGGTCGTACTCGGTGGACGAAAAGAGAAGCTGGGCATCGTTGGTCTCACACATCTTCTCAAGCTCCGTAAGGTATCGGGCTAAGTCTGCGGTATGGAGCTCTTCTTGCTTCGGAGTATCGAGGATCAGGAATCGGAATGGACGAGATCTGTCGGACAGATACGCCTCCAGTAGGGCCGCGTGTATGGCGAGGACCAGTCGGATCGTCGTGCTGCTGCTGCCGCCGCTGCCGATGACCTCAAGCGTTTCGCCCCCGAACGTAAAGCGGAGATTCAAGTCAATGTCGACGTTCGTAGACACGTTCTGCGTCTCAAGAGTCTGCATCCACTTCACAGTAAGTTCACGTAGGGTCAGCCGTAGCTTGTTGAATTCATGGTCGGCTCTTCCCGTGTTGGACAGCCCGTCAATACGATCCTGAATTTGGTCGCGTTCTCGCTCCAGCTTAAACAGCTTCGAGCGCTCCTCCTTCAATCCAGAGATTCGGCCTAACTCGCCCTGCACTCCAACAATTTGCTTGGTCAAAGCCTGTACAGCGGTTACCAACTGATCAACACCCGAGATACTGGGCGACTCGAGGTTGTCTGCCAGGGTCTGGCGTTCACCGCCAAGCTCCTCAAGCCGCTCCTCCAACTGTTCAGCCCGAATTACGGCGCGCTGGCTGTTCCGCTCAAGGTCCTTGATTTGGTCCTTGAGATACAGCAGGTTCTTCCCGTACGACTCCGTGCTGCCTATAAACAACCCACAGTTCGGCACACTGCAAATTTCCTGGAACGACGTGAAGACACGCCGAGCCTCCTCGTTCAGCCCAAGAGTCTTAATCTCGCCATCGATCTCCGCACGGATGGTCTCGATGCCCGCAACACGGTTTTGCAGTTCAAAGAGCTCCATCTGCCGAGCCCGAATTTGGACGTCCTTCTGACGCAGGAGCTCCATAAGCGTCGAGTTCGCAGCCCCCTTAGAGTCCACGGATGCGCGAAGTCCGTCGATCTGCTGCGACAGGTTCTCTACTATTCGCTGTAGCGCTGCTTGGTTTGCGTCACTGTCATCCAGGCCACGGCTCTGGTACTCGAGCACGCGCTGTGCAGCAACGATCTTGCGTGTCTGTGCCTCGAGGGCGATCTTCTCTTCGATAAGGGTCTTCTTAACCTCATACGAGTGCTTCGGGTTTAACCCGAAAGCGAACCGCACCATCTCTGCGAACTGGTCCGCGATGAACGAGCTCGGTGCGCGGTAGGCAGCCGAATACCCGAAGCCCTGTATCAGATAGAAGACCGGCAACAAAGTCGCGATATAAGGCTGAGCCTCCTCGCCCTTGGTTGATACAAGCCTTGGTGGCTTCAGCCCAAGCAGTTGGAACAGAGAGTGAGAAAAAGTGCTCTGTGAATGGTGCTCAGTCTGTTCACCATCGAAGTCAATCGTGGCGTAGAACTCTTCGTTCGTCGCGCCGATGGTGCGACGGATAGTGAGCGGCTTCCCTTCTGACTCGGCGTGCAAGACAACCGCCTTGCATTTCTCAAGGATGTCGGACCGAAAGTTGTTAGGGAATCCCAGCGCGGAAGCAAGCGCACGGAGGAGAGGCGACTTTCCGCTGCCGTTCGGCGCGAAAAGCATCGTTGTTCTATGCCCAAATTCAAGAAGCGGGCTTGCCCAACCGCCTTCGCCCAGCGGTTCAATCTGTAGTGACTTCAGCCTCAACTTACATCTCCTCTCGCCCGATCTTCGTCTCTAATATATTGGTAGCTTAGCTCGATGGTTTTCATGGAAAGGGCCAATAGACTTTCTCCCTCAACGGCGCCCGAATAGATCTTCTTGCCCAAGTCAGTAGCAGATATTTCGCGCGTTACCCTGTCGATAGAGACTTGCCCAGTCGACTCCAGAAAGGTCAGGGCTTTGACCGTCCTGATGCGCAGATTGCCGGACCATCCAATGTCCTGCGAGGACCATTTAAAGCCGGCAACAGTGCGTTCCAGACACTCGCCAACCAGCTGACCAATCTCGGGTAGCCTAGGCTTTGACCGACCCTTCGATATTGCCAATATGGTCATGGCAAGTAGAGGTAATTGAAACAGAGCCTCGTTGTCGAGAGTATGCACCGGCGAATGCCCTTCGCCGGAGAGGTTCAACCTAAGGCCGAGCCGCCTCGCTTCGTTGAAGAACTCGGTCGAGCTCATCGCGTTGCCCTCCGAACAATGGCAGCACAAAAGGCGCCAAACACCAAGTCCGTGTCCAGCGATACAAACTTCTTGCCGATGACAGAGTTCAAAACTTTTTGGACGAAATCCTCGAGATCTGCTAAGACACCACCGCCGAGGAGCCAGGCTTTACAGCTCTTGTCGATTTCGTCGAGCAGGATGTTAAAGGTCAGATCTGGGAATGTGTGCCGGGCAGTTCTAACCCAAACATCCCAAGAGACCTTCATTCGCGACGCTGCTTCGATCATGGATTCCGTAGCACCCGCCTCTTTCAGCTTCCGCTGAAGTATGGATGCAGCCTTGATTGCGCCGGGGTCTCCTCCATGTAGCAGCGTCTGGTACACCTGAGTGGAAATGCTCAGAACCTGAAGCAGGTCCTCTAGTCCAACACCAGTTGCTAAGTCGATGTCAGCCTTGGACAACCCACTAATCGGAGCACAGGACTTCTCCTCGACAAGCGTTACCAAGCTTCTCGCGATGCGCCCAACCTCGTGTTGATGCAACTCGATCTCTGAATGCTTCCAGATAGCGTTGTGCGCGGCAATGCCAAAGGCTTCAAGTGTGTCGCCGATGTGCTGAACGTTGGCCAGCAAGGACAGCTTGCTTCGAGCCGCTTCAACTTGCGAAGGGGATAGCGGTCTGTCGGGCGAAACAATGTCCGCAAACTTCTCAATTAACTGACGGATATATTTTTTGCTGGACGTCCCGGCAGAGAGGTCTGCGATGACGTCGTGAACCTCGTCTTTGAAGTGCACATTGCTGATGACCGTAATCTCGCGACACTGGTCACCAAACTCGACGGTGTGTACGAAGAGCTTACCGGCGATGCTGTTTCGGATCGCATCTAATCTCTCAGCCGTGTCGATCGCTCCCTTTTTTTTGAGAGCGAATACCTCGTCAACATCCCATTGCTGGTTCGCCTTGCCTTTAGTCTTGACTTGGAAAAAGTGGTACTGGACCACGCCAGCAACAGTTCTGCGCACGACAAAGTCGTCGTGATAGTCGCAGTAGACGCGGTCCACCTCCTTGCCGCTCAGAATCTCAAGCGCCGCATAGGCAGCGGCTTGGAACTGCATGCGGAATCTCGCTACCGTATTGCGCCCCACAACTTCGCGTGGCACTTTCTCATGGATGATGTCCATGGCTTTCGTTTGCACCTACAAGGGCATCTAAGCGTGCCGTTTCGCAGCTTAAGTATATCCCGCTTGCAACCCTTGCAAACCCACCAATTATTTCAATTTCGGAGCGATTGAAGCCCTTTGGGCGTTCAAAATCGACCGATAATGCGCACGAACTGGCGATGCTGGACAAGCAATTCCAGCCCGAGCAGGCCCGGGGTGCGCAGCAGATTCAACAGACGGAAGTACAGGGAGACTATTCCGCGATCTTGGCCATGCTCAATGCGCAAAAGGAGGCTCTGAAGGGGCAAATGCAGATCACGAATATTCGCATTGTCGATGCCTTGAACTTCCTGGTGCGACCGACAGTGACGTATTTTTTCGTCATCCTGTATGCATTAGCCAAGGTTGCCATGTTCGCTATTGCCATGCGCTCGGGCCTGACCGGCTGGGATTCGATCATGAGAATCTACGACCATGAGGATCGCGCCATTCTTTCTGGCTTATTGGCATACTAGTTCATAGGTAGAACCGTGGACCGCAATAACGGTCTTATCAAATAAATCAGTTGCTGGAGGACGCGTTGAGCGATTGGAGTACGCCACTGGTTGGTATTTATTGCCTCGTCTTCCCGAGCGGCCACTTCTATTACGGCCAATCGAAACACCTTGCCTACCGCAACGCAAACCACCTGAGCAAATTGCGCAAGGAGCTCCATGCCAACCGGTGGATGCTCGCGGTATGCAGGAAACACGGTTTGCCGACGATGCGTATCGAGTGTCTGTGTGCGGAAGAAGATTTAGACGCCGCTGAACAGATGTATCTGGACGAATATCATGGCAAGCCGTTTTGCCTGAACATCGCACGACACGCTGGTGCACCGGCTCGCGGCAGGAAAGCGACAACCGACGAAGTCGAGGCAAAGCGGCTGCAAGGCAAACAGTCGTGGGCGAATGGTACGAATGCGCTGATCCACTGCATCGGCATGAACAGCGCGATCCTCAACAGACCCGATGTGCGAGCCAAGATCAAGGCTATCAAGAGCACGCCTGAGAGCCGCAAGCGTGATGCCGAGATTCGCACGGCCTTGCACCAAGACCCGGAATTTAAGGCGAAACACGCGGCCGGCATAGCGCGCCATTTTGCCAACACCGACCAGCAGCAATCTCGCCTATCCGCGCTGCGCATCAAACACCAGGACCCGGAGTTCAAGGCTCGGCGTATTGCAGCATCGCAGGACGCATGTCGAAAGCAGGTCGAGTGTGTAGAGACCGGCCAGGTCTGGTCGAGCGCCGCCGAATGGAAAAGATGGATCAAGGAGGAATATGGGGTAATCGCGAGCTTACATCACATACGCCACGAAACGCCGTACAAGGGATTCACCTTTAAATACCTGGCATGACCGACCTGATCGAGCAGGCCGTCGCCTTGGTCAAGGCGGGGGATAGTTGTGAGTTGCGCGCCTATGCCGATCCGGCCTCGCCGCTATCGTGGGCCTTGTCGCAGCGCGGCCTCCTGCGCGCCTACATGCGCGGCCGTGCGGTGATCCCGGCTGATCTACGCCATCTGTCCGGTACGCCGTGGACTATCGGCTACGGGGAAACACGTGGAGTGAAGGAGGGCGACGTCTGGACGCTGGACCAGGCCGAGACTCGGCTACGCGCCAGAGTGGCCGGCTACGGACCCAGCGAGCGATGCCGAGTTCACAAGCGCTTGTCAGTGCAACGACGTTGATCATCCCGCGATGGGTCTTGCGGTTGCCACAGCTGTAGTAGCAGGGGTTTGGGGCAATTTGGCAATTATATGTTAACGATCTGAACGTTTCCAAACAGGTTGCCTCATGGGGACGGATGGTCACGCTCATAGTCCGAGATGTAGGCCAGCACCTGAGCGGCGCCGGCGTCGGTGTCGAGCAAGTCGATCGGCACTAGGTTATGCAGGTAGGAGTTGGGCGTTTCCAGCCATTTGAAGGCCTTACCGCGGCTGCCCACTATAGCAACCGCCCGCACCAATACTTGCTCCAGCAAGTCCGGCCGGGCATACCAAGATTCTGGTTTGATCGTTGGGCTCTTGCCGCCCACAATCACACGGGGCAACTGCGCGCTGGCCAACTCCTGGTCGGTGATATGCGAGCGAGTCCAGTGTGCCAACTGGACCAGGTCAGTATTGGGCTCGCGCAGCTTGGGCTTGGCCGGTACCACAAGGCCGACTTTGACGGCAGTGTGGGTTCGGATCATCTGCAACGCCGGCGCAATATCCGTGTCATTGGTGACCATCACCACTTGGTCCACGGCTCCAGTGCTGGCATCGTGGTAAGCCTGTAGAGCCAGGTTGACGTCCGACTGCTTTTCTTCCAGTTTCCACACCAGGGTTTGTGCGCAGTCGCGAGCCCACATGTTCGGCTCGACCTTGTCAACGAGCCTGGCCTTGGACTGGGTCAGTGAATAATACCCTTCAATCAGCTCGATGCGCTCGTGGTAGAGTTTGCGCAGGGCAGTATGGTAGCGGGCCTGTGATGAGACTGAGTCTAGCGCCTTGGCGGCCTGTTCTAGAATTTTGGCAGTAAAGAATTTGATGCTCAGCGGCAGTAGCTCGCTGGCCTCGGGAGCACTGGAGGGCAGGATGTGTCGTTCAAACAGAGTCATCAGATCCAACCACTTGTACGGTGTACCTTTCAGGCAGCCGTAGTAAAGGTTGTAGCCATCAATGTAGACACGCGTGCGCAACGGCACCGGGACGGGGGCCATCGCTCCTGCCATTTTTCCTCCTAGAAATGAAAAAACCGGCTTGCGCCGGCTTCTTCCCCCGTGCTCCAGATGGTCAAGCCACACCGGCGTCACGGATTAGTTGTTAAGGGAAGTGTACCAGATTTGAGTATTTTGGTAAATTTTTTCGCACCACTGGTTAGAAAAGTCAACCACATGCAGCAAATCCAGACTCATTGTCGCCGCCTGGAACGGTCACCCGGGCGATGCTACCGGCTCGCAACGCTTCTTGCTCAGGACCGACGGCCTACCACTGACTGACCCAGGTAGCTAAGCTGCCAGCCTGATTCAGCTAAAGCTCAATAACGACCGTTTATGAACGGTGCCCGACGGTACACATTCATACTGTTCATAATATATATATTTGATTTTTGAACATGTTCAAATGTAGAATGTGTCTTATTGCACAGAAACGCACATCGACAGGGGTAGGAATGGCGATTTTCGGATACGGCAGGGTTAGCACGAAAGAACAGACAACGGGGAATCAGAAACAGGAGATCAAAACGGCTGGCTATGCCGTCGACTACTGGCACGCGGACGAGGGAGTATCGGGCAAGGTGCCGGCAATGCAACGGCCTGAGTTCGCTAAGATGCTCGGCCAAATCCGCAATGGCGAGACCTTGGTGGTGACTAAGCTGGATCGCTTGGGACGTGATGCGCAGGACGTCGGTGCTACGATCAAGATGCTAGCCGATCGCCACATTGAAGTCATCGTCCTGCAACTGGGTAAGCTCGATCTTACGAGCCCCGCTGGCAAATTGATGTTGACCATGTTGGCGGCCATCGCCGAGATGGAGCGCGATCTGCTGGTGGAGCGTACGCAGTCCGGTTTGGCGCGAGCCAAGGCGGAGGGCAAGACATTGGGTCGCCCATCCAGCACAACACCGGAGCAACGTGCGGCGATCGCCAAGCGGCACAAAGCTGGGGAGTCGATTAGCGCACTGGCTCGGGAGCACGGCCTTTCTCGCGCGAGCGTGATGCGAATCGTGACGCCGGCAGCGGTATCTCCAAAAGTTGAAACGACTAGCGTCTCAACTCGAAATCTCTGAATTCACGTGTTATGACCTCGCCAGAGCAAAGACATACAAAGAACATCCAAGATCGACTGCTCAAGCTCGATGGGGATCACGCCGCACTGCTTGATCTCGCTCACAAGGGGCTTGCCCACCCTGGGGCCCCCATGTATGAGCTCGACGTTTTAGCCTTTGGCGCCGCCAAACGCGCGATCAGCGCCACCAGCGCTCTAAAACTCTTGGTGCAGTCTTGGAATCTAGTGACCGCTCGCACTTTGCTCCGAACGCATATCGATACCGCGCTTCGATTCTCTGCTGCGTGGTTAGTAGATAACCCTCATTCCTTCGCTAAAAAGATCATCGCGGGCGAGCGTATAGACAAGATTAAGGACCGTAAAGGCAATCTGCTACGGGACTCGTATCTTGTCCAATGCATGTCTGACACTCGCCCTTGGCTGCCCGAGGTATACAAACAGCTCTCTGGTTTTGTGCATTTTTCGGGTTCACACGTCTTCGCATCGGTAGCTTCTTTGGACGCCGAGGGCGGTGTGTCATTTCACCTGAGCGAATTTGATCTGGACTACCCTGAGGAAAGCTGGATTGAACTGATCGACTGTTTCCGCGAGGCGACCGAGATTCTCGCTCACCACCTCCATGGCTACGCGCAGACCAAAAAGCTCGCGCCAGAACAGCTGGCCAAAATGAGGAAGCGTCATCAAGAGAAGTCCTAGTGAAGCGCGTCGACCTGTACGTTATGACCGATTTCCAAGCTTTTACTTTTCATTTGACGGGCTCGCGTTGAGGCAACGAACCACCAGAGGATGGTATCGCTCATCCGGCGATGGCTTACTTGAACGTAGGCTGCACAGATGAAGGGTTTGAATCGCCACGACTTCTCTAGACACTCGAGAGCCGCTGGAAATACTGCTTTTCATACTCAGCTGGCGACATGTCATTGCTGAAGCTGTGCCGGCGCTTCGGATTGTAGAACATCTCGATATAGTCGAAGATGTCTTGCCTGGCCTCGTCGCGGGTAATGTAGATCCGACGGCGAACTCGCTCCCGTTTCAGTAGCTGGAAAAAGCTCTCTGCGACAGCGTTGTCGTGACAGTTGCCGCGTCGGCTCATGCTCTGCTCAAGATTATGGGCCTTCAGAAAATCACGCCAATCGTAACTGCTGAACTGGCTGCCCTGATCCGAATGAACCATGACGGTTTGCTTTGGCTGACGGCGCCAGACTGCCATCAACAGAGCGTTCAAGGCTAGCTCGCGATCCATTCTCGAGCCCATCGACCATCCAATGACTTGGCGAGAAAACAGGTCAAGGACCGCAGCCAGGTACAGCCAACCCTCATGGGTACGGATGTACGTGATGTCCGTGACCCAGACTTTGTTTGGCTCAGTTACATCGAACTGACGCTGCAAATGGTTCGGCGCCACCACGGCTGGAGAACCGCCACGTTTAAAGCGGCGCTCACCATAGCCGGTTTGCGAGCGCAGCCCGGCGGCGCGCATGATTCGATGAATCCGATTGATCCCGCATTGCTCGCCCAGGTCGCGCAGGTCGTCCGAGACTTTCCTGTAGCCGTACACCGCTCCGCTTTCCAGCCAGGACTGCTTGATGTGTCCGAGGAGGCGCCGATCTTCCTGGGCTCGCTGACTTTCCGGCTCGGCATGCCAGGCATAGAAACCGCTGGGATGCACCGCCATCATTTTGCAAAGCCGCCGGATCGAATGCTCATGGCGCGCATCGCGAATGAAGGCGTACCTTACCCGGACATCTTGGCAAAGTACGCGGCGGCCTTTTTTAAGATATCGCGCTCCTCAGTAACGCGTTTCAGCTCGGCCTTCAGGCGCTTCATCTCAGCCTGCTGATCGTCCACCTTCTGCCGCTCGACCGGCGGTGCGCTGTAGCGATTTACCCACTGGTACAGGCTGTGCGAGCTTACGCCCAACCGTGCAGCGACTTCCGTAGCCGCGTGCCCACGCTCTGTCACTTGCTTGACTGCTTCAATCTTGAATTCTTCGGTGTACCGCTTGCCGCTCATAACTTCTCCTTGAACCTACAATTATAGGCTCAGGAGTGTCTAGTGAACTCGTGGCGATTCAGTTAGCAAACCTAAGTTAGCACAATGGTAAGCATGGGAACGTGCTTACTTTACGTTCCGTCTAAGGTGACTACGTAGGAAGATCCAGCAGGCAGGGGCCGAGCCTGCTAGGCTATTTTGATTCTTGAGTAGACGACTTCACCTCGTACTTAGCGACTGGCCCAAGTAAGAGAATGCCGCGCTCAGTCACAACTATTGCTGAGCCGTCGGAAAAGTACTCTGTTGTGAATAGCGGACCATTATCTTCTCTTAAGAGGCATATGCCACTTGGTGTGTCCTCGGGTTCCACTAATCCGCCCGTCTGTTTGCAAGTTGAATAAGAAGACGTTCCTCTTTGGTTTTAGGGCGTAAGTATTCACGAACACGCCAACAAAGCCGTCCGAGAAAGCTGAGCCCTGGCTCTGGCATAGGAGGGTCAGGGAGTCGAGGCATTGAACCATGCCAGCCTCTATAGCCTTCACACTGCCGCTGGAATTCTTCAAAACTGTCTGGAAATTTCATCAATCGATCTCACGAGTACAGGTTTTTCAGCAGTTGCTCCACCTTTTCACAACCTTCAAGTGTTTGGAGCAGCTCTGCGGGTCTTCGGCCCTCAAGAGCGAATCTTATCGGTCGTTCAAGCCAGTGCTCTGCTTCACGAGGTGAGCCTAGCACCTTTACCGCCAGCACGCGGATCTCATCGCGCCGTCTCAGTACCTCAGCGGGAATTTTGGCGCGAGGCAGCTGCCTCGCATGCTCCGGTCTAGGGATCAGGGTTTCAGCAATGTCAGCGACCTTGATAAGGCCACCAACGTACATCGTATTTGGAGACCGATGCAACCGCTCAAAGTCGTTTGGCTCAAGCGGTGCAGCGTTAAGCGGCCGCGCTCCCCAACTCTTGGCAAAATAGCTGCCGACAAGCTGTTCACCAATTTCGTCCGCAGTAGGTCCTGGCCCCTGGTCATGGTCAGAATAAGAGGTATCTGCTTGGTCATCGTCGTGGGGCATGATCTTTACCTATTGCAAGTCTGGACATTGCTACCGATGTGTGTTGGCACGTCAATAGGTCACCTGTTTAGCGATATTGTGACGTAAACGCGGCTGACGTAAAAGCGGCATCTCGCGACACTGCTTTGATGCACTCAGCAGACGTCTCCATCCTTGCACAAGCACACCCACTTCGGGCAGTGTTAGCTCGGAACATCATCCGCCTACGCCAAGAGCGGAAGTGGTCACAAGAACAGCTAGCTTTTGAGGCCGGCCTTCACCGTACCTTCGTTGCTCATGTTGAGCGCCACGCACGGAACATCTCTCTCGACAATCTTGCGAAGATTGCCTCAGCTTTGGGCGTAGAGGCTTATCGTCTTCTTGTACCGTAGGCAGCCCCCAATGGACTAGGTCGAGGTCGCCGTAAGTGTCAGCCAAAGAAATTTACCCCACAAAATAACAGACTGGCTCAACGACTCAGTCCTCTCTACCGGTCTGGCGAGAGGCAAGTGGTGAGCGTCGCAGGTCAAGCGCTGGATGCTTCTCCAAAAAGTACATACGGTCGCGTGCACGCGCGCTTGTGACTTCAAGCGCTGGTCGTGCGCCGAATCTTTTAAGGCCAACGGGTTACACAGGAAGATTGCCGCTGCGAACAGATGCTCCGTCTGCGTCTGCCGTCTGCCGCCGTCATGCGCGTCGCAGTCTGGATTGGACGAAAGAGGTTTGTGGATTTCTCTACTGAAATGTAGAATGTTCCCTAAAATCAAGGAAACTCTGGGATACGTCATGCGCGAGGAATGGAATGGAAGGGCGACCAATCTGCTCAAGTCAGAGATGGCAAGAGCGGGCGTCGGCTATGAAGAGCTGATCAGTCGCCTGCATGCACTCGACATCGACGAGAGCTACAAGGGCATCGCGAACAAGATCAATCGCGGGAGCTTTAGCTTTGTGTTCTTCATGCAGTGCATGAAGGCCCTTGGGATTTCCGAGATCCGGCTCTGAGCCGTGCTCAAAACAGAAGAACATTGCGTAGGACACTGAAATGCCAATAATGACGTGGGTTGGGAAGGACAAGGTGGTTAACCACCATCACGAGGTACCGTTTCGAGCGCTGGAAAAGAAGTACAGCTTCAACGCGGAGGACGATGACGCGCAGCACACCGGCAACCGCATCATCCACGGCGATAACCTTGAAGTCTTGAAGAGCCTTGTGCCCGAGTTCGAGGGCAAAGTGAACTGCATCTACATCGACCCGCCGTACAACACGGGCAACGAGAACTGGGTATACAACGATTCCGTCAACGACCCGAAAATCAAGAAATGGCTTGGCCAGGTCGTGGGCAAGGAAGGCGAGGACCTGACGCGTCACGACAAGTGGCTTTGCATGATGTACCCGAGGCTTAAGCTGCTGCACCGCCTCCTTGCCCAAGATGGCTCTATTTGGGTTTCGATCGACGACAACGCCCTCGGCATCCTGCGCCCCATGATGGACGAGATCTTCGGTAGCTCGAACTTTGTCGCCACCATCATCTGGGAGAAGGCCGACTCGCCGCGCAACTCCGCGCGCCAGTTCTCCGTTGATCACGACTACATTCTCGTATACGCAAAGAGCTCGGAATGGCAACCGACGCGCCTTCCGCGTGACGACGAGTCGAACTCGATTTACAAGAATGCAGACAACGATCCGCTAGGAGACTGGATCCCCGGGGACCCTTTCGCGAACAAGCCATATTCAAAGGGCCTATACACGGTAACGGGGCCGACTGGCCGACAGTTCTCGCCACCGCCCGGTCGCTATTGGCGGATCTCCGAGGAAAAGCTGTGGGAGCTGGACAAGGATGGGCGAATCTGGTGGGGACCGACTGGCGACGCTAGGCCGAGCATCAAGCGCTACCTGAACGAGGTTTCGGATCTTGTCCCTCGAACGATCTGGACCAAGGAGAGCGTAGGTAGCAATCGGTCCTCAAAGAACGAGCTGCGCAGCCTGTTCCCTGACACCTCGTCGTTTGACACGCCAAAGCCCGTCGCTCTCGTAGAACGCATACTGAGAATGGCCACTGGCAAGGACGCCATCGTGCTCGATTCGTTCGCCGGCTCGGGAACAACCGCGCACGCTGTCCTCAAGCTCAATAAGGAGGATAACGGAAGCCGCCGCTTCATCCTCGTCGAAATGGAGGAGTACGCCGAGAGCGTCACAGCAGAGCGCGTGCGGCGTGCGATCAGCGGCTACGGCGACGGGACCCGTGCGGCTGCCGCCCTCGGCAGCGGGTTCGACTTCTGCGAGCTTGGACAGCCAATCTTCCTGAACTCCGACACGCTGAACGAGGCCATCGGCCTAGACGCGATCCGGGACTACGTCTCCTTTAGCGAGGGTATTCCCGACTCTGACCGGACGCCGCGTGACAACCCTCACACGCCCTACCTGCTCGGCCTGAACCGCGACACGGCCTGGATATTCCACTACGAGTCGGATCAGGCGACGAGCTTAGACATGACCTTCTTATCCACGCTGAGGTTTGGCAGCGCCAAGCCGCACACAGCTATCGTCTACGCCGACCGCTGCCTTCTATCCGCAGAATTCATGTCGAAGCACCGAATCATCTTCAAGAAAATCCCGCGCGATATCACGCGCTTCTAAGGACGACATGGAACTGAAACCATATCAGCAGAGCGTCATCGACGACCTCGAAAGGTACCTCGCGACGCTGGAAAACACCCCACACCTGTCAAATTCGTTCAAGGAGTACTGGGCAAACAGGGGTGTGACTGGCATGGACGCTTACAAAAACAACGTCCCCGGCGTCCCTCACGTCTGCGCAAAGGTCCCCACAGCTGGCGGGAAGACCTACATCGCTGTGAACGCGGTCAAGACTATCCTCGACGCCTTCACGGTGCACAGCCCTGAGCGCGCGAAGCTCGTGGTGTGGCTCGTCCCGTCCCTGACGATCTTGGAGCAGACGGTCAAGAACTTGTCAGACCCGGACCACCCCTACCGCAGGCGGTTGAACCAGCTCTTCAAGGGCCGCGTGGCAATCTACGAGAAGCGCGACCTCCTGCTCGGTGCGGGCTTCACGGCAGACGCAGTACGCGAGCAGATCTCGATCGTGGTTATGAGCTTCGACAGCCTCCGTGCCAAAAATAAGGAGGATCGCAAGATCTTCCAGGACAACGGTTACCTCGCCTCCTTCCTTACCGTTGCCGACGATCAGGAAGGGGACTGGCGCTTGCCAGAGTACGATGCGTCGGCCCTCATCAACGTCATTCGCCGGCTCAAGCCTGTAGTCGTCGTCGACGAGAGCCACAACGCCGAGACGACGCTGTCGGTCGAAATGCTTCAAAACCTGAACCCGCACTTCATCCTGGATTTAACGGCAACGCCTAAGAAGAATAGCAACATCATCAGCTACGTGGACGCGCTTGCGCTTAAGCGGAACCACATGGTCAAACTGCCGGTCATCGTCGCCAACCAGAGTAGTAGAGGCGAGGCCATTGAGAGCGCTCTCATCCTCAGGCGCCAACTCGAAGAGATCGCCGTGGCCGAGGAGTCGAAAGGCGGAAAGTACATCCGACCCATCGTGCTCTTCCAGGCGCAGCCGAAGACAGCGGACGACAACACAACTTTCGAGAAAGTGAGGGAAAAGCTCATAGAGCTAGGGATTCCCGCCGAGCAGGTCAAGATCAAGACGGCGAACCTTAATGAGCTCAAGGGCATCGACCTGATGCAGCGGAATTGCCCCGTGCGCTACATCATCACCGTCAACGCTCTCAAGGAGGGCTGGGACTGCCCGTTCGCTTACGTGCTGGTTTCGCTCGCGGACAAGTCCTCCGCAGTTGACGTAGAGCAGATCCTCGGCCGCGTACTGCGCATGCCACACGTGCAGCAGCACGGGCACGACCTGCTCAACCTCTCCTACGTCTTCACGGCGAGCAGCCGCTTCATGGACACGATCCAGAGCGTGGTCCGAGCCCTCAACCGCGCTGGCTTTTCCGACAACGACTACCGGACGTTTGAGGCGGCTGTGTCTTCGCAACCGACGAGTCCGTCCCTTCCGGGGCAGGCGACGCTCGACCTTGCAGGCACGTTCATCGAGCAGGTGCAAGACGAATACGAGATCGATACCAGCTCAATTTCGCGCGATTGGGCATCGGTGCCTCTGACATCTGCACACGCCCCAACTGCCGCGCAGACCGGAACAGGTGCCCAGACCGCTGCGGCTGGCGCGTCCATAGTGGATGCGCTTATGGCGCAGGCCGTCGAGCAAAACAGGGCTTTCGAGGCGAAGGCCGAGTCTGCCGGAGCGCAGACCACCCCAACCGAGCTTGAAGACAAGATGAACAAGCACAAGCTGAAAGATATCTTCCGCAACGACGCGATAGCGCTCAGGTTGCCCCAGTTCTTCATGCGGGTACAGACCGGTGGATGGTTCGAGGAGAAGGACGGGCTCCAGCTCTTTGAACGCGATGAGCTGCTACGGGACTTCAAGCTCTCGCAGGCCGACGGGAATATCAGCTTCGAGGACGTCTCTACCGAGATCTACCGCGTGGACCTAGAGCAGCTCGGAGACCACAACTACGCACCAAAGCCCTTCAAAGTCGACGCGGCGGCGCGTGCTCGCTTCAATGGCATCATCCTCTCGGGTTCACCCGAGAGCCAGGTCAGAAACGTGACGGCGAGGCTGACGCAGCTTATCGGGAACCTCTACCCGATCACAGATGCCGAGGTGAGGAAATATGTCGAGCGGATCGTCGAAGCCATGTCGCCGGAGCAGATCCGCGACTGCCTCGAACGCGACGTCGCCTACGTTCGGAAGATCAAGCAGAAGATCGGTAGCCTTTCTAATGCACACGCAACCAAGCAGTTCAACGACATGCTCGACGTGGACAAGATCGTCGTTCAACCACACTTTGGCTTACCGGAGGTCATCACGCCGTCTGCGAACGCGCCGGCCCTTCCAAAGAGCCTCTACGCTACCGAAGCGTCCATAGGCTCGTTCGAGGGCCGGATCATTAACGACATTGCGAACCTCGAAAACCTCCAGTGGTGGCACCGTAACTTGTCCAAGGGGAAGGGCTTCCGAATTAACGGGTTCCTGAACCACTATCCCGACTTCATCCTTCGTACCAAGTCGGGGAAGATCGTCGCGCTGGAAACGAAAGGAGACGACCGAGACAACACTGACTCGGAACTCAAGCTCAAGCTCGGAAAGCTGTGGGAATCAAAGGCCAGTGCCGCGTTTAAGTACATGATGGTCTTCGACAATAACCCGATCGAGGGAGCCGAACGCCTAGCGGACGCGTTGAAGAAGCTCGGCCAGTACTAATGGACGACGCAAGCCGCGCAGGCGGCCGCGACTTTCGCGTTACGGGAACCTCGACGACGCCCCAAGGGGATCCTATCTCCTGACCAACGCGACCGCGCCGTTCGAGCGGCCTTCTGTCCAATATGAGTGGCATGGGAGGCTGGCTCCCGAGGGGCGATGCTGGCGCGACTCGAAGGAAAGTGCGCTTGTGCTAGATGGCAAAGAGCGAATCATCCGGCCAGCGTCGGCATGATTAGGATAAAGCGCTTCCTCAGCGAGGTCCAGCTACGGAAGACGACAGGCCGCGCCCAAGGAGGTCGAATTATGGCTCAGAAAGATCTACTGCGGTGGGGCAGTCCAGTGCCTAGTTCCATCACGCGCTTCATTGATTAATGAAAGCAACAGTGTAGAGCACCACTCTACTGCTCACCCATAAACAAATCACGCCACGCGTAGCAACAAAAAAGGGCTCGACTGAGCCCTTTTTTCTTCTAACGTTCCAGGATCACCGGGCGCCCCGCTGACCTCAAAACGGTATGCCAGTTTTTATGGCATACCGCATCGCCGGCGTTAGGAGGGAGGTACTGACCTCTTCTAAGTGCCCCTTCAAGAACTGCGCTGACGCTCGCGAAAGATCTGCATATTCTGATTGAACCGGCAAGAATTCTGAGTCGCGGAAATGCTCGCCATCAAAGATTCCGACAAAGTACCGATTTAACTTGTGTCCGTTAGTCAAAAGCAGATCGAATACGACCTTGCCCTGAACTTTTCGATCAGCTAATTCTCGCTCAACATCCTCCAGTGCTTCCAACGGATTCACATGGGAAGTCGCAAAAACAGCTGCGTCGTGCCCTGGAGTTGGTTCGGTAGCAAGTAGGAAACGTTTGTTCATCTGGGGAGTTTAGAGCAAAAATCCTCAACGGTACGCATTACAGTTGTAACAATTCCACGTGCAAGCCCCATGTTTGGAAGCGTCCTCGTGTTTGCCTCGTTCGTACCGAGGTGAGCGAGCGAGTGCCGCTCGTCATGAAGAATCTTATAACAATTCCCGAAAAGCGTTGCGGCGGGCTCGCCAGCGTGCTCTGCCTGAACCTCTCTCATCCGGTATCCGAACCCTGGATTCTCTTCAAAGTACTCGCCAAAATTTTTAATAACGGCGGGATCAAACCCCGACAGTTCCAGCTCCGTTTTCATGAAGCCCTCCAGTGCCTTAAGCGCAGGAAAGGCGATTGGTGTGTAATCGGGCAGCTCCATGTCCAGCTTACTCAGCGCGACTGCTGTCGCAAGCTGCGCTTTAGCAACACCGCTGACGCGCGGGAAGGCAGCAGGAAGCAACCCCTCTACCTCAAGGCGGATGTCCCTCAATTTGACAGGTACCTTGTACGTATCCAGCTGAGCATTTACAGCATCCTCAAAGCTGAGTACATTCGTCAGGAAGTCTAGCACTGATGCAGCAAGCATCGCTCGACGCCCCTGAATCTGCAAAGTGCCGTTCGTAAAATATTTTAGCGTTAACTTGTCGCCCTGCGCCCCCAGTAGCCTAACGATCTGGTAGTTGTGCTCACTCTTGTCGCTTTCAACCGTTACCCCCTGATCCTTGAGAAAGTCCAGCATTACAGCGACATTTCCACTGTCGAAGCGAGGAAGGGAAATATTGAACTGACCGCCGCCACCGGCGAGCGTGCATCCGTCCTTGACAGCATTAGCGACCATCGTAAAAACCGCCGTGTAGTCGGCGTCATCCTTCTTTTGCGGAGATAGCGTCGTCTTTAGGCCCTTGTTTTCAAAAACCGAAATGCGGTATGACTTCCCGTGAAGACGGAAGCACATATGGTAGAGCGTGCCCACCTGAACATACTGATAATCCTCAGCTCCCAGTCCTTCAACGACGCCGCGAACCATGGTGCGGTCAATATCAAGGTCCCTATAGGGGTTGTTCGATGGGGCCATTTTGCTGAGCTCGCTTATAGACGGGACCGCAATTATACACACAACACCAACCGGCAGTTACAGGCTGCTGGCCGCTCATGTCAGCCAACTCTGCCGCACTTCTCTATCATTTTGATAATTTATAATGCCTACATAGTGCCTACACGAAAACCGTAAAGAAACGAAAAAGGGTTAGCTGATTAGCTAACCCTTTGATTTTATTGGTAGGCCTCCCGTGAGTCGAACACGGCACCAACGGATTATGAGTCCGCTGCTCTAACCAAGCATGAGCTAGAGGCCCAGAAACTGGAACGGTGGAAATGGAACTCGCCACCTGCCCGACGGCATGGCACCGAACGAGCGAAGTGGCGAGAGCATATTGCCTTTACTACAGATACGTCAAGGACGACAGATCAGCTGCTGCCTTCGAGAAAGCTCTTGAGCTTGTCCGAACGCGACGGATGCCGCAGCTTGCGCAGCGCCTTGGCCTCGATCTGGCGAATCCGCTCGCGCGTCACGTCGAACTGCTTGCCGACTTCTTCGAGCGTGTGGTCGGTCGACATCTCGATGCCGAAGCGCATGCGCAGCACCTTCGCTTCGCGTGGCGTCAGCGAGTCGAGCACATCCTTGACCACGCCGCGCATCGACGCGTGCAATGCGGCATCCGACGGCGCCAGCGTGTTGTTGTCCTCGATAAAATCGCCCAGATGCGAATCGTCGTCGTCACCGATCGGCGTTTCCATGGAAATCGGCTCTTTCGCGATTTTCATGATCTTGCGAATCTTATCTTCCGGCATTTCCATCTTGATGGCGAGCGTCGCCGGATCGGGTTCGGCACCGGTCTCTTGCAGGATCTGGCGCGAGATCCGGTTCATCTTGTTGATCGTTTCGATCATGTGCACCGGGATCCGGATCGTGCGCGCCTGGTCCGCGATCGAACGCGTGATCGCCTGGCGAATCCACCACGTCGCATACGTCGAGAACTTATAGCCGCGACGGTATTCGAACTTGTCCACCGCCTTCATCAGGCCGATATTCCCTTCCTGGATCAGGTCGAGGAATTGCAGGCCGCGGTTGGTGTACTTCTTGGCGATCGAAATCACCAGACGCAAGTTGGCCTCGGTCATTTCGC
>Ga0265798_10003636_pt1 | contig 21758 bp, 20 predicted proteins | sample P3T30metagenome_FD_192430 | JGI IMG/M metagenome (GOLD analysis project Ga0265798, IMG submission 192430) | Plant litter microbial communities from East Loma Ridge, Irvine, California - P3 T30 | ecosystem: Environmental > Terrestrial > Plant litter > Unclassified | place: USA: California... | reverse complement strand
GCGTTCGGTCATGAGGCACTCCAGCCCAATTCATGGGAAATGGCCATGGCACACGCCGTCACATCCGGGCGCAACTCGTGCAGCCGGGCTTCCGGCATATAAGGGATCGCGCTGGCAACACTCAGCGCGGCGACAATCTGCCCGCTGGCATCGCGCACCGGCGCGGCGACGCAGCGCACGCCGAGTTCGTTCTCTTCCAGATCAAAACTGAAACCGCCTTCGGCATAGCGGTTCATCAGGCTGCGGAAGTCTTCCCACGCGGTGAATTCTTCGCGCAGACCGGACTGCCCAGCGCGGCGCTGCAAGCCCTGCTCGTAGAGGTCCCGCCACTGCGCTTCAGGCAGATCGAGCATCAGCGACTTGCCAATGCCGGTCAGTGCCAGTGGCATGCGCAGGCCGATTCGCGAACGCATCTCCAGGCCGCGACTGCTCGGCAGCTTCTCGATGTAGAGCACATCGCCGTCGTCGCGCACGCCGAGGTGCACGGTGTCTTGCGTGAGCCGCGCCAGCGCTTCCAGATGGGGGCGCGCCACGTTCGCCAGTGGCATCTGTGCGCGGGCTTTGTAGCCCAGCTCGATGAGTTTGGGACCGAGCTGATAGCCACCGTTACTGCCACCGATGGCGCGCAGATAACCTGCCTGCACCAATGCGGCGATCAGCCGATGGGTGGTGCTGCGCGTGCAGCCGATGGTCGCGCCGATGTCGACCAGGCTGCTGGCACCCTGGGCAACGGCGTCGATTACAGCCAGGCCCCTGAACAGCGCCTGGGCACCCGTGGGTGCGTGATTGTTGTTTTTATCGGGCATTGAACTCTCCTGGCGATGGACTCTAATCGGGTTTTTCGCAATTCTCAATATGCGAAACAAACTCCCACATTATAGGATCATTACGGACGAAACGGCATTTGCATGGTCAGCACGCAGGCTGGCTGGCAAACTGAAGGCTCTTTCCAGCCACATGGATCTGCACCATGAGCACTGCCGACGAGCACGACGACGAAGCCTTCACCGAGAACACGCTGGTTCAAGCCATCGAAAATCAGCTGGAATCAGGCGAGCCGGCGTTCGCCCAGTCGGTGCTCAACAAGCTGACGCTGGTCGGTTACGAGCGCGAGGAAATCGTCCAGATGATGGCCATGGTGCTGGCCCACGAAGTGGACGTCATGTTGCGCGAAGACCGCCCGTTCGATGCCGAAGGCTATGAACAAGCACTGCGCGCGCTGCCGACACTGCCAGACGAAAGCTGAGTCGACGACAGCGACAGTCGGCCGCCTTCTCGCGTACGTGGTGTACTGCTAAGGTGTGCCGACAAACCGCGTGGATAGTTACGGATGCGCCATTCGACCTCTATCCGTTTTTGCCTGGCGCTGCTGATCGCGGCGAGCGCTAGTGCGCGGAGCGAGGAACCCCTGCGCATCGGCGCCGAAGACGATTGGTACCCCTACACGGCGTACCGCGACGGCAAGGTTCAGGGGATGTCGGTAGATATCGTCAAGGCAGCCTTTGCTGCGAGTGGCACGCTGATCGAACTGGTGCCCTACCCCTACTCGCGTTGCATGCAAATGGCCCACGACGGGCAGCTGGCGGCCTGCTTCAACACCTCGCCCGACAAGCGCATCGACAGCGATTTCCTGATTCCTCACGAACCGCTGTTCAGTGACGACATCCTGCTCTGGGCGCTGAAGAGCAACCCAACGCCGAATCCTGAGCACTTAGGCGGGCGCAAAGTCGCTGTCACCATCGGCTACGAATACGGTCCACGTCTGGATAACGACGAGCAGGTGATCCGCGTACCGGTGCGCCGAGACCTAAGCGGCTTTCTCATGCTGCAGCATGGCCGCGTCGACTTCGTTGCCGCTTACCGCGGCACCGCTCAGGCGCTGTTCGAAGAAAACCCGGTGCTGCAAGATCAGTTCGTACCGGTTGCCACCCTGCATCGTCCTTCGCTGTACCTGAGCTTTTCCCGCCACCACACCAACGCCAGCGAGTTGCTGGGGCGCTTCGAGCGCGGCATGCAGACCATCCACGGCAATGGCCGTTATCAACAGATTCTCAACCAATGGCAGCACAGCCCGGCGAACTGACGCCGGCTTGACTACACTTCGTCTGCGGGGCGCCAGACACCCCGCAGCCCACGGCCGACACCGTGCACGACAACGACAGGCAGGAGTCATCATGGTCTTTACCGCCGAATTGGTCGCCGAACTGGAAATACTTTTGCTGTTCAACCTGGGCAATGGTCAGGAGGGTTTGAAGATCCACCACGATGCCGCTCCCGCCGCAGTCGCGGCTGCCAAGCGCCTGCATGATAAAGGGCTGATCAGCCTCGCCGATGGCGGCTACCTGACCCGCCTTGGTCATGAAGCCGCCGAACATGCACAGAGCCTGCGGGCCATTCTCACCACCCTGCAACCCGCTTGATATCGACCCGACGCCTACCGCTGCGAAGACGGTAGGCTCTTCCCACTGAACGATTGCGACACCGCCCGGCACGACGGTAGTCTTGCTCATCACCTGGCCGAGCCCGAGCATGACGCGCCACCTGCCCTTGCGACCGAATATCGACGACGGCATCGACCGCAAGGTGCTGACGCAGTTGCGCGCCCGCTTCCTGCGTGTCAATCAGGGCCGTCAGCTGCGCGCCATGCAGGCCTTGTCGAGCCGCCAGCAACGGGTACTGACGCTGTTGCCGCTGCTGTTTCACGTCAACCATCCCCTGCTACCCGGCTACGTGTCCGCACAGACGCCGGCCGGCCTTAGTGGCTTCGAGCCAAGCGCAGAACTGCTCGTGGAAGCCCAGCGCCTGACCCGCTCGTTCGCCTACAAGCCAGCCCGTGGCCCGGCGCCTACGCCAATCCACGGTGTGTTTCTGATGGGCAGCCTCGGTACCGTGGCGCAGGCCGAACAGAGCGACATGGACTTCTGGGTCTGCCACGCCAGCGACCTCAGTGAAGCCGCGCGTGGCGAGCTGCGCCGCAAGTGCGACCTGCTGCAAGACTGGGCCGCCAGCCAGGGCACCGAAGCGCACTTTTTTCTCATTGACCCGCAGCGCTTTCGTTCTGGAGAGCGCGAGGCCCGGCTGACTTCGGATGACTGCGGCAGCACGCAACACGTCCTGCTGCTCGACGAGTTCTACCGTACGGCAATCTGGCTGGGCGGCCGCATACCACTCTGGTGGCTGGTGCCCGCAGCCGATGAGCATCGCTACGAGCAAGTCACCGAGGTGTTGCTGAGCAGGCGTTTCATCCGTACCGAGGAGGTTCTCGACCTCGGCCATCTCGCACACGTGCCCTGTGGAGAATTCATTGGCGCCGGCATGTGGCAGCTGTTCAAGGGCATCGAATCTCCGCACAAGTCGGCGCTCAAGCTGCTGCTTACCGAGGTTTATGCCAGCGAGCATCCGCGAGTGGAGTGTCTGTCGCTGCGTTTCAAGCAGTCGGTATACGACGGCCAACTGGATCTCGATGAGCTTGACCCCTACATCCTCATTTACCGGCGGCTGGAGGGCTACCTGCAGGCGCGCAACGAGCCCGAGCGCCTGGAGTTGATGCGCCGCTGCCTGTATTTGAAGGTCAACAAGAAAATCAGCAAACCGCCGCGCAACCGCGCCAAAAGCTGGCAGCGCCTATTACTCGAACGCCTGACCCGTGAATGGCGATGGAGCGAGCGACAGTTGGCGATGCTCGACAGCCGCAGCCAGTGGAAGGTGCGCCAAGTCAGTGTGGAGCGACAGGCGCTGGTCAACGAGCTCAATTACAGCTACCGATTTCTCTCCTCCTTTGCGGGCAGCCAAGCCGGCGACGTGCCACCCGAAAGCCGCGAACTGGCGCTACTCGGGCGGCGCTTGTATGCAGCCTTCGAGCGACGCGCCGGCAAGATCGAGTTCATCAACCCCGGGATTGCCCCGGACCTCGGCGAAGACACGCTGACGCTGGTGCACTGCCCAACGCCCAAGGCGGAGCGCTGGGCGTTGTTCAACGGCAACCTTGGCGCTCACGAATGGCAGGATTTCGCGCCCTTGCGGCAAGCTCGCAGCCTGGTCGAATTGCTCGCATGGTGCCACCGCAACGGGGTAATCGACAGCGGTACACACCTTTCGCTGCACCCCGGTGACAGTGACCTTGGTGAATTCGAACTCAATCACCTGCTCAGCTGCCTGACGCAGGCGTTACCCATGCCGCTAGGCAGCGTGCCGGAACGTGTTCTTGCGCGTGCTCGTCGGCCCATCCAGGAGCTTCTGCTGATCAACGTGGGACTCGACCCGCTCAGGCAGCACAGCCAGATGAACGTGCACATGACCAGCGAGCGCACGGACCCCCTGAGCTACTCAGGGGTGCGCGAGAACCTGGTGCTGACCCTCGACCGAATCACGCTCAACAGCTGGCATGAACTAATGGTCGAGCGCTATGAAGGCCCGAACGCGCTGCTCGACTGCCTGACTGATCTGCTCAACGCACTCCCGGCCGAGGGTGAACGACCCGAACTGCGCGTGCAGTGCTTTTGCCGCAACAGGGCGAGCGCCATTGCCGAACGCACCGAGGAACTGCTGCGCGAGCTGATCAGCAACCTCGACAGCAAGGCACGCCCGCGTTATCTGCTGCAGGTCGCCCGGCACTATCACCTGCTCGAACTGACGCCGGGCCAGGTTCGTCACACCACCCTCGAGGATCTGCCCGTCCTGCTCGAACACCTGGCCCAGGATCGCGCCGAGTACAACCCGATACGGCTCGACCGCAATGCGCTGGAAGGTGAGGATCTGGCGCTGATCCTCAGCGCTGGCAAGCGCGGCTGCATTCAGGTGTTCTATCGACTGCACGACAACGAGGACCAGGCGCAGATCACCGTCCTCGACGAGCATGGCGCAGTGTGGCGCACCTCGGCGCCGTTCCATGACGAGGCCAGCCTGCTGGCGCCCCTGCAACGGTTTCTGCAGTCGCTGCTGTATCGGCGTAATGCCGCGCTCGCTCTGGAAAGCCCACAGGCGCCACTGGAGATCATCTATCAGCAGTTACAACCTGCCGCGCCGTTACGCGTCCAGCATCTGGAGCCACGCCCTGCGCCGCTGACTCAAGTCAGCCAGCCTTTCTACGATGTGCAGGCGATCGTCGAACCCGGCAGCGGCCAGCGCGCCTACATCAGCCTGTACTGCAATCACCGGGAATTCTGCGAACTCGAATACGGCGGCAGCCTGTTCAGCAACGTGGCTCGGCATATCCTCACCCTGCGCAGCGAAGCAGAACGCTATCCCTGCTACATCACCGACCTGGATCTTTCCGCCCTGCTGGGCGACCGCCAGCCTTCGGTGGTGCATTACCTGCGCTACAAAGCCAGCCTGGAAGAAGCGCTGAACACCGCTCTGCGTGCGCTCTAGGAGTTATTGATAATAATTCTCAGCGTGAGCTAACATGCGCGTTCGCTGTTGCACGCCCGCTGTGCACGGCCCTCGGCAGCCCGCATCGTGTCCTCAGCACCCAACCTCAAACTCGACCTCTACCTCGCCCACCGCAACGCGCTGGTGGACTATGCCGCGTCCCTCGTCAGTTGCCGTGCCCAGGCCGAAGACGTGGTGCAGGAGGCTTGGCTGCGTTTCAACAACCGCGACAGCACCGAGGCGGCGATCGACCAGCCCGTGGGCTACCTGTACCGCATCGTGCGCAACCTGGCCTTCGACCTCAGCCGTCGACTCGCCACCGAGCGTCGCCAGCCGGGCAGCGAAAGCCTGCTCGAAACCCTCTCCGATGACAGCCCCGGCCCTGAACAGCAGGCCAGCAGCAGCGCCGAGCTGCGCATCGTCAACGCGGCCCTGGCGGAACTGCCGGAGCGCGTGCGCCGGGCCTTCGAGATGCATCGCCTGGATGGCCACACCCTGCAGCACATCGCGACTACATTGGGCATATCCGTCGGCCTGGCACATCAGTTGGTGCACCAGGCGCTATGCCATTGCGCGGACCGTTTGGAGCAGGCCAATGGTTGATCTGAAAATTTTCGCAGCTGATACGTCCTTTGTTCAGTGCATAGGAATATGCGACCCTCTGGCGCCTTTTCACATGACCCCGACCCGACCATGACCGGCAACCTCAGACACACCGCACTGGACTGGCTGCTACGCATCCAGCAGAGCCCGGAGGATGCCGAGCTGCGTGGCGGCTTGGCGGCCTGGCTGGCGGTGGATGCCAGCCATGTCGAGGCTTACCGCAAGGCCGAGCGGGTCTGGCGCATCACCGGCATGGCCGAAGCGGCGGCTGCGCCTGCCGAACGCCCTGCAACACCACCCTCGGCAACTCTCAGTTTGCGTCCAGCACCGGTCACGGCTCCCGTGCGTCCGCGCCGACGCCGCTGGCCGGCCCTGTTGGCAGGAGCTCTGGCCGCCTGCCTGGTGGTATTCATCGCACCCGGCAGTTACCTGGCCTACCAGAGCGACTACCGTACCAGCCTCGGCCAACAGCGTACGGTTGAGCTGGAAGACGGCAGCCGCGTGCATCTGGACAGCGAATCAGCGATTGCGGTGAGCTACAGCAGTGCCCGTCGCGAAGTCCGGCTACTCACCGGGCAGGCGTTCTTCGAGGTGACGCAGGACAAGAGCCGACCATTCAGCGTCGATGCCCAGGCGCTGCAGATCACCGTTACCGGCACAGCATTCAACGTCACCAATCGCAAGAGCGCGCTTGCCGTGGCCGTGCAGCACGGCTCGGTGCAAGTGGCCGAAGGCAGCGTCATGCTGGCTGATTCACTGCGCGCCGGCGACCGCTTGCGCTGGCAAGCGGACAGCCACGAAACGACCCGCGACCGGGTGCCGATCAGCCAGATCGCGGCCTGGCAGAACGGCCAACTGGTGGTACGCGATGCACGGATCGCCGATGTGTTGGAAGAACTGCGCCCTTACCTGCCTGGCAAAGTCGCGCTACACGACCGCGCCTTGGGCGAGCAACGCGTGACCGGCGTTTACGCCCTGAGTGACCCAGATGCTGCGCTACGTGCAGTGATCCGCCCTCATCAGGGCCAGGTCAGTAACTGGACACCTTGGCTGCGGGTCATCACTCGCCAGCCCTGAGCGCCTGCCAGTCCATATTTCGAACAAATGAAAAATAATTCGTGAATTGCTGAAAATTCATCGAGCCAGCACGTCTTTGCCTCGAACACGAATCGATAGGGATTCGTATTAGCTTTCAAAAAAGGCCGCTTGGCCTGCTCGGGGAAGACCATGAACACGCAGTCGCACCGGCTCAAACGCTCCTCCACAGGCACCCCGACACTGAGCAAGGCCGTCAGCCTGGGGCTGCTCAGCCTGTGCGCCGCGTTGCCCCTGGCCACCAGCCATGCCCAGGAAGCGGCCGAGCCGGCCAGCGCTTCGATGCAGCGCCAACACAGCTTCGATCTCGACGCCCAGCCCCTGGCCGACTCACTGATCGCCTTTGCCCAGCAAAGCGGCCTGCAGGTCAGCGTCGACCCGAGCCTGGTCGGGCACTTGCGCGGCAATGTCGTGCGCGGCCAGATGAGCAGCGAGCAGGCGCTGTCGCGATTGCTTGATGGCAGCAATGTCGGTTGGGATTATGAGCAGCAGGTGCTGACCTTTCACGCACTCAAAACCAGCCAGAACGCCATGGAGCTTGGCAACACCGTTGTCCTGGCAGCCGCCGACCAAAGCTTCATGGGCGAAACCGTCGTCGATCGTCGCGCCATCGAAGCATTTCCCGCCGCCAATGGCGATATCACCACGCTGTTGCAAATGCACCCCAGCGTGCAGTTCAGCAACACTCAACAAAGCTCGAGTACGCCTGGCGAAATTGACCCTGCGGATATCAGCATCAACGGCGCAGCGTTCTACCAGAACAGCTTCATGATTGATGGCGTGGGAATCAATAACGACCTGGATCCTGGTCGCCATGAGTGGAGCACCATCGCCGATGCCCGGGGCACGCCCAGCCGTAGTCATGGCATTGCCCTGGACGCCGACTTGCTCGAAGAAGTGCGGGTCTACGACAGCAACGTGCCGGCTGAATATGGCGGATTTAATGGCGGCGTGATTAACGCAGTCACCCGCCGCCCGACCGAGGACTTGCACGGCAAGCTATCGACGAGCATGAGCCGCTCAGCCTGGGCCAATTACCACATCAACGAAGAAGACCGCGAAGATTTTGAAAACTCCACCACCAGCCAGGAGCAGCCGGAGTTCGACAAATGGACCCTCAGGGGAACGCTGGAAGGTCATGTCACCGAAAACTTCGGCGCCCTTTTCAATTTCTCACGCAAGCATTCCACCATTCCGCTCAACAGCTATAGCGATGGTTTCAACAGCACGGGTGACAAGAGTAAAAAAGACCAGACACGCCAGATCGACAACTTCCTCCTGAAGACCTATTGGCAAGTCAACGACCGCCTGCAGCTCGATGTATCGCTGACTCATGCGCCTCAGGAAAGTGAGTATTTCCGCGAAAACTCCAAGAACTCGGACTTCGTCATTCTTCAAGGCGGCCAGCAGGCGGCTATCAAAGCCACTTGGTTCGGGGACGCGGCGAAATTCACCCACAATCTGGCGTACACCAACCTGCAGAGCTCGCGCGACAGCGACAGCAATGTGAGCAAGCAATGGCGCTGGTCGAGTGAAAAGAACTGGGGCAATCCCCTTAGAGATACGAGCTTGAGCCGCGAAGGCAGTTTCGGCGATATCGAGCAACGCCAGAAAAGCATGACGTACACCTTCAAATCCGATTGGGAGCCGATTCAGGCGCTGGGAATTGAACACAACTTCCAGGCAGGTCTGGAGTTGGCCTATCAACAGGCCAACTACAAACGGCCCGAAAGTGCGACCACGGCGGCTGGCCTGATCGCCACTGCGGCAGGCAGCAATAGCTGCAGCTTTGCCAGTGGCGAGCTGGACAGCGAGTACTGCTCTATCGGCACCAACGTATCAGGCACGCTTACTCGCCAATATTTCCGCAACCTGACGCACTACAACGCAGGGGAAATATCCATGAATGAAAAGCGCTATGCCCTGTTCCTGCAGGACCGCATGCAGTGGGGGCGCCTGCAAGTACGTCCGGGCGTTCGTTTCGATGGCGATGACTACATGGAAAAGAAGACCATCGCTCCGCGCTTTTCCGCTGACTACGATCTGTTCGGCGACTCATCCACGGTGCTGACGACAGGTTTCAACCGCTACTACGGACGCAGCATGTTCAAGTATCGCCTGGCGGATGGCCGCGAGTCCCTGGAATACCGGCAGTCACGCGCCACTGCATCAGGCACAACGGTGAACGAGTTCGGCGCGATCACCAGAGGCGAGGCCGACAGCAGCTCATTCCGCAAAATCGACATCCCCTACAACGACGAATGGATGGTAGGTATCGCACAACGCTGGCTGAACACCACCTTCGAGCTGAAGTACGTGCACCGCGATGGGCGCGACCAAGTTGTCAGGACACAGGGCGTGAACCTCGGACTGCCACCTGGCGATGGCGTTGATGAAAGTATCGTTTACACCACCTATACCAATGCCGGCAGCAGCGAGACCGATGCAGTCTCCCTGGCGATTACTCCCGATGCCGAGTTGCGCCTGTTCGGCACCCGTTCGAGCATGCAATTCGCCGCAGACTGGACGCGTACTCGCAGTACCAACAACTCCAACTACGACGTCTCGTTCTCCCGTGATGAGCTGAACGATGAACTGGTGATGTACGACGGCAAGCTCATGCGCTTCAGCCAGTTGCCAGCGGCCAACTTCAACCGCCCATGGACAGCACGTATAACCACCATTACCCATGTTCCTCAAGCAAACCTGACGCTGAGCAACTTCCTGCGCTACCGCGCTGGGTATGAGCAGATCGTGACGGACGGAACCATTGAGGTCGAGGGAGCTACCTACGACAACTACAGCTTCGGCGAGGTCAATGCTGCCTTCACTTGGGACCTGCGGGCCAAGTGGGAAATACCGGTAATTCGCGACCAGTCCGCCTTCGTCGCCGTGGATGTGAAGAACGTCCTGGATGAGGTCGCTGAGATCTATAGCAGCACTGGGTACAAGTACGAGATGGGCCGCCAATACTGGCTCGAAGTCGGCTACCAATTCTAAAAGGCGCGCGCCATGCATCCCGTGAGAGTCCTCTTCACGGCACTGGCAGCGCTGCTGCTCGGTGCCTGTGCCCATTTGCCCGCAGGCGACACGCCACTGCAATGGCACCCCATCGTCACACGTGGCGAGCTGCCCAACGGCCTGCGCTACAACCTGATCTCCGTGGACACGCAGAAAGGCCGTCTGGATATGCGCCTGACGGTGCATGCCGGCTCGGTGGATGAGGCCGACGATCAGGTCGGCGTCGCCCATATGCTCGAACACCTGGCCTTCTACAGCCACGGCGGCGATGCCCTGGACGTGCGCCAGCGCCTGCAAAAAGCCGGCTGGCTGCAAGGCCGTCACTTCAATGCGGTGACCAATTACGAGCGCACCCAATACCTGATGAGCCCGCCTGGCGGTACCGCCAGTGCCGATCTTTCGTTGAAGGCGCTGGCCACGATGGCCTTTGCCGGCGATTTCACGGCGGACGATCTGCAGCGCGAGCGGCCCATCGTCATCGAAGAATGGCGTGGTGGCCTGGGAGTCGCGCAGCGCATGAACGCCAAACGCGCCGCCGCACAGCGCACCGGCTCGCGTTATCCGGCGCATCGCACCATCGGCAACCGCAAGGCCATCGAGCACGCGCAGTTGGCGGCGCTGCAGGCGTTCCAGCAGCGCTGGTACCTGCCAAACAACATGGTGCTGAATGTCGTCGGCGACTTCGATCCCCAGCAGATGGCCACGCAGATCGAACGTCATTTCGGCACGGCGCAACGGGGCGAGCGCCCCTCGCGCGAACACCTCGAACTGCCGCTGGACGACAAGCTGAAAGTCTTCCGCGTGCAGGACAGCCAGAGCGGCAGCAACCAGGTCGCTCTGCTGATGCGTTTCCAGCAGGTGGATATTCGCGAACAGACGCTCGCCGGTGGACGTGACCGACTGCTGGACCGCCTGGCACTCACCGCTCTATCGCGGCAACTGCGCCGCCAGCCACTGGACGAAGGGATTGGCAGCCTGACGGCGGTGAAAACCCAGATCGGCAGACGCACCGGCGTGCTGGCGGTGGCCGCCAGCGTCAAAGGCCAACACCACGAGCAAGCGCTACAGACCCTGCTGCGCGAGCTGGAACGGCTGCGCCAGCATGGCTTGTACGACGAGGACGTGGCCGCCGTGAAAGAAGAGGTACGGCAGATCGCCGAGCGCATGCTGGCGAAGCCGACGCCACGGGACTTCGACGCCTGGGTGCGGCAGCTCAACGATGCCACCGTGGGCGAGCGCATGCTGCAGGACCCCGAGGCCATCGCGCGCAATACCCTGGTCAATCTGAGCAGCATCAGCAAACGCGAGCTGCAGCGGCGCATCGTCAGCTGGCTCGACAGCCCGGATCGGGTGCTGCAACTCAGTGCGCCAGGCGGCGTGCAGCTGATACTGCCTGATACCAAGGGCGTCGAGCAGCAGATACGACACCTGGCAGATGGCCGCCTGGAAGCCCCTGCAGCTCCCGCCATCCCGCAACAAATAGCCATTCCCGACCTACGGAGCAACACGCCGCAGGGCAGCATCGAAACACGTCGCAGCTTCACCCGTGAGAAGGTCGAGCATTGGCAATTGAGCAACGGCGACCGCCTGGTGTGGCTGCGTACCAAGGGCGCTGATGGCAAGGCGCAGCTGCGCGTCGATTCCAGCGCCGGCTTCCTGCACCAGGGCGCCCAGTCCTGGCGCGCGCAGATCGCCAATCAACTGGCCCTGCAAATGCCCCCGCACGGCTGGAGCGATGAACAGCTCAACGCCTGGAAAAAACGCGAAGCCGTGCAACTGTCCTTCACTCAAGGCCCGCAACGCCTCGAAGCCCAGGGCAATGCAGCGTTGGACAAGCTAGGCAGCCTGCTGGCGCTTTATCAGGCGCAGCAGGTCCGTCGCGACCTGGATGAGAAGGCCTACCGCGAGAGCCTGGCCGATCTGCGCGAAAGCCTGTTGCGCCGGCGAGATAACGTGCGCAGCGAACAGGACGCTACCTGGCGAAGCGTCAAGCAGGGCCACGATGACTGGCTGCAACCCACCGCCCAGGAACTCGACGCCCTGAGTCGCTCCACGCTGGAAGCGCAATGGCGCCGCCAGGCTGCTGCGCCAGTGACCTACTACCTGATGGCCGACCTGCCCGAGCACGAGCTGCAAATGCTGGTCAATCGCTACTTGGCGGGGATCCCGCGTGGCGAGCCGCTGATGATCACGGCCAAGCCACGCCAACCTGGTCAACGCCAGGCCACCCTGGCCATCGCTCGCGAGCCACGCGCCAGCCTTTACGCGGGCAGCTTCCAGCCCCATCCATGGAACCCGGCGGATGCTGCCCGGGTGGCGGCGTTGCGCGAGATCGCCAACGGCCTGCTGAAACAACGCCTGCGCGGCGAAGCCGCTGGCATCTACAGCCTGCAGTTCGACAGCGAACTGAGCCCGGAACACCAACGCATCGACAGCGAGCTGCGCTTCACCAGCGACCCGCAACGCGCCGACGAGCTCTGGCAGCTGGCTCGACAGACCCTGTCCGCCTTGCCCGATAGCATCGACGACAAGCGTGTGGCGGCGCTGCGCCGCGAACTGACCCGCCAGGAAGCGCTGCGCGTAAAAGATCCGGCCACCCAGTTCAATCGCCTAGTTCTCAGCGAGCGCGCCTGGCACGACCCACGCTACCTCAGCGAGCAACATCGATTGCCGGCAGCCCTCGAGCCCAAGGCCCTGAAGCGCCTGGCTCGCCAGGTATTTCCAGAAGGCAACGAAGTACGCCTGCAGGTGCTGCCCGCGCAGGACGTCGGCTTATGAAGACACTGCGGTTGTTCTTCAACCTATCGCGTCCATTCTGGGCCAGCCGCGCCGGCTGGCCGGGCTGGCTGCTGTTGGCGTCGATATTCGCCATGGGCGTCGGCATCGTCCAGGTCAACGTCTACATCAACGCCTGGAGCAAGACGTTCTACGACACCCTGGCGACCTTCGACGGCAGTGCGCTGCTCGATCTCATGGGTAGCTATGCACTGGCCATCGGAGCACTGATCCTGGTGATCGTTTCGAAGAACTGGCTGACCAAAGCGCTGATCCTGCGCTGGCGCCAGCATCTCAACGATCACATGCTCGACCGCTGGCTGGGTGAGCGTCGCTACTACCGGCTGGGGCTGAGCGGCGAGCCGGATCATCCCGATCAGCGGATCGCCGAGGACGTGCATTTGCTGACCGACAAGACCGTCGGCCTGGTCGTTTCGCTGTTCATCAACACCCTGCAGATCGGCGCCTTCGTCAGCGTGCTCTGGCAGCTCTCGGGCACCCAGACCTTCACCCTCGGCGATTACAGCGTCACCCTGGATGGCTACCTGGTCTGGGCCGTGGTGATCTACACCCTGATCGGCACCCTGGTCACCCACTGGCTGGGCCAGCCGCTGCACGATCTCAACTATGAACGGCAACGCAGCGAGGCGGCCTTTCGAACAGATCTATTACGCAAACGCGAGCATGCCGAGCAGATCGCCCTGTACGGCGGCGAGCATGCCGAGCGACAGAGCCTGGCCCTGCGCTTCACTGCTATAGCCGAAAACTGGCGCGGCCTGATGCGCCGGGAGCTGAAACTTGGCACATTCACCGTCGGTTATGACCGCATCAGCAACATAGTGCCGGTATTCATCGCCCTGCCCGCGTTCCTGGCCAAGACCATCACCTTGGGCGGGTTGATGCAGATCCGTACGGCTTTCGGCACCGTGCACGGTTCACTGAGCTGGCTCATCTACTCCTACCGCACACTGATGGAGTGGAGCGCCACGGTACAGCGCCTCGGCCAGTTCCAGCAGGCCATGGAAGGGCTGCCGGCGGTCGAGCTCGAGCATGGCGAAAGGCTCAACACCTGCGGGCTGGATGTGCTGCGCCCCAACGGCGAGCCGCTGCTGTGCGGATTGGCGTTGCATGCCCAGCCTGGGGAATGGCTGCGCCTGGCGGGCGCCAGCGGCCTGGGCAAGACCACCTTGCTGCGTACCCTGATGGGTCTGTGGCCTCATCATCGCGGCAGCTGGCAGCTACCGGGCGGAAGCAGCCTGCTGCTGCCGCAAAAACCTTACCTGGCCGGCGGTCGCCTGGATGAGTTGCTGGCCTATCCCGCTACGCAGACGCCAGGCGGCCTGGAGCTGATCGGCGCACTCAAGGATGTGGGCCTCGATCATCTCGCCGATCAGCTGGACAGGGACGCCGAGTGGAGCCGGGAACTCTCCGGTGGCGAGCAGCAGCGCCTGGCGCTGGCCCGCGCCCTGCTCTATCGCCCGAGCACCCTGTACCTCGACGAAGCCACCAATCAACTCGACGAGCAGGCAGCCTGCCAATTGCTCGAGCGCCTGCGCATGCGCCTGCCCGACTGCACGCTGATAGGCGTCAGCCACCAGCCAGCGGTGCAGCGCCTGTTCGAGCGCAGCATTGATCTTCAGGAGTGTGGAGCGGCATGCAGGCCGGTAACGCTGGAGCTTGCGACGGCCTGAGCAGACTCCCGGGGCGCGGCGCTCGACCCGGGATACGCAGCACCGACTTCTTGCGAGTCAGGCGAAGCGGGCCGTCTTAACGGGCGTACTCGCCTGCCGCTTCCGGCTGATATTCCACCGCCAGCAGCGTCAGTTTAAGCTGCTTGCCGCCGGGCGCGGGCCAGTCGATGTGCTGGCCGACGCTCAAACCCAGCAGTGCAGTGCCCATTGGCGCGAGTACCGAGACTTTACCTTCCCCGCCAGCATCCTGAGGATAAACCAGGGTCAGGTGGTAGTCCTTGCCACTGCTCTCCTCACGGCAATGCACGCGCGAGTTCATGGTGACCACGCCCGCCGGAACCTGATCGTGGCCAACCACTTCGGCGCGGTCCAGCTCGGCCTGCAAGGCTTCGGCTGTAGGGCCAAAATCATCGAGGCTGTCGAGCAATTGCTCAAGACGCTGTAGATCAAGACGGGTAATGGTGATGTTCGGTGTGCTGGCCATGGTGCGGGCATATCTCCTTTGCTGGACGCCAAAAAAGCAAAACCCCATCGAGACGACGGGGTTTTTACACAGGTTGAGTCGACCGTAACACAGCCACTCAAATAAACAAGAGCAGGCCTATCCGCTCGCCAGGCGACCCTCGGCAAGCGCCCTGATCGCCAGCCGCCGACCCTCATCGGCACCGCTCCACTCGAGAATTTCCGCCAACAGGCGCCCGCACCCCAGGCACTTGTCAGCATCGTTCAGGCAACAGCGTCGCTGGCAGGGCGAAGCGACCGGCACTGAAGCCGACGGCGCCTCGCACACGGCAATCTCAGATTTCATCGAACTCGAGGCTGGCGCCGGACTGCTCAAGAACGATGCGCTCGAGCATTTCGCTCAGCAGCTCGTCAGTGCTGTCGCAGATCCAGCGCTGGTTGTCTTCGTCGTAATCGAAATGGAAACCACCGGAGCGGGCGGCCAGCCACAGCTGACGCAGAGCCGGTTGACGGCTGAAGATCAGCTGCGAGCCGTTGGCAAAACGCGCTGTCAGCACGCCCGCGGAGTTCTCCAGATCGAGATCCAGATCGCTGTCATCGAAGATGTCTTCCAGCGCTTGCTGTACGGTATCGACCAGGTCGTGGAAGCGGGCTTCGGTCAAACTCATTGCACTTACCTCATGAAAGATTCAGCAGCATCGTACGCAAAAGAAAGCATCGCCGCGCTCTGTTCGGTGCAGCTCAGCGTACCAGAGCAAAGCCCCGCCGGACGGGAACCCCGCCGCATAGGCAACATGCCGGGGGGTCGGTATACTCCGGTGCAATTATGCTTTATTACAAGGATTTGACCATGAAGCGGCTGTTCACTGCCCTCATCGCGCTTGTCGCCGTTACCACCCTGCTCAGCGGCTGTGGCCAGAAAGGCCCCCTGTATCTGCCGGATGATACTCAGTCCGCACCTGCGCAAGATCAATAAGGACGGCTCATGAACACCTTCGAATACCGCGACGGCTCGCTGTTCGCGGAAGGTGTGGCGTTGTCCGCCGTGGCCCAACGCTTCGGTACGCCCACTTACGTCTACTCGCGCGCCCACATCGAGGCGCAGTACCGCGCCTACGCTGATGCCCTGGCCGGCACGCCGCACCTGGTGTGTTTCGCCGTCAAGGCCAACTCCAATCTCGGCGTCTTGAACGTGCTGGCACGTCTGGGTGCGGGATTCGATATCGTTTCGCGCGGTGAACTGGAGCGGGTTCTGGCCGCCGGTGGCAGCGCTGACAAAATCGTCTTCTCCGGCGTCGGCAAGACGCGCGACGACATGCGCCGCGCGCTGGAAGTCGGTGTGCACTGCTTCAACGTCGAGTCGACCGACGAGCTGGAGCGCCTGCAGCAGGTCGCCGCCGAGCTCGGCAAGACCGCGGCGATCTCCCTGCGCGTCAACCCGGACGTCGATGCCGGCACCCACCCGTACATTTCCACCGGCCTTAAGGAAAACAAGTTCGGTATCGCCATCGCCGACGCCGAAGCTGTTTATGCTCGCGCCGCCGCGCTGCCCAACCTGAACGTGGTGGGCGTTGATTGCCACATCGGCTCGCAACTGACCAGCCTGCCACCGTTCCTCGACGCCCTCGACCGCCTGCTGGCGCTGGTCGACCGCCTCGCCGAACAAGGCATCCGCATTCGCCACCTCGATTTGGGTGGTGGATTGGGCGTGCAATATCGCGATGAGCAGCCGCCCTTGGCCGGTGACTACATCAAGGCCGTGCGCCAGCGCATCGAAGGCCGCGAGCTGGCCCTGGTGTTCGAGCCGGGCCGCTTCATCGTCGCCAACGGCGGCGTACTGCTGACCCGCGTCGAGTACCTCAAGCACACCGAACACAAAGATTTCGCCATCGTCGATGCGGCGATGAACGATCTGATCCGCCCGGCCCTGTATCAGGCATGGATGGAGGTGGTTCCGGTGCAGCCGCGCGACGGCGCCAGCCGCCAGTACGACATCGTAGGGCCGATCTGCGAGACCGGTGACTTCCTCGCCAAAGAGCGCGACCTGAGCCTGGCCGAAGGCGATCTGCTGGCCGTGCGCTCGGCAGGTGCCTACGGCTTCGTCATGAGCTCCAACTACAACACCCGCGGCCGCGCCGCCGAGGTGATGGTGGATGGTGATCAGGTTTTCGAAGTGCGGCGCCGCGAAACCCTGGACGAGCTCTTCGCGGGCGAAAGCCGCCTGCCGGAGTGATGCCGATGTTATTGCGCTTTACCAAAATGCACGGCTTGGGCAACGACTTCATGGTCCTCGATCTGGTCAGCCAGCATGCACATATCCAGCCCAAACACGCCAAGCAGTGGGGCGACCGCCACACCGGCGTGGGCTTTGACCAGTTGCTGCTGGTCGAGCCGCCGCACAGCCCGGACGTAGACTTCCGTTACCGCATCTTCAACTCCGACGGCAGCGAAGTGGAGCAGTGCGGCAACGGCGCACGCTGCTTCGCCCGCTTCGTGCTCGACAAGCGCCTGACGGTGAAAAAGAGCATTCGCGTTGAAACCAAAGGCGGCATCATCGAACTCAATGTGCGCGCCGATGGCCTGATTACCGTGGACATGGGCGCACCGCGCCTGGCGCCGGAGCAGATCCCTTTCCAGGCCGACACCGAGGCCCTGAGCTACGCCGTCGAGGTCGACGGCACCGCCCATCAGTTGGCCGCAGTCTCGATGGGTAACCCCCATGCGGTGCTGCGCGTCGAAGATGTCGACAGCGCACCGGTGCACGAACTGGGGTCAAAACTGGAACACCACCCGCGCTTCCCGCAGCGAGTGAATGTCGGCTTCCTGCAGATCGTCGATCGTCAACGCGGCCGTTTGCGGGTCTGGGAACGCGGCGCCGGGGAAACCCAGGCCTGCGGTACCGGCGCCTGCGCCGCCGCCGTCGCCGCGATCCGCCAGGGCTGGATGGATTCGCCAGTACAACTGGAGCTGCCGGGTGGCAAGCTGACCATCGAGTGGGCAGGCCCTGGCCAGCCGGTTATGATGACCGGCCCCGCCGTGCGCGTGTACGAAGGACAGGTTCGCCTATGACTGACCAACAGGATTCGCCCAAGCCCCTGGATTCGGAAACGGTCGCCGCCTACCTGCGCCTGCATCCTGAGTTCTTCATCGACCACGATGAGCTGATTCCCGAACTGCGCATTCCGCACCAGCGCGGCGATACCGTGTCGCTGGTCGAGCGTCAGGTCAAACTGCTGCGCGAGCGCAACATCGAGATGCGCCAGCGCCTGTCGCACCTGATGGACGTGGCCCGCGACAACGACCGGCTGTTCGACAAGACGCGCCGCCTGATCCTCGATCTGATGGACGCCAGCAGCCTCGAAGAGGTCGTCAGTTGCGTGGAAGACAGCCTGCGTCGCGAGTTCCAGGTGCCCTTCGTGGGGTTGATCCTGTTCAGCGATATGCCGTTGCCGGTTGGCCGTAGCGTCAGTAGCGCCGAGGCTCACCAGGCCATCGGCGGCCTGCTGGCCGGCGGCAAGACCATCTGCGGCGTGTTGCGCGAGCACGAGCTGAATTTCCTCTTCGGCAGTGCCGGCGCAGATGTCGGTTCGGCTGCTGTAGTCGGCCTTTCACATAATGGGCTGCATGGCGTGCTGGCGATCGGCAGTGCCGACTCCCAGCATTACAAGAGCTCGCTGGGCACTCTGTTCCTCGGCTATATCGCCGAAGTGCTGTCTCGCGTGCTGCCACGCTTCTCCACGCCGCTGCGTTCTGTCAGATAACAGGCGAACGCTGCAGCGGGACGATCGGGCCGGTAGCTGCACGCCGATCATTCGATAGGTTGGGCGGTGCGCCGACATCCGAGCTTGCAAGGGCCTTGTAACAGGCGCCGCTAACCCATCCCACGGAGTTTTTAGCGTGAAGCTTGCCGCCAACCTCGAGGCCTACCTTGAACACCTGCGCAGTGAGCGCCAGGTGTCCGTCCACACACTGGACGGCTATCGCCGGGATCTGGGCAAGCTGCTCACCTACTGCGAGAAAGAGGGGCTGGCCGACTGGGCAGCTCTCGACACCGCACGCCTTCGTCGCCTGGTCGCACGCCTGCACATGGAAGGCCAGTCAGCTCGCAGTCTGGCCCGTTTGCTGTCGGCCACCCGCGGCCTGTACCGCTATCTGATTCGTGAAGGCCATTGCCGCCATGATCCAGCCAACGGCCTCATGCCGCCCAAAGGCGAGCGCCGGCTCCCCAAGGTGCTGGATGTGGACCGCGCCAGCCAACTGCTCGACGGCGCGCAGGAAGACGACTTCATTGCCCGGCGTGATCACGCCATGCTCGAGCTGTTCTACTCATCGGGCCTGCGCCTGTCCGAATTGGTCGCACTGAACCTGGATGGCCTCGACCTGCCTGCCGGGTTAGTGCGCGTGGTCGGCAAGGGCAACAAGGTGCGCGAGCTGCCAGTCGGCAGCAAAGCGCGTGAGGCCTTGGAACAGTGGCTGCCGCTGCGTGCCCTGGCCAACCCGGCGGATGGCGCAGTGTTCATCAGCCGCCAGGGCCGGCGCATCGGCGCTCGCGCGGTGCAGCTGCGAGTGCGCCAGGTGGGCATCAGCGAACTGGGCCAGCACATTCACCCGCATATGCTGCGGCACTCTTTCGCCAGCCACATGCTCGAGTCGTCTCAGGATCTACGCGCGGTACAGGAGTTGCTCGGGCATGCCGACATCGCCACCACGCAGATCTATACCCACTTGGACTTTGGCCATTTGAGCAAGGTCTACGACAGCGCCCATCCACGGGCCAAGCGCCGAAAGGAACAGGACTCATGAGTATCCGCCTGATCACCTTCGACCTCGACGACACGCTGTGGGACAATCGCCCGGTGATCCTCGGCGCCGAAACGGCCATGCGCGACTGGCTCAGCGAGCACGCACCGCGCCTGGCGAGCCAGCCGGTGGATTACCTGGGGCAAACCCGCAGCCGCCTGCTGGACGGCGAGCCGGGCCTGAAGTATCGACTGAGTGAATTGCGCCGCCGCACCCTGCGCCATGCGCTGGAAGGGGTCGGCTATGCAGCCGACGAGGCTCAGCATCTGGCCGAAGGTGCCTTTCAGGCGATGCTCGAAGCACGTCACGCCATCACCTTTTTTGCCGACACCGTGACCACGCTGGAACGACTGGCCAATCACTACAAACTCGGCGTGATCACCAACGGCAATGCCGATGTACGCCGACTGGGTCTGGCCGACTACTTTAGTTTCATTCTGTGCGCCGAGGAGCTGGGTGTCGGCAAACCGGATGCCACGCCGTTTCGCGAAGCGCTCAACCGCGCTGGCCTGACCGCCGAGCAAGCGGTGCACATCGGCGATCACCCCGGCGACGATATCGCCGGCGCACGCGCCGCTGGATGGCGCGCGGTGTGGTTCAACCCGCAACGCAAGGCCTGGGCCGATGACGGCGAAGCGGACGCGGAGATTGCCAGCCTCGGCGAGCTGCCGGCCTTGCTGGCACGCTGGGCATAGGTCGTAGGGTGGACAACGCGCTTTTTGTCCACCATTGCGATTGCGGAGCGGTGGACGGTGAAGCGTCGCCCCCCTTACAAAAGATCGTTAACGGCTGTAGCAATGCCCCATAACGAACGGCCGCTACCGCCATTAATCTCCCGCGCCGCAGCAATATTCTCCGACACAAACGCAAAAGCCCGCCTGAGAGGGCGGGCTTTTGCGTTTCCTACCAGCTTTCGCGTCAGATAGGGCGACTGCCGTACTTGCTGTCAGGCTTCTTGGGCGGGTCGGAAACCACGTTGGGCTCCACTTCCTGCACCTTGCCGCCACGCGACAAGAACTCTTCCATGGCGCGAGCCAGCGCATCGCGTTCCTTCTGCTTGGCTTCGACACTCGGCAGCTCTTCTACTTCGACGGCTTTCTTTGCCTTGCCTTTGGCAGGCGCCGGGCTGTCGGATTCGCTGTCGTCATCTGCCACATCGCCATCCGCGGCCGCCAGCTCCTCGCCGTCGTCCTCGTCTGCGCCTTCCAGCTCGTCTTGTTCCAGTTCTTCGTCGCTCATGTTCAGCCTCATGACTTGCGAAAAGCAGGTTAGTTATAGCCCAGTCGTCCGATACCGCACGCCTGGAAAAAATTCAATTTGCCGTACCTTGCAAGGTCGCTAGCACCCGACGCGCACCACCCTGTTCACGGTGCTCGCCGAGGTAAATCCCCTGCCAAGTGCCCAGCGCAAGACGACCCTGACTAACGGGTATCTGCAACTGCACGCCCAGCAAGCTCGACTTGAAGTGCGCCGGCAAATCATCCGGGCCCTCGTCGCAATGCTCGAACCCGGTTGCATCCTCGGGAACGAGACGGCGAAAAAAGCGCTCGAAGTCGCGGCGTACTGCCGGGTCGGCATTCTCGTTGACCGTCAACGACGCCGATGTGTGCTGCAGCCACAGGTGTAACAGACCCACCCTGCAGCTCGCCAGTTCCGGTAACGCATCCTGCACTTCGTCGGTTACGAGGTGGAAGCCTCGCGGCTTTGAACGCAGGGTGATCAGCCATTGCTGCCACATGTTCGTCGTCCTCTTCAACGCGCGCATTCTAGCGTGCCGTACAAAAAAACAAAGGGCGCCTGAGCGCCCTTTGCTGTTGTTCGACCACTATTTAGCTGCAAGAACATCTTGCAGCTTCGCCATTACTGAAATGCTGGCGAGGCGAGTCGGTTATTTCTTGCTGGTGAACTCGGGATAAGCCTCCATCCCGAACTCGGCCAGGT
>Ga0265798_10003635_pt1 | contig 21768 bp, 13 predicted proteins | sample P3T30metagenome_FD_192430 | JGI IMG/M metagenome (GOLD analysis project Ga0265798, IMG submission 192430) | Plant litter microbial communities from East Loma Ridge, Irvine, California - P3 T30 | ecosystem: Environmental > Terrestrial > Plant litter > Unclassified | place: USA: California... | reverse complement strand
TTGTCGGATAAGGCATCGTACTTGGGCCCCTGCCTTCGCAGGGGCGACGTGCTTATTGTGTTGGCATCAATATCGTCGTGCTGGTTGTGTCAGCTGCAAAACCGTCGTGCTGGTTGTGCCAGCTGCAAGACCGTCGTGCTGATCGTGCTGGCATCAAGACCATCGTGCCTATTGCGTTAGCCCCAAGACCGTCGCCCCTGCGCAGGCAGGGGCCCAAGTTTGCTTGCGCTGCAGTAATGCACAAAAATTAGGCCCCTGCCTGCGCAGGGGCGACGTGCTTATTGTGTTGGCATCAATATCGTCGTGCTGGTTGCGTCAGCTGCAAGACCGTCGTGCTGATCGTGCTGGCCTCAAGACCGTCGTGCCTATCGCGTTAGCCCAAGCCGTCGCCCTGCCTTCGCAGGGACGACGTGGTTTGAGCGCGGCGATTACTCCTCTTAATACTCGACCGCCACCTCTTTCGCCCCCAACTGCAACTCCAGCGCCAGCTTCAACTCATCCGACGGCGCCACCCGCCACGCGTCGCCCAGCTGCAGCGTGCAGGGAATGCCCTGCGGCGTCACGCGCAGGCTGACCGGCAGGCCGTCCTGGTGGCGGTAGGGCTGCAAGATTTCCGCCAGCTTGGCCGTCGACACCGAACACGCCACATCCATCTCCAGCTTGTGCCCGTACTGGATGCGCGCCAGCGCGATGTCGAAGACTTTTTCGGCGGTGATGCGCAGGCCGCCGTTGAAGCGGTCTTCCGACACCTTGCCCACCACCAGCAGGAACTCGTCCTCGCGGAAGATGTTCTTGTGCTGGTCGAACAGCTCGTTATAGATCGTGACCTCGACCACGCCCGACTTGTCGTCGAGCTGGACGATCAGGATCTTGCCGCGCTGGGTCAGCTGGGTGCGCACGCCGGTGATCACGCCGCACAGCATGCGCGGATCGCGCGAGGGTTCCAGGTCCGACAACTTGGTCTTGGCGAAGCGCCGCACCTCCTTCGCGTAGGAGTCGAACATATGGCCCGACAGGTAGTAGCCGAGGGCGATCTTTTCCTCGGCCAGCTTCTGGCGGTCGGTCCAGGGCGTGACTTTCACGTAGTCGGGCGGGGCTACCAGGTCGCTGTCGTCGCCGCCGAACAGGCTGACCTGGTTGGCCGAGGCCGCGGCCTGGTCGGCCACCTCGATCGCGAACGAAACGGAGGCCAGCAGCACCGCGCGGTCGACGCCGAAGCAGTCCATGGCGCCGGCGCGGATCAGCGATTCGACGGTGCGGCGGTTGATCTGCTTGCGGTCGACGCGCTTGCAGAAGTCGAACAGGTCCTGGAACTTGCCGCCCGACTCGCGCGCCGCGATGATCGCCTCGATCGCGCCCTGCCCCGCGCCCTTCACGCCGCCCAGGCCGTAGCGGATGTTCGACACCTGCTTGCCGGTGACGGACTTCGGCGGGCCTTCCGGCGTAAAGCGGAACTGCGATTCGTTGACGTCCGGCGGCAGCAGCGTGAGCTTGCAGACGTCGATCGAATCCTCGACCAGGATCTTGATCTTGTCCGTGTCTTCCATCGCCAGCGACATGTTGGCTGCCATGAACGCGGCGGTGTGGTGGACTTTCAAATAGGCCGTGTGGTACGACAGCAGCGCGTAGGCGGCCGCGTGCGACTTGTTGAAGCCGTAGCCCGCGAACTTTTCCATCAAGTCGAAGATCTCGTCGGCCTTCTCGGTCGACAGGCCATCCTTGGCGGCGCCGGCGCGGAAGATCTCGCGGTGCTCGGCCATCTCCTCGGCCTTCTTCTTGCCCATCGCGCGGCGCAGCATGTCGGCGCCGCCCAGCGAGTAGCCGCCGACGATCTGCGCCATCTGCATCACCTGCTCCTGGTAGACCATGATGCCGTAGGTCTCGGACAGGATCGACTCGGTGCGCGGATCGGGATAGTCGAACTTCTCGCCGTGCTTGCGTTTGCAGAAGTCCGGGATCAGGTCCATCGGGCCCGGACGGTACAGCGCGACCAGCGCGATGATGTCCTCGAAGCGGTCGGGACGCGCATCCTTCAGCATGCCCTGCATGCCGCGCGACTCGAGCTGGAACACGGCGACGGTCTTGGCGTCGGTGAGCAGCTTGTAGGTCGGACGGTCGCCCAGGCCCAGCTTGGCCAGGTCGAAGTCGGCCATCTCCGGGTCGAGCGCGCGGATGTAATTCACGGCGCGGTCGAGGATGGTCAGCGTGGTCAAACCCAGGAAGTCGAACTTCACCAGGCCGACGGCTTCGACGTCGTCCTTGTCGTACTGCGACACCACGCCGGCATCGCCGCCCTGGGTGTACAGCGGGCAGAAATCGGTGAGCTTGCCGGGGGCGATCAGCACGCCGCCGGCGTGCATGCCGATGTTACGGGTGATGCCCTCGACCTGCTGCGCCAGCGCCAGCAGCTGCTTGACCTCTTCCTCGTTGTTCTGGCGCTCCTTGAGCAGCGGTTCCTCTTCGATCGCCTCGGCGATCGACACCGGCTTGCCCGGCTTGAACGGGATCAGCTTCGAGATGCCGTCGCAGAAGGTGTAGCCGAAATCGAGCACGCGGCCGACGTCGCGGATCGCGCCCTTGGCCGCCATGGTGCCGAAGGTGGCGATCTGCGAAACCGCGTCGCGGCCATACAGGTCCTTCACGTGCTGGATGACCAGCTCGCGCTTTTCCTGGCAAAAGTCGATGTCGAAGTCGGGCATCGAGACGCGTTCGGGATTCAGGAAACGCTCGAACAGCAGGTTGTACTTCAGCGGATCGAGGTCGGTGATCTTCAGCGCGTACGCCACCAGCGAACCCGCACCCGAGCCGCGGCCCGGGCCGATCGGCACGCCGTTGTTCTTGCCCCACTGGATGAACTCCGCCACGATCAGGAAGTAGCCCGGGAACTTCATGTTGATGATCGTGTTGTTCTCGAACTCGAGGCGGGCCTCGTAGCGCGGGCGCTCCTTCTCGCGCTGCTCCGGGTCCGGATACAGCTGCTCGAGGCGCTCTTCCAGGCCCTTTTTGGTTTCGGCGACCAGGAATTCGTCGATCGTCATGCCTGGCGTCGGGAAGTTCGGCAGCTGCGGCTTGCCCAGCGTGAGCGTGACGTTGCAGCGCTTGGCGATTTCGACGGAATTGGCGAGCGCGCCCGGCAAGTCCTTGAACAGCTCGGCCATCTCGGCCTGCGACTTGAAGCACATGCCTTCGTTGAAGCGGCGCACGCGCTTGGCATTGGCCAGCATCTCGCCCTCGGCGATACAGACGCGCGCCTCGTGGGCGATGAATTCGTCCTTGTCGATGAACTGCACCGGATGCGTCGCCACCACCGGCAGTTTCATGCGGCCGGCCAGCGCCACCGAATGACGCACCTGCTGCTCCTGGTTGGGCTGACCGGCGCGCTGGATCTCGACATAGAAATGGCCGGGGAAGATGCGCGCCCAGCGCTGGGCGCAGGCTTCGGCCTTGGCGATGTCGCCATTGTCGATGGCCTGGCCGATGTCGCCGAAGTGGGCGCCGGACAGCACGATGAGGGCATTGTCCTGGCGCGCGTCCGGCTCCAGCGTCGAGGTCGACGTTGCCAGCGCTTCCAGCCAGTCGATGCGGATCTCTGCGCGCCCCTTGTATTGATTCGTCAGCCAGGCGCGCGACAGCAGGTCGCAGATCTGCAGGTAGCCGGTACGGTTCTTGGCCAGCAGCAGCAGGCGGAAGGGTTTGTCGCGGTTGTCGTCGTTGGTGATCCAGGCGTCGACCCCGACGATCGGCTTGATCCCCTTCCCGCGCGCCGCCTTGTAGAAACGGACCAGGGCAAAGGCATTGGCCAGGTCGGTGACCGCCAGCGCCGGCTGCCGGTCCTTGACGCCGGCGGCGACCAGGTCGTCAATACGGACCAGGCCGTCGACGATCGAGTATTCAGTGTGGATGCGGAGGTGGGTGAAAATCGGGGAAGTCATATGCCAATTTTACCCCGGACGGCGATTTGCTGAGGTTGTCGTCTGGCACTTTGTCACTCTTGACAAGCTGGGATATCGTGACCCGACCATCAAAGCGCCGACCTGAAGACCGTCGCCCCTGCGCAGGCAGGGGCCCAATTTTGCCTGCGCTACGACTGCGCCGAATAACTTGGACCCCTGCCTTCGCAGGGGCGACGTAGTGGTGATAAGGACCGATGTTTAGGGTCAAAACACATAATTGGCCGACACCCGATCACCCACTGGTTCTCATCTCCCGTCCTCCGCACGATCGGACTGTTGGCCGCATCTTCCACCAGCCTTTCGTAGCACCCGCAATGGTCAGCGTACAGTGGGGGTTCGGGCGCCAGCGGATGATAGGCCCAGGCGGAAGCCCTGCAGCGGCGGGTAGTCCTGGGCAAAATCACGCGGGACGATGTTCAGTCTGATGTCCTGGCCGATCAACTGCAGCCACATGTCATTGCCAACATTCAAGTGGGCAAAGCCTGCGCCTTCGGCGTGATAATCCTAGGAACCGTAAAAGTCCGGGACCGCGAACGGCCGGTGCCGGCCTGTTGACCTCGATTGGTAGCACAACCGGCCACCATATCTTCGACCCGGCAGCAGGCTAGGCATCCGCCTGGGAACGGTTGCGCGGGCTGGCTGTTTCCGCCTGCGCCGGACCATAGCGACGGCGCATACGCAGAAAGGGTTCCTCGATGGTGTTATAGCTGATGGTCGCCAGTACCCAGGTTGCGCCATAGGTGATCGCGAACATGATGGCCGTGTCGGTCCACGCGTTTCCGGTCGGATGCCACGGGCCGAGGCGCTGGAAAATAAGGTGCAGCGAAGCCATGTGCAGCAGATAGAAGGAAAAGCTGATCTTGCCGCCGTGGCAGAGCAGGCGTTCGACCATGCCGGGCAAGCGCGGCTTGAATGACACACAGGCCAGTATGAAAGCAGACCAACCGGCGCTTTCGATGAAGGACCAGACAATCCAGAACGAAGACTTGGGCGCCACGCCGAACGGCGCCAGGCGCTGCAGCAAGGCGGTATCGACGGCGATCAGCGCAGCCGTACAGGGAATCAGCCAGAGCGCATGGCGCTGGAGCCAGGCCTGGTGGCGCAGGTAGAGCATCGCCGCCAACATGCCGATCAGGAACTGGTCGAAACGACCGACAAAGGTGCTGAAATACATCAGCGTGCTGTTGTCATTCACGGTGTACGCGGCCAGCTTAAAAAAGCCCATCAGCAGCAGCAACTGGAGCAGGTAGCGCGGGCCGCGTTCGATCGCAAACCGGGCCAGGAACGGAAACACCAGGTAAAACAGGAATTCCAGCGAGATCGTCCAAGCCGCGCCGGTGATCACGGTGCCCGAGGTCGGCGCGTGGCCGAGGTTGGTGGCGAACACGTACAGCAAGTCTTGCGGCTGGAAATTGTCGCGCCCGATCGAGGTGGCGACCAGGAAAATCGTCAGGAAAAGGGGCAGGATGCGCAGAATGCGATTGTGCAGGAAATCGCGGTAAACGATGGCCTGCTGCGTCAGCGCGATCTGCATGAACAGGAAGCCCGAGAGCGTAAAGAACAGGCCGACGCCAGTATGCCCTTGCGTGATCAGGGCCGTCCAGCGGCTGTGCAACTCGGCGCCCCCGTTTCCGCGGTATTCAAGGTAAAAATGGAACAGGAAAACGAGGGTGGCGGCGAACCAGCGCAGTTGGTCGATCCTGGGCTGGTAAGGAAGGTTAAGGGATTTCATGGATGCATACTATCTTGTAATTGTTGTTATCTGTACAAACGCGTTGTAGGCCAGGACAACAATGATCAGGCTTTTTCGTGCTTGGAACAATGGCGTAAAATTACGTTTTCCATACGAAACACAACGATGATAGCCCAAGGCGGACTGCCTGGGCATGCAGGCGTTTATAATGTCAGCTGTAATGCTTCCATCCTATCCCACCATGCAAGTCACTCCCTACGTAAACATCGCCGCCTATCGGTTCGTCTCGCTCGACAACTTGGAAGAGCTGCGTCCGCAGTATCAAGATCTGTGCAATGAGCTCGGACTCAGGGGCACGGTACTACTGACGCCGGAAGGCATCAATATGTTCTTGTCCGGCACCCGCGAAAACATCGACCGCTACCTGGACTGGGTACGCAGCGACCCGCGCCTGGCCGACCTGGAATGGAAGGAAAGCCTGTCGAGCGAGCAATCGCATCGCCGCATGCTGGTGCGCATCAAGAAGGAAATTATCACGATGCGTATGCCCTTGATTAAACCGGAACTGGGCCGCGCTCCGTCGGTATCGCCGGTCACGCTGAAGCGCTGGCTGGACCAGGGCCATGACGACGACGGTGTGCCGGTCGTGATGATGGAGACCCGCAATGCCTTCGAAGTCGACGTCGGCACCTTCGATAATACGCTCGACTACCGCATCGACAAATTCAGCGAATTTCCAGATGTGGTGGCGGCGCACAAGGATGAGCTGCAAGGCAAGACCGTGGTGACTTTCTGCACCGGCGGCATTCGTTGTGAAAAAGCCGCAATTCACATGCAGAATATCGGTTACGAACGTGTCTATCAGCTCGACGGCGGGATCCTGAAGTATTTCGAAGACGTCGGCGGCGACCACTATACCGGTGACTGTTTCGTGTTCGACTACCGCACCGCCCTGAATCCAAAGCTGGAGCCTACCGAAACCGTGCAATGCTTCGCCTGCCGCGCCGTGGTGACGCCGCGCCAGCAACTGGCGCCGGAATATGTGGTGGGACAATCTTGCCCGCATTGCGCCGACAAGAAGGCGAATACCGAAACCGGTAACTCCGCCATGGCCTGATACACTGCGCCGCCGATGCTCATCGGCGGCGACAGATTATTTCATCCACGCGGTTTGCGTGAAATAAAATTTCACCAATAACAGCCTTGGCTGGTCTAGCCGAACAGCGGTTCGTGTGGAGCGACGCCAACGGTTTCCGCCATGCCAGTGGTGCCGACCGGCGCCGGGGCAAATTTTGCGATATTCATGTCGATATTGCCCGGATCCATACCAGCGGCGGCGCTCATGATCTCCTTGACCGAAGCGATATAGTCGACGGCCACCTTCAGGGCTGCTGCACCCTTGTAGGCCTGCTGCTCATAAGGCATATCGAGGCGGGCCGTGAACGCACCGGCGACGGCCACCTTGGCATCGTAGGCATAATCATCGCTGCCCTGGGCACCGTCGGCCACCCGGGTCACTACGTTGTCGATGGTAATTTGCTTGGTGTCCAGCAAGTTTGCCCAATAATCCACCCCTGCGGCTTCCGCAGCGCGACCGAACAGGTGTTCATAAACGGCGCTGACCGTGGCCCGGCTGTCCATGCCGGCATAGGCATCACGGTATTCCTGGGATGCGGCAAAATTGGCCGACATGACTTGGTAACCCTGAGGATTCTGCTCCAGCACATCCGACCAATAGTTCAATCCCGCGACGTCAGCTGGACGGCTGAAGTATGCGACATACAGCTTTTGCACCTCTTTGTCGTAATTCATTGTTGCCATGGCGGCCTCCTCTGCGTGTGTGAGTAAAAATGCTACCCTAATTGCAGAAAACAGCGCGCACCGAACTGAACTGGAGCGTTTCTAAGTTCTTGAAAGAAAAAGATTTTTTTTAGAAACAAGCACATGCCGGCAGGACTTTGACAGTGCAACTCCTGGTCTGCTAACTAGCTCACCCAAGTCTGTCTCAAGAAAATAATTTCGATGAAAAACGGTGCGACACATGGATCGCCCCCCTGTCGATGTACTTTTCGAACAGCAGCGCCGCGATGAAGCAGACTCCCAGGTACAACACGAAGTTCGCCGCGAGGAAAACCTTGGTCTGCGGGAAATACAAATAAAAGTTCGCTGCTAGCGAGCACAGGATCATGAAATGCAGCAGATAGAGCGAGAACGAGATCCGCGCCAGGAATTGTACGATCCTGTGTTCAAAGACCGCCTGGCCGAAGCCTTGCACCACGGCCGCGGTCAGGCATAGCGCGCCGATCGCATTATAGAAATTCTTCTTGTCCCACAGGTCCACGCCATGAAGATACAGCATCGGCAGGAAATCGTAGGCGGCCGATTCGAACTGGAAGGAGCCGAAATACAGGCCGAGCGCGCATAGCAGCAACTTGGCCGACGGTCCGATCCGGATCGCATTCAGGCTAGCCCCAAGGAAAATGACGTAGTAATAAATCGACTCTTCCTTGTGCACTGCATACAGCATCAGGAAGGCCATCAGCATCGGTGCCAGGGTACGCCTGGGTCGCGCCAGATAGAAAGCCAGCACATACAAGGAACCGATGAACTCGACCTTCAGCGTCCACAAGGGCGGCACCAGGGTTGCCGCCCCCATCACCAACGATTCATAGGACGCTTCGCGCAACATGGTCGAGGCCGTGATGCCGTCCTGGTAGAACACGGTGAGCCAGCGGGTCGAACCGGAGACTGGAGCAACCTGCTGGTTCGCATACAGGCCGACATGATAAAGAGCCCAGGACAGCAGGACCGCCACGGCAATCGGTATGTTCAGGCGCAGATAGCGGCCCCAGAAGCGTTTCTGTAATACCTGTACCTGCGCCTGCGTTTGCGGCTGAGCACTGAAATAAGGCATGGTCAGCACATAGCCGGACAATGCAAAGAAAATCAGGACGGCAAAATGGCCGTTGTACAGGATGGTCGCGAGCGGTGAGGTCACGATATTGAAGGCGGTATCCGGTGCGGGATTCGCCGGGAACGCGGACGGGTAATTCTTGTGCAGCATCGATGGTAAAAATGCTGCGACAAAGTGCGTGATTGCCACATTCAAGGCGGCGATACCACGCAAGCCGTCTGCGCTCTTGTTTTTCATACACGATAATTTTTCTAAAACGAAATTGTAACGGCTTCCCTACTGCAATAGCAGTGACTTGGCAGCGTGCCCAGTAAAAAAGCCCTGTTGCCGACGGCAACAGGGCTTCGAAAGGGTAGCGACGCGAAGCTCAGTGGAAAAACGCTGCTACTGCACGTACGCTTGCATCGTCCAGCGTGCCCGCCGCAGCCTGCAAGCGCAGCAGGCCGACCAGATAGGAGTAGCGCGCCTGCGCCAGGTCGCGCTGGCTGGTGTACAACTGCTGCTGGGCATTGAGCAGGTCGAGGTTGATGCGCACCCCACCTTTGATGCTTTGCTCGGTCGCCTTCATGAGTTCCTGGCCCGAGGCCACGGCCTTTTCCAGCGCCCCGATCTTGTTCACGCTCGACAGCACGATGCTATGCGCCTTGCGCAACTCGACCAACACCTTGCTGGTGCGCGCATCCAGGTCGGCCTGGGCGCGTCCATAGCTGGCGGCGGACTGCCGGACAGTCGCGCTGATGGCGCCGCCCTGGTAGAGCGGAATATTGACCTGTACACCGAGGGTACGGTTGACCGTGTCCTGAGTGTACGTATTGATCGATTCCGAATCGCCCTTGCTGTAGGCAGCGACAAAATCGATGCGCGGGTAATGGCCGGCCTTGTTCCTGCCGATCTCCAAACGGGCATTTTCGACCGCAAGACGCGATGCCGCCAGCTCATGGTTGCGTGCGCGCGCGGTCTTTTCCCATTCCTCGAACGTGCCTGGACTGATGTTCGGGCGGAAACCATCGCCGAGCTTATCCAGGGTTCCCGGATCCATCCCGATGATGCCCGCCAGGGTATCGCGCGCTGCGATGGCATTGTCCTGTGCCTCGACCAATTGAGCCTCGGCCACATCGAGACGCGCCTGGGTTTCCAGCATGTCGGTCTTGGTACCCTCGCCTTTTTCGAACAGGCGCCTGTTCACATGCATCTGCTCCATATACATGTCACGCGACACCCGCGAAAGCGCGACCTGGTCCTCGGCGAACAAGGCATCCATATAGGCATTGACCACGCGCACGGCAACGTCGTCGCTGCCTGCCTCGAAGATTTCTTCGCCCTGCGCGGCCTGGACCTTGCCCTGGCGATAGCGTGCGATGCCGTCCAGGTTCAGGATCGGCTGGCGCACCTGCACCACGTTCGAACGGCTGATGTAGTGCGGATGGGTAAGGCGGCGAAAGCCGCTGGAGCTATCCTCGACGTCCGCCACGTTGCGGCTCGACGACAGGCTGGCTGACACCTGAGGCAGCAGGTAAGAACGGCCGAGGACGCGATACTCCTTGCTGGCTTCCTTTTCATAGAAGCTGATGCGATAGGTCGGGTCATTCTTCAGCGCGGCTTCATAGGCCTGCTGCAGGGTGACCGCACCGGCCTGGCCGGCGGCCAGCGCAGCCGCCAGCGCCAGCGCACTGCTTTTCAAAATCGACGATCCCACGCTCACTCCTCCGACATCGCCGAATGGGCACGGTCGACCAGTGGCTTGAACAGGTAGCTCATCATCGTGCGCTCGCCGGTCTTGACGAACAGCTCGACCGGCATGCCGGGACGGATGTTCATATGATGAGTGGCGATCTTCTTTTGGCCTGCCGAAGTGACGCGTACGCGTACCTTGTAGTACGGGGCACCGGTGCGCTCGTCCAGGGAACGGTCGGCGGCGATTTCCTCGACCTCGCCTTCGATGTGCGGCGTCTGGTTGGTATTGAAGGCGGAGAAGATCAGTTCGGTCTTCAGGCCCGGATGGATTTTGTCCACGAGGTTAACCGCCAGATTGCCTTCGACAACCAGTGGGTCTTCGGTCGGCACGATTTCCATCATCTTGAAGCCGGGCTGGACCACGCCGCCCTGGGTGAATACCGCCAGCGCAGTGACCGTGCCACTGACCGGCGCACGTACCTCGACATTGTCGACTTCAAATTTCTGGCCTTCCATGCGTGCAGATAATGCCTCGGCTTCCTTTTCAACATCGGACAACTGCGTTCGTACTTCCTTCTGGTAGTCCTGGGTACGCTGCAGGCGGCGCAGTTGCAGTTCGAGCACTTGGCGGCGCGCACGGCCGATATTACCGATGTCTTCCGACACGGCGCCGCTCAGTTGGGCATAGGTACGCTCCAGGTCGAGCAGACGGTTGCGCGCCACATAGCCTTCCTTGGCCAGGTCGCGCATGCCGTCCAATTGCTCCTTCAGGAAGCCCATCTGGGTTTTCTTGCTCTCGCGCGACTCCTCAAGACTCTTGATCTGCTCCTTCAGGCCGCCAATGTTTTCATCAACGCTGCCGAGTTCGCTTTGCAGCGACATCTGGCGCGACATCAGCAACTGGCTTTGCAGGCTCATCAGCTCCATGATGCGCGGCTCGTTCTTGTGCTGCTCGAGATCGCTTGCGAAAGTAATGGTCTTCTTGCCATCGCGTTCAGCGATCAAACGCGCCTCGTTGGCGCGCGCGGTCAGGTATTGAACATTACTGGTATCAAAGTTCGACTTGGCCATGATGCCGTTCATGCGTACCAGCACCTGACCGGCCTTCACGATATCGCCGTCCTTGACCAGGATTTCCTTAACGATGCCACCGGTCTGATGCTGGATCGCTTTGCGGTTCGATTCCTTGGCAACCGTGCCCGATAGCGGCACGCCCTTGTCCAGCGGCGCGAACAATCCCCACAGGAGAAAGCCACCAACCCCGATCAGCACGATCAGCCAACCCATGCGGCTGAAAGAACGGGAGTCCGTATTGACTTCAAGTGGCGTTACATCGTGCGAGACAACTTGCGTCACTTCACTCTTCAACAATTTCATGTATCAACCTTCTGCGGAGGTAACCGTTGCATCTTGTTGTGCCGCTTGGGCACGCTGGGCAGCTTGCTGCTGGGCCAAGGCTGCCTTCTGGTTCGCTTCATTAATGGCGTTTAGCACATCCTTGGTAGGACCGAAGAGCTGGACTTGGCCATCGCGCACTACCAACAGCTTTGTCGTCACGCTGATCGCGCTCGGGCGGTGAGTAATCAGCACAATGGTCTTGCCGCGCTGGCGCAGGTCGAGCACTGCCGTAACCAGGGCCTGTTCACCCACTTCATCCAGATTCGAATTCGGTTCGTCCAGAACCAGCAAGGCCGGATCGCCATACATGGCGCGAGCCAGGCCCAGCCTCTGCTTCTGGCCACCGGACAAGCCGGCGCCACCGTCGCCCAGCCTGGTGTCGTAACCTTCGGGCAGATGCAGGATCATGTCATGCACGCCGGCGCGCTTGGCCGCCAGTACCACTTTCTCGGAGTCCACCTCGCCGAAACGGGCAATGTTTTCAGATACCGTGCCGGAGAACAGCTCGATGTCCTGCGGCAGATAGCCAAGATGTGGTCCCAGCTCGGCCTTGTTCCAGGCATAGATATCCGCCCCGTCCAGGCGCACCTTGCCGATCATCGCGGGCCATACGCCAACCAACAGGCGTGCCAGCGTCGATTTGCCCGAGCCGCTTGGGCCGACAATGCCCAGGACGTCACCGGCCTCGATACCGAACGTGAGGTTCTTGACAATTGCATTGCGTACGCCAGGCGGCGCCGCCGTTACGGCTTCCACGCTCAGGTTGCCACGCGGAGCCGGCAGGGGCATGCCGGCAGGACGTTCCGGATTTGCTTCCAGCAGCTTGGTCAGACGATCGAAGGAACTACGGGTGCTGCTCCAGGTCTTCCATACCGCGATGACCTGCTGTACCGGGGCCAGGGTACGTCCAACCAGGATCGATGCGGCGATCATCATGCCGGCAGTGATCTTGTTATCCAGGACCAGCAGGGCGCCAACGCCGAGTACCGACGATTGCAGCGACATCTGGAAAAATTTGGTCGTCGATGAAATGACGCCAGCCTTCTGACTGGCCTGGGCTTGCAGGCTGAGGAACCTTCCGTGCAGCTTGAACCAGCGCCCCATCAGGTTCGGCAGCATCCCCATCGACTCGATGACTTCGGCATTACGAAGGTTGTTCGTAGCCGTCGTGGACGATGCGATGGCCATCTCGTTGGCCTCCTTCAGGGGGGCATAAGTCACACGCTCGTTGACGATGGCCAGCACGATCAGGATCGACACACCGGCCAGCGCGAACAGGCCCAGCCAGGGCTCGAACATGAAGATGACGATCAGGTAGATCGGGAACCATGGCGCATCGAAGAAGGCGAACAATGCACTGCCAGTGAGGAACTGGCGCAGCGTCGTCAGGTCGTTCAGGGCCTGGCCGGCGCTGGCGCCGGTCATCTTCAGGTTCTGCTCGAACGCGGCCGTATACAGGCGGCGGTTCAGTTGCATGTCGAAACGGGCGCCGATACGCACCAGCACGAAGGACCGGATCATTTCCAGTGCCGACGAGAACAGGAAAGCGCCCAGCATCAGCAAGGTCAGCATCAACAGCGTCACCTCGTTGCGGCTCGTGATGACACGGTCGTAGACCTGCAGCATATACAGCGACGGAACCAGGGCCAGCAGGTTGATGATGGCGCTGAACGTACCGATCGTATAGAAGGTGCCCTTGAAACTGAGCAGGATGCGTCCGATTTCGGTATTTGGATCGAGGAATTTTTTCATGTGCTCTCAAGTGACGGAGTCTGCAGCAATTTCTGTTCTAGTTCACAAGAAATAGTCAGCGGGCACATTATCTAACAAATTGATCAAAAAATGTGATCCTCATCACACTTTAGCAACTTGTCGTGCGGAAAAAGTCGCTTAATCGAGACAAGTTAATACAACGGTAAAACTGAATGAAAAAACCCCACCTCCTTGCGGAGACGGGGTTCTGCTTGACTACCAATCCCGACGAGCGGGAAAGTTACTTAGGCAGTGGTGCCAACGGTGATGATGCCGTTGTTCAGGTGCACGTCGGTCGCGTTCACGCCTTGCAGGGTGATGGTGACGACTTCGTTTGCCGGGACGCCGGTGACGTTCGAGCTGAAAGCGTGCTGCTCGATTTTCAGGGTGGTGTCCGAACCGCTTTGGGCGATGAAGACTTCCAGAGCCGAGTCGCTGCCGGTGGTGATCTTGCCGGTGTTCAGGACGTAGTCCTTGCCAACGTACAGCGAATCGGAACCCGACACGCCGAACAGGTTGATGGTACCAGCAACCTTGCCAGCCACGAAAATGTCTGAACCGGCGGTAGCCAGTTGGGTGCCAGCAACCACGGTGGTCGGGGTGACCAGGTTGTTAGCAGCGAACACGGCGGTTGCAGCGGTAACGGTCGCATCCAGGCCAGCCAGGCTATCAACGGCGGTCTTGGTGGTGTTCAGGGTAGCCACTGCATCGGTCAGGGCCTTGATGGTGCCTTGAGCGGTGGTGACATTGCCTTGAGCGGTGGTCAGGGCGCTGTACAGCGGGTTCGAGCCAGCAGCGGCTGCGTCGGTGGTGTACTTGCCGTATGCGGTGTCGAAGGCAGCTTTCGCAGCCAGATCGTCCGCAGTAGCGCCAGCAGCGGCAGCTTTAGTATCCAGAACACTCTTCTGAGCCAGGATCTGAGCGACGGTCGGCAGGGAACCGGTAGCCACGCTGACATCCTTCATCAGCGGGACGATTGCGGTCAGGTCAGCCTTTTCAGCTGCCGACATGTCGGCGTAGTCGACTGCTGCCTTGGCGTTCGCTTCAGCGGTAACAGCTTTCGATTTGACAGTGTCAGCGGCTTCCTTGGCGGTGGTCGAAGCCAGCAGGGCGGTGATGCCCGGGTTGGTGGTTTCGGTGATCGAGGTCGATGCCAGGACCAGCTTGCCATCAGCATCCTTGATGATCAGGCCGGTGACGGTGCCGTCAGCAGCAACGGTCACACCAGTGTTCTGCGCATTGTATGCGCCCAGTTTCGCGCCCAGGTCCACTGCAGCAGCGGTGACGCCAGTATCAGCAGCCTTGTTAGCGGTGATAGCCGAGGTGTAAGCGGTAACTGCAGCGCTGACGGTTGCGTTCTTGGCGATGTCGGCGTTAGCGGTCGACACGGCGGCTTGAGCACTCACCAGAGCGGTGTTGTTGACCGAGATCTGATCGTTCAGCAGAGCCGATTTCACGGTAGCCGACACGGTCGAACCAGCGTAGTTGCCAGCGACCAGGGCGTCAACAGCGCCTTCAGCAGTGCTGAACTTGGTGCCGATTTCAGCACGAGCGGTCGGGCTGGTGGTGCCGTCGACGGTGCCGTCAGCGCCGTCCAGGAAGTCAGCGACAGCTTTGTTGGCGGCGTTGTACGAAGCCAGGGCGTTGCTCAGGTTGAACGGGGTGCCCTTGATGACGACTGCCGACACGGTGGCGTTCAGGGTTGCCGGGGTGATGGCGGCAGCCAGGCTTGCGTCGGTGGTGACGCCGGCGATGTAGGCCTTGGCCAGTGCGACCGAAGCGGCGGTGTAGCCAGCTTGTTCGGCCGGGGTATCCAGGGCGGTGGTGAAGGCCGAAGCGGCGCTCACTTTGTTGGTGTACGAAGTCTTGTCGCTGCCCAGGGCGGCGTTCGACACGGCGGCGACGACGTTGTCGACGGTGATGGCTTTCTTGTCCAGCAGATCAGCCCAGTATGCCTTGCCTTCAGCTTCAGCAGCGCGGCCGAACAGGTTCTGGTACACAGCGTCAACGACCTGTGCGTTGGTCATGTTGGCGTAGGTTGCCTTGTACTCAGCCGACGCTGCGAACGAAGCCGAAACAGCTGCGGTGCTGCCCTTGGCGCCTTCGACAACGGTTTCCCAGTATGCCAGGCCAGCTGGATCAGCAGGACGGTTGAAGTAAGCTACGTACAGTTTCTGGATGTCGGTGTAGTAAGTCGTTGCCATTATTGCTCCAAAGTAGATCGATCGATCAGTGAGGTATATCAAACAGCAGCTGCACTCTTATGCATTGCCGCCCAACGTTCAGCATCATGACAGATGGCCCTGCACACAAGATGTGATGACCATCACACGAAACAGAAGATTGTGTCTGCTCTGCAATTCCAGACACGCATCGGGGAGCACATTATCGAAGAGAGTGGTCTGTTACGCAAGAAATGCGATGGTTTTTACTAAAAATATTGATAAAATTATATTAAAATCCGCTTGAAAGCCCATTTAGCGAAAAATTTCTTGGTGTTTTAATGAATTTTATATTTTCCTGGCCGACAATTTCAGACAAAAAAAGACAAACCATGTTGCACAAACGCCGAAAAAAACCCGGCATCATGCCGGGTTTTGTTGTTCAGACGATGAGGCTTAAGGGGACTTTTGCCATGATGTCGCACCATTCACTCTATGATTGTCGTCGACACGTGCATCAAATATATAGGCAGCCGATCCACCGTTCTGATTACTCAATAGGCCCTGTACATTCATATAACCTTTGCGTCCCTCGGCGCCTTCGCCGTGGAGACGTCCGTCGATACCCACCGTCCCGGCAGCCTGCAGCGGCGCATTGACTTCACTGCTGATCAGATAAACACTCGTCGTAAAACTTTTATTTCCAAAGTCTACATTCAACTTACCGTCCGTCAGATTTGCCTGGGAGGCAACCTGGTACGTCGGTGAGTATTCTTTATAGACAAAAGCTTCACTGTCGTTCAGACGAAAGCCCAGACTTCCACTACTCGGCAAGACGAAATCATCTTTTCCAGGCGCTCGGAGCAAGGCATAACTCCCATTTGTCGCTATCAATTCGTTACCCTGCTCCAATGCCTGATTCAAGAAAAACTTGGGGGTGAAACCCGCTACAGTCTGCCAACGTCCCCAGATGACGCCGCGCTCAGGCAACTGGACGATCGTCTCTACAGGCAACGTAACGACTGGCAACGCCGGCTCCTCGGGCATCGTCACCGGCGGCGCCGGCGGCTGCGTCACCACGGGTGGTGGCGGAACCGGCTTGCTGTTGTTCAGCACCGCGGTCAGGGTCACCGTCTTTTCGGCATCCAGGTTCGCCTGCCCGGTGACGGAGTTCGCCCCGCCGCCGCTCGCATGCGCCAGCGGCTCATCCGCCCGCGGCGGCGATACCTGGTCTGGTGACAGCGGGCTGCTCTGCATCAGCTGCGGTGCGGCCGTGCCGCGTTGCACCTGCAGCAACTGGCCGCGCTGGGCTGCGCTCAGCTCGCGGCTGACGCCGCCTTCGCAAGGGCCATTGCCGTCGGCAGCACAACCGCCGGAAAAGCCGCTCATCACGATGGCGCCGGACAGCACGGCCACGCGCGAGGTTTCGTTATCGGTAAATACCGTGAAGTCGGTGCCGCGCACGCCGATCGCCGCCACCGGGGTATTGAAGCGGAAGTTCTGGCGCGCCAGCTTGACCGCGTTGCCCGACTTGCTGCGCGCGACGCCGCTGATCAGTTCCAGCTTGACGCGGGTATTTTCAGGGTGCGCATTATCGATGTGGTAAGACACGATACGCGCCGTCGTGTTTGGGCGCAGGATGAACAGGCCGCTGTCGATGGTCTTCACATACAGGAAGCCATCCGGGCCGGTGCTGAGCATCTGCCCTTCTTCAACCGGCGCACCTTCGCTTGCGGCACGTTCGGCCACGCTGGCCTTGCCGGCCACGAAAATGATTTTTCCAGCTTCCGCCGCTTGGGCGAGCTGGGCTGCGCCCCACAGCGCGGCGAAGATGATAAAACGATGCATACATTTCCCCTTTTCGCGAACTGTATCTTGCAAGGGAATTCCATATCTGTGATAACCATCACATTGTAAGCGGTGTCAGCAGTATGGCGACAGCACTTCTTTACCGAACATCCATCAAACAATGCTCAAAAGTAACAAATCAAGTTATACTTTGAGGATTGCCTAAAATAATGTCAACACCGTAAACCTTCCGGCGTGGCCTCTTCGATGACCTCCCCTTCCGCTGCGCCGAGCGCGCGCGCGCGCACCGTATGGCTGCGCTGGCTGATCGCGCTCATGGCCGTGCTGCTGACCGTCTGGTCGCAGTGGGGAAGCCCGGATACAGGCTCCTTCCTCCCGAACGAATGGCTGCGCGATGCATTCGTGCGCCTGCGCGTGAGTACTGCACCCGAGCCACGTGTGCTGGTGGTCGATATCGATGAAGCCAGCCTCGACAAGCTAGGCCCATGGCCATGGCCGCGCGAGCGCCTGGCCGGGCTGGTGGAAACCTTGCTGACCGATTACGGCGCGCGCGGGGTCGCCCTCGATATCCTGTTGCCAGGCAATGCCGATAGTGTCGGCGATGCCCGGCTGGCGTTGTTGGCACGCCACGGTCCGGTCGTTCCGGCGCAGGCTTTCGACTTCAGCCACGACCGCCCGCAGCCGGTGCGCGACGGCGTGCTGGGCGGAGCGATCACTCACTATACGGGTGGGGTAGCGGCCACTGGCTTTATCGCCAACTATCCAGCGCTCGCGGGAGCCGCGCATGTGGGGGCGATCGGTTTCGTGCCCGACGCCGACGGTGCGCTGCGGCGCCTGCCGCTGGTCAGCGTCTACGGCGGCAATCGTTATCCGGCCCTGGCCCTGGCGCTCGTCAATTGCTGCGCCGGAAAGGGCGTCCTGCCGCTCGAGGGCGCCAGCATGCTGCGGGTCGATTTCGCGCGCGACTGGAACGCTTATACGGTCGTGAGCGCCCATGACATCCTCGAGGGAACGATCGCGCCGTCCAGCGCCAGCGGCCGGCTGGTGCTGATCGGCTCGTCCTCGCTCGGCATGGCCGACCGCGTGACGACGCCGCTGGCGGCCAACCGCCCTGGCCTGGGCGTGCATGCGACCATGCTTTCGACCCTGCTCGACCGCCAGGCCGGCCTGGCGCCCGCGTCGTGGCCGGGCCGCCTGATCGCCTGCGCGTTCGCGGCGCTGACCGCGCTGCTGGCCACCCTTGCCTTCCCACGCCTGTCGGCTGCCGCCAGCGTCGGCCTGCTGGGCGCCAGCTCGCTGGCCTGGCTCGGCGTCGCCTGCTTCGTTAGCCGCCACGATCCGGACTTTTCCACGGTCGGCCCGTTTGCCAGCAACCTTTTCCTGCTTGCCGTGGCCGTGCCGTACCAGTGGCAGATCGCCCAGCGCCGCTCGCGCCACCTGTTGTCGACGCTGCGGCAGTATGTGGCGCCGGCGGTGGTCGAGCAGCTGCTGCGCAGCGACGAGGACGATCCGCTCGCGCCGCGCCAACTCGACGTCACGACCCTGATCGCCGACATGGAAGGCTACACCGCCCAGGTCGAGGCGCTGCCGGTGGAAGCGGCGGCAAGGCTCACGCGCGATTTCCTCGACTGCCTGACCGGCCCCGTGATCGAGACCATGGGCACGCTCGACAAGTACACTGGAGACGGCCTGGTCGCGTTCTGGGGCGCACCATTGCCGATCGAGCAACACGCCGACCTGGCGCTCGACGCCGCGCAGCAGATGCTGCGCCGCGTCGAGGCGCTCAGCGCACGCCACCAGGCCGCCGGCCATGCGCCGCTGCGCGTGCGCATCGGCATCGAAAGCGGTCCGGCGATGGCCGGCGATTTTGGCACTTCCTTCCGCAGCATATATACTGCCGTCGGCGACAGCGTAAACACCGCCTCGCGCCTCGAACAGGCGGCGCGCGACTTTCCCCATCACGTCATCATCGGCGCCGGCACGGTTGAACGCGCGCGCCGTCATCGTTTCATCCTGCTGGGCGAACGACGCTTGCGCGGCAAGGAAAAACCCACCATCCTTTACACCTTAGAACCCGGCATGAAGCAGGACGGCAGCACCATCGTTTCCACCAGCCAGGCCGACGACCTCATGTCCGGACAGAACCGATGAGGCGTCTGTCTGCTGCCCTGCTGGCCGTCCTGGCCGCGGCCTGCGCGCATGCCGCCGAGGACAGTGGCGCCGGGGCCCAGGCCGTCCAGCAGTCGCTGTACCAGGAAGCGCTGCAGGCACTGGCCGAGGGCCGCCGCACCGACGCCTCGACCGCGCTGCAGCGCCTGGTCGAGCAGGAACCGCGCCATGCCGGCGCCTGGCTCGACCTGGCTCTGATCCAGTGCAGCCTGGGCAATGCCGACGAGGCCGAGCGCCTGTTCGCCACCGTCGAAACCCGCTTCGCGCCCTCGCGCGACATCCTCGAACTGATCGCCCACACGCGCGAGGACGGCTGCCGTCCGTGGACGCCGAACAGCGCGCTGACGCTGTCGGTCGGACGCGGCGTCGACCGCAACGTCAACCAGGGCGCCAGCACCTCGACCCTGCGCCTGGACGGCGGCGCCATCGAGCTGCCGCTGCTGGAAGACTTCCTGCCCAAGCGCGACAACTACAAGGTAGTGGGCCTCGACTACCTGCGCGACCTCACACCCAATGGCAGCATCGGCTTTGCCCAGTTCCAGTGGCGCCGCAACGATCACCTGCACCAGTACGACACCGCCTCGGCCTTCGGCGGCGTCGAATCGCCCTGGCGCTTCGGTCGCTGGGCGCTGCGCACGACCGGCCTGGCTGGCGTGGTCGGTCTCGGCGGCCAGCTTTACCAGCGCCAGGCCCAGGGCCAGTTGCGCGTGGCGCCACCGCTGTCGCTTCCCGACAACACCACCTTCAACCTGATGGGCGGCGTCTCCGTTACCGATTACAAGCGCCTGATCAACTTCGATTCGCGCACCCTCGAACTGCGTCCCGAACTGTCCTACCGCAGCAACGGCCTGCTGGCGAATGCCAGCCTGGGTTTCTTGAGCGACCACGGCAACGCCGGACGACCGGGGGGCCGGCGCCACGGACAATTCCTGAATCTGCTCGTGCGCAAGAGCCTGTACGGCGACAGCATCGGCGAACTGGCGTACACGCGCCAGACCTGGCGCAGCGCCCAGGCCTATGCGCCGGATCTGCTGATTCCGCAAATCCGCGACCAGGAAACGCAAGCCCTGCGCGCCACCCTGACCTATCCGATCGCCAAACGACAGAGCCTGCAACTGGAGGCGCGCGCGGTGCAAAATCGGGAAAATATCGCCATCTTTCAGTACAATAACCGCCAATTGCAGTTGAGCTGGCTTTGGCAGCCTTGAGATTTCCGCACCAGCGTTTCCCTCGACCGGGATTGTTTACATGACCCTTTCCAGCAAGGCCAGCCGGCTTGCTTCCCCTCCCGATGCAGCCAACGAAGGTGCAGCGCAGCTCTCCCAGGAAATCCAGGTCCAGGTTCACCTGCGCAAGATTCCGCTGCTGGCCGACCTGACGCCGGAGGAGATCGCGCGGATTCGCCCGGAACTGCGCTTCAAGCATTACAACAAGCGCGACGTCGTACTGCACAAGGGCGGCAGCGGTGACGCACTGCTGTTCCTGCTGTCGGGCCTGTTGCAGGTGGTCGACATCACGGAAGACGGCCGTGCAATCGGCTTGCGCCTGCTGCAGCCGGGCGACTTTTTCGGTGAGATCGCACTCATCAACGAATCGACCCGCTCGGCCTCGGTGATCGCCACCAGCGATGTGCTGGTCGCCTTCCTGCCGGCGGCGACCGCGCTGCACCTGTTCTCGCATTCGCCGAGCGTGGCGCGCCAGATGCTGCGCCACCTGGCGCAAAAGATCCAGCGTGACTCCGAATTCCGCGCGGTCCTGAGCATCAATAACACGACACGCCGCATCTTTACTTACCTGTCGCTGCTGCAAAAAACGCCGGCGCCCGGCGCCTTACCGGTCATCGACAACCTGCCGACCCACCAGGACATCGCCAACATGATCAACACCAGCCGCGAAACCGTGACGCGGGCGCTGCTGACCCTGACGCAGCAGGGCATCGTGCAAAAAGAGGCGAACCGACTGTTAATCCTCGATCCGGTAGCGCTGCATAAGCTCATCCAGGGCTAATGCCCGTCGTTTCCGGGCGGGCGGGACGATATCCGCGTAAGCCAGCGCTTTCCTATCCCTCTTTGAATGCGGTTTAGTGGATTCGTGCCGAAACACGTGCACTGAACAATGATTCAAACCGCGTAATTGTCATCTCTTACGCGACAAAATCCTCCTAAGCACTTACATCTGTAACAAGTGTTCAGTAATGCCATGGAGTATAATTTTGTGCTCAATTGGCTGCGCCTCCCTTATGAC